>Ga0335072_10000284_pt1 | contig 107121 bp, 90 predicted proteins | sample Lox_Sample_21_FD_206725 | JGI IMG/M metagenome (GOLD analysis project Ga0335072, IMG submission 206725) | Soil microbial communities from Loxahatchee National Wildlife Refuge, Florida, United States - Lox_Sample_2.1 | ecosystem: Environmental > Terrestrial > Soil > Wetlands | place: USA...
CCACACCGGTGGTTTACCTCTTCTTCGACAAGCTGCAATGGAAAGTGATGAAGCTGCACCGTGTGGGATCGGAACTCGAAGGCGAATCCGCACGCGGAGATTGACCAGCGGCTCTCTGCATCAGGTAACGTTTTCTCATCACTGATCCAGGAGGATAACTCCTATACTCATGAATTCAAAAACGAAGGACAATCCACGGAGGTAAGAGTGAAAGTCATTGTCACAGGGGGCGCGGGCTTCATCGGTTGTCACGTCGCACGCGTCTTGGTTGATGCCGGTCACACTGTCCTGGTACTTGACGATCTGTCTGGCGGATTTGACGAGAATGTGCCGCCCAAGGCCGCTTTTGAGCGCCGCTCAATCATCGAGGATCTAGACTCGTTGTTTCAGAAGTTTAAACCCGATGTGGTCTACCATCTCGCGGCATACGCCGCTGAGGGCTTATCGCATCATATTCCGGTGTTCAATTATTCGAACAACCTGATGGGAACGGCGAACGTGCTGGGAGCTGCGTATCGTAGCGGTGCTAGGCATTTTGTTTTCACCTCATCGATCGCCGCTTATGGGCATGCGCACCGTGGCTCAACCTTCAGCGAGGACGATGCTTGCGTTCCATGTGACCCGTATGGCGTCGCCAAGCTCGCTTGCGAAAACCATATCAGGGTGTTTCACGACTATTTTCGAAGGCCTTCTTTTACGATCTTTCGGCCACATAACGTATTCGGTCCCCACCAGAATCCCTCCGATCCCTACAGGAACGTGGTTGGCATTTTCATCAAGAGAGCCCTGTCGGAGGAATCCCTGCCGATATTTGGCGATGGTTCACAAACCAGGAGCTTTTCCTATATATCGAGCGTCGCACGATGCATTGCGGAGGCGCCCTTTGTCGAAGCCGCTAAGAATCAGGTCTTCAACATTGGAGGTGATGAGTCGATGAGCGTTCGAGACCTCGCCTGCCATATATGCAGGCTGGTCGGTGTTGGAGAGAAACTCGAGTTTCTTCCAGCCCGCAAAGAAGTACTCCATGCCCATGCTGACCACTCGAAAGTACGCAGGGTGTTCCCCGAGGCCTTCACAGAATCCCTGGATATTGTTGACGGATTGAAGGAGACGGTAGAGTTTATCAGAAACAAGCCGATACCCGAAGCGACAGAATGCCCTTCAACAATCGAGATTCTGGATCACTTGCCCGCGAGCTGGGCAGCGAGACTCTAACGCAAATGGGGAAGCGATGAAACCATCAGCCGAACCGGGACCAGGAACCCTTTAGCCATAGTTTCTTATCGTCGACAGCGGCTGCAAGCCTGCCTGCTCGATGCGGTCTTGGTTGATTACCAGATGTTCGGAATCAGCCCTGAGTTCCTGATCAGCTTGTCATTGGTGACGAGTTGAATTCCCTCAACCAGCGCTGTAGCTCCAATCAAACGGTCTTGAGGGTCTTTCGGATACGGTTCGGGGAAGCTGACCGCGCGCCCTGCGATCTCCGGCGTAATGGGAAGCACCGTCATTTTGGAAGTGCACAGGCGGACGAATGATTCGACGCTAAGAGTGGTTTCTACGCGCCCCTTTTCGGCAAGCCAAGCTAACTCCAGGAGGGTAATTCCTGCAATCGCAAGTCCGTCTTGATGACGGGCGGCGCGAATGGCTTCTTTCGCACGTTTCGAAAGTTTGTTCGGAACAAAAGCAAGCCAGATGACGATCGGAGTGTCGAGAAGAATCATTCCGCAAGATTCCAATCCGAGACGGGAATCGCGTTCTCGATGTCTCCAACGATGCGGCCCTTTCCTGCCAGAAATCCGAATATCTCGTCTTCATCGGATTCAACCGGGAGGATTCGAACAACTGGTCTCCCGTGTTTGGTGACCACCACAGGCCGACGGCTTTCGGCGACTTGATCCATCACCGCGAGGCATTTTGATTTGAATTGAGCAGCCGGAATTTTCAGCACGAGGTACTCCAATGACTATGACTATAATATTATGACCACTTTGGAAAGGCAAGGTCTAAGTTGTCGCGATTATTGGTGCAGATGCCAGGGGGAGATTGGAACCTGAGCTAGGTCCGACGACCACTCGGAAATTGGCTTGAGAAGACGCAGCTGACAAGCGTGCGGTGCGGACCGAGCTGATTCATTTGACCGGCTTAGGCGATCTAGACCTGCTCTAGGTCGCTATTTGAAGCGCGGTCACGTCGTAGTCAAATAGGATTTCTCAGCAGTGTAATAATCTACCTACCCATCAGGCGTTTCTCGATAGTGCAGAATACTTTGGAGGGCTCTACTGAGTCTGGCCTCGGGTTGCAAGCACATCCAGATCAGAAGAAGAAAACATCAATTTGCCCTGAGTAGAAATCACTGATGACACTAGAGAAGGAAGTGTGGAGCACGCTGAATTCGCTTGCAAAGCCGCGGTATTGTTGATACGTCTATGAACATGGGTTGCTGCTGAACCAAAGCAGCAATTTGATCCGCGCTCAACGGGCCGAGCCCAAGATTGCATGAACGAACTTCTTTGGTGATTCAGCCTGTCCAGTTCGAGGATTGCTTCCACACTTTCTGCCTTGTGTTTGCCATGAAAAGAACATTCTGTTCATTCCAGGCTTTGGGTTTCAAGTAGTAAAACTCCTCAACACGCAAGCCAACATTCTGTGCGATGTACCGAACAGGAGGACTCTCTTGTCTATGCATGCGCCCCGCTCTCGAATATCCGTAGGGAATGCGCTTGAACCGAGCAACCGGAATTCGACGGGCTCTGAAAGTGAAGAGCGCGTTTTGGAAATCACACAGCATGCGAAGCGTTCGATCCAAATTCTGGTCTCAGATCGCGACTCAATGACCAGCGATTTGATCGCGAATGCTATGGGGAGCGATCGCAACCGCGAGGCAGCCTCGATCTCTTCCGCGCACTTGATGCAGGAACTCGCCAAGCGGAAGGTCGACGTAGTTGTGATTGGCGCCGACCAGCGTTTCAGATCAGGCGACGGCTTCGATTTAGCGAGTGCGGTTTCCCGTATTTATCCAAGGATCATGATCATCATCATTCTGAATCACTCCAATCCCGAGTCAGTGATCCAAGCATTTCGTTCCGGTGCTCGCGGCGTGTTTTCACGACATCAGCCGATGAGCGATCTCCTCTCCGGGATCGACCACGTTTGGAATGGGCAGATTTGGGCAGGAGCGCCAGAGACCACCTGGCTTCTTGATGCATTCAAGAGCATTCCGTCGCCAAATCTGGTAAGCGGCACGGCAAATTTAACTCCGCGTGAGTTTGAGGTTGTGCAACACGCGGCCAAGGGTAAGACAAATAAGGCAATCGCGACTGGCCTGGGTCTCAGCGAACATACGGTCAAGAATCACATGTTCCGCGCGTTCGACAAACTCGGGGTATCGAATCGCAACCAATTGCTCTTCTATCTAACGATGCGCGGCAACCCTCGCATTGCCGAAGAGATCGGCAACAGCAGAGAGGAGGATGTAACGAGCTCATTGGGGTAGGTTGCCAGTTGCATCGGCTTCGGCGCCAGTGCTGTGCGTCTGCTCATTCTTATCGTCGCAAGCATTCACACAAATTCCGTTGGTAGGTCTACGCTCTGCAGGGGATAAGCAGCACCTTGGGACGTTACATCTAAACCAAGTCAAGTCCAAGCCATGGAGCGGACGTGGTGCATCGCCGCAGTGTCTGATTTGCATCAACGCATATGGCGAAACGGTGAAGAAGAGTGAATTGCATACCTTTGTTCGAGGTGACATTCGATGAATCGAGTGCTGATCTTTGCAGAGAGGATGCTGCCCTCCACGCAGACCTTTATTCCTTTGCAAGTGAATGAACTCCAGCGCTACTCTGCGAAGTACATCGGTCTTATCCCCGCAGAGCGCAATTACGTTCTGCGAGATCGTCCGGTCATGCTAACCCACAATCGCTCATTGGCTTCCCGATGGCGACGCGAAATCTATCGCTGGGTTGGGTGTGCGCCGAGGTTCCACTCGCGGCTGCGACATCTGGGCGCGAAAGTAATTCATGCTCACTTTGCCGAAGGCGGACCGCCGGCATTCTTCCTTAGCAGCAGGCTGAATCTTCCGTTGGTGGTGCATTTACGCGGCGGCGCGGAGATGATGACGGACGAGGAACTGCGCAAGCACGCATTCGAACTGCCATTTCTCATCCATCGGCGGAAGCTGTTTGAACGGTCCTCGCTGTTCCTGTGCGTATCGCACTATATTCGCGATAAAGCGATCGCCACCGGATTTCCTAGCGAGAAGCTGCAGGTTCACTATACCGGCATGAACTGTCGCGCGTTCAATGCCAAACTTCCGGTGTCGGAGAAGGATCCAGATCTCGTCCTGTATGTTGGCCGCCTTGTGAGATACAAGGGCTGCGACTATCTGCTGCGCGCTATGTGCCAAGTGCAGCAGCGCCGGCCTGAGGCAAAGCTGGTGGTGATCGGAGACGGTGACTTTCGTGCCGAACTGGAAACCCTGAAATCCAGCCTGGGCGTTCGATGCACGTTCCTTGGGGAGCAGTCGCAAACCGTGATTCGCGAATGGCTGGAGAAGGCGAGAGTCTTTTGCGGCCCCAGCGTGACGCTTGAAGGTGGAATGAGCGAAGCGTTCGGCAACGTATTCTCTGAGGCGCAGGCGATGGGTGTGCCGGTGGTGAGCTTTCGGCACGGCGGGATTCCTGAAACGCTATGCGACGGAGTTACCGGATTGCTTGCCGCGGAGCGCGATGTAGAAGCCCTAACTTCGCACCTATTGCGGTATCTGGAGGATACCGCATTTTGGGCCTACTCGCGGGAAGAGGGCATGCGCTGGGTTCGTCGTGAGTTCGATGTACGTGCGCAGACGGCCAAACTCGAAACGATCTATGACCGGGTGATTGAACATTTCCAGCCACGCAGCTTTTCCCAAACTGCTCCGGAAGGGTGAAATGCCGAGAGTTCTGATATTTAAAGAGACACTGCTGCCCCTGTCCGAAACATTCATTCTGGCGCAGATGAATGCCCTTGCGACCTTTACGCCCCAATTCGTCGGTTTAGAACGCATTCGGCCATCTTTGCCGCTCATCGGGGAACCGCTTGTACTATCAGGGCGACCCTCCAGGCTTGCGTCTATCCGCTCGAAAGTCTACCGCCGCACAGGAATCGCCCCCATATTCCACCGGAAGGCGAAGGGTCGTCGTCCTGATCTGCTGCATGCCCACTTCGCAAGCGGCGGACAATCCGCACTGCCACTGGCACGCTCTCTCAACGTTCCGCTCATTGTGACGTTACATGGCTCGGACGTGACCGCACGGAAATCGAAGAAGGGCGCGTATAAGCGCCTGGGCGAGGAAGCCGCAGTGTTTCTTTGTGTCTCCAAATTCATTCGCAATCGCGCGATAGACGCAGGATTTCCGCAGGAAAAGTTACTAAGTCATTACATCGGCGTGGATTGCTCCCAGTTTATCCCGGCAGATGAAAACCATATGTCGGATGTGGTCCTTTTTGTCGGAAGGCTCGTTGAGAAAAAGGGCTGCGAATTCCTGTTGCGCGCGATGGAATATGTGCAAAGGGTAAGACCGGCAAGCGAACTCGTGATCATTGGTGATGGACCGCTGCGGCCGTCACTGGAAGCGATGGCTGAAAGGTTGAAGGTTCGCTGCCAGTTCCAAGGAATGCAACCGTCGAACGTGATCCGCAAAGCTCTCGGTGAAGCGCGGGTATTCTGCCTGCCCAGCGTGACGGCTGCAAATGGGGATAGCGAGGGATTGCCCACAGTGTTAGCCGAGGCACAGGCGATGGGAGTTCCGGTAGTGTCAACCGATCATGCCGGAATTCCGGAGATTATCTCTCATGAAGTGAGCGGGCTTCTGACGCCGGAGCGCGACCATAAAGCTCTTTCGTTGGCGCTGTGCCGGGTACTCGAGGATTGCGAGCTTTGGAGACGCTTCCATCTGAACGCGTCGAAGCAAATGCGCGAGAACTTCAATCTGATGACACAAACGGAGAAACTGGAACGGATCTATGAAGATGTCTTGTCGGGATCAGCGTTCAGTCGTGTCAATCGCGCGGTTGAGTTGAGCGAAAGCTTGCCTGACACCGAATTCGCAGGTGAAGAGAGGGCTGTGCTTTGATAGCCGGATTCGTGTTGCGAGCAAAGAAGAGCCTCCTGGTGCAAAACGCCGCCTGGCTCTTCGCCGGACAGGGTCTCTCATTCTTCGTGCAGGCGGTCTACTTCATCGTTCTCGCACGTCTTTTGGGCACCCGCGAATATGGTGTGCTGGCTGGTGCCATTGCCTTGGTGTCCATCGTGAGCCAATACAGCACGCTTGGCTCCGGGTTGCTCTTTCTTCGCTATGTGAGTCCCGACCCCGATCAGTTTCGCCGTTATTGGGGCAACATCATCGGTTCCATCGCAGTGATGGGATGCGTGATTGTGGCGGGTCTTTGGTTATCAGGCCGGTGGCTTTTGGGAGAAGAGGGGCTGACAATTTTAGTACCCCTTGCGGTCAGCGACTGCGTGTTCCAACAATTCAACGCGTGCGTGGGCCAGGTCTTCCAGACTTTCGAGAAGATGAAATTCAGCGCAGGCCTTATCCTCCTCAGTAACGTGCTGCGGCTCATCCTTGCGATATCGATGTGGCTGGGACTGGGCAGGGCGACTGCGTTTGAATGGGCGATTGCATCATTGACAGTATCGGGTGTGGCTGCGGCCATTGCATTTATGACCGTAGCGCACTTCTATGGTTTGCCCACCTTCTCGCCGTCCCTGTTTGTGAAACGCGCCGGAGAGGGCTTTATTTTCGCGATCTCGGGATCGACGACCGCGGCTTATAACGATATCGATAAGGTCGTGCTTTCACACGATGGATTCGACAGGGCGAATGGAATTTATTCTATGGCGTATCGAGTGGTGAATATCGGCACCATGCCCATCATGTCCGTTGTCAGTGCAGCCTTTCCACGATTCTTCAAGGAAGGCTCGAAAGGAGTAGCGGCGACCTACCCAATGGCCAAGTCCCTGCTTAGGAGGACCGCTTTTCTCGGAGTGGGAATTGCCGTGATGATGTTTCTCTTGGCACCTTTGATTCCGCACCTGGTCGGAGCGTCCTATGCTGAATCTATCGAGGCATTGAGATGGCTTTGCCTGATCCCGCTGTTTAGATGCTTTCATCTAAGTGCAGGCGATGCCATTGCAGGCTCGGGCCATCAACGTTATCGCCTTGTCTCACAGACGATTGCAGCCGTTGGTAACTTATCCCTCAACATCTATCTGATTCCACGATACTCGTGGCACGGCGCGGCGTGGGCATCGTTGGCCACAGACGGCGCTCTGGGCATTATGAATTGGGTAGCGCTGGCGCTGCTTCGCAAGAAGCCTGCGCCAGTCTGCTATCAAATGACATAGAGCGATGTGAGATGGGATGATCTGGGAACAGAAATCGAGCCCAGATTGCTTTCCGGTTTCGGCGCTACTAGACCGCGGCCCGGACTGCCCTCGGCGCGGAACGAGCCAAGAGCGTCCGCGCAGGGCGCACGCCAGCCACTTCTTCCCAAAAGTCGATAACATGTTGCGCGACCACTTGCGGGTGATAGCCGAGCGACCGCCGTAGTCCTTTGCGAGTCATGTCGAGCGAGCGGGCATTGTCGGAGAGGACTGCTTCAAGCGCATCGGCTATATCGGCCGGATCTCTGGGGTCAAAGTAACGCGCTGCGTCAGCGCCAACCTCGGGCAGGGATGCGGCACGTGCTGCGACGACAGGAGTGCCCGTCGCCATTGCTTCCAGCATGGGAATGCCAAATCCCTCTGCGAAGGATGGGAACAGGAGCGCACCGGCATCCCGATAGGCTTCGAACAGCGCTTCTTCGGAGAGGAAGGGCAGGAATGAAACAAGGTGCGTGCTGCCATTGGTGGCAAGGGTTTTCCTGTAGGACAACTGTTGCTCGGAGAGGCCTACGATTTTGAGGGGTCGAGCAGCGCGGCCGACACGACGGACGTACTCTGCATAACCTTTGAGGCCGCCCAATGCATTCTTATGTGGAGCATGCGAAGTGACCATTAGGATATAGCCGGCGCGGCCGTGAAGCGGGCGTGGATCAAACCACAATTCAGGGATGGTGCAGGGGATGACTTGTACATTGGCTTGCGGGAATGCTTGCAGGATCTCGGCACGAGCGTGTTCAGAAACCGTGAGCACGATGCGGGCGCGGGCCACTGAACGGGGGATTTGCAAGCATCGGTAGAAATCCATGAATCTGCCACGGAGGTCAGGCTTGCGAAAGCCCTGCAACAGGATTGTGTCGTGTAGGACGAGGATCAGTTCTGTTTGTTTGGGAAGGCGGAAGGGCGCAACGTTGTACGGAGCAAGAAAGAGATCAATGTTATGCCGGCGGAGGGATGCGGGCAGCGAGAGTTGCTGCCATAGGGTATAGCTTGAGAGTCCCTCCTGGACAAGCGGCAATGGCGACGAATTCGGATCAGTAGAAGCAAAGCCAACGAAACGATCGAGGAACGGCCCAACCAAGTTGCGCAGTTGAACGCCCTTGCCTGTGCCGCCATTTGCGGAGAGAAACGCCTGCGCATCGTAGCCAACTTTGAGCATGAGAGTGGACTCCGGTATTCATGGAATGAGGTGAGGCGGCGCTTCGGGAAAAGTTGCCTGCCCGCCGGACGCGGAATGCCAGGGAGATGATGCGGACTCACGTTTCGTGCAGCACGCCGCTAACGGCCGATAACGCTAGGCGACTGCGCGAGCGCGCAGAGTGGAACCTGATGACCGGCTGCTCCACGAAGCGGTAGGAGAGGAAAGCTGCAGCAAAGGTGAGTAGCAGACGGACCGAGAGGAAATGCCAAGGTCCATCAAGAGTAAGGAACGGCTGCTGCCAGAGATACAGCGAATAACTGAGCAATCCCGACCAAGCAATCGGCCCATGATTCAACACCCAATCTTTGCGCTCAACAGCAGCCGCAATGAACAAGGCCACAAGACATGGGATGAGACCCCAGAGCATCACAAGGTCGTATCGGTAGACTGTTTCGGCTAGGAACAGGGTTACTGCGCCAAGAGAGAGGAATGCCCAGCTGGATGTCAAACAACGCGCAGCAAAGGTGCGCACGCGATCCTGGTGAAGTGCGAGGAGACAGCCGGCAGCGATGGAGTCGAGGATCGCCGGCGCGAGATGGCTGTATTGAAGGTAGCCAGCGTGCTTCAGAAGAATTCGCAACAGGGGACAGATGATCATTACGGCCCAGCAAACTCGTTCCGCCGCCCAGGTTCCCAGCAACATCAAAAGCGGCCACGCCAAGTAGAACTGCTCCTCGACGGAAAGCGACCATAGCTGCTGCAACGGAGGATAAGCCTGCTGGAAAAAGTAGGAGGTGGTAAAGGTGAGTCCATAAACCTGCTGTGAGAAGGTTGGATGGCCCAAAGCCAGCACCACGCCAAAGTAAAGCAGAAATGCAGGCAGGATGCGTACCGCGCGACGCCAGTAGAAACTGCGGAGGCTGATCGTGGAGCAGCGAGCCCTCTCTTTGAGAAGAAGTAATGTGATCAGGAACCCTGAAATGACGAAGAAGACAGTCACGCCGAAGTAACCAAGGAACGCAAACACCATATGCGAGAGGTGCAGGTCCAAGGGATTGCCCGGGAAGTGGGCTGATCCGTGGGCAAGCAGCACCGCCCAGATAGAAAGGCCTCGGAGCCCATCCAGGGACGATATTCTTCTGGCCCGACTGTCAGGATGTAGCATCTAGGGTCTCCCAATCAATGTTCAAAGGCGATTGCGATTTCAGCCACGGAAGTCATCAGACGGGCTGTTCGTCAGCTTCGGGCACTATGGCAAGGAAAGCTGCCCGCGCCCGGAAGATCTTGCACGGCGCTTTTCGTAAATGCGCCGCGAGAGGTGATTGCGGAGATTGAAGGACTCAAGAAAAGGAAGCGCTAGTTATGGCGATGAGGAGGTTCAGCTCCACCGGCAGTCACAAAAGCGCTTTGCGATGCCGCTGTTGCGGCGGCGCGAGCGATGAAGCACATCCGAAGAGGGTCGTGAAACACAACGTCTTGGCTGATAGTCCCCGTTACCTAAGCAGGGAGGCTCTTTGCGAGCGATTCCAGACGCGGCAGGTCAAGCGATGACCTTTCGGGGCTGGTCCGCGACGGAAGCGCGCGCCATATAGAGTTGAGTCACCGCAACGCGGCGGGTTTCCGACTCCAGGCCGATACATGCGATGAGAATCATCACCCAATCCAGTGTGCTGGACACCAGCAGCCAGCCGGCATCAATGTTTGTAAGCGCAGCCAGAAACAGGATGGTTGAGAACCATCCGATTCTCGGGGTGTAAAGAGGTGAGCGGACAAGCCGGACTGCCTGCATTACGGCCCTGCCAAGCATGAACAGGACCAACGCGACGCCGAGAAGGCCAAGCTGAAGCGCAAGTTCGAGGACGCCGCTCTCCGCATAGCCGATGTTAGGCCACCCAATGGCGTAGCCGATGCGCGCCGCCTCCGGGTTAATGAACCAGAAGGAGCCATAGCCGTAACCAAGTATGGGCGCCTTCATAATCGAATGCCAGACTTCGCGATAGATTCCTGTCCTGCCGCTCATCGATGCGCTTTTGCCGAGCATGGAGGTAATCGCTGCGAAGTGGGAGATCGCGACAACGCACGCCGTTGCGACGACAACGAGAATGAGAATGGATAAGAGGGGCGATTCGCGACTGCGGAATCGCCGAATGAGATAGAGGCAGCCAACAAAACCGAATATGCCTGCGGTATAGGCCCACGCCCCGCGGGATTGGCTCATGACGATCATGAAGAGGACAAGAACGCCATAGAGCAGTCTCTTCCAATTGGAGAACTGCCGGGCAAAGAAGACCGGTGTGAGGAGGTAGGCCATACTGAGGCCCAAGGTGTTCTTGTGATCGCAGATGCCTTGCCAGGTGCTACTGCCGTAGCCCGCAAATAGTCCGTACGCCGGGAGCGCAACCACAAAGAAGACGCTCAGAACAGATGCGGCAACACCCATGAACATCAACTGGCTCATGAGCCGCTCTGTGGTCATGCGCGTGCTGAGATAGCACGCAAAGAAGGTGCACAGCGAAACCTCGACACCCATGTGAAGCGTGTTGGTGACGGATCCGGTCCAAAGAACCGAGATAAAAATCAGGAGGAGCCCTCCGAGGACGAGAGGATTCTGTTTGAGCGTTGCCCATACCTTCCGTTTGCCCGCGAAAGCAAACGCTGCCTGGATTGCCATCATCACATATAGCGAAGCGTGATAGTCCGCGCGAGCACCGGCCGAAGCGCCTTGGTCGTAAGAAATGGCATCCCGCGCCGGGCCCGCAAAGTACGGAGCCTGTCGGGCGATCAGGCAAAGCAACGGCCAGAACAACAGCCAAGTAAGAACCTGTTGCGAAATTCGAACGCTGGTCGGGTCCAATGCAACGCGAGATGCGTCGAGGGATGCCGAGAAGTCGCCGGAGAAGCTGGTATCAAGGGCGCCTGTGCGCGGAGTTCCTGCATAGGTACTCATAATTCTGACATCCATTCTGTCTGGGGCTGATTCACAGCACGGCTCGATTCTGGTCCATCGGCGAGGTCACTGCGTGGGCCGGAGTCGGACAGCAGGCGCGCATAGATGCCGGCGTAGGCGTCGCGAACAGAACTCATGGAGCACCTCGCGCCGAGGAAGCGTCTGAACTTGCGGCCATCCTGCACTGCCGCTTCGGGGTTCATGAACCACGCTGCCAGGTGTTCCGCCATGGCGTCGACATCGCCTGCTCTCACTTTGTTCGGAAGGACGACGTCAGGCGGAACAGCGTCTCGCGATCCATCGACGTCAGTGACAAGCGAACCGGTGTTTGACGCAGATGCCTCAACGACAACGTTTGGAAACCCTTCAGTGGAGCTGGCCAGGATATTAAAGAGAGAGGATGAGAACTCTTTTTCCAGATCCGTGGCAAACCCGCACAGATGAACCTGCTCCTGCAGGCCGTGAAGCATGATTTCCGAATGAAGTTGCTCGCGCAAATAACCTTCGCCAAAGATATTCAATTGGGGCCGGAGGCCGAGTGACTGCAGCTTCTTCCAGGCCAGGATGAGATTCAGATGCCCTTTCACGGGTTCGAGCCGCCCGACACTTACGGCTTTGTTGTTTGCAATGAGCAAGTCCTTCGGCCTTGGCTGCTCAGCGGTAAAGCTAAATGGATTCCAGGTTAAGTGCGGGTTCTCCACGCGGCTATTCATCTTGAGGTAGTTAACAACCGAAGGACTCACGCCGCTTACGTTCTTAGGGGCAAACGCCCAAAACCAAAGCGCCCACGGGAAGGTGTTATGGGCGGTGAAAAGGATTGGCAGTCGATGAAAGGGGCTTGCAAGATTGGCGAGTGACGCCAGTCGCCGATGATGCACATGAATCAAATCGCATTCGTTGCGGCGTAACCAGCGAATGAACCGCACCATCTGGCGAGGCAGATCGGTTGGCGATCCCATCAGATCGAAATAAGCGTAACAGCCCTCGGGCATCCAGGAAAGGTCTTCCTCCGCTTGAGTTCCGGCTTCGGTGGGTGCGGCACATCCTGCGAAGTAGAACTGAACAGGGGTTCCTTGAAACCCATCGTGAATGCGTCGGATGATTACCGCCGAACCGCTGCTTCGATAGAAGTTGTTATGAAGAGCGCAGATTCTCATAGGAAATGCTCTTGTAAAGAAGCGGATTGAATTAGAAATCGAAACAAATTCATCGACTTCGTGGACGAGGTGGTCCGAAGCCCCGAAGCGGGGGAAGGTCTTGAAGGGCGGTGGCAACAGCATTGTAAGAGGCCTTTCTTTGACCGTTGACGTCGAAGAGGCTTGGCCGTGAAACGGTGCCGTCAGGCCGCCGGGGAACGTTCGGGTTGTCTTCAAGCTGCTGGAAGGCGATGAGGGATGCGAACGGGCCGACCAGGTCAAGGTATCGACGATACTTCTGTGCCACCACTTGGTCGATCATGGACGAGGGTACCCCCACATCGTCCACGTCGAACTCGGTGATCATGATTTCCAGTCCGAGGTCCTGGACCTGTTTCAAGAAGGTGAGCATGCCGGCTTCGTCGACCGGAGTATTGCCGCGGAGATGCGACTGGATGCCGACTGCGGTGACGGGAACTCCATCCTTTTTTAGCCTTGTGGCAAGGCAAAGAAACGAGGCACGGCGCCCGATTTCAGAGGGCGTGTTGTGCTCGATGTAGCACTCGTTAAGGACGAGTCGGGCCTTTGGGTCAGCCGCCGCAGCGGTGTGAAAGGCGATATCGATGTAGTCCGGACCAATGAAATCAAGCCACGGTTTGCGACGCAGTCCGTCAGGGCGATTGTCGTGATAGATGGCTTCATTAATCACATCCCACGAGTAAACCCGCCCAGCGTAATGCTTGACGACAGTGGAAATGTGGTCGCTCATTACCTGCCGAGCATTCTTGGCCGTGACATAGGATTGAAACCACCTGGGCAGCGCATTCCACCAAACGAGGCAATGGCCGCGGAACAACAATCCATGGGATCGAGCCCAATCGAGAGTCCAGTCTCCCGGGACGAAGTTAAACGTGTCCGGAGTGGGACGGAGGCGATCGGAGAACTTCAGATCATTTCCGTCTCCTATAAGCGAGAATTCGGCGGCGATGATGTCCGCCTGTGCGGGCATGAATTTCAGGTAAGCGCCCGCGAACACGCCAACCAGCCTCCCCTCCCGCTCTGCGATGGCCTTGAGCGGCAGAACCCGGGGTACCTGAGAAAAAATAGGCCTGGATCCTGCAATGCCGGAAAGGCAAGCGGACATGCCGGCGGATTTGAGAAATGATCGTCGATTCATCAGAAAGGATGCTCTGTCTCTGAGCAGGAAAGAACCTTCGTTAATCCGCGCTTGCTGCCGCTCCTACAGCATGAGGGGTGTGCAAGGCGCGACGGGAGCCGGTAAGAAGTCTTTGCAACGATCTGCTGGGCTTTTCGATACAGAACCGCATGGTCAACGCGTATAGAGCCGTAAACAGAAACGCAGATAGGGCAATTGCAGGAGGGCTGCCATGGAACTGCATTCGCAGTATCGCTAAAAGGAAATCGTGGATCAGGTACATGGAATATGACAACAGACCAATCCAGCGCAGTGGGGTCAGTTGCAAGCATCGACTAACGAAGCTATCTGGCAACGCAATGCAGTAGTGAAAGATGGGAAATAAGGCGACGCTTTGCAGCGAGTACCGCGCTGTCTCCCGAAACACTGGGTTCCGGACGATAAGAGTTAGGAACAGCAACGACAAACCTGCAAGTGCCAGTTTACCGCGATTGCGGTTCGCAATTGCCGGACCGTCGCGAAAGACCGGGTTCCAGCAGATAGCCAGAATGCAACCCCATGCAATGGCATCGAAGCGCGTATCCGTTGAGCTATAGGTCCAGCGCGGCAATGTCAGCAAGGGAGTATGGAAGATGAGGACGAGGCAAAAGCGCCAAGCAAGGCAAGAGGCACACGCGGATCCGAGGAGCAGGCTCTGCCAGCGCCTGCTAAGCCGGCTCCTCGACAGGGCAAGATAGACAAGTGGGAAGATGAAGTAGAAGTGCTCTTCAATCATCAGGGACCAGAACACGCCCATGCCAGCTGGGAGTCTGGCCGCGTTGTCGTTGATGAGCGCCGCATAGTTGTAGGTGTATGTGAATACCGAGAGAATGCCCGAGGTTGTCTCACTGCGCATCGAAGGCAAAAACCATGCCGCGGCACAGCCTACGGCGAGGGTTATGTACAACGGCGGCAAGATACGGAGGCATCGACGCAGATAGAATTTTCTGATTGACACGTCACCCGTGGAAACGAACTCTCTTCGCAAAAGCGTTGTGATTAGATAGCCGCTGAGAAAGAAAAAGATCGTCACACCGAGGCCACCAGGCACGATGTTCTCGAGGCCCGCGTGCGCAATGAAGACCAAGAGAAATGCGCATGCTCGAATGCCATCGAGCGAGGGAAGATAAAACTCCTTCACAATACCTCCTATCGGCCGGTCCCGGCAACTACGACGCCGACCGTGCGGGCGATGATTTTCAGATCCAGCCAGATACTCCAGTTATCGATATAATTCACATCCAGTGAGATATAGTTATCGAACGACGGATCCTGACGCGCCTGAACTTGCCACAAGCCCGTAATTCCCGGCATTACGTTGAGGCGGCGTAAGTGGCTGAGCTTATACTCCTGCACCTCAGAGGCGAGCGGTGGACGGGGACCGACGATGCTCATGTCGCCGCGAAGGACATTGAAGAACTGCGGTATTTCATCCAGCGAGTATTTACGCAACAGGCGCCCGACCCCGGTGATGCGAGGATCGTTTGACACCTTGAAGAGCACTCCGTCCCGCTCGTTCATGTGCATGACTTCGGCCCGGCGACTTTCGGCGTCGCGAACCATGGTGCGGAACTTGATGCACCGGAAGACTCTGCCCTTTTTGCCGATTCGCTCAGAGGAGTAGAAGACGGGGCCCCGAGAATCGACTTTCACCGCCGCTGCAATTACCAGCAACAATGGGGCGATAAGAAGGAGAATTAGACCGGCAAGCGCAATATCGATGATTCGCTTCAGCAAAAGTGCAATTTCGGGAACGCTCCCGCGATGCAGAGGAATCGTCGGGAACTGGCCGATGTACTCGATATGGCTGTTCCAGGTCAAGCCATGATACATATCCGGGATGATGCGCAAATCAACGCCATAGGCGCGGGCTTGCTCCAATACGCGCTTAACGATTCCCCGCTCGCAATGGGCACTGAAGAATATCTCATCCACGAAATGTTTGCGCGCGTGGTGGAAAAGAGTATCCATATTGGCCACCACGTCGGTGGCTTTGGTGGAGGGGTGAGCGAAGGATCCGGGGAAGTCGACGAACCCTTGGAATCGATAGCCGAGATGCCGACATCTCTCGAGGTCTCTGCGAAGTGCGTGCGCCTCAGGCCCGGTCCCGATGATGAGAACATTGCGCGTATCGACGCCGCGCTCGAATCGCCTGTAGATGAGAATGCGGTAAGCCAACCGCCGCATGCTCAGCAAGACGGTCACAATTCCTACCAAAACGAGCACGAAGGTGCGCGGAATGTCGGACGCATAGAGCAGGTAAAGCGCTCCGGTGAGCAATAGGCCGGAAGTCAAGCATGCTTGCACGCTCAGGCGCTGCTCATGCAGCAAGCTGGTGATGCGGGCCGGGGTATACAGATGCAGATGCCAGCTAATCATGACGAGGGAGAAGGCAAATCCGCACAAGATGGTCATGAGCAGGCCGACTGATCGACTATGGAAGGCGGTTCCTTGCAGAATCCCTTGGAATTTTGCTCCAAAGCTCTGATGCAAACTGAATATTGCTGTCGTCAACAATGCAGATGCGAAGATCGTGATCCAATCGAGGACCATCCATAACTTCGAAGTACCCAAGGCCCTGTTTAGAGAATTTGGCTTCGCACCGCCGAACCAGGCAGGAAACCGCGATGCGGAGGCCGGAACTGGTTGCCATGACTCCGATGTGGCCATACGTGCCCCCCTTTGATCCCGAGCATTGCGAGATTGAAGAGAAAGTTAGAAGTGGGAGGTCGGGCATCGACGCACAATTGCAAATTGTCGAGTGCCTTTTGTGCTGTGACTTTACCTTTAAGTCGTTTTTGGCCAGCAGTCCGCCGCTGTGGTTTCACACAAGGAAACATGCCACTTGGTTCGCAGCGCAGCGGCTCAGGCAGTGGAATGAAAGAATGCGTGAGTTTTCCCTTCACCCGCGCGTCGAGATGAGTTACCGTGACTTCACTTGTTGGGATGCGTCACGAGACCGCCCGGACTGCTGGGATTGAACTGAACCACGATTTGAGTCGTCACATCGACAGGCTCTCCATTGCGCATGTATGGCTTATAACGCCAAAGCCGCACAGCATTCATCGCCTCGCCTTCTAGTTGTTCACTGCCGGACACCAATCGCACCGGTGACACGCGACCGGACTTCGAGATGACGGCTTGAAGTACAATGCTTTCCGGTTTGGCAGCTTTGGCCGCTGCGTACGGATAGAGTGGGCTCACCATTGTGATGCATCGGTTCGCCATGGTTTCCGCAGGCACATTGAGACGGACGAGATTGATTCCGACGACTCGGCTAGGTGGTAGCGAGGGAAATGCGAGCGCCAGTGGCGCGGCCATCATCGTCCCTGCGGCCGCCATCGAAAGTGAGAGGACAAACCCCTTCATGAGTGACGAGGAAGACATCTTGTAAAACCTCTTGAGAACGATTGATTCGCGATTGATCACATTACGCGGCGACGGCATTCCCGCGTCGCGGATGATTTAGTGGAGGGTGTACACTGCCGCACCGGCCGTAGAGGCCGCAATTGAGGATCCAGCCATTGCCATGTTTTTCATCCAACTGAAGGGGACAAAAAGGATGTCATTGGGCTGCATGGCGATATCAACCTGCTTTCCCTTCTCAATGGCATCCAGGTGGATAGGCATCTCAATCTGGCCCTTGGCAGTGGTTCGGATGAGGCGAACATGCGACTTGACAGAAGTCTTGCTGGCTGACCCTGCCATTGCAAGCGCTTGCAATATCGTGAGCCTGGAATCATTGGTAGATATTGCATACCCACCTGGACGGTTTACGTCTCCGAGGATATAAACCAGCGGGGCTTTGGGAACCAGGACAGTGTCTCCCGGATAGACCATCACAGCGTCCTCCAGCGCAGATCTGGAGCTATTGGAGAGATAGTAGGTAACAACCTGTGACGAATCGTGCCGCTTGATCGATACCTGACGATCGGCCATGTCGGTGAGACCGCCGGCGAGAGACAGCACCTTAAGAATCGTTTGCGGCGTATCAATCGCGTATGTTCCCGGAGTATGGACCTGGCCAAGCACTGAAACATCCTGCGTGGCGTACTCCTGGACTCGAATTGTGACCTGGGGATGCTTCATGATCTGTCTATCGATCAATGCCTTCTGAATAGCGTCCGCTGCGCCAGAAGGGCTGAGGCCAGACACCTTCACGGCCCCAACAAAGGCAACCGGGACTGCTCCCTCGTCATTAACCCGTACCTGCTGCTCCATCTCAGGAGTATCCAACACGTCGATCTGTATGAGATCACCGGGACCAATCAGCAGACTTTCGGTTTGAGCCGCGGCGGCAGCTGCCAATGCAGCAAAGATGAGGACAACGCCAATGACCCTGATGTTATGCATCGGATTTACCTCCGTAGTAGGTTAGGCTTCCGTAGCCGTAGTACCTATATTGGGCTCCGCTGGCGCGCTTGACACCGTTGAGAACGGCTCCAATGGTGCCTGTGCCCTGGGTACGAAGAATCTGGCAGGTTCGTTGCAACGACCTCCAGTCAGTCATCCTGTGGCGGGCGACCACGAGCGTGAAATCAGCATTGCGGCTTAAGAGTGCCGAGTCAGTTACAGGCAGGATGGGAGCGCTGTCTAAGATGATGTAGTCAAACTGTTTTCGCCACGTGCGTATCGCCTCAGCGATGCGATCAGAGTCAAGCAGTTCGGTGGGATCGGCCGGCACTGGCCCGGCAGAGATTGCCTTGAGGTTGGGCAACTTCGCAACGGGCGTGACAATCGGAGGCCCAGCTTCGGAGTCCTTCGTTGCTGCGAGGAATGAACTGAGCCCATCCGTTGGAGAGAGACATAAGCGCTTGCTCAGCATCGGCGTTCTGAGGTCTGCGTCGATCAGCAACACGTTCTTGCCCCGCTGTGCGAAAACAATAGCAAGGTTCGCGCTGAGCATGCTCTTGCCTTCGCCAGGTACCGAACTTGTGACGAGGATGACTTGCGGTGCTGTGCTGCCCTGGCCGCAGATAGTTAAAGAGGTTCGCAGCGAACGCAGTGCCTCGGTGTAAGCGGAATGAGGTGCTTGAAATGCGGCCAGATATTTCGAGGACTTGAGAACATCGGCGCGCTTGCCCAATCGATGGCTGTCTTCACTGGCGAGGAGACTGCCCCGAGTGCTGCTAAGGCGCGTGGTCGATCGCTTGGCCTCATAGTACGGCATGAAGCCAATAAGGTCTTCGAGGCATAGAGCTTCCATTTCGGCCAGATCCTGAATGCGGTTATCGGTCGCATCTCTAAAGAGGGCGGCAAATATTCCGAGAATGAGCCCCCCTGAAATTCCTCCAGCCGCGTACATAAGAAGGTTCGGTTTTGCCGGCCGCGAAGATGGCCGTGCCTGATCGACCAAGGTGATGTTGCTGGAACGAAGACCAGCTACAAGGTCAGCTTCTTTCAGGCGGCCGCGCAGGCTCTCATACAGATTGCGGCTCTGCTCGGCCTCGTCTTTTACGACCTCATATTGGACAGCCTTGTCATTCAGAGCCTCCGCGCGACTTCTCTCATCGGCGAAGATTGCCCTGTCTTTTTCTTCGACCTGCTGCGATACGATGTAATCGTTCTTGACCCTCGCAGCGATTCGTTCAGCCTCGGCGCGAATGTCCTTCTCTGTGCTTTCGAGGCTCGCTCGAACTTCGGCTAGTTTTGGATAATTGGGGCCAAACTTGGCCGACAGTTCACTCAACTGTGCCTGCGTTTGGGCCTCCTGCTCTCTTAAGCTTTGGAGCAAAGCAAGCGATCCAGTTACCCCTGAGGACGCGCCGCTCAACATTCTGCTGCCAGCGATTCCGGATATCAATTCGGGGTCGCCGTCCTTGACGACCTGGTAGAGAGCTCCGTTCATGATGCGCGCGGACCGCGCCTGCTCCAACTGCGATGTGGCTTGCTGAAGACGATCGAGCGCCGGAGTATACATTTGTTCATGCCCTTGGCTATCAGTCTGACCAAGCGTAAACACTCCCGAGTCGCGCCGGAGTCCTTCTACCCTGTCCTGCAAATCGTCACTCTGCTTGCGCAAGTCGGAGAGTTGATTTGCCAGCCAGGCGCCGGCTTCCTGGGTCGCGTTGTGGCGGGTTTGAAAGTTATAGTCGACGAGGTCATGTATCAGATGGTTGACAACCGCTGCCGCTAGTTGGGGGTCTTCACTGAAGTAGCTGATGTCTATGAGACGAGTGCCGGAGCGGGGCTCCACTTTTAAGTGAGACTGGAATATCTTGATCACCCGGCTGCGGCGTCCCGGTGCATCCTCGAGTGGCACTCCTCTTGGGTCCGGCACGCCTGAAGGAGCGAAGAAGCCCATCACCCAGCCGATTGGGCTGAACCTGCTGCGAAAATCCGCGCTCTGCTCCAGGTTCAGTTCGTCTATGACCTTTAGAGCCAAGGAGTCCGACTGCAAAATCCGAGCCTGCGTCTGCAGGTTCATGTTCATTTCTTCGGCGTCCATTCCGGGCCCAGCGGGTCCGATCATGTTATCCAGACTAAGGGCATCGGCAGTGTCTTTTTGCACCTGGATTTCTGCGGAGGCCTTGTAAAGACGCGTTGCTGTGGCAAAAAGAAAGACCGCCAAAGCAGCGACAGAAACAAGAGCTCCAACAACGATCCAACGGCGCCGGGAGAGGATTCCCAGGAAATCAAGGATGGTCATTTCCTTTACGGGATCCGTTGCTGGAGCGGGAACAGCGGGGCGTCCGGGTTTGACGACAATGTTGGAGTGTTGCGGCATGATGCATCTCCAGTTGAAAGCGGTTGGGGACGAACGCGTTGGAGCTACCTGAATGGCCCTCAGAGCCGAAGCAGCTAAGCGGTCAAAGAGTCGGGCGACTTGCCCACATTCCGGGATGCGGCAGCGGCAAGATCGCGCAGGATTCCTTCTTCACACGGGGCACTTAACTCGCTGAGTTCGGCGGCAAAGCTACCTTTGGCGGCGAGCCATAGAAGCAATTCCAGGAAGAACCTCCGGATCAGTTGACTCAGAACGATGATGGAGAATTCGATATTGCCAATCAGGTAGCGGCGCCACATCCTGCGCGGTTCGCGACAAAGGCGATATAACCATTCACAGCTAAGACTCTGTATCCACGCCGGAGCACGTGGAACAATTCCGCACACAATCTCGAATGTTCCTCCAACGCCGATGCAAACTGGAACAGAAAGCTTCAAGCCGTGCTCATGGATCCAGTACTCCTGCTTTGGAGCACCGAGAGCGACGAACAGAATGTCAGGACAAGCAGCGCGAATCGTCTCATTAACCTTTTGCAGCCCTTCCGTGGATTGCTCGAAGTGAAACGGAGGGCAGTATGTGTCGACCTGAAGCTCGGGGAACCGCCGCTTGAGCAACTCTTCAGTGCGCTGCGCGGAGGAGGGCCGGCCGCCCAAGAGGAAGACCTTCAATCGTTCTCGCGCAGCCATTTTGCATAGTGCTTGAAAGAGATCAACGCCCGTTACCCGTTCTTGAAGGGACCGCCCGTAGAGGCGCGCAGCCATCAAAAGCGAAGCGCCATCTGGGACAACCAGATCTGCCCGATCGTATATCTTACGTAGACGCCTATCTTTCGCCAGGATCACGATGTGCTGGGCGTTTGGAGTGATCACAAATGCCGGACTCCCGCAGTTCTTTGCGTGCGTGATAATTGCTTCGCAAGCCTCCTTGGAAGAGCAATTGTCGACCAACGCATGGCCGATGCCAACCCGACAGCGAGAAGCGCTCCTTAGGCGAGATTCCCCGCTAGAGTTAAAAGCGTCTAACCTCGCACTTTCTGTCATTCGATCTACCTCTTTTGGGAATTGGCGCTGGAGGAGAAGGGGCAATCGGGTTTCCACGCATTGGATGGCCAAACCGATTCGTTAGAGGCTAGGCAGACATCCTGAACGAAGGTGCGCTTTCGGTCACTGGCACGACGTCTTTGCGTTGGATGGTAATCGCGACGGACTGTTGGATCATCGCAATGGAAAGAACGAGTTTCGAATCTGAACCGACCCTGCAAAGGGTGCCTTCAAGCCCAGCCAACACCCCAGTAATCACACGAACCCTGTCACCCACATTGAAGAAGCGGTGCGGAACACAAGGAACGCCGTGCGACAGCACCAGATGGATTCCTTCAATCTGATCATCAGGAATTGGTTGTGGCCCCGCTTGGTTGCCGATGATTCTGACCACTCCAGGAACGCTCAATACGCACGTATGGCTGCTCCGGTTTCGTGGGATGTGAACAAACAGATATCCGGGAAACAAGGGTATTTCAACAGTTTGTTTTCGATCACTCCAGCTACGCGATTCGCGGGTCAAGGGCAGGAAATGAGAGATGCCCCGGCTTTCCAAGAGCGAGGCCGCGACCTTCTCATGTCTCGAACGGGTCGAGACTGCGTACCACGAAGTCTGGTCGTGGGAATGTGCGGTTTGCATTGAGTCGTCTCCCTTCTTGTTAGCGTTCTTACGAAGTAGATGCACCTAGCTTCGCCCTCTCAGTCCCATCAGCGTCTTGACACTGATACGGAACTGCCATCTGCAGCAAAGAGTTAGTTCGTATTCGACACGTTGCGGTCGAAACTTTTGCGTGAAGTTTGTTCGCCCTTGCATTGGAACCAGATATCTGAGGTTGAGCGCCAGATACGAGCAAAAAGCTGATCAAGCCACTCTGCTGCTCACGGTTCGGCACGATGAAGATCGCCCAAGTAAAGGCGACTAAGCTTCTCGTGCAGCCGGTGCGTTGGAAAATGCCGATCGATCCTCACGATCAGTCACAGCCAATAACAAGCAGTTTTGGAGCTTCGTCAAAGAAACGAACCGCGAAGGGGAGCATCGCATCGCCTTAAGCGTAGATGCTACGTAAACTCCTAACAAGACGCGGAAGTACGGATTCTCCGCTGAGAATGATGACTCATTCGCCATGCCTCTTACTCTGTCCACATATGGGCCGAATAGTAATAGCGTGTCAGAGCCAACGGAGATGGTGATACCCAATCCCTAGAGAAGATGGTGCGTACTCTACCAATAAGTGTTCGCCAGTCAGAACGGGATTCCACGTTATTCGGGCAAACTGGATGATAAGAACCTTCCTGCCCCTCGGACTGTCGGCCATCAAGTTCTGGAACCGAGATAAGTTTCACGGGCGAACGCTCTGAAGCGCAGGATTAATTACACCCTCGTGCCAATTGAAAGAGCATTCGTTGGTTGGAGAACCTGCGCTAGTCCACCGAGCTGCTCGGTGATCCGACCCGCTGTATTCATATCGGGGATCGTCAAGGCGACATCTATGAGTTGTTCTGCTTGGCGAAGCAACTGGGCACGCATGGTTCGCACCTGCGTAGTCCGTCTGGCCCGAAAATGGTCCCACCACCGTTGGCGCTGGAATGAAGGGCCTGGAACTGCGCGGACTGCATTCGCTCCAGGTACGCAACAGACGAGGGGGTTGACGACCCCGGTTCTCTAGATACGTTTTCGTCGCATGCTGGTTCGTCCACCGATAAGCAAACAGAAGAATTATCGCGAGCTGATCCTTACCGTCATTCACGCCACCGAGGAAAGCACGCCAAAGGACCGCGACGAGGTCGACTGGAAACTGATTACAGACCTGCCGGTGCGTTCTTGCCTCGACGTCATCGAGAAGCTGGAATGATACGCACAGAGATGGAAGGTCGAGACCTTTCACAAGATCCTCAAGTCAGGATGCAGGGCCGAGGAAGCCAAACTGAGGGCCGCCGAGCGTCTGGTGAAACTCATAGCCATCCTGACCATCTGGAGGATCTCCTGGATAACGATGCTGAATCGAAAGCTGCAGCTCTTCTCCCAGCAGATCGCAATCGTGGGCGCAACGCTGGTCGATCTCATGAATTATGGCCGGTCAGCGAACGATATTACTGACTCAATATTGGAAGGATGTCACTCCATATTTGAACATTCGAGTTTAGCTTGAGACCGCGAGGAGTAGAGATTGCTGATTGTACCATGGACGCCGCATCCCGATTCTTTAAGCTTTATGACAAAAGACAGATCTACCATTTGGAAGTTTTATGGTCCAATTGAGCGTATGCGATTTCGATTTCCCCTCCTGATTGCGCTGATGTCCGCGTCTCTCGCTTTGGGCGCTCAATCGCAGGAATCCGCTCCTTTTCAGATCTATGGCGGCTTCAGCGAACTCACCAACTCATTCAACGGACTGCCCGGATCACATCAGCCTCTGAATGGCTGGGACGCCGGAGTGGCATTTCCGGCATGGCACAACCTGCGGTTCAAGATCGATGTGTCAGGTTTTAACGGAACCAACCTGGGGGCACAACAGAACGCCTATTTCATCATGGGAGGCGGGCAGTACGAGCGGACGTTTCACAGGGAGAGGTTCTTCGCCCACGCGCTGTTTGGCGATGGCGGCTTCAACCGCAATTGGGGGCCGAACGGCCTTCCCGGAGGCACCGCCTCGTTTTCTGTCCTAACGGGTGGGGGTGTGGATACGCCGGTGGGGAAGCACTTTGCAATCCGCCTCGAAGGCGACATGCAGCATACGAACCTGGCTCTGATCCAGAGCGAAAAAATCCCAGTCCCATATAGGGTTCCTGGTCTCCCCAACTACTTCGGCCGCTTCTCCACTGGAATCGTCTGGATCCCGCGCCTTGGGAATCCGGTCGTCCTCTCGAGTCGACCGGAGGGCGGCTATCAAAAGCAGCCGGTCGAGAGCGAACTGATCTTTGAATCCACGAATTCTTTTGGCCACTATCACGTGTTTGCGTATACATGGTGGAGCTACCTGAACGTTGCGGGGATCGAGTACGATCGCCACTCCTGGGGCAAATTCATCGGTGCTCGAATGGACTACGTGGCCGAGATCTTGCCGGTGGCGATTCTCAGGCAGCCGAGCAAGACCGACGTATTCGGAGACAAGCATTCCGGAACGTTTACGACTCTAGGGGGCCTGGGAATTTCTCCCATCGGCCTGCGCATGATCTGGAGAGATGGCAAGGCGTGGAAGCCGTACTACCAGATAAAGGCAGGCATGATCGGCTTTACACAGAAGGCGCTTTCCTCGTACGCGTCGTACGAGGACTTCACCCTGCAACAAGCTATCGGAATGCAGTTAAGATTGACCGATCGGTGGGACTTTCGAGCGGGGATAAGTGACTTTCATTTTTCGAATGCATTCATAGTGCCGAACAACCCCGGAATCGATGAGATGGCATACACTGGCGGACTCTCGTATCACCTGGGGAAAGGGCGACCAGGCTACTGAATTCTGCCCTGCAACGTCGGTGGGAAGGGGGTATTCCCGATAAGTAATTGGGCCCGGAAAACGAAAGTTTGGCGGTGGCAAATTCGCAAAATTCGGGACGATCGCTTCGCGGGTAGTTTCGTGTTGAGCGGCTGCCGGACTGGCGTCGGCAGCATATCAGTGACCCGCCCCGGTAGCCTGGAGGCTCGCAGTGAACGACAATGGCCATGCTGCCGCATGCCTTCGGGCGTATCCTGATCGTCTCGGCCGAACCCGCACATTCTCCGGAGGTACCGTTTCGGGAATTCCGAATTGCAGTTCCTTCACTCGCGTTGAGGTTTTTTCATCATCGGATTTGAGGTTTGGGGACCTACCCTCTTGAGAAGGCTCACAAATCGCGGCTCTGCCATGAGCGGCTTGAGCATTGGGTCAGACCGAAAACCAAGACTCCATCTTGACCCTGCGGCGAAGGAAGCTTCGAGTGATTGAATCGCATCCTGAAGCCTGTTCAAGCCGATCCAAATCAGTCCCACCGCATACGCTGTGGTCTTCTTTTCACTTGGGCTCCCGAGGTCTTCGATCATCGCTCGGGCCCTTGCCTGTTGATTGGTTCGCGCATAGAAATATCCGAGTGCACCATGAAGTGTTCGATCATGCGGATATTCGTACACCACGGTCTCAAAACGTTCCAGGTGGGATCCGAAAGAGCCAGATTGAATCAAGGCAAGCGCCTCAATGGCGGCGTGCGTCGCCCCATAAGCGCCGCTCACGCGCATATCGGAAATCGTTTGAAGCGATTTATTATAATCTCCCGCTAAATATGATATCCAACAAAGTTCCGCGCTCAACGGCCGTGCAAGAGTGTTCAAGCTCCATGCCTCCCAAGCGCAACTCCATGCGTCTGAAAGTCTGCCCTCTGCAATGTGGAGCAGCGCCCTCCCGGAAAGAGCCGTGGCGTTGCGAGGCTGATGCTGAAGGACGTACTCCAATCCAGAACGGGCTCTTCCCCAGTTTCGGTTCCACGCGAAATCGAGCCATGCTGCAAGGCATTTCGAATCGGTGCGCTTGGAGTCCATCCGGGACAGGCGATTTAGGGCCTCCTGGGCTCGAGGGTAGGCCATCGAGCCATCTACCATTCCGTTGATCGCCGCAAAGATAAGAGCGTTCGCAAGGCCCGCAAATGCCGCGGGATTTCCGGTATCTTCATCGATGGCCTCCCGGTACATGGCAGATATGGAGTGAATGTTCTTTTCGGATCGCAACTCCCACAACTCATCTGCTGCTGCCGTCAGCTCGATCGACCTTCTTCTCGCCGAGATCACGCCCTCGCCCAGAGCGGATTCATTGACCACACTCCGGGAGAATCCGGGAAGCCACGCATCGATCTCGTCCGAATACGCAAAAGCCGCGCCCTTCGGCCCACGTAGATGGTGAACCGGCAATCCGTGGCGCGCATGCCAGCGTTGCACTGTACGCGTGCTTCGCTTCAAGTAATCGGCGATGGATTTCCAGGAGTCCAACCGTTGCTTTTGCATACGATTACGAGAAACCCCTTTGAACACTGAAAAAAGACTGGCAGCCGCCGATCTAATAATTGATGATGGAGCTCCGGGGAAGTGAAGACCAGAACCCGGTCATTGGTCTTTGACCATCCCAATTCTAATATGGATGGCCTTAATGGAAGTAAGTACCTGCTGACTATTAGCGAAAGTTACTATAGTAACTAAATGTGAGCTGAGGCCCTCGTTCCCGATTAGCGGGCCCGTGACAGAATTGCGATAGTGCCTTTCGTTGGAGTCCAACCTGGATTCATCGTCAACTGGCTCGCTCTTGACAAGAATTTGCATGGACTTCCCGAGAGAGCGAAACCTCCACGAAGTCAATTAGCGGGCTCGATCCGATCTCAAATACCATGAAATTGCAGAAAAGTCACATCCACTGGGAACGCAAGTCAAAGGATATGTGCAGTGGCAGAGTCGAGGTTCCCAATCGGAAACGTGTCGCGATTTGGCGCATGATGTCGCTTTGCGAATTGGAAGTGTGTGCTTACTCTTGAATGAGGCAACTGGGCTCGCCCTTTGCATTTGCTTTGCCAACCCGACAGCGAAGGAACGCGACTTCGTTCTTTGTCCACTACGCAAGGTAAGCTGTATGGTTACCTCGCGAATCTACTCCCCTAGCCCCGTATCACTCGAGCACGTCTGAACGCAATCTTGTCGAAGGCTTAGCTGTGGAAAAGTTCCACGCTAAGTCAGCTGGGCGAAGCCATGTGGATGCGTCTTTCAACTGAATCGGAATTGCTCATCGATTAGAATCGAACCTTCTTCAAAATGAAGGGCACGCGAAATCAGCACGCTGATTTAGGAGTACATCGAGAATGCCGGTGAGTTCTGAGCCCTCCATTCCGGTTCTGACCGACACGCGCCCCTGCGTTCAGCTAGGAACTGGACATCAGTTCGAGCGGAATTGGTACGCCGTTTTTACTGTCCCGCAAAACGAGAAGTCTGCTGCGCGTCATTTGGCACTCCGAGATGTCGAGACGTTCCTGCCCACTTATGAAACGGTTCGAGTCTGGAAGAATCGCCAACGCATGAAGATCATTTTGCCCCTCTTCCCAAGTTATCTTTTTGTGCACATCAACCAATCGGAGAGGAGGCATGTGCTCCAGAGTCCCGGCGTACTGCACATTGTTGGCAGCGGCCGTCGATGCGTGCCGCTGGACGATGCAGAGATGGAGTTTTTGCGCATGGGGATGCACGGCAGGAGAGTTGAGCCGTATCTGGAACTTGTCGTGGGCGAAAGAGTTCGAATCAAAAGCGGCGTAATGCAGGGCCTTGTCGGTACCCTGGTCAGAAAGAGCAGCTCCTTGCGTTTCGTCCTCACCCTCAATCTCATCAATCAGCATGCCTCAGTCGAGGTCGACGCCGATACATTGGAATGCGCCGCGCTTTGATCCGATCTCGCCGCTTCGATTTTGTCTTCCAGAGACCATCGGGAATCTTAAAGGCTCGTTCTGTATCGTAAGGTGCTCCTCAGATACCTCTTAATCGCAAATATCCTACGCAATCACCATCTGGCGAGGGTATTCTTCATGCCTCTCAAAAACTCAGTGCGAACTGAAAAGATAGTAGACGCCGCCGCGCAATTGTTTGCGCGCCAAGGCTACCACGGAACCAGCACGCGAGAAATCGCTCGGCTTGCCGAAGTAAGCGAAAATACTCTCTTCCGTCACTTCGACCACAAAGAGGACATCTTCTGGTCGGCTCTTCGCTCCAATGTGACGGCGCTTAGACCACAATGGGAGATGCTAAGCGAGATTAAGACCGGCGAAGCCCCGCAAGTGGTCCTGCCCAAGATTCTTGAACTTCTTGCTGAGACGGTGAACTGCAAGCCTGACGTCATTCGGCTCATTGCGGTCGCATATGTTGAGCTTCATAGCAAAGCGGAGGTTCTTTGCCGCGATCTGATCTCGCCCCTCTTTTCAGACATCAGTCAATATCTGGCCACGAGCGTCGAGAAGGGAGAAGTAGTCGAAGTTGACCCAACCCTCCTTGCAGCTTCGCTGCTGGCGGTGGTTCTGATTCATCCATCGCTCTCGAGACTCGTCGCCGTAGGCAACTCAACCGGCTTGAACACCCGCGAAACAATCAGCGCCTACAGCAAATTCTGGCTCAACGTCCTCAGCCCAAGGCTTACCGTTCCTTCCACCCCCATGGTTAGCCCTGCAGGCCAGACCCCGGGTTAACCTCGACCATCGTGAATATTCCTGCTGCGAGTCCAAATAAGATTGTTCAGGTCTACTTGATCGAAACATGCCTGCCCGCTCATTGCCGGCGGCTAAGCAACCGCAAATCAAGACTCTCGCATCCAATTACCATTTTGTAGCCCCAGTCCCCTCATCCGCAACCTGATCGAGAGTGTATGGCCATAAACCGCACACCTGATTTGTCCGCGGCAACCCCCGCAGCGATGCGAAAGCATTCGAATCGAACGGGAACAAAACCTACTACGGAATCACTTCCAGGAGCAGACATGTCCCCCAATTCACTTGCCGAACACCGTCCCACGATGGACCGGCTACGGTGGCTGTTGCTGGCTTTCTTCAGGGATTTGGTTGCTTTCGTCCTTTCTGCTTTTCTAGCTTTCGAATTGCGATTCGATGGACTACTTCCAACAAGGTTTCATCATGGGTTTTGGGTCGCGCTGGCAGTCTGGCCAACGGTTAAGATGGCCTCGTTCGCGGTCGCTGGAGTGAATCGAGGCTATTGGCGATACACATCTCTTTATGATGCGCAGCGGATCGCATTGGCGAATACCGCCAGCTCCTTCCTGGGAGGGCTCACAATCGTCCTGCTCTTGGGGCCGGGGGGCATCCCTCGTTCAATATATATTTTGGAGTGGATCATTTCTTGCTTTCTCATCCTGGGCGGCAGGCTCATCATTCGAGCCGCCGTCATCGCCAGGAGTACGCGTCGGTCGGAAGGTGTAGGCGTAAGAACTCTCATCTATGGCGCGGGTTCCGCGGGGTTGCAACTTCTATGCGAGCTTCGGCAAAACCCGACCTTGATGTGCGACGTCGTCGGGCTGGTCGATGATGATCCTGCCAAGGTCGGTTTGATTCTCGACGGAAAGCAGGTGCTCGGAACCGGAGAGGCACTCAGCTCTTTGGCTCGAAAAAACGCCATCAAGCGAGTGCTCATTGCGATCCCTTCCGCGACCGGACCACAGATGGTTCGTATCCTGAAGCTGGCTTCCGACGCCGGTGTCGAATACAAGATGGTGCCGAGTCTAGGAGATTTGGTCAGGGATAAGCAACTGGGCGGGCAGATCCGAAACATTGCCGTTGAGGATCTTCTCGGCAGGCAGTCAGTTCACCTGAATCTCGCGCATATTCGAGAACGGATCGAGGGCAGAGTTGTCATGGTTACGGGCGCAGCAGGGTCCATCGGATCGGAACTCTGCCGTCAAATAGCTCGTTTTAACCCGGCAGCCCTGATTGGCTTTGATCAGGCAGAGACCCCTCTCTTCCAAATCGATCGAGAATTGCGAAACAGCTTTCCGAAGCTTTTGTTTCATCCTGAGATCGGTGATGTGAGTGACTCGGAACATCTGGGATGCGTCATGAAGCAATTTCACCCGGCCATTCTCTATCACGCAGCCGCGTACAAACATGTCCCTCTCATGGAGAGGCACGTGTTTGCGGCGGTCGAGAACAACATCTTCGGTACTTGGCAGACCGCCATCGAGGCAATTCGGTACGGCGTGGAAGACTTCGTCATGATTTCTACTGACAAAGCGGTGCGTCCAACAAGCATGATGGGAGCCACCAAGCGAATCGCGGAACTCGTTATTCGCGCACTTCAAAATGAAAGCGATACGCGCTTCGTCGCGGTCCGGTTTGGAAACGTCCTTGGAAGCAATGGAAGCGTTGTGCCAATTTTTAAGGAACAGATTGCCTCGGGGGGCCCAGTAACCGTGACGCATCCGGAGATGCGTCGATACTTCATGACGATTCCCGAGGCGGCGCAGCTCGTGCTTCAAGCGTTCTCAATTGGAAAGGGCGGTGACGTGTTCCTGCTCGATATGGGGGAACCCGTAAAGATCGTGGACCTCGCCATCAATCTCATTCTGTTGTCCGGATTGAAGCCAGAGAAAGACATAAAAATTCAGTTCACGGGCTTGCGGCCCGGAGAGAAGTTGTTCGAAGAGTTGAACCTCAACAACGAGTCGCTCCTTCCGACCTTGCATTCCAAGATCAGAAGGTATGCAAGCCCGTCCGAATTGAAACTTGAGCAAATTCGGGCCCACATGAATGAAATGGAAGAGATCGTCCTCGAAAGGAATATAACCAGGCTCGTACATCTGCTTGAAAAAATCATCCCTGACTATTCTCCCAGTGCGTCCTTAGTTACTTGCTCGCCCTTCGTGGAACCTAGCCAAGCCAGGATTGCCCCGATCGAAACAACTATGCAACGGGAGCCTGAAGCTTCGGGAGTGAGTTTTGCGCCTCTGCCTGAGATTGGATAAGCACTGTCTTTAAATAGCGTACATATCGCCGTTAACATGAATGGCTTGTCCTTTGCTTTAGTTGCAACGTGTGCAAAGGTTGGCGGGTGCCTCTTTACCCTACCCAACTGGGGTTGCGGAATCCGCTTCGACCTGTAGTTTCCGAGTTGCCGCAGAAACGCGAGCAACCGGCAATCGCTGCGTGAAGATGCGTGGCACTTCCCTTCAAGTCCTTGCGCCCTTCATGTTTGCGGGCTTTCGCTCTGCCCGCTGGGCGTGCAGCCACTTCATCTGCTCCGAATTCAGAGATCGGTGCTACGCGTGTTAAACGACCAGGTAAACTGACGAGGAAATGGTGTGAATAACGTCGAAATCCCGAGTACGGCAAGCGAACCTCGATACGCCTTATCTCATTCGTCTGAGTTGCATATGCCGACTAACGGCGCTTCCGGGTTGCGAAGTCTCGCGCGCGTTGTCACGAGACGTGCCAATTGGATCATCGGCTCAGTGCTCACCTGCCTGATCCTGGCAATCATCATCACTTCAACTACGAAACCGGTCTATGAGGCGACCTCGACCATTGAGCTGAACAAGGGCGGGAGTGGACCACTCGATATCGGGCTGAGTGCGTTATCTCAGCAACTCGGTTCTGATGGGGGCAACTTGCTTACTGATCAACAGACTGAGACGGCGATTCTTCAGGGGGATTCGCTCGCTCTTGCTGTCATCCAGAAGCTCAACCTTGCAGCTGAACCTCCTTTTGCGTCTAGCGAGCGCGTCGCAGGTGAGAAGGGACTACCCCTGGACGATGCGCCTATCACGCGAACAAGACTACTCGGCATTTTCAAAAGTGGCCTAAAGGTGACTCCGATTCGTGGCACACGTCTGATTCAAGTGAGCTACGACAGCCACGATCCGAAACAGGCCGCGCACATCGCTAACGCGTTGATTGACGCATATAAGAATCAGTATCTTGAATCCCACTATGAAGCAACGAGCGAAACCTCTAACTGGCTGACGAAGCAATTGTCGGATCTCAAAGCCAATGTCGAGGATTCCGAGAAGAAGCTGACGGATTTTGAAAAGGAAAGCGGAATCCTCAGTTTCAATGTGATGCCGTCGGGCGGCACGAGCGACTCGTCTGGAGAAGGGCAGATACATAGCCCGACGATACAGAAGCTGGATCAGCTCAATACTGAGCTGACGCAAGCTGAGGCAAATCGAATTGAGAAAGAAGCCATCTACCGTCTTGTCCAATCAAATAACGGGGATGTAATCCTCGGACTCGGAAACGATCCGTTGGCCATCCAAAGCAATTCGATGGTACTTACCCAGGGTGGCGGTCTCTCGAACCTGCAACAGTTGCGCCAGCAACAGAATGAGCTGAAGATCAGTCTCGCGCAGGCTGCAACTATATACGGAGCAAACAACCGCCATCTTAGAGAGATGGAAACCCAAATGCGCGCGCTGAACGAACAGGTCCAGCAGGAAATGCAAGAGATCGTGCAACGGGCCGCAGCCGATTATCAGCTCGCAAAGCAAACAGAGGACGCACTTCGGCAACAATTCGATCAGCAGAAGGAAGCTGCGAGCAAGTTGAATGAGAAGACCGTTCAGTTCGCCGTGCTCAGCCAGGAAGCATACTCGCGCAAGAAACTTTACGAAGATCTGTATACAAAACTACAGGAAGCGAATGTATCCGCTGGTTTGAAGGCGACAAATATCACGATCGTTGACCCTGCGCGATCCCAGTCTGTACCCGTTCGACCTAGACGCGCTTCGAACTTGGCCCTGGGAATACTCTTTGGCCTATTCACCGGACTCGCCACGGCCTATGCGGTCGACACTCTCGATCGAACTGTGAGTAATCCCATGGAAGTCGAGGAGATCACGGGAATGCCGGTGATTGGCGTGATCCCGAACTTTGGAGAAACAAGCGGCGTCTACGGGCTTCGGTTACCTTCTCTAGCCAGCCGGCTCAATGGGAAAGGTCAGATTGACCCCAATAACCTCCCTGCCCAGATCTCGGTTTGGATGTTGGATCACCCTGACTCGGCGGCTGCCGAGGCATTCCGCGTATTGCGCACTTCCATCATGCTTTCTCGTGCGGGAGGGGGCCCAAAAGTCATTCTGATTACGGGGTGCTCACCTGGAGAAGGAAAAACGACGGTTACGGTGAACCTGGCTGTTGCGTTCGCTCAGCACAACAAAAAGGTCATCATCATCGAAGCCGACATGCGCCGGCCAAAGTTAAAGCACAAAATGGACTTTCCCGCTCAATCGGGACTCAGTAACATATTGGCTGGCTCATGCACAAGGGATGAAGCGATTCTTCGCGGCGTGTACGTACCTACCCTTGATGTCCTCCCGGCAGGTCCGCGGCCGCCAATGCCCTCTGAGATTCTGGGGTCTTCATCATTCGACGAACTCTTGATGCAATTCCGGAATTCCTATGACCTCGTGCTCATCGACAGTCCTCCGGCTTTGCTGGTGACCGATGCTGTCTCGATCTCGCCCAAAGCGGATGCCGTCCTTTGGATCGCTCATTCAGGGGTGATTACGCGGCCCTACTTGACACGGGCGACCCATCTAATCGAGCGCAGCGGAATGCACGTAGTCGGGTTTGTCGTCAATCGAATCAGCCGAAAAACCTCTGGATATGGTTATGGCTACGAATATGAAATCTATGGCTCTGAATATGGTGAGGAGAAAGGTCATGACGCGTAATCCTTCCCGGACATTTCTCGTTACGGCAGCGTTGATGGTCCCCTCCTTAGCCGTCGCCCAGATCAATTTGCAGCAGATGCCCGGCTACGTCCCCGTAGCGTCCTCTACAGCTGGATCTGATCGCAATTTAGGTAATAGCACTGGATTACGTGTCGTGCCCGAGAACTTCGAAAAGTTAAGGCTCGCGCCGGGATTTCTCATTAAGTTGAGCGTTCTTGACGACTCCGACTTTAGCGGAGAGTTCCGCATTGATGAACATGGAGATATCGCGGTTCCCGTCCTTGGAACCGTGCCCGTCGCGGGACTCACGGCGGCCGAAGCGAGACAGCAAATTTCCAAGCGTCTCATTGACAACCAGATACTCAAAGATCCGCAGGTCAGCTTCTCCATTCTTGAGTACACTGCACCCCAAGTCACTATCATCGGTGAAGTCGCGGCGCCTGGAAAATACCCCCTTCTGGTGGCCAATGACCTTGTAGATGTTCTGGCATTGGCGGGCGGCCCGACCCGTCTGGCGGGCAATGAAGTTCGAATTACTCCCGCCGACGGCAAGACTAAAACCATTCTTCTGCATTATTCCAAGGCATCCGACCCTGAGGAGGTCAAAGATGTTCTGGTACATCCAGGCGACACTGTGCAGGTAGACCGCGCAGGCATCGTCTATGTACTCGGGGCAGTTAATCGCCCCGGCGGCTACGTCATGCAGGAGGAAGGAACGCTGAGCGTGCTTCAGGCCATTTCGCTTGCCAACGGCACCTCGACCGCCGCCTCCACTGGGACAATCTATCTCATGCGCCGACAGCCCGATGGCACCGAAATCGACATAGCACTCCGCTACAAAAAGATCAGCCAGGGCAAACTCGCTGACTTCCGGCTGCACGCAACGGATATCCTCTTCGTGCCGACCAGTAAAATGAAGTCCATCCTGACCGAGAGCAAGGGAGTGATTACGTCGGCTGCCTCAGCCTCAATTTACGCCGGAATTCTCTACTAAAATCGTAAGCTCGTCTTTGCAAGCTTGCTGCTCGGGAGCTTGATCCACTCTACATTGCGGGAAGTGAAGCCGAATTGAATCCAAGTGCTTCTCCAGACATTTCGACTCGGATCGCAATCGTCGCAAGCCATCCAATCCAATACTTCGCACCTTGGTTCCGTGCGCTCGCGGCAACCCCGGGAGTGACTTTAAAAGTGTTTTTCTGCTCGAAGTTTGGGGCAGAACCCTATTACGACCATGGCTTTGGTGCCGAGGTAAAGTGGGATATTCCTCTGTTGGAGGGATATGATTCGGAGTTTTTGGAGAGCGCACAGAAAATTAAGTCGCAGACCTTTTGGTCAATGGACAACCACAACGTTGGCAGAGCACTAGAGCGTTTTCATCCGGACATAGTGGAGATCAACGGGTACGCTTACCGCACCATGTGGCGCGTAGTTGGGTGGTGCAATAGGAATAAGGTGCCGGTGATGATTTATTCCGATTCGAACGGTTCGGCGAGACGGGTCTTGTGGAAGCGTGTAGCAAAGGCAGTTGTTGTAAAGCAGTTCTATCGGCATTTGGATGGCGCTCTCTCCAGCGGAGACAATAATCGGACATATCACTTACACTACGGGATTCCACATGAACGAATATTCAGGGGAGTTCAGCCCATCGATTTCCAGCGCTTGGTCGACTCGGTCGGAGATGCAACGATAACGCGACGGGAGATTCGGCAACAGCATGGAATTCCTGAAGACGCATTTCTAATGGTCTACGCGGGAAAGCTAATCCAATTGAAGTGCCCGTTACACCTGCTTGAGGCAATCCAAAGATGCGCTCAATTGGGGTTAAACGTTTGGGGGCTTCTGGTGGGCGAAGGCTCGGAACGTGGGGCTGTGGAAGAGTTCATTTCTGAGCGCAAGATGCACAATATTGCGCTGGCTGGATTCGTAAATCAAGGTTCGATTGCAAGGTATTACGCTGCTTCCGACGTTGTAACGCTGATGTCCCGTTATGAGCCGAAAGGTCAAACCGTACCGGAAGCGGGTTCTGTAGGCTGCCCGGCAATCCTCAGTGATCGGGTTGGATGCATTGGCCCAAGTGACTGCGCCCGGCCTGGCGAAAATGCATTGGTATATCCATGGTCGGACATTGATGCGCTCACGGACCGCGTTATCCAGCTCTACCAAGATCGGAAGTTGTACCGCTCTATGTCAGAGGCAGCGGTGAGGATTGCATATTCACAGGACATCAGCGTGGCGGCACTACAGATGAAAGAGGCGTCGGAACAACTCAAAAAGATGGGCTGTCGACAGTAGTCGGGGCAACGTTGCAACTTCAGGGGGTGGGGACCCCAGAGTAGTAGGACTCATTCGACCGTTGCGGACTTGCTGAAATGATCATCATGTTGAGACTTGTTCATACGCTTCGTTTCATCTTGAACCATCCCTTGAATGATTCGGTAAAACGAAAATGGACGGCGATTACGACTTATTTCCGATGGCAGATAAGTAGCAGGCTAGCGCTGGGACCAACCTTGGTGCCATTCGTCAATGGCACGCAACTAATCGTTACTTCTGGCATGATGGGCGCAACGGGCAATATATATGTGGGTTTGAATGAGTTTTCTGACTGTGCCTTTCTTTTGCACCTCCTTCGCCCCTCTGATCTCTTCGTAGATATCGGCGCTAACGTTGGCTCTTACTCAGTTCTCGCGTCGGGTGCGGTCGGTGCACGTACCGTGTCTATTGAACCAATCCCTGGCACGTTTGCGAAACTCATCGCTAATATGCGCGTTAATAACATCGTTGATCGAGTGATGTGTTGCAACATCGGTTTAGGACGCGCAAATGACACGCTTCACTTCACGACAGATAGCGATACCACTAATCACGTGGTTAATGGCCAAGATCCTCACGGGGCGACAACTTTGGTTTCCGTCCAACCGCTCGACGATGTCCTCCTTGCAGATGCGACGCCAGTCCTGATCAAGCTGGACGTCGAGGGGTGGGAATCAGAAGTTCTGGCCGGTGCGAAGGCTACTCTACAGCAACCGTCTTTACTTGGTCTGATTGTGGAAATGAACAGCAGAGGGAAGTGCTTTAGCGAGAATGAGCAAGCTATTGACGACTGTCTCAGAAGCCACGGATTCGCGCCTCATGCATATGCCCCATTCGCGCGCAAGCTGACTCCGCTTGCGTCAAAGAACCCGAAAGAATCAAACACGATCTACCTGAGGAATATTGAGTTCGTCAAAGAACGATTGATGACGGCTCCACCCTTTTATGTGAGCGGCAGGCCAATTTAGCTTGATTGTCTGGAGTTGTCTCAGTTGCCTGGCAATTCTTGAGAGGATCGATCTTGCCTTCGGACACCATCTCAAAGCCTCCAATTACCAGTGGCAAACGCGCATTCGTTGAGCATTACGGCTCGACAACGATCGCACAAGGGCTCACGCTCGGCCTCGGAATCCTGACGGGTATTCTCTCGGCCAGGATGCTAGGACCAGTGGGGCGCGGCGAATTTGCTGCCGTAATCATTTGGCCCATGGGAATCGCAGGCTTTCTGGCTTTAGGAATTAGCCAGTCTATTGTTTTCTACCTTGGAAAGCGCACGTTTACTCGCTCCGAGTTGGCTACATCCGCTACGGCTATCGGCTTAGTCCTCAGCGCTCTCTCTATCATCATCGGGTTCGCGGTTGTCCCTGTAGCACTGGCAAAGTACTCCCCGACAGCTCAGCACCTCGCCATCCTGTTCGTGTTATTGACGCCCACCGTGATTTTGGGTGGGTATTCCCCGAGCCTGTTTCAGGGTGAACAGGATCTGTTGCGCTTTAACATTATCCGCCTGGTACCGGCCCTGACCTATGCAGGTGGGTTGGTGGCTTTGGGTTTCTTACATCGCGCAAACCTGACCACGGTGGTTTATTCGCAGCTTGCAGGATACGTTCTGTCCTTTGCTTTTGGCTTATTCCTGGCCTGGCGGGTGCTCAAAATACGCGTGCAATGGAACGCGTCGGCGATTAAGCCCCTGACCCATTACGGGGTTCGCATTCAGAGCCTGAGTATTGCAACTTATTTCAACCAGCGAATGGACCAAATTGTCCTTTCCCAACTTGTACCGCCGCAACAGTTGGGCTATTACGCGGTTGCGGTGACGCTCTCGACGGCGGTAGCCATATTTCCTCAGGCAGCGGGAATCGTAGCCTTCTCCCGCGGGTCTAGTCAGCCCGCGAATGACGCCAGGACCACGATTGGGGTCGCCTTTCGCGCGTCATTGTCATGGCTTTTAGTTTCGTGTGGCGCCCTTTACATTTTAGCGCCTTTCCTCATTCGCTTTGTCTATGGCGGAGCATTCAACGGGTCGATTCTGGCTTGTCGCATCCTGGTGCCCGGGGCATTGGTGATCGGACTGAACCAGGTTCTTTATAACGGAGCAAGCGCACTCGGCAGGCCGGGACTTTCAACCGTTGCTGAAGGTGTGAGCATGGGAGTCACGGCTATCGGCCTCATTATTCTGGTCCCGCGCTATGGATACATCGGGGCCGCAATGGTTTCATCCCTCGCCTATACCATCAGCTTCCTCATCATGCTTGTGCTGGCACACCGGCTACTTGGACTGAGCCTTCGGACGCTATTCGTTGGAAAATAGCACGACCGCTGAGGCCCCCGGCCAAATAGGGGTGGACAAGATTAGCAATCCTGACCCTTTTGAAATCACCCTCAGCTTGGCGAGCAACGCGACCTCTTCGGAAGGAGAGACGCTCCTCCGAACTGTTCCTCATTGGTTGCGCGTTTTCGGCTCACGTTTGGCAGAGGTTGTCATCGTTGTTGATTTAGAGCCCCCTGAAGGCAGAATCGCCGAGTTTCAAAGAGGGCAGTCAGTGCCCTCAGAACTGGGGGATGCAATTCAGGTGCTTGAAGCATCGGACCCCAGGGTACGGTTCGTATCGCTCAGCAGTCTCGAACCGGTCGCCATACAGCGTCGCTGGTTCGGCAACGCCCGCCCAATTCGGTGCCAAGCAGGAACCCCTCTCCTCGCATTCGCAGCAGCCGTTGACCAGGCTAACTCGAACATCGTTCTAAGGTGCGATTCAGACATGCTCTTTTGCGAGAGGGGGTGGTTGATGAACGAGGCGATCCCTTCGTTGCAAAGGGGTGTGGATGTATACGAGCCACCGCGACAGCAAATCGAAGGCAAAGAAACGGCGGCGTCCTCTCGCGCATTTATGGTCTCCAAGGAAACCCTTTATTGCCATCTGCCCCTCCGGAATCTCCGGCTCGATCCTCTCCGCGCGCTGCACCGCAAGATGAATGGGCGCCCGCCCTGGCTCGCATTGGAACAAATGATTACCCGCAGCGCGAAAAAGGGTCAGCTGTCTCACAGGATCGGACAGAATATCGATCTTGGCTTTTCCCTCCATGGCCTCAAGCGCGCCTGGACAGCCGCTCCATGGTTCCCGGACGTGATCCGCGCCGTTGAGTCAGGTCAAGTGCCTATCGGGCAGCAGAAGTTCTTGGATCTCCACCCGGAGCTTTGGGGCATTCAGTTATAGCAATGGGCGCAGGATGAACGAACGACGATCCAGTCAATATTTCTGATAGGTAATCAATGACCGGCAAAGATACACTTCGCAGATTCTCGTTGCTTGTTGGGCGTAGGAACCTCTATCGCGCATCCCGCTTTCTTATGCGCACGGCGAGAGGAGACGTGGCAAACGATCCCGCGGTGAACGGAGAGCGCACTACGCAGGAGGCTGCTCTTCGGGTATCGGTTCCGCCAGTTACGATTTTTGATGTAGGAGCCAATATGGGCGAGTGGAGCGCTAGCCTTCTCGAATCCGCGCACAACCAGCATGTGAACGTTCATGCTTTCGAGCCGTGCTCAGAGACATTCGCTCTCCTTTCCGAGCGCCTCGCAAGCTCACCCGAAGTCACACTCGTCAACAAGGCATGCTCTCAACAGGCTGGGACTGCGACCATGTATGTGTTCGGAGCCGGAGCGGGCACAAACAGCCTGGGCGAACCCGTAGATGGCCGGATTGCGACGAAGGAGGAGGTGCAGGTCACAACCATCGATCTCTACTGCAAACACAACAACATCGGCAAGATTGACCTTCTCAAGATCGACGCCGAGGGACACGACTTTCAGGTAATTTCAGGGGCTTCGGAAATGCTGGATCGAGTAGCCATCAGGTTTCTGCAATTTGAGTACAATTTTCGCTGGATTGCATGCCGCAGCTATTTGCGCGATGCATTCGAGCTGCTGACCGCCAAGGGATACAGGATAGGCAAATTGACGGGTGCCCAGGTTGAATTCTATCCAAGCTGGCATTGGGAATTGGAGAATTGGACGGAAGGAAACTATGTTGCATGTAGAGAGCAAGACATGCATTGCTTTTCGCGCCGTGAGCCTGCATGGCTGCAGCACGCGACGTAACAGGAAAGAGGATGGTAACTTCGGCTTCCATGCAACAACGCGAATCATACCGTGAGAGGCTCTACATCCAGTATGTTGCAACCCATTTCGGCGTGGACGCCCTCGACACGAGCGCTCGCGTCGAATCGAGGGCGCCTTATTTCAAAAAGCTCCTAAAATACTTCCCGAAAAGTAAGAGCGCTCGCATATTAGACCTGGGCTGCGGCTGCGGCAGTCTCCTTTACTGGCTAAAAAGAGAGGGGTACAACTCTCTTGAGGGGATTGATCGCTCTCCCGAGCAGGTTGCGGGCGCGCACAGTCTTGGTTTGAACTTCGTAAAAGCCGGTGATGTATTCGATCATCTCGCGCAACGTGAGCCGGAGAGTGCCGATGTTGTCGTCGCTTTTGATGTGATCGAGCACCTGGGAAAGGCAGAGGCCTTTCAGTTTGCGGATGAGGTTTTCCGCGTCCTAACACCGGGAGGGCTGTTCATTCTCCACTTGCCGAATGGTGAAGGTCTTTTTTTCGGATCAGTGGCATTCAATGACCTGACCCATGAGCTTATTATGACCAGCGGCAGCCTCGGACAGCTCCTTCGCTGCGTGGGTTTCTTTGACGTTCGCACCTACGAGGACACGCCCACCGTACACGGGCCAATGAGTGCAGCCCGGTATCTGATCTGGATTGCCGCGAAATCGATCCTGCGGGTTATCTATGCGGCACAGACCGGAAATATCAGCCGCAATCTGATCTTTTCGCAAAATTTTCTGGCAACTGCTCGCAAACGGTGAAAGGGGTCTCGATATCACGGCATGTTACGCATACTAATTGTCGGGGCAAATTGGTATGGAAGCAACTCCCGTTCCTGCGTAGATAGCCTGCGACGCCTTGGACACGACGTGTTCGATATCGACGAGCAAGCATTCTTCCCTCATGCCGCCAAGTGGACATCCAAGGCGCTCCGGCGTCTACTCTGGTTTAGACTTGTCGAGGAATTCAACAACCATATTCTGCGCGAAGCAGTCGTCTTTAGACCCGATATCTTCATCGCGTTTAAGGGAACCTACATCTATGCGGAGACTCTGAGGTCCCTTCGCCAGGGGGGGATCGCGCTTTACAACTACTTTCCTGATACTTCCGCATTTACTTACGGAAAATGGATTCCTCAATCTCTGCCGGAATACGATTGCATATTCTATACCAAACCCTTCTGGTATTCCGATGTAACCAAGCAGATCCCATTGAAAGCTGGGGCCTTCCTGCCCCATGGCTACGATCCACAGTTGCACCGCCCTATGCCGCTCGATGAGAGAGACATTTCGGAATACCGTTGTGATGTAAGTTTTATCGCAACCCATACAAAATATAAAGAGACTCACGTCGCGAATCTCATGACTCTTCGGCCGGATCTCAATTTGTGTATATGGGGCGATGGTTGGACCGCGCGATGCGGCTCGCCTGATTTGCACAGGTGTATCAAGGGCATTCCGCTTCTCGGCGATCGCTTTTCAAAAGGGATTCAAGCAGCACGGATCAATCTGGCCATCATGACCGGGCCGAGGAAAGGTGCCTCTTCGGGGGATCTGACCACGAGTCGAACATATGCGATTCCGGCTTCGGGGGGCTTTATGCTGCATGAGCGCAACTCTGAAGTGTTGACCCTCTACAAAGAGGGCGAAGAAATCGAATGTTTCGATTCCGCCGAGGAACTTGCAGAGAAGATTGATTTTTACCTTGCCCATCCGCAAGCACGAGAGCAGATTGCACGAGCCGGTTACGCACGCTGCGTAACCGCTTATTCCTACGATAACCGCATGTCGGAACTGCTCCGCTGGCACGAGGAGCATCGTGCCGTTCATAGTCTTGAAGCATCCACAGCTTGAGAAACTTGGATATGCTTCGAATGGATAGGTCCAAATGAATAGTCTCGAAGATCGGCAGCCTCTGCTTTCTGTCGTTGTGCCAGCATACAACGAAGAATACACTTTGGCCGCAATCGTTGGGCAACTGCTGAAGATTCCAGAAGCAGGCGAAATCGTCATCGTTGACGATTGTTCCACCGACGGGACGCCGGCGATCGCCGACCGCCTGGCAGCGGAGCACCCCAGGGTCAAGTCAGTGCACCACGCCGTGAATAGGGGCAAGACCGAAGCTCTGAAAACGGGCTTTGCGCTGACCACAGGGAAGATTGTCATCGTACAGGATGCTGACCTTGAATATGATCCGGCGGAAATCGGCGCAGTAATTGCGCCAATCATGGAAGGCGACGCGGATGTAGTTTTCGGTTCACGCTTTTTGGTGCGCAAAGCAGCGCGCGTTCTGTACTTCTACCATTATCTTGCGAATAAGGGGCTGACTTTTCTTTCGAACCTCTGCACCAATATCAACATGACCGATGTCGAAACCGGCTATAAGGCGTTTCGTGGTGAGATTATCCGGAACATGACAATCGTCAGCACAGGATTTGGTTTCGAGATTGAGGTCGCCGCGAAAGTGGCCAAACTCGGTGTGGCAATTTACGAGGTGCCGATCTCCTATCATGGGCGAACCTACGAGCAGGGCAAGAAGATCGGGGCTAAGGACGGCTTCGCGGCGCTCTGGTACATCGTTCGGTTCAACTTCCTGTGCAGCCTCGAGAATTCATATAGAACGCTTCCGACCGCAAGACGCGAACAGCCCCTTCCACAGCAAGAGGAGTCATAAAAAAGGCGACTTTCCATTTCCACTTTTGATCCCGTAGATTCGTCCTGCACTTATGGCCTCAGGGTTCCGAACCAGGATACCTATGCAATCGAATTTCGATTCCTCCAATCCGTGGAGCGGGAAGGTAGTCCTGATTACCGGGGCTTCCGATGGAATTGGCGCGAGTTGCGCCAAGCTGATGGGCCAGGCCGGCGCCCGACTGGTGCTGACGGGGCTGCCAAATGAAGGCTTCAGGGACGAAGTGTCCGATTTCAGGGTCGCAGTTGCAGGTGATATCACTTCAAAGGAGACCAGAATTGAAGTTGTCGAGAAAGCTATCGACCGCTTTGGGCGGATTGATTGCCTGATCAACAATGCCGGAGTTGGGCAGTATGGATATCCAACCGAAGTGGATACAGAAGTCTCAAAGCGTATGTTTGACATCAACGTGTTTGCGGCGTTGGCATTCACACAGTTGGTAGTGCCGCATATGCGGGCAAAGCGGGCGGGCACGATTGTCAATATCGGCTCTGTGGGCGGCAAGGTTTCGCTGCCGTGGGCAGTCATGTATTGCGCGACCAAGTGGGCAGTCCATTGCATCGACGATTCTTTGCATCGTGAGCTCATGGGATCGGGAATTCACGTGATGAAAGTTTGCCCGGGCATCGTCGATACCAAATTCCGCAATCATGTGCTTGCCGGGTGCGCTCCAGACCGCGTCGAGAACATCCGCCGCGTCGTGAGCCCAGACCAGGTTGCAAGCGCAATCCTGCGCGGGGTTCTTCGCAAGAAGCGAACCGTATTCGTTCCTGGCATCGGCCGTATCTTCACGTCGCTCGATTTCTTCGCGCCACGCGTGATGGATCGCTATCTTCGGAGGAAATTCTAACTGTGAAACGGCTGCAACGACCGCTGCCGGCGGCGCTCCTTCTCGTTCTTCTCTGGACCGCTTGGAGGCTCGCCTATCTGGCTCATGCCGGCATTCCGCAACCCAAGATTCATGACGAGTTCAGCTACCTCCTGCAGGCGGACACCTTCGCTCATGGGCGGCTGGCAAATCCCCCCCCTCCCTTCGGCCGGTTCTTCGAGTCGTTTCATGTGCTCGTACATCCCAGCTATGCCTCGAAGTATCCGCCCGGTCAAGCGATGTTTCTGGCCTTGGGACAAGTTCTCTTTGGCCACCCCTTCTACGGTGTCCTCATTGGCAATGCGCTCATGCTGTTCACATTCTGCTTGATGCTGTTTGCCTGGGTGCCATGGCAATGGGCGATTGCGGTCGCCGGTATGTTCGGACTGACCCTTTGGCCGGGAATGTATTGGACGAATTCCTACTGGGGCGGCTCGGTAGCGGCAAGCGGAGGCGCCCTCGTTCTGCTCGCTGTTGGGCTCTATCTGAAAAGGCCAACCGTCCTTGCGGGCCTGGTCTTCGGTCTCGGCGCTCTGTTCCTCTTCTGGACGAGGCCTTTTGAAGGCGGTGTATTCACTCTCATGGTGCTCATCGTCTTCGCCAGAGAACTTTGGCAGAGTCGGCGTGCCCCGGTCCTGTTCACCACTCTTTCTGTGCTTGCTCTTGGGGGCGCTTGGACAGGCTACGACGACTTCGCTGTTACCGGAAATCCGTTGCTCTTGCCTTACGTTCTTTATCAACACCAATATGAAGTGATCCCGGTTTTCTGGTTCCTTCCTGTGCGCGCGGAACCGACCGATTCAAACCCTCGAATCGCCGCCCTGGAAGGAACCGACGCGTGGGGCATGTCTCGTTATAGAGGAGCGCACACTGGATTACATCGCCTCGCGAGCCAAGTGTACATCCTCTTGTTGACGCTGAGATATGACCTGGGGATAGCGCTCGTGCTGTTGCTGCTGGTTCCTGTGGGATGGCGCGACTCGCTCTTTCGAAAGATGGCAATCATCTCCGGCGGATTCGTGCTGGCTCTGGGAGTCGAAACATATGACCTGAAGCACTATACCGCGCCGGTTTGGGCAGGGCTTGCTTTGTTGATTGCAATCTGGGCGAAGCACGCATGGAATTTGCGAATCGGCAAATTGCGCGTGGGAGCTGCGCCGGTGATCCTGGCTTTCGTCTCGCCTCTGGTCCTGACGGGCCCCTTGCTCCCCATCGTCTACCCGCTGTTGCCAAGGGAAATCAAGCCGTTCTTCGGCCGTCCTGAAATGCCACCGGTCTACCCCGATGATTGGGCAGACCGACGCGCCGCACTGATTCGGAGGCTCTCAGCGCTTCCCGGGCCTCAACTGGTTTTTGTTCGGTACCCTTCCCCGGATTGGCGGGTCCACGAGGAGTGGGTTTATAACGGTGCCGATATCAATCATCAACGAGTTGTGCTTGCCCACGATTTCGGGCAGGAAGAGGATGAGGCCATGCTTCACTATTATTCTGATCGTTCCGCCTGGCTATTGACGTTCGATCCCGCATCGGGGCTGGAAAACATCGAGCCTTATCTTCGGACGCCATTGCAACCGTAATCGGCGCCTGCACTCAGGGTGCATTTTCAGGGAAAATCTTGACGATGAGGTTGTTCTTTAGACCATTGCCTGCTGCACTGCTTCTGGCCGTGCTTTGGACTGTTTGCCGGCTCGCCTTTCTGGCTCATACCGGCATTCCGCATCCCGTGATTCACGACGAGTTCAGCTACCTTCTCGGGGCCGATACATTCGCTCACGGGCGTCTGGCCAATCCTACTCCCGCGTTCGCCAAGTTCTTTGAGTCGCCACAGGAATTGGTTAGCCCAACATATGCCTCGAAGTATCCTCCGGGCCAAGCGATGTTTCTGGCGATGGGGCAAGTTCTCTTTGGCTCGCCATTTTACGGGGTCATCCTCGGAAATGCTTTGATGCTGTTCACATTCTGCCTGATGCTGTTTGCCTGGGTGCCTCCCCGCTGGGCGCTGGCCGTCTCTGCCATGTTCGCCTTCATCCTCTGGCCTGGAATGTATTGGACAAATTCCTATTGGGGCGGCTCGGTGGCGGCCAGCGGAGGCGCGCTTGTCCTGCTCGCCATTGGCATGTATCGCACCAGGCAGACACCGTGGGAAGGGGGTGTCTTCGCGCTGGGCGCATTGCTTCTCTTCTGGACTCGCCCCTATGAAGGAGGTGTCTTCACCGTCCTTGTACTGATCGCCTTTGCTAGGGAGCTCTGGCAAAAGCGCCGCGCTGGCGTAGTTCTGGCGGCTGTTTCGATATTTGCTTTGGGCATTGCGTGGACAGGCTACGACAATTACGCAGTCACCGGAAATCCATTTTTGTTGCCCCACCTTCTGCATCAGCGCAAATACATCGTGATGCCCATATTTTGGTTTGAGCGACCGAATCCCGAGCCCACCTATTCCAACCCGCGGCTGGCAGCCTTCCAGGGAGAGAACGGGCTAGAAATGAGAACCATCTATCAACCAATGAATCCGCGCTGGAAAGGTCTCGTGCATGCGTTGATCGCCGCAGTGCGGAAGTTCGAGCGGCCTCTACGAATCGCGGTATTACTTACCCTCCTCGTCCCGGTCGCTTTCCGAGATCCCGTTTATCGGAAGACATGTCTCGTCTTCGGAGTTTTTCTGCTCGCGCTTGCCATGGAGACATATCAGGCACAGCACTATGCGGCTCCGATCTGGGCCGCGCTCGCCTTGATGATCGCAGCCTGGGCAGAGCACGCGTGGATTCTGCGGATCCGCAGACTACACGTTGGGGCCGTGCTCGTCACACTGATACTTGCCGCGCCGGCAATTAACGCAGTCTCCCAAGATGTCGTAGGCGCAGAAAGACGCCAACAGTTAAGCAAGAGCGCCACCTCGGAGATAAGCTGGTCGGAGCGGCGTGCCGCATTGATCAGGAGGCTTTCGGCGCTTCCGAAGCCTCAATTGGTATTTGTTCGTTATCCCTCCGCGGATTGGCGCATTCACGAGGAATGGGTCTTCAACAGCGCCGATATCGATCATCAGCGGGTAGTGTTTGCCCATGATTTCGGGCCGGAACAGGATCAAGCATTGCTGCAGTACTACCCTGATCGTACTGTTTGGCTATTGACCTTTGATCCGATATCGGGGTTGGAACATCTTCAGCCGTATTCTCGCACGGAATCTCCGTGAGTTTGGCGATTTTCTCTGTTCGGATGCTTTCGCTCATTTTCCTCAAGAAATCAACGAGCGTTTCTGAGATGCGAGGCCCGCTAGAAAGGCAATGAGTGGATTGGGAGTAATGGAGCTACTAAAAAGTGCAGGGCATCTTCTGCTTGTAGCCGGTTTGACGCTAACCGGGATGAGCGCTGCTGTGGTAGCGGTCAACTTGATTCCAAATGGTCGATTGCTGTCACATGTGGATTTCTCAATATCGCCGACTAACTTCCCACCGTCGCAATTCGGGATCGGTAAAGTCGATTTTTGGGATGAATGCATAGCAGCCACGGTCGGTTTGGGAAATGGGGCCGAGCAGTTATCGTTGGTTAAGCGATCGTTTCTGTCGCCTATTATTGGAAACTGCGAGGAGTTTCAAAAATACAAAAACGGCGAAGTTTGGATTCCCTACAACGAGATGAGTCGAGAGTCTGGATCTCCAACCAACCAGGGCTTTAACTATTGGCGATACTGGCACGGATATCAGGTCTTCTCGCGTCCTCTTCTCTACTGCTTCAGTCTCTCGAAACTCCGTTACGCGTCTTTCGCTTTATTCTTGGTCTCAGGCGCTTTCTTTGCATCTCAAGTGTCGCGGCTTAGCTGGACCTGTTCCTGGTCACTTCTCATTGGTTCTTTGTGTGTGCCACTAGTAAGTCAGATAGAGATCATCGATCAGTCGATGATTTGGATTATAGCTTTTTCCATTGGTGGCTGGCTTCTTCTCCCTTCGACCAGTTGCGCCAAAGAACGACGTGATCCTTACGTGTCGTTTATGCTTTTGGGCATGTTATGTAGCTTCTTTGATATCTTCACCGTTCCGCTCATAACATTGACTGTCCCTCTGTTGGGATTGTATTGGAAGGGACAATTTGATGCGGACAGCCCAAAGCTGACCGTTCGTCGCATCTGCGTGCTATCGGCCATATGGTTCGCGGGATATTCTGGGTGTTGGGCAACTAAATGGGCTATTGTCGCCGTGGTCGACGGCCCTGGGGTAGTTACCGAGTTGTCCAAGATTATCGAACATCGCCTAGGAATTGGGGGCGGGCCATTGGGGGATGCTGGTCACAACCTCTCAGTTTCGGCGGGGTGGAGCATTCTGTTAAACGCCAAGAGCTGCTGGTACGGAGTCCTGATTGTTACCGGCTTAAGCATAGCCCGTATACGCCCATTGATAGCTCGAATACGTCCATGGGCAGCAGCGACGCTGTCAAACAAGAAAGCAAGTGTTTCTGCCGCCGCATCACCATTGCTTATTTGGGGGATGCCAATTGCATGGCTTGCAGTAGTTAAACAACACTCGATCCAACACTCGTGGTTTGTGGCGCGGATTTACTTCAGTAGCTTTGCCATTGTACTTGGATTTATTTTGACCCCAGATTCTGACCCCAAGAACAGACAACGCGACCATGAGCACTCAGCATCAGGGGTGTCTGGAGTCGACGCCGGACCGCACTTATTCGAGCGCGAATCCTTGATCGATACCAGCCAATAGTGCTGACATCGACGACCAGCGCGTGGTGTTTCCTCACGACTTCGGGCCGGAACATATCACGCCCTATATTCGCGGGCCTTTGCAGCGGTAGCTCGGCACCTGCATCCAGGGTGCTTTTTTCGGAGAAAATCTGTTGCTGAAATCGTTACTGAGGCCCTTGCCCGCCACCTTGGTTCTCGTTGTCATCTGGACCGTGTGGAGGTTGGCTTTCCTTGCGCATACTGGCGTACCACAACCCGCAGTGCATGATGAATTCAGCTACCTCGTTGGAGCCGATACGTTCGCCCATGGGCGATTGGCCAATCCTCCCCACGCGTTTGCGAAGTTCTTTGAGTCGCCTCACCTGATTGTGCATCCGACGTACGCCTCGAAGTTTCCGCCCGGGCAAGCAATGTTTCTGGCACTGGGAGAGGTTGTCTTCGGGTCGCCATTCTATGGCGTTATCCTCGGGAACATTCTGATGCTTCTCACGGTTTGCCTGATGCTATTCGAGTGGGTTTCACCACAGTGGGCCGTGGCGGTCTCTGCGATGTTCGGCCTGATGCTTTGGCCGGGAATGTACTGGACCGACTCGTATTGGGGCGGCTCGGTCGCGGCAAGCGGCGGCGCGCTCGTGCTGCTCGGAATTGGCATCCATCGCAAGAAGCAGACGGTTTTGGCCGGCGCTCTCTTTGCAATCGGCGTGCTTCTGCTCTTTTGGACACGCCCGTTCGAAGGAGGCGTATTTACACTTCTCGTCTTGATCGGCTTTGGAAAGGAAATCTGGCAAAAGCGCCGCGCCTCGGTGCTTCTGACGGTTCTTTCGTTGCTTGTGGTTGGCGGCGCATGGTCTTGCTACGACAACTACGCGGTCACGGGAAATCTATTTCTTTTCCCGCACATCCTCCATCAGCGCCAATACCAGGTGCAGCCGCTTTTCTGGTTCCAGCCGCTCCGTCCAGAGCCCACCTATTCCAGTCCCCGGCTTGCCGCCCTGCACGGACTAAATGGCTTGGAGAGGAAAGATTACTATGATGGGGGGCATGGGGGATGGCGCAGAGTGGTAAGCCGGACTCTCGGTCCCTTGTCAACCTTGCGATTTGAGTTCGGGGCGGCGATTTTGCTGATGCTGTTGGTTCCTGTCGCATGGCGCGAACCCCTCTATCGGAAAATGGTCATCGTTTCGGGATTGTTTCTCCTCGCGTTGGGGACTGAAACGGTTCGCTTTGAGCATTACACCGCGCCGGTCTGGGCCGCCCTTGCTCTGTTGATTGCAGTATGGGCAGAGCACGCTTGGAATCTGAGAGTGCGAAAAGTCCCCATAGGGGCCGTGCTGGTCCTTCTGGCGCTATTGTCACCAGTTCTCTTTACACCCGTCTTCCTTCCTATGGTGGATTCGCTACTCCCGCGCCCGATCGGGTTGTTCTTCTCAAGAGCGCCCTCCAAGGATAAGTGGCCTGACCGGCGCGCCGCGTTAATAAGGCTGCTCTCGGCGCGTCAGAAGCCTCAACTAGTCATCGTTCGCTATCCGCTGCCAGGATGGCGCGTGCCCGAGGAGTGGGTGTACAACGGCGCCGACATTGACCATCAGCGAGTGGTCCTTGCGCATGATTTCGGCCCGGAACAGGATCAAGCGTTGCTGAACTATTATCCCGATCGCACGGCTTGGTTACTGACCTTTAACCCCGAAACGGGCTTGGAGCATCTCCAACCGTATCCGAGGAAAACAGGGAACTATGCCAATTGATCCTTCAAAAACGATCGCATCCCGGCTCGAGAGGGTCTATGCCGGTCCATTGGGCCCCCTTGCGCTCCTGGCGATCAGTGTGCCTTTCGGAGTCTGGTGGTTTTTCTCTCAAATGCGCGGCAGCAGTTCCACACCTGTCAGCTTCGATGCAATGGCGGCCTGTTTTGTCATCCTGGCGATGGCCTATCTCGGTCTGCACGGCTTGCGGAATATGGCATGGACCAGCCTTCCCGTCCTCTTGACGTTCGAAGCTCTAGCGGGTTTTGTTGCCGTACCGGCCTGGCAGTTCGCCACCGGCGCGGACACTCTGGATAGTTCTTACGAACTTGCCATGTTCCTGGTGCTGATCGCCTTCGCCGCATTCTGGCTGGGGAGCGCGGTGCTCATGAAGGAGAAGGGGCTCCGGTTCTCTCCAAGCATTGGGTACACATCGGGCCGCGTCTTAATCGCCAGCGTGGTGATGCTGGTGCTGGGCGGGCTTGGAAAGTTTGTGCTCTGGAAATTCGGCCTCTTCGGGTACGGTGGCGATGACCAATCGCGAGGTTCTTATTCTGGAATCCTGGCATGGCTCACTTTCATGAGCGACTTGCTGGGTTATGCCCTGGTGGTCTCTGCCATCGAGGTGCTTGGCAAGCGATCGCCAGAGAGGGCCATCAAGGTTGTCTTCTGGCTCTCCTTTTTGCCCTCGATTGGCTTCGGCATCATCTCAGGGATGAAGAGCGACATGCTGACGCCCATTTTCGACGTGATCCTGATCTACGGCGTGACGAGACGGCAGTTGCCGCGAATCACAGTGATAATACCTGTGGTTCTGATCTTGGTGATCTACCCGTTTACGAATGCATTCAGAGAAAACTTGAATGTCGGTTATCGCGCCCAGTTCAATACCCTCGGCGGCATGAAAGAAACCCTTGTCAAATCGTTCGACGACGCATTTTTCAGCTTCGGGGCAGCGAGCCAGGGAGCCACCAGCGAGAGTTTTCGCCAAGCCTCGAATCGAGTTTCTTATCTGACGTATGTTCGTGATGTAAGCAGCCTGCCCAATCCGTCGATGCTGCAGACTGACGAGAAAATATGGATGGCGCCGCTGTATGCGCTTGTGCCCAGATTCTTGTGGAAGTCAAAGCCTATTATGAGCAAAGGTGGGATTCTGAGCGTTCTGGTTGGCCGCCCGGGCTCAACGTCCTCTGCCGTCACACCAATTGGCGATCTTTATTCGGCAAACGGAACCTGGGGCGTTGCAATCGGAATGCTGATCTGGGGATTGTTTGTGCAGCTCTCTATGAACTGGATTGGAAGCAAACCTGCCTCGGAGCGAATGCTATTTGCCTATTTGCTCATGTTGCGGCCATTGCTCGACATGGAGAACGACTTTACAACAATGATAGCAGCAGCAGTTCAGATGGCGATCATGGCGGTTGTAATCTCCTACGCGATTTACGGACGTTCTCCTTTCATCCCACGGGACGCAAGGGGAGAGGGCGCCTTCGTAATACAATGAGAATCCTCATTACCACAATCGCCCACTTTTGTGACTTGCATGGAGGCGCACCAAGGATAGCCTTGGACGAGGCAACCGAACTGCTGCGCCGTGGCCACGAAGTGTGGCTCTTGGCGCTCGGAAGACCTGGGATGCCCGAGCACGATCTTTGGAATGGGCTGCATCTTCTGCGATACACAACAGGGACAGCGGGATTTTGGAATCCGTCGCGTGGTCAGACTCACTTGAAGGCCGCCGCCGCCGTACTTAAGCGCCATCTGCCGCAGGTCGACGCTATCCACGGTCACATGCCACTCCAATATCTCGCGGCGTTGAGCACCTATGGAGACGTAGTCCACGCCAGCTACACCATCCATTCACCCGCCGCCATGGAGATGGCCATCAATACCAGGAGTGCGAGTCCTCTTCGGCGGATGACCGGATACTTCGCGCAGGGAATGATAAATCGTCTCGAAGCGGAGTGTCTCCGCCGTTCCCGTGTAGTTACCGCTCTCTCGCAATACACCATCGACTGCATCGGCAAACAACACGGCGAATCCATCGCCCGCAAAGTGAAACTCATTCCCGGTTGGGTCGAGACATCCCGGTTTGTCCCAGTGAACGATCGAAGCCTGGCCAAAACAAAACTGGGTTGGCCTGTCGATTTGCCGCTCCTGTTTACCCTGCGGAGAATGACTCCTCGCATGGGGCTCAACCGGTTGCTAGAGGCTTGTCAGCTCCTAAATGTCGACGGGTTCCGATTCCATCTGATCATCGGAGGCGACGGGCCGTTGCGGTCAACTCTGCAAGATCAGGCAAAAGCCCTCGGCCTTGGCAACATGGTCACCTTCCAGGGACGTATCGACGATGAGATGTTGCCGCTCGCCTACGCCGCGTGCGACGCCTTCGTTCTGCCAACCGCTGAGCTCGAGTGTTTCGGGATCATCGCCATCGAGGCCCTCTCGGCCGGGCGCCCTGTTCTGGCCACACCGATCGGCGCCATTCCGGAAATTATCGGGCAGTTCGCGCCGCAGTGGCTGGCCCGTTCCTCCCAGCCCGCAGACATCGCGGCATTGTTGCGCCGCTTTCTTAAAGGCGATCTGCCAATGCCCGTCCCTGCGCGATTGCACGATCAGGTGGATCTGTACTACGGTCGCGACCTGTCTCTGCGCGCGTACATCGAAGCCACGATTGCAGGTAACTAGAAACCTGGTCAGAATACAGATTCCCACGATCGCGATTCCAGGAGTCCAATTGGAACCTGAATTAGGAGAGACGATGCAAAATAGGTTTTAAAACGCGTTACTCGTGGGGTTCGGCAATCCCACCGCTTTTCCGACCGACGACGATTTACATGGCGTGTGGCAGGAACATAACCGCAATTGGTGGCAGCAACACCCATCCTTATGTACGCCAAATTGCGCGAGATCTGCGCCTCGGCAAGGCAGCTTCTAGAAATCCTGGCTGCTGCCTGCTACCTAGGTCGACGTGCACCTACTTGGCAAACATCGTTCCCAGCCGAAGCTGGAAGACGTGCCTAATTTCATGGAAATAGTTCAATCGGGCCAATCCCGGATAGCACAGCTTTGTAACCTCGCTCTACGGCTCGGCCTTGCTCGCAAAGCAAGAGGGCACGAATGGTCTCAATCGAGGCCTCTCTAACGAGGTTCTGAGTGCCTCCTGTGAATCCCTTGTCCCTTCTGGTCTGCCAAGTCTGCCGAATATCGTTCCAATAAACGGGAGAGCTCACTGTTCGAAGACTGGATTCGGAATCCTGCTCGCAGACGGCTCAGAGGACACCGTGGACGCGGCAATGGGCAAAGTCCGTTAGGAATTCAATCACGAATTCTGCGCACTGCCCTTGCGAACTGAGACATCCCTAATATCTATGCCAACGTATTCCGTTCCCTCAAATTCCGCTTTTTCGGGCGGGCCCGGCACCGCAAAACGTCCGAGAGTCCTTGTGTTCGTACCACGTTACCTGCCTGGATACAAATCCGGGGGCCCAATCCGAACCGTTTCGAACATGATCATCCATCTCAGCCCATTTTATGATTTTTATGTAGTAACCAGAGATAGAGATGCCGCCGATATCGATAGATATCCTGGGATCCAAGCCGATTCTTGGAATCAGGTTGGCAGTGCGTCCGTCCTATATTGTTCTTCGATTGGGGTTAGTACTCTGAAGAGGGCTTACGACGAGGTGAAACCAAATGTTATAAATCTCAATTCGCTCCAGGATACTTTTACGCGGTTGGCCGTCCAACTCCGTTGGATCGGATTCTTTGGTAAAACTCCCGTGATCTTGGCGCCACGCGGTGAACTTTCGATTGGTGCAATGGCGGTCAAGCGTACGAAGAAAGCCCTGTATCGCAACTTTGCCAAGTTGATAGGTCTCCACGAGAAATTGCATTGGCAGGTTTCGACCCAACGCGAGAGAGAGGATCTTGTGAGGGTGGCACCGGCCTGGCGGATTCATCCGAACACAATCCATGAGGCAAGGGACATTTGCAATGAGCATTCTTCCGCCGCACCTCGCCACTTGAAAACACCTGGATCGCTAAAGCTGGTGTTTCTCTCGCGTATCAGCGAGATGAAGAATCTCCACTTTCTCCTTGCCATAATCGCTAAGGTGCGCGGAGATGTGACGCTCAACATCTTCGGTCCCGTTGCAGCGAAGGACGAAGCATATTGGCAAACCTGCAGATCGAAGCTGGCGCGGTTGCCCGCCAATATTTCTGTCGCGTATCACGGTTCTCTAGACCACGCCGAGGTGCCCCGCGTGCTTCACGAGCACCATTTTTTCATCCTTCCTACCCGCGGAGAGAATTTCTGCCACGCTGCGGTCGAGTCATTCGTCAACGGAACGCCGGTCATTCTGAGTGATCAGACCCCATGGCTTAATCTAGATGCAGCGCATGCCGGCTTCGACATCCGCTTGGAGGACTCCGAATCCTGGATTTCCGTGCTTCAGAAATGCGTCGATATGAATCAGTTGACTTATTCCACTCTCCTGGAAGGTACCCTGAAATATAGTCAGCGCTTCTCCGTGGAGGAGGCCACGCGACAACACGTCGCCATGTTTGAGGCGGCTCTTGCTTCTGTTCAGCATTAGCTCTACTTATCCTGGATTGCCAACACAGATGTAGTTGAACGAAATCTTGCTGGGCCGCTTCACTCGTGCTGTAACCGAAGTCGGCGTGGTTACCACCCAGTAGGCCCCTACCGCGGAGGGGTCGCCTGTCGGAGTTAACGTACACGCTGGCCTCGATTTGAACGGTTGCTTGAATGAGATACTTCTTGAGTCGCTGCCCGCAATCGTAATCGTGCCTGCAAACTGGTTCGGTTCCTTTTGGTCCAAATGACTCATGGCAGCGGCTCCGTTCGCCGAAACGCACAATGATGAATTCACCAAGCAAGTCGTCGCTGCTGCACGATCAAATTGAAGCACCGTATGGCTCACGCCGGCAGAATCGCGCAGCCTCCACAAGCTCACTTCCGACGCGGGCGAGCGAACCGAAGTGCTGTCGAACAATACATTCGAGCCGGGATCACTGAATAGCCTGGCAAAGAAACGGGGCGTGCCGGATTGTTGATTGCTATACTGGACTGCAATCGCGGAGTCGAACGCACCCGAGACGGCTATGCCAAAGTTCATGGACGGAGATTTTGGACTTCCGACGTTCAGCAAGTTAAGACCTCCGCCTGTATCCGGAAGCCCGATATGTCGGGACATCTGTACCAGCTGCCCCGTGACTTGCGTGTTGTAGGCCAAGACCTGGTCAATTCGGTCCCCCGCTGCGAAAGCGGAAAGACCTGTGGCCACCATGCTGTGCGTTGACAAGTCCACCGAAGTGGGCCAGGCGGCCCGGTAAACTCGATAATTACCCGATTGAGGCCACATTCCCGGCCAACCTGTATTCATAGAGGTTCCGGAGCCGAGTAGATTCAGCGTAAGGTGACTGTTGTCCAGGATCGCGCTGACCGGAAAGCACATGTCGTAACCATCATTCTTCAGCGGATCAAAACAGAACGTGAGATCGGTCCCAGTCACCCCACCCCCCCTGGCGAGATTGTTCCACTGGGTATGCTCGCCTTCACCGAGCCGCGACCAATCGGTGCCGCTTCCCGTCACCATCACGGTATTCGGCGAACCTCCCGAATTGCGGACGGAAGCAATCGATCCGGAACTGTCGGCGCGGGTCAAATCTCGAAGGATACGATGTTCTCCAATCGTGTTTTCGCCATCGTGAGGATCGTAGATCAGCGTGTTTCCCTGCACGTTTTTTACGACGCCTTCGAAGATGCCGCCCGTGTCGCCTTTGGTCGAGCCCTGCTGCACCTGAACCCGGATGCCCTCCGTCTGCTCATCGCCACCCGTATCAAATCCGCCGTACTGGGTGATGTACGACTGAACACCCATCGTGTCCCCACCTGAGAAACTCGAAAGATAGCTTGCGATGCCGGTTTTTTGCCCAATCGTCCGCATAACACTCGTCGCCAATACATTGAAGTAATCGGTCTTGGTTCCGGAGCCGTTGAAATTGTTGATTCCGCCCTTCTCGGCTGCGTAATGGAACTGCATATTGATGAAGCCTGCGTAATGTTCCCAAGGGGCTTGCTCCGTTTCTGTCGCCCGCAGTAACAGTGCGTTGTTATACCCGACCTTGACTCCCGCTGCGATTCCCGAATTCATTGACCCCATCATGTTCGGCAAACTGTTGCCTCGATCGTCGAGAAATCGCACGCTCGACGATCCCATGCCTTGCCACCAGCCCGGGGGAGCGCCCGCGGGAATCGCGATCAGTCCGCGGCGGCCTGCGAGGCTGTTTTTTAAGCGCTCCAACTGGTCGTGGAGATCTCCTTGTTGGGCTTTGCCGTGAGCTGCTGCATTCAGATTCGAACTGACATGTTCGTCAAAGAGAAACGGTTTCGCGTTCGGCGCAGTTTGAGATTGCTGGCTCAGTGCAGACATGGAGAATAGAGCCAAAGTTAGGCAAATCCAGTTCCGATTCATGATTACCTCCTGGCGATCTCGCGGCAAGACCTCTCACTGTGGGTCACGTCGCATTTCGCAAGTTTACGATCGCCAGATCTTGACCTTCAACACACCTCGACCAAGCTGATTGCGAGAGTGAAGTGAAAACTCGAAAGTCCAGAGGCCACATTTCCACCGCAATTAAGGCCACCGCGACCCTAGGTCCGGGCTGGGCTCTGACGCGTTCCAAGTTTGTCCTCACGCAACGCCTCAGAATGCTTCAGCATAGGACACCCGTGTGCTGCTGGAGCGATCTGGCTCTCAAAGATGTGCTCAAACCCGGAATTCCAACCGAACCGAATGATTTCTGCGTGTGGCGTCGCGGTCGCCAGCTACCCTCTTTCTTCAATAGCCTCTCTTCACTTTCTGCACAAACCTTCATCGGGCAGGGAGCGTCCCTGGCTGCAGACAAGGTGCTCCAAGGGGAGTTGCCTTTTTTCGGATATGTGCAGCCCCTGGGATTCCCTCCTGCGTGGCAAAGCAACCCGCTCAACCATGCTAACTTTCCCGATGGTCATTGGACTGCCATCAACGAGTTCGCGTCCGGAGACATCAAGCTCGCATGGGAAGCCAGCCGTTTCGGTTGGGTATATGTGCTTTCCCGAGCTTACGCGCGCGCACGCCACGAGCCTTACGCAGACGCATTCTGGACACTCTTCGAAAGCTGGCTCTATGCCAATCAGCCCAACCGCGGCATCAACTGGAAATGTGGCCAGGAAGTCTCGTTCCGCGTCATGGCTCTGTGCTTTGGGCTCTACACCTTTGCCGATTCTCCCTCCTCTACACCTGAAAGAATTCTCCACTTCGTCATAGCGATTGCAGCTCATGCGCGCCGGATCGACGCGTTCATCGAGTATGCAATTTCGCAGAAAAACAACCACGGATTGAGTGAGGGAGTTGGCCTTTGGACCATCGGCTTGCTCTTTCCCGAGTTGAAAAACTCTGAACACTGGAAAAGAAGAGGCCAGCAGGTCATCGAGGCGGAGATTCGTCGACAGATCTACAACGACGGCAGTTATGTTCAGCATTCAGCCAACTATCATCGCGTGATGATGCACGATCTTGCTTGGGCGGCGCGTCTAGGAGAGTTGAACAACTCCCGGCTCTCCCCGCTGGTTTATGAGCGTCTGGGCAGGAGCGTGCGATTCCTGCACTCCATCACCGATCCGGTTTCAGGATGGGCTCCGAATTACGGCGCGAATGATGGCGCGCTCGTGCTTCCTCTGACTGATTGTGAATTCCCCGATATGCGGCCGGTTCTTCAATCATGCCATTACCTTGTCGAGAACTCGCCCTTGTATCCGCCGGGGCCGTGGGATGAGGAAATGGTCTGGCTGAATGGACTTGGCTCACTCAATCCGGCCGTCCGATCGAACCGTGGGACTCTCAGCGATTTGAACGCAAAAGACGGCGGTTGCTACACAATTCATTCTGCGTCCAGTTGGGCCATGTTACGAGCATCGCATTACAAGGACAGGCCTTCGCAGGCAGACCAGTTGCATGTGGACTTGTGGTGGCGCGGCGAGAATGTTCTCTGCGACCCCGGCACCTACAGTTACAACACGCCACCTCCCTTTGACCATGGCTACGCTTCGACGCGCTATCACAATACAGTCTCTGTCGGTGGCGCCGACCAGATGACTCGGCTCGGACGCTTTCTCTGGGCTGATTGGGCCGATGCTCGTGTTCAACGCAGAGAACTGCCCGGGGGAATCAAGTCGCTCGAGGCTGTGCACAACGGATTCCGCAAAACCGGCGTCACGCATCGCAGGACGCTCGTCCTCGTCAACTCTGACGCATGGCTTGTTATCGACGATCTCTTCGGGAACACCTCGATCAACTTCCGCTTGCATTGGCTAGCTCAAGATGTCCCGTTCGATCTTCTCGATCCTGGGATTCTGGATCTCAGCTTTGGCTTTGGCAAGGTACGCATGGTCCTGAAAGCGACTGCACACCCAAGACTCGATGTTGTGCGCGCCGGCCAGCGGCTCGCGGGCGACCCGTGTTACTCGCCTGATGGATCCCGCGGCTGGCTTTCCCGTTATTATGCACGCAAGACCCCCGCGCTTTCTATTGCGCTTGAATGTGATACGGCGCTCTCTCTCCGCTTTGTAACGGTTGTGATGTTGGGGAGCACTTTACCGGTCGAGTTGAACGCCTCTCTCACAAACCTGATGATAGGGCCCCGAAATGTGCTCCTCGCCGATATCGGCATCTCCACTGTTATTCACTCTGTAATATGAGCGGCCATTTGATTCTGGTTCACCAAGCGTTTGCGGCGAAAGATGATCCCGGGGGAACCCGCCATTTTGAATTGGGCAAGCGGCTCGTTGCCGGGGGCACGCAATTCACGGTGATTGCCAGCGACCTCGGCTACCTCACCGGCAAGCGCGTGACGTCGCAAAGGCGGCTAATGACCGAATCATATGATGACGGCGTCCGGATTCTACGTGCCTACACTTATTCCTCTCTTCATACGAATTACCCTGCGCGTGTCGTTTCGTTTCTATCATTCATGATGACCTCGGTTCTGGTCGGAATTAGGGCTGGGAAACCCGACGTCGTCATGGGAACAACGCCTCCAATTTTCCAGGGAGTCTCTGCATGGGTATTGGCGGCCGCCAAGCGGTGCCCCTTTCTTTTGGAGATTCGAGATCTCTGGCCTGAGTTCGCCATCGACATTGGCCTCCTCCGCAATCCGGTTCTGATCCGCATTGCGCGGTGGCTTGAGAGCTTTCTCTATGCTCGAGCCGACTACCTGCTCGTCAATTCGCCGGCATACCGCGACTACCTGATCTCGAGAGGTATCGAGGCAGGAAAAATCAGCTTGATTCCAAACGGCGTCGATCCCGCGATGTTTGATCCGGGTAGTCACGCGCAAGACGTTCGCCGGCGCTTCGGCGTCCAAAGCAAGTTCGCTGTCACCTATGCCGGTGCAATCGGCATGGCAAACGACCTCGATGTGCTGGTCAAGGCAGCGTCCCTCATCGTGTCTCGTACCGACATCCAGATCCTCGTCGTTGGCGACGGCAAAGAACGCAAGCGCCTCGAAGAGGAGGTTACCCGTCTCGGGCTCACTAACGTAACTTTCACTGGGGCCGTTCCGAAGAGCCAGATGCCAGAGGTTTTGGCCGCGTCAGACGCCTGTGTGGCGATCCTTCGCAACATTAGAATGTTTACGACCACTTACCCGAACAAGGTCTTCGATTATATGGCAGCTGGGCGACCAACCATACTGGCCATCGATGGAGTAATTCGCGAGGTGGTTGAATCCGCAGGAGGTGGCCTTTTTGTGCAGCCTGGCAGCTCGGAGTTACTTGCGAACGCGATCACTTACCTCGCCGATCATCCTCAGGAGGCTGCAGCAATGGGGCAAAATGCACGTACTTATGTCGTTGAGCATTTTAACCGCGATGATCACGCTTCTCAGTTAATGGGACTTGTCACTCGGATAGTCTCGGAACGGACCAGCTGGTGAGCACCCAATTAGCTAGTCGTCGCAATCGCCTTACATTTTCAAGAGAAGTCGGCGCAGGGCGGGAGAAATAGTTCGTTGAAGCAACTTTGGCAAAACATCTCCACGGGTGAAGCGGCCGTCGTCGATGTCCCCATTCCCCATGCAGGTAAAGGACAGGTCCTCGTGCGCGTGAAGGCATCGTTGATCTCCGCGGGTACGGAACGTGCTGTCGTCGATTTCGCAGAGAAGAATCTTCTGCAGAAAGCGATGGCGCGTCCCGACCTCGTCAAGCAACTTGTGCAAAAGGCCAGACGCGAGGGCTGGATCTCCGCGATGGACGCCGCTCGTAACCGTCTTGACTCCGAAATGGTGCTCGGCTACAGCAACGCAGGCGAGGTTATTCAGGTTGGCGAGGGCGTCACCGGCTTCCAGGTGGGCGACCGTGTCGCGTGTGCCGGTGGCGGCTTCGCCACGCACAGCGAGATTGTGCGCGTCCCTCAGAATCTAGTTGCTGCCATTCCCGCTGCTGTCGGAATGCACGATGTCTCCTTTGAAGAAGCCGCCTTCGCTACCGTCGCAGCCATTGGACTTCAGGCAATCCGCCTCGCCGAACTACAGCTTGGTGAAATCGTCGCAGTCATCGGCCTTGGGCTAATCGGGCAAATTGTCGTGCAGCTCGCCCGCGCCAACGGATGCACTGTCGTCGGCATGGATCCCAGTCTCGATCGGTGCGCCCTCGCGGAGCGCTTGGGATGCGTCGCCACGGCAAGCTCCGACGAACAAATGCAGATCATCGCAGTGCGGCACACCAACGGAAACGGAATCGATGCCGTCCTCGTCTCCGCCGCTACCGAAAGCAACGCCCCGGTCACCCTCGCAGCGGAAATTGCGCGAGACCGTGCGCGGATCGTCGCCGTCGGGGCCGTCGGCCTCGCCCTACCGCGCAAACCGTATTACATGAAAGAACTCGACTTCCGCGTCTCACGCTCTTACGGCCCGGGCCGGTACGACGCCGAGTACGAAGAGAAGGGGCACGACTACCCTATCGGTTACGTCCGTTGGACCGAAGGACGCAACGTCGCCGCCATCCTGCAACTCCTTGCGGCAGGGCAACTGGACGTAGCTTCCCTCATCACTCATCGTTTTATCATCGAAGAAGCGCAGAAGGGTTACGAACTTATAACCAACAAGACAGGGCTGCCGTTTCTGGGCGTTGTCATCACCTATCCGCATGAGCCCTCCCTAGCACGACGCGTCGAGCTATGCGCTCCTGCAGCTACCTCCTCACAGGAACCCGACGGTGTCGCCCTCGGACTCGTCGGGGCCGGCAATTTCGCACGGGCCACCCTGCTGCCCGCCATGAAGAAGGCAGGCGGTATTGCGTTCACCGGCATCTGCGCGGCTGGAGGTTCCAGCGCTCGCTTTGCTGGAGTCCGCTCAGGATTCCGCTTTTGCGCGAGTTCAACATCCGAACTGCTCAATGACCCTACCATCAATACCGTCGCCATCTGCACCCGCCACTCCGATCACGCGCGGCAGGTCGTCGCTGCACTCGACGCAGGAAAGCACGTCTTCTGTGAGAAGCCGCTCGCTCTCAACAAAGAACAGCTTTCTGATGTCATCGCTGCCTATCGCCGGCAGACGCCCTTGCGATTGCTCATGGTGGGCTATAACCGCCGCTTCGCCCCACTCGCCAAAATTCTCAAATCGAATGTCGCCGATGCAGTCGAGCCGTTCGTCATGCAATACCGTGTGAATGCCGGCTTCCTTCCGCGAGATCATTGGACGCACGACTTCGAACAGGGTGGCGGTCGCATTATCGGTGAGGTTTGTCACTTCGTCGACTTTCTCTCCTTCGTATGCGGCCATCCGGTCACCTCAGTTTCTACTACGCTGATGCCCGATTCCGGCCGCTATTCATCCGATAATCTCATCGCCAACCTGCGTTTTGCCGATGGCTCCATCGGTACTATCACTTACGCGGCGAACGGAGACAGATCCTTCTCCAAAGAACGCATCGAGATCTTCGTCCAGGGCAGAGTGGTCCTGCTCGACGACTTTCATGAACTGCAAATCGTTCGCGACGGAAAGACGAATCGCCGAAAATCACATTTCCGCATCGACAAGGGTCATTGCGGAGAATGGCAGGCCTTTGCCGACGCGATTCGCCGCGGTGAACCTTCCCCCATCTCGCTCGACGAGCTTGTAAACAGCACGCTTGCAACCCTTGCGCTCGTGCACGGTTGCTCTGATCCTTCATGGATTGATGTTCACTCAGGAGAATTCCTCGCCGACCTCCGCAAGGGCCAGGACTACACCTTCGCACCAGGAAGAGGTAATTAAGGATGCATATTATGCACGTTGTTGGTGCGCGACCTAACTTCATGAAAGCAGCTCCGGTTTATCGCGCGCTTGAAGAGAATGGTCATCGACAGACGATTGTGCATACCGGCCAGCATTACGACGCGCGAATGTCGGAGGTGTTCTTCCATCAGCTCGCGATCCCCGAACCGGATGAGAATCTCAACGTCGGCTCCGGCTCGCATGCGCAGCAAACCGCTGCTATCATGAGCCGCTTCGAACCGGTGATCCTCGGTCGCAAACCGGACATGGTTCTAGTCTATGGCGACGTCAATTCCACCGCGGCTGCGGCGCTGGTTTGTTCCAAGCTGGGCATCAGATTCGGCCACGTAGAGTCTGGACTTCGCTCGCGCGATCGCTCTATGCCCGAGGAGATCAATCGTCTCGTGACTGATCAACTTGCCGACATCCTTTTCACGCCTTCTCCCGATGGTGACGAAAATCTGCTTCGCGAGGGAGTAGCGAAAGAGAAGGTCCACTTCGTCGGCAATGTAATGATCGATACCCTCGTCCGGCTGTTGCCGCAGGCGGAACAACTTTATTCCCGTCTAAAAACCGAGCTCTCTCTGGATTCCTTCGGTCTCATGACGATTCACAGACCAGCCAATGTTGACGACGAGAGCGTTTTCCGCCCAATGATCGAAGTGCTTGACCGCTTAAGTCGGCAACTTGTTCTGGTTTTCCCCGTTCATCCCCGCACCCGCGCCAAGTGGGCTGCACTCCTCGCGCAGCCCAGCCCCAATCTACACATCATTGATCCGCTGGGTTATCTCGAATTCCTTGCGCTGCAAAAACATGCGAGCCTCGTCATCACAGACTCCGGAGGCATTCAGGAAGAAACAACCTACCTTGGCGTTCCGTGCTTGACGTTACGTTCCAATACAGAGCGCCCCATAACCGTGACCATGGGAACCAACGTCCTCATCGGTCACAATTGGGATTTGCTGCAGCAGGAGTTTGCCAGGACCCTCAATGGAGGACGACGGACCGGTACTATCCCACCTCTCTGGGACGGCAAGGCATCTAATCGAATAGCTCACATCCTTTCCTGCTGATCCGTTTCGCGTCCAGCGTCCACTGTTCGTTTAACTCAGTTTTCGTACATGGCACAGGGAGAGTGATACTACGTTTCTGTATCGCGTGTCCAAACGCATCTTCGATTTTTCCATTGTGGCTGTCCTCGCTGTGCTGGTAGCCCCCATCGGCGCCCTCGTTGCTCTTCTGCTCTGGTTTTTTCAGAAAAGGATCCTTTTTCGCCAAATGCGTCCTGGACTCCACGGCAAGCCGTTCCAACTTTACAAATTCTGTTCCATGACCGACGACCGCGACCAAAGTGGCAAGCTCCTCCCAGATGTGCAACGCCTCACGCGCATCGGTTCCTTTCTCCGCGCTACGAGTCTCGATGAGTTGCCGCAGCTCTGGAACGTGTTGAAGGGAGACATGAGTCTGATAGGCCCGCGCCCACTGCTCATGCAATATATCCCTCGCTACAACGCAGAACAGGCGCGACGTCATAATGTGAAGCCCGGCATCACCGGCTGGGCACAAGTCAACGGAAGAAACGCTCTCAATTGGGAAACCAAGTTTAGGCTCGACGTCTGGTATGTCGACCACCAAAGTTTCGTCCTCGACCTTCGAATCCTGTGGATGACACTTGTTCACGTGATGCGCCGCTCCGGGATCTCCAGTCCGGGACATTCTACAATGCCCGAGTTTATGGGGAGCGACCTGGATGATTGAAGGGAAACTCATTGTATTTGGCGCTGGTGGTCACGGAAAAGTCGTGGCAGAGACAGCGAAGCAGGCCGGCTGGACCGTTGTCGGTTTCGTCGACGACGTGATCGCCTCAGGTACCATGGTCGATTCGAGCCATCACATCCTGGGCAATCGCGACTGGCTATCTTCCCTTCCCCGTACTGAATATCAAATCGCATTGGGTATCGGCGACAACTGCTCCCGTGGCTCCGTTGCTTCCTTCCTCGACTCGCAGGGGTTCTCGGCGGCAATCGTCATTAGTCCTAACGCCGTTGTCTCCCCTTCCGCGCAGATTGGTAGTGGCACCGTTGTCTTTCCTGGCGCAATCATCAATGCGACGGCCGCTGTAGGTAAAGGAACGATCATCAATTCCGGTGCCATTGTCGAACATGACGCGAAGGTCGGCGACTACGCGCATCTTTCTCCAAACTCAACCCTCGGCGGAGGATCCTCTGTTGGTGATTTCACACATGTAGGCATCGGCTGCAGCATCATACCCCTTGTATCCGTCGGGAGCCGTAGCATCCTTGGGGCCGGTTCAGTCGCGACACGCCGAATCCCTGATAATGTCGTAGCTTTTGGCGTGCCTGCCCGCGTGCGGCGAAGCCTCACTGCAAGAATAATGCCACCTACGTTGCGCTGATTGTCACCCGCACGAACCAGGAGATAACGCTTGTCACTGCCCAACAACGCCACTAAAGTAGCCCCAACCAATTCGCATGGCCCCGCTGTACTTGGTGCGTCTCCTTGGCCTTTCTTCGATCGGGATGAAGTCGAAGCCGCATCTCGCGTCCTGGCGTCGGGCAAGGTCAATTACTGGACCGGCTGTGAGGGGAGGGAATTTGAGAAAGAATTCGCTGCGTTGATCGGAACCCGCTATGCTATTGCTCTCGCCAACGGCAGCCTGGCGCTTGAACTCGCATTAAGAGCCCTTGGCATCGGCCGGGGTGACGAGGTTGTCACCACTCCCAGGACTTTTATCGCTTCGGCAAGCTGCGCCGTGGCGGTTGGTGCTCGGCCGGTTTTTGCCGACGTCGATCGCGAAAGCCAGAACATTACCGCACAATCAGTTCACCGTGTCTTGACTCCAGCCACCAAAGCGATCATAGTCGTGCACCTCGCAGGTTGGCCCTGCGAGATGGACGAGATCATGGCTTTAGCGCAGGAGCGCAACCTGAAAGTCATCGAGGATTGCGCCCAGGCACATGGTGCCACTTACAGAGGCCGTCCCATCGGGTCTATCGGTGATATCGGCGCCTTTTCTTTCTGTCAAGACAAGATCATGACAACGGCGGGAGAGGGTGGCATGATCACGGTCAATTCTGAGGAGCATTTTGAGAGGGCTTGGTCCTACAAAGATCACGGTAAGAGTTACGACGCCGTCTATCGCCGCACTCACACTCCAGGATTTCGCTGGCTTCATGAGTCGTTTGGAACAAACTGGCGCCTCACTGAGGTACAGTCCGCAATCGGTCGCGTCCAGTTGCGAAAGCTTTCGAAATGGGTGGAGACGCGCCGGAAATTCGCAGCAGAATTACAGGCTTGCTTCGCCGAAGTACCAGGCTTGCGCGTAACAACCCCTCCGGCAGCCTGCCGCCATTCGTATTACAAGTACTACGCCTTCGTCCGGCCTGAAGCGCTGCGAGGTGGATGGAATCGCGATCGAATTCTCGCTGAGATTTCCACCTACGGTATCCAGTGCTTTCACGGGAGTTGTGGCGAGGTCTATCTTGAAAAGGCGTTCCCTGCGGAATTGCGCCCCGCGCATCGCCTCCCGTCAGCAAAGGAACTGGGTGAAACCAGCCTCATGTTCCCCGTACACCCTACTCTCACGTCCCAGCACATTGCAAAGACCTGCGAAGTAGTGACGCAGGTAATGCGAAATGCAACCCGATAGAATGCGCGGCGAGTAAAAGGTGCAAAAATGAACATTATGTGATCTGTGTGTTACTTCTTCTGGCCTGCATGCACTTGGGGCAGTCGCTCATTCGGTCGCGCAGATCAGCACGACTTTTCGTTCTGCAACGTGTCTGATTTATCGCACTTTCGAGTAACCCGGGTGCACGTTGGGTGGGAGACCTATGCAGTGTGAATCGCCGGTCAACTCCGGTCGTTTACTTTCCGTGTGCAGGGCGGGGCCCAACTCGGGAGTCTTCCGCTCCATAGTGGATTGCAAACTGTACAATCTTCAGCCAGAATCCTGTTTTTGGAAGAACGCTTCTTCGTCTTGAGGAGGTCTCAAATGTATCTGAAGCATCTCACCGCAGTGTTGTTTCTTATTGCCTTGTCTCCAGCTTATTCTCAGGTTGTCCCTGCCGCGAAGCAGGAGCGCCTGCCCATCTCCGTAGGCGCCGGCTTCTCCAATTTCTACACTGATTGGAGTCGTTATGAAGCAGGTCCCACTGTCTGGATCGATTGGAATTTCTACAGAGCGCCGTCGCTGCTTCGAGGGTTCGGATTGGAAGTCGAGGGACGTGACATTAATTACCTTCGCACCGGCGATGTTCCCAACTTGCGCGAAGACACTGCTGGTGGCGGGGTGATTTACACCTGGCGGCACTTTAGAAGATTTCACTACTACGGCAAATTCATCATGAGCTATGGCAGCATCGACTTTTCAAGTCTCTCACCCAACTACCATCACGATACGCGGACTGTCAAGGCTCCGGGGGGGGGCGCCGAGTATCGTCTTTGGAACAGTCTCTGGCTGAGGGGAGACTATGAGTGGCAGTTTTGGCCAGACTTGGGACACGGAAACACGCTCACCCCAAATGGCTTTACCATAGGAGCCATGTTCGACTTGGGACATCCCCTCTGACCTAGCCATTCAGTTCGACTTTCGATTACCGTCCTCAATCGACAAACGGGGCTGAACCGGACGGACTGCCCTTGAGTCTCGCGAACTTCGTTGTTGCAACCTGAAGGGCAGGTACTATTTCCAAGCCACCTGTTCTGAGAAACATGCACGGATATCGGAATGTTACGAAGGTGAAGTTCCGGGCCTAATTCGAGTAGAATTGGGTCATGTCAACTGCGGAATCTATACTTAAATAATGCTAAATGGCATTCCGACCAGCCGAATTACGCCGCTGTTTCCCCTCCTTAAATCGGCAGAGAGTTTCAAGCTGGGTCGAGGCGTTTGAGTTTGACGCATCTCCTGTTCGAATAGGGGCATGATCTTCCGCTGTGCCTGTTCGTGTCGTCCCCCAATCGAGTACCCTCTCTGCCTCCACAAAACATTCACGGAGCCGTGCGAGTGCTAAGCGCATGTCACCGGTCGCGGCGGGCGGTCGTGCGGACTCCATCAGGACCTGCTCACTCACGTCGTTCATCTCAGCCTGCGCGACGCGGCCGGCGCGAAGTGAGCGCCGCCGAGAAAGCTCGACCCCGGGCCGGACTGAGGACTGAGAAAAGAAAAGCGCGAAGGAGGAGTGTAAGCTTCCCGAGTTCCTAGTTTTCCCTCTCGCGATCGAGGCGGTGAAGGGCCGAAGATCGGCTCATGGTAGATGCAGCGGAAGTGAGTTCCAGTCGTCGTGTTCACCGATGGCGGTCGGTTTCAGAAATGCAAATGATCGAGACGAATGTGATAAGTGAGTCCGGCGCTATACGCCATCTCATCGATTCCGGGATTGGACGGCACTAGGAACGCGTTCGAGAAATGAAAGTCACTGGCTCCGGTGCGAAGATCCCAGCGATCGCTGATCTGGAACTGGATGCCGACACTCTGCTGGAGCGTGAAATCCTCGTAGGAGGCGTAGTTGGAGAGCGCCTTCTGAGTGAAGCCGATCATCCCGGTTTTGATGAGGTAGTAGGGCTTCCAGGTCTTGCCTTCCCTCCACAGCAGGCGCATTCCGAGGGGAGAAACCCCCAAACCGGGAACGGCTGTGTACTGCGTGGTCTGGGGATTTCCCCAGACGTCGGTCTTGCTTGGCTGCTCTAAAATCACCACGGGAAGGATCTCTGCTACGTAATCCATGCGGGCTCCGAGGAATCGGCCCCAGGAATGGCGATCGTATTCCACTCCGGCGACATGGAGATAGCTCCACCATGTGACGCCAAACAAGTGGTAGTGGCCGAAGGAGTTTGTGCTCTCGAAGGTCACCTCACTCGAAGCGGGCTGGCTCGAAGATTGGTTCGGCTCGCGGGCTGTGTCGGTCGACGAGCCCAGGCGCGGAGTCCAGACGACGCCCGTCGAGATGCGACCGGAGAAGCGAGGGAGGCCGGGAATCTGGTAGGGAGCGGGTACGGCCACGCTTTCGACGAGTGCGAAGTTGGTGTGCTCGACATTCCCTTCCACACGAATCGCGAAATGCCGGCTCACCCGCGTGTCCAGTCCACCTCCGAGCAGCACAGTGAAGGAGGCGGTGCCTCCGGGAGTTCCGTTCGGGCCCCAATACCGGTTCAGACTGGTTTCTCCAAACAGCGCCTGAGCGAACAGCCTTTCCCGGTGCAACGACCACTCGTATTGACCTCCCCCCAGAATGGAGTAGGGGCGCTGCTTGGCTCCGAGGTTGCTTCCTGAAAACTCAGATACGTCCACTTTGAAGCGCAGATTGTGCCATGGCGGAAAAGCGGCGGCAGTCTCCCAACCGGGCAGAGCTTGGCGCGCGCCGGGCACCCCATTGAACGAATTGGTGAGGTACGCGAATCCTCCCGACAGCTCAAAGGGCGGCGAAGATGTGGACTGAGCAACCGCTCCCAGCGGCATTGACACGAGCGATAGGACCAGAGCAGAACGAAGGCGCATATTCCTCAATGAAGACAGAATCTGCTCGTTCGTGCGGAGCATCTGCCGTTGCAAACCTCTTGATCGAGGACGAGAAAATCGCGACTCAGGGTCACAGCCATTCACTGCGATACGGAGATGGATTCCTTCTCGGCCCAGGGAATGTTGAGGTCAAAAACTCCAGGAGCTGTCAGCAATCTGCGTGTTTTGGCCGAACCGGCTTCCAGAGAGGAAGAAGGAACCTCCAATGGAAAACCGTCGGAGAACGACTCCCGCCAATCCTCTTCGCTGCAGCCTACCGACCAGCATGCAGAAATACAAGTGCCCCGTATATAAGTAGCAACGTCCTTCGACCCAATCTCTTTCTCAAACATGAGGTGGGTTACGAGTCAGAAACCCGAACCGCCGCGATCATGGCTGCATCTTCGCGCATGACCTCGCGGCCGAAGTACACTCGTCGAACGAACAGACGGAACCCAGACCTCGGTTGGAACTATTGCGGCCATTGTCGCGACACGTAAATTCAGCGGACACGGTCTTCCTCTCTCGCTCTCTCTTCATTGATCTTTCCCTTCGAGCCTGGCGCCTGATGGCAAGCATATCCCCGGGTCGGACTGACAAAAATAGAAGCGGCACTTCCCAAATGGAAATCCAGCGCCAGCTGGAGCTTGGCCGAGCTCGACCTGTCTTTTTCCTCCTAAGCCTGCCCGCACGCTAACCGTCCGGCAGGCCCCATCTCGATCATTCTGCCTCCCGGCCCCAGACGCTCGCTCCCGCCTCATGCGATGGTCGCCATAGGGAATCTAAATGGCAGCATTCGATTCGAATGCTGCCACCTTCCGGTGACGCCCGCCCCAACCCCCCGATCTGTTCCTCCATCCGAACAAAACCCATCCAAAAATTCCACTGCTTCCAACGGCAGAATCGGACACGAGACGGAAGGCTCGTGCAGGCGAAATCTGTCTGCGGTGGCGGAGTGGATCGAGGTCACGACGGCAATGCTTCGTTTTCCTTTCAAGTGAATTTCACTTGGTCTCTGCGGGACTCGGTCGTCGCGAAGGAAAATGGGTTCGGGACTGCTTCCAGGCGCAGCTTTTGTGCGCAACAACCTAACAACAATCGAAAAGCGCAATGGTACGGGAGTACCTATTTAGATACGGAAGAATTGCGGGGAAGTCAATCAACCTCTGGCTATAATGACCCCAAAGCCTACACGCGCAGAATGGAGTCTGCAGGGAAGCGAACGTGCAGACGAGCAGTGCGCAGCGACAAGATCACGGCCTGGAAGTTGAAGGAACCGGCAAGATTTTGCGGGTCCGGGTCTAGGAAGCGGGATGAGAAGAAAGGAACATCGGTTCGCTCATCGGCGTCTTAGTTCGGCAGAAGCGATTTCTTTGCCGCTCCTCAGCATCACGACCACGACTGGATCACGAGTCCGAGAGCAAGCAGTTGCTGGGGTGTAGTTTTTCGGAGCGCGTCGTGCGTGGATCCGTTATGGACGGCGAGATGATACCGCTGACAGTGTGGCTTTCCTCTTGCTTGACACTCACAGGGCTCCCGACGGGGACTTAGCGCCGCCGTTAAGTGTTTGACGGTGCTGTGTAATCGGAGGGCCTTGCTAAGTGAGCTTGGCGGAGCCATGCTCCAAAGAGAGCCCGAATTGGCTTGGACAGCTTCAGAACCGACGACTTCCTGGAAGGCCGTTAGGCAAGTGAATCCATCGCCACCGCTGAGCACTGTGCCGGACAGCGTGCCTCGGTGGTTCGCGATCTACACCATGCCTCGCCATGAGAAGTTTGCCGCAAGGAATTTTAGTCAGCGCGAAATTGAGTGCTTTCTGCCTGTCTACGAAAAAGCGACCGTGTGGAAGAATCGTCAGACCGTGCGCACATCGCTTCCGCTGTTTCCCCGCTATGTGTTCGCCCGGTTTGACTGGACCCGCAGACTTCCAGTCCTGCAGACTCCCGGGGTACGGGAGATCGTTGGCGCAGGAGCGCAGCCGATTGCTGTAACGGATTTGGAGATTGAGTTTCTGCGCATGGAAACCGGGAAGCAGGTTGTCGAGCCGTACGCAGATCTGGTCCTCGGAAAGCGGGTCGCAATCAAGAGTGGTCCCATGGCTGGCATTGAGGGAGTGCTCATTCATCGAGGCGGCGGAGATCGCTTCATCTTTACGCTGCATTTGATCCAAAAGAGCGTCTCCATCCAGATCGGCGCGGAAGATCTGGAAATGCTGGATGCGTGACCAGGTACCAATGCTTTCTGTGTCACCTCGATGTCCTGAAGGTTCCTTCGCCCATCTTGCAGGACGGATCTGCGATGAGCACGATCTCAAATCCACTGGAGTCGGGCGAGTATGGCTGGAATCTACGCCTTCTCCTTCCCGCCGCCCAACCGCCACACGATGCGCCATGCCATCGAACGCCAAGTCGAACCCTTGGGGTTCTCCCCTAGACGAGCCGACGATTCGCTTTACTGCCAATGAGGTTCTTGAATGAACAACGCGTTATTCGCTAGCATGGGGAGTCTTCGCTCCCAGGCGCGCGGGGGCAAGGTTCTTAGTCTTCTCCTGATCACTTTGTTTGTCTTTCTCCTGGGTGGGATAGTGACGCTCCAGCCAGGCTATGCTCAAGCTCCGGATGATTCGCAAAGCACCGGGAGCCAGGACCAGCCTGCGATTCCTGGCGGAGGAAATGCCAGCACAACCGGCAACCAGAGCAATGGCAACGGCCAGACCAACAGCGGTGACCAATCCAATGATCAGGACCAGGAGGAGAACGATCAGACGGCGCCCTTAAACCAGCAGGTTCGGCCCACGATGTCCGGTCAATCCTCACTGACGTCGACGATGGGACATGCGAATGAACCCGCGATGTCGGCCGATCAGATCATCGCTATTCTGAAACAAGACCCCTCCATGCTGGCTGCCGTGAAAGGTGCCGCCGCCCAACAGCTGGGAATCGACCCCAACACGATTGCGGACGAGGAGCTGTTCAATCAGATCCGCAAGGACGCGCATCTTCGCACCCAGGCGACGAAGATCCTGAACGACCAGGGGTACAGCACCAATGTCGAACCTGCCGCCCGGGAAACAGAGAACGAATTAGATTTGCTCTATCCCAATCGGACCACCAACACATCACGCCGACCCTTCCGGGGTCCGATGACACAGCGCGAAGAGCCGCAGGAACTTCAGGCCAAGAACCAACCAACTCCCTACGGGAACCTGCCTTCTTTGCACGATCTGTACGCCCAGTTTCCCTCTGCGAACGAAAAACTGAAGCGCTTCGGCAGCGATTCCTTCCGTTTCGGTATGGGCAATGCCAAGGAACTGCCCATGGACCTTCCGGTGGGTCCGGACTACGTTCTAGGTCCGGGTGACGGGTTGATCGTCAACCTTTGGGGAGGCTTTTCGGACCGGCTAAATCGTACCGTCGACCGTCAGGGACAGATCGCGCTGCCCGATGTTGGAGCAATCACGGTCGCCGGCCTGACTATCGCCCAGGCTCAGGCCGCCATCGCGAAAGCCATGGGAACCGAATTTCGCAATGAGCAGGTGGAGATCTCCCCCGGGCGGCTGCGCACCGTGCGTGTGTATGTGGTGGGGGATGTCCAGCAACCCGGGGCCTATGACATCAGTTCTCTTTCCACTCCCCTCAATGCTCTCTATGCAGCGGGTGGGCCGACGAGTCGAGGCTCGTTGCGCGTTTTGAAACAATATCGCGGCGATAAGTTGGTGGCCGAAATTGACCTCTATGATCTGCTGCTTCGCGGAGTGCGGACCGGCATAGAACGCCTCGAGCCCGGTGACACCATTCTGGTGCCGCCCATTGGCCCCCAGGTTACCGTCTCCGGCATGGTGCGTCGCCCTGCGATCTACGAGCTGAAAGGAGAGGAAAGCCTGAACGACGTCCTCAACCTTGCTGGCGGGACGCTGGTATCCGCCAGTCTCGCGCAGATTCAGATTGGTCGTGTGGAAGCGCACCAAGATAGGACGATGCTGAGCGTCGAACTTCCTGCCGATCCCGCGAGGAGGGAACAGAAGCTGAGCGCATTTCCCATGCAGGATGGGGATCGAGTTTACGTTCCGCCCATCCTTCCCTACAGCGAGAAGACCGTGTACCTGGAGGGCCATGTCTACCGCCCCGGGAAGTACCCGTATCACGAGGGGATGACCATCAACGACCTGATTCACTCCTATCAGGACATCATGCCGGAGCCTGCCGATCACGCAGAGATCATTCGTTTGCAGCGGCCGGATTTTCGACCGGAAGCCATCGACTTCAGTCTCTCCAACGCGCTGGTCGGAAATGATCCGATTCCGCTGGAGTCCCTCGACGTGATCCGGGTCTATGGCCGCTACGAGATCGATCCACCCCGGGTCACAATCCAGGGAGAAGTCCTTCGCCCCGGGGATTATCCCCTGTCGCAAGGCATGACGGTCACAGACCTGCTTTTTCTGGCGGGAGGATTCCGGCGAAGCGCCTTCCGTCAGGTGGCCGATCTCTCCAGCTATGTCGTTCAGAACGGTCAGAAGGTTCAGATTACGCATCAGGTCGTCAACCTCCAGCAGGCACTGCAGGGAAATAAGGGCGCCGACGAGGTCCTTCACCCCGGAGATGTCGTCGGAGTTCGTCAGCTGACCGGGTGGCAGGACATCGGGGCTTCTATCACCTTGAGCGGAGAGGTGCGCTTTGCAGGCACCTATGGCATCGAGGAGGGGGAACGTCTCAGCTCCATCCTCAAGAGGGCCGGAGGGTTTCGCGAAGACGCTTACCCGGAAGGCGCGGTGCTCGAACGCGTTCAGGTGCGGGAACTTGGAGAGAAGAGCCGCCAGGAGATGATCCATCGACTGGAGACCACGACCGTGAACGTCAAGGCGGGGGTGCTCGCGCCCCAGGACCAAACCAGCCTAGCGCAAACCATGCAACAACAGCAGCAGCAAGTCCTGACGGCCCTCCGCAGTCATCCCGCCAGCGCCCGCCTGGTGGTTCGCATCTCCCAGGACATCAGCAAATGGGAAAATACGCCGGAAGATATCCAGGTACGTGCCGGGGATACTTTGACGATCCCCAAGCGTCCGGACTTTGTGATGATCATGGGGCAGGTGTATAACCCAACCGCCATCACGTTTGTCCCAGGAAGGAAGGCGGACTGGTATCTGCGTCGCGCCGGCGGAGTGACCCAGTCCGGAAACAAGAAAGCCATCTTTGTGATGCGCGCTGACGGCTCCGTGGTCGCCCACACCAACGGTTGGACGACGGGAGGTGTTCTGGACGTACGGATGCGGCCCGGCGACACGTTGATCGTTCCGGAGAAGATCTACGGAGGCTCACAGTTTTGGAGAAATCTCATGGGCACCGCACAGATTATGTCATCGGTCGCAATCGCCGGCGCCGCGGCTGGAGCTTTCTGAGAGTGCAGCCCACATCGTCTTGTGTCGCGAAGGCGGAAGGCCAATCATGGATTCACGGTCGCCAACCAGAGCGGAATGTGTTGAGGTTATCCCTTGCGTAAACCAAGAACGGACATCGAATCGTTCCTGAGCCTGGAGCCGGAGTCGGAGGAAGCGGGCAAGCCGCTCCACGAATATGTGGGGGCGTTGCTCGGCAAGCTCGCACTTCTGTGGAAACACCGGCGCCTGGTGAGTGCGGTCTCCCTTGGCGGGCTTGCGATCGCGATCTGTATCTCCCTTCTGTTGCCCGTAAAGTTCGTGGCGACGGCCTTTCTGATGCCGCCGGATATGAACCCCATCTCGGGCCTGGACATGATGATTGACATGAAGAGCGGCGGCGCGCTGATGGGCGCCATGGGCGGAGAGCTCAACGACGTGTTGGGCATGAGAAGTCCTGGTCAGTTGTATATTCGCGAGATGCAGACCCGCCCTGTCGAGGACGACTTGATCAAGAGGTTTGATCTTTTCCGGGTTTACCACGGAAAGACTCTTGAGGGGGTACGTAAGGTTCTCGAGGCCAACTCAGCATTCGACGAGGATCGCAAAAGCGGCATAATCAGCGTCCAAATCACGGACAAGGATCCGACTCGCGCGGCAGCCCTTGCCAATGGGTACGCGGAGGAACTGGGAAGATTGCAAGCCGACATCAACTCCGATGCAGGCCGTCGTGAACGGGAATACTTCGGAGGGCAACTTCTGGCGGCCCACGAACAACTAGAGCAGTCTTCCAAGGCCTTGAGCGATTTCACGGGCAGGAATGCGGCTCTGAACCTTCCTTTGCAGGACGCCGCGGTGGTGACCTCCATGTCGGAAGTGCAGGGACAATTGATCGCGGCCCAGGCTGAATTGAAAGGCCTCTTGCCGATCTACGCCGAGGACAGCCTTCGCGTTAGGGAAGCGCGTGCTCAGATTTCGGAACTGGAGCACCAACTCGACCAGATCAAAGGACAGACCGCGCCTTCCGGCAAGCCGCCGCTCTCCGACGCCGGGAAAGACACGGCCAATGGAAACGGTCCCGCATCCAGGATGAAGCAACTTTCCGGGCTCACCACCGAGTACATGGAACTCTATGGCAAAGCCAAGACAGACGAGGCGATGGTCGAGACCCTCACCCAGCAGTATCAGATCGCCAAACTGGAGGAATCGCGGCATGTCGCTGAAGTTCAGTTGGTCGACCCGGCGCAGGTCCCGGAACGAAAGACCTATCCCAAGCGGCGATGGATCGCGCTGGAAGGTTTGTTGCTCGGATTTTTTTTCGCGACGTTCTTCGTTCTGGTGCGAGACTGGTGGCACAACACGAGCGACGACAATGAATGGAAGCGGATGCTGCGTCCCTTTGTAGAGAAAGGCCATTCACAGGAAACTGACCGGACCTTGTCGCGCGAAAGCGGGCTGCCCACCGACGCTGAGGAACTGGAACCGCAGCCCACCCGGAGCAAGTTTTGAAGTCCCTCTCTTCAGGAGTTGCTCGATCCGCAATTGCGGGCATCCGCTGGAATTACGTCGGAGGTGCGGGAACCAGCCTCTGCTCTCTGGTCATTGGAATTGTACTCGCGCGCATCCTTGGCCCCAAGCCATACGGACAGATCATCATCGCCAGCACCATCTACGGATTTCTGAATCTCTTTGTGGATGGCGGATTCACGCAGGCTTTGATCCAGAAAGCGCAGCTCGACCAGGGAGATATCCGGAAGACCTTCACCTGTCAGCTGGGGATAGGTTTCTGCGCGACCGGACTGATCTATTTCTTCGCGCCGTGGATCGCCCGTCAGTTTCATGATCCCAGTGCAGTGCACGTGATCGAAGCCATGTCGCTTATGGTCTCCGTCCAGTCCACCGGCCTCGTTTCTGCTGCCCTGCTGCGTCGCGAGATGCGGTTCAAGGTGATTCAGGTCGCTGCCATCATCAGCTATCTTGTCGGCTACCTGGTGGTCGGAATTCCGCTGGCGATCGAGGGGGCGGGCGTATGGAGCCTGGTTCTCGCCTATCTTGTGCAATGCCTGATGAATTCGGTCTTGATGTACGCAGCGACCCGCCACTCCCTGCTGCCCATCTTCGCGTTTCCTGACCGGTCGATCACGACTTTCGGGTCGACCATCATCGCCAATAATGTAGTCAACTGGGGCCATTCCAATCTCGACAATATCGCGGCTTCCCGCATGGGACCGGTGGCTCTGGGACTCTACGGACGGGCCTGCAACTTCGCCTATCAGCCGGTCAATTCGGTCGTGAACGGACTGCAATCCGTGTTGTTGTCCTCGACGGCGCGGGTGCAGGATCGTTTGCGCCTCATGCGCGACTTGACACTAGCCGTCATGGGAATTGTCTTTGGAGTGCTGGGTCCGGCCTATGCGACCTTCGCGCTCATTCCCGAAACCACGGTTGTCGGCCTCTACGGAGACAAGTGGACCGGGGTGATCCCGCTCATGCTTCCGATGGCGATCGCGATGCCCTTCTATGGGGTTCACTGCCTGCTCGGTCCCATCCTGTGCGGACTTGGACGCCCCGAGCTCGAGTTCTGGCCACAGGCCATCAGTTGCGGAATCGCCGCGGTCGTCTACTTCACCGCGGCGCGATACTCCCTGCTGAGTGTAGCCTGGGCATTGCTCGCCGTCATGATCGTTCGATTTGCGATGATTGCCGCATTTACGTTTCGGCTCCTGGATATTTCCTGGGCAACCGCATCGTCCTTGCTCCTCCGTCGAATGGGCTTTTCCATGGCGTTTGGGGGAACGATCTGGGCCGCGGATCTGCTGCTGCGTCGGTTGCCATTGCAGGCGGGGGCTCGATTAGGGCTCCTCTTCGTCCTCTCAGTTGCACTTCTGTGCGGGCTGATCTGGTCGGCAGGAAATATCGCGTTTGGCCGTCAGGCAGTGCGTTTCCTGCTCTCCTACCGGACCCACCTGCCCGTGTGGTATGTGAAGAAACTCTGTGTACAGGCCGGAACCGAATTTGAAACCTGTTCCACGCCGCTCTGATGGATCGGCTCGAAGGCGTCGGGCCTGAGGCTTAGATCGATCACACCTTATTGCTGGCGCGCATTGACGGATCCAAATCCGCCAAACTCAGGAACAAAGCCATGAGAATCGTGATCGCGAAACGCCATGGGCGCCGTGGGGCTGGATTAGGCAACGAGCTGTTCCCGTGGGCCAAGGGCTGGATTGCAAGTCAGGTACTGGACGCGCAACTGGTCGGTCCCTCCTGGGGGCTCAACCAGCACCGCTATGACCGGCACTTCGGCACCTCCCGACTTGATTTCGTTGTCGAGGACGTCCTTCTACGACTCCCGATTCATGCCTTTACGGTTCGGGACTATCACGCCTCCGGAGAGATCGATTTTGGCAATGCGATCAGGAAGTGGGCCGAGGCTCGCGGCTTGACTGCGCGTCGCTCGTTCCGAGTAAGCGTGGAGGGCATGTGGGGTGGATATGCTTCGATCCGCGGCGCGAGGCCGTTTCTTCTTGCTCAACTGCTTAACAGTCGCGACGCACTTCGAAACGTATACCAGGTAACTTCCGAGCTCGACCGCAACCGGCTCTTTGTCGCCGTCCACATGCGCTCCGCGACGGATGGCTTTTCCATGCCCCCCGAAAGTGAGAATGTGCAAGGCAAGTTCAATATTGCGATCCCCGGTGCGTGGTATCGGTGGGTCTGCGAAGCGATCCGCCAACGATATGGTGAACAAGTTCAATTTCGTTTCTTTACCGACCGCGGCGGACCTGATTTTGAGGAAGCGGTCCGGCGTTTTAATCCCGGGCAGACCTCGCAGACGGGGCTGACCGAGTGCAGCGACCTTTTGCTGATGGCCCAGGCTGACCTGCGTATCTGTTCGGTTTCGTCCTTCAGTATGGCGGCAAATTTTCTCTCCGATGGCCCATACCTCTGGTACCAACCTCAGTTGACCTGCCATGGCGGACTGTACTCCCTGTGGGGAGGCGAAGAGCGACAGAGGGTCGGTGATTCTCCCACATCCACGAGCCGGGAATTCGTCTCCGGGCTGATAGATCTGGGCCAAACCCGCCCCGAGTTGCCAATCAACTTTCTCGGCTCCGCGATGGCGATCGGTGATCCCCTGCCGGACATGCTGGTGCAACTCCTGGATCATCGCTTATCGACAAGAGACGCTCGGACGAACCTTCTCGAATACGGATGCATACCGAAGGCTTCTTCGGAGCGTGTTTCTCAGGGAGTTCAACTGTCTTGAACAACGCCGTACAAACCGGGCAAAGAAACTCTGCCCATCCGCTTTGTCTGACTCTCGGTACCTGCACTTCGAGGTACGATGCGTCTCCTCTCCTGTCTGAGAGGCCAGTGGCCATCGGTCCGCACCTTGAGAGTCCTGAGAACTCTTTCCCGGAACCAAAAATGAGGCGCGTTCTTCATGTCCTGCACAGCCTGGAACGCTCGGGAATGGAGATGATGCTTCTCAACAGCGCTCGGGAGTGGAATCAACTGGGGTATGCATGCGATGTGCTGGCAACCGCCAGCTCGCCCGGCTCCCTCGTTCCCGAGATGCGCGAGAACGGATACGGGGTATTTCACATTCCCTTTCGAAGCCGATGGCGCTATCTGCCTCGATTGCGGTTTCTCGGGGAATTCTACCGCCTCTGCAGATCGGGATACGATGTAGTGCATCTTCACACCGAAGCCGGACCGGGGCTGGTCTGCCTGGTTGCGAAGCTAGCGGGCGTGCGTCGTATTGCGATGACCCCGCACGGGATCTTCCACTTTCGAGGCGCCCTTCGCCTGCGCAAGTTCTGCGAGCGGCACCTGATTCGCCTTCTGGGCGGCCGGGTGGGAATGATCAGCGAGGCCGTCAGCCAATGCGAGTGGGAGAGATTCCGTATCAAAGGGGTCAGGATCTCAAACTGGCTGGACACCGAACATTTTCGGCCTCCGTCCTCAGAGGAGCGAGCCGAGGCGAGGCGGGCTCTTGGCGCGCCGGACGATGCGTTTGTGATGGTGTCGGTGGGCAATTGCAGTTCCCTCAAGAATCACGATGCGATCCTGCGTGCTTTGCCGCTACTCTCCGCTTCCATCCGCCCCCTGTATCTCCATATCGGGCGCGAGGATCCCGAAGGCGGTGAACGACGACTGGCAGCCGAGATGAAACTTGGAGAGAGAGTGCGGTTTGCTGGCTCCCAGGCAGATCCTCTGCCGTACCTGTGGGCGGCAGACGTTTTTGTGATGCCCTCCCTTAGCGAAGGGCTGGGCATGGCAGCCCTCGAGGCGGCGGCTTCGGGAGTGCCGATGGTCTGTACGCGCGTTGACGGTCTCTCCAACGTCGCGGCGCGAACCCGTTGGACGGTTCTGGTCTCAAGCGACGCGGTATCGGTTGCCGAAGGTCTCGCCAAAGTGGCTGCAATCGATCCCCTCGAACGCCGCCGCCGTGGATGGACGGACAGCCAAACCATCCGCGCCGAATTCCCGGTCCACAACGGCGTAGAAAGTATTGTGAGGGGCCTCTATGCCTGAGTCTGTGAGTTTTTCGCCAATCGAACTTCAGGCGCATCGCTATGTTGAGCTCGATTCGTTGCGTGGCATTGCCGCCTTGACGGTCGTACTCTCGCACTTTCTGGGAATCTGGCAATTTGAATCCTGGCACCGGCGACTGGAAGACTCACCGCTGCGCATTCTGTTCGCCGGTCATGAAGCGGTGGTGCTGTTTTTCGTTCTCAGCGGTTTTGTCCTGAGCGTGCAGTGCAGCGGAAGGCGTCCGCTCACTTATCCGCGTTTTCTCGTCAAACGGTTCTGCAGAATCTACCTGCCCTTTCTGGCGGCCGTCGTTATCTCTGCGCTGGGATGCCTGGTCTTCTACTCTTCGGCGCCTTCCGGCAATTCCTGGGCCGACACTTCGTGGACGATGCGGCCCAGTGTTCACCAGGTGATCCTGCTGCTGGCGACCAGCATGCACCGTCCGGAGCAGCTCAATGTGGCGATCTGGAGCATCCTTCTTGAGATCCGCGTCTCAGTTCTTTTCCCGCTGCTCTTCTGGCTGGCGCGACACATCGCTTCGCTGCCCCTCTTGATCGGTTTCGTCCTATTGTCGTCCGTAGTGCAGGGAACCGAGGGCCTTCGCGGAGCTCTCATGACGGTGATCGCGGTGTCGGGACTTTTCATCCTGGGCATCCTGCTGCACAAGCATCTCGGTCAAGTTGCGCGCTGGTATGCCGCTCGCACGGCCGCAGGCAGCCTCCTATTCCTCTCTGCGGCGTTGCTCTGCTTTGAGGCGATCCACCCCGTCGTGGATGCGATGGGCCTGTCCAAACTGACCAACCTCGACGCGGTTTCAGACTATTTTGTGGGCATGGGGGCCGTCGGAGTCCTGATATGCGCGATCCATAATCCACAGTTTCGGTCCATGCTCCGGCATCCGATTTTGTTGCGTATGGGCGCGCTTTCCTACAGCACCTACCTGATCCATGGAGTCGTCCTCTTCGCTCTGATCCGGCTATTTTTTGGAAGAGTTCCCTTTTATTACCTCTTCCCCGCCTACCTGATCGGAGTCTATGTAGTTTCCGAGCTCTTTCATGCTCTGGTTGACAAACCGTCCCTTCTCCTGGGAAGACGGCTGGTGTGCTAGCGTGACCTGTCCGTTGCATCGCGTCCCGTCTTTCTTCTCGGACCTTGAGCCGTGCCGAGCGCGGATTGAGGTCGTGGAACTGAGCAGAAGCCCAGCGAGAAGGAGGCCCAGGCCGTGAAGATCGCGCTTTGTGCGCCCACCGACATCCATGCGCTGGCTCGATCCTTGGGCCAAGCGACGGAAGGGACGGCTCGCGGCCTGGGAAGCACCGTGACGACTCCCCTGATCCTCGAATTGCTTCGTCGCGGTAACCAAGTGACGGTCTACACGCTGAGCATCGGCGACGCGAAGGACGAATTCTATCAGTGGAAGAACCTACGCATCTTCGTCGGTCCGTTTCGTCCGCAACATGTGGCTCGCAACTATTTCCGTCCGGAGATTGCTTACCTCAAGCGGGTGATCCAGGCCGATGCGCCACCATTTGTCCATGCGCACTGGACCTACGAATTCTCGTTGGGAGCGCTCCGGTCACACGTGCCAACACTGACAACGGTTCATGACCTGCCCTGGTATGTGCTTCGCTACTATCGGGATCCACACCGTATGGTCCGCCTTCTCATGGCCTATGAGGTCGCCCTTCGCGGGCGATATTTCACGGCCGTTTCGCAATACGCAGCGGAACACTTTCGGAGATTCTTTAAGCCCGGAGCAAAAATCGTCGTGATTCCAAACGGATTGCCCAGTGCCGTGTTCGATGTGGCGAATCGGAGGCCCGAGAAAGAGCGAAGCGGGATCACCTTCGCGACCATCCTCCAGGGTTGGTCGCGCCTGAAGAATGCCGCCGCGGTCCTTCCCGCGTTTTTCAATGTCCGGCGCGAGATCCCGAGCGCCCGTTTGTTGATGTTTGGTCTGGACTACCAGGAGGGAGGGGCCGCACAGCACTGGGCAGCGGGAAGGGACCTCGCCGACGGTGTTTCCTTTGTGGGGCCGCTGCCCCACTTCGATCTGCTTACGAGAGTCCGTGAGGAAGTGGATGTCATCGTTCACCCCTCTCTCAACGAGTCCTTCGGCATGGTCGCCCTCGAAGCGATGGCTCTGTCGAAGCCGATCATTGCGGCCAGCACTGCCTGCGGGGTGAGTGAAGTGCTGGGGCGCGGAGACTGTGGCGGTGTACTGGTCGACATGAGGGATCCCAAAGCGATCGCCGAGACCATGGTGCGGCTGGCACGCGATGTGGAGTACCGGAATCGACTTCGCAACTGCGGGTATGAACGCGCCGCCTCCAATTATCGGATGGATACGGTTACGACGCAGTATGAAGCTCTTTACAAGCGACTCTGTGCGGCCTGATTGCCAGGAAGGATCATAGATCCCGCCAGTTCTACGCAGTGCCACGGAGTCTCTGTCAGTCTCTCAATCAAACAGATAATTCTCTCGGGGGTCGGCGTTGAAGGATTTGAACGCGCTCTCTGTGAGGCGCTTGGAATAGACGCACAAACGGCACGTACGATGAAACCCCGGTAGCTTCGAATGCAAATCCTTTACTTGCCATTCTTGATCGTCGCGATGCTCGTCCTTGTCGGGCTCGGGCTCTCTCTGCGTACCAGGCCACTGGCAGCTGCCACGATGGTGATGGCGGCCTATCTCTTTGACTCGTTCCTGGTGAATGTGCCTGCAATTCCTCTCGGGCTCATGCTCTACCCCGCGGACATCGTCTTCGGGTTACTGTTCGTGGCGGCAGCTTTTCGTTACGCCACGGGGATGGCGAAGCCAAGGGCCGTGCAGTGGATTTCGATCGGCCTGTTTATGCTTTTCGCGATCGGCCTGGTGCGGGGCTTTGCCTCCTTTGGAATTAAACAGGCCGGAAACGAAAGCCGCGAGTGGTTCGACTTTCTGGCTGGAATCCTCTACTTCTCGAGCTTCCGCTATACCCCGCGAATGCGCAAGAAACTGACCAGCAGATGGCTCACCGCGAGTATGGTCCTGGTGGGAATTGCGGTATTCCGCTGGGTGGCCACGTTGGCCGGCCTGGGCATCGTCGCTCAGTGGCAAGGCCTTCTCGGAGAGGGTGAACTGAGAGTCCTCAATGCGAGCAATGCCTATTTTCTGGCCATGGCATTCTTCGCGTCGGTGTTCCTGAATATGGGAAACACCGGACCCCAATGGCAGCGAAAGGCGTTCTATCTGTTCGGACCGGTCCTGTTGCTTCTTCAGCACAGAACCGTCTGGGTGGTGCTCCTGCTCGGGCTGATCTGGATGGGACTGAAAGATGCCCGCTTTCGAGGCATGGCGATTGGCGCTATAGCAGGAATGGCTGTAGTCGGAATCGTGCTGACCGCCATCCTGTTTGGCCATAAATCCGAGATTGCGGCGTCCTCTCTGCGAGAATCTGCCGGTAACAGTGACAGCTTCGTCTGGCGCGTTGAAGGATGGTACCAATTGCTCTTCAACAATCCCAGTCGGAATCCATTCAATGACACGATCGGGCAGCCTTTTGGAACCGGTTTTGAGCGAATGGTGCTCGGAGAGCGCGTAGAGGTTGCACCGCATAACTACTATATTTCGGCCTTTCTCCGCCTGGGCATCATTGGGCTTCTTCTTCTTCTTCGTCTCTACGCCCTTGGCATGCGGCGGTTAAAGCTCTTGCCAATCCAACTGCGAAGATACGTATACCCTGATGCTCGCTTCTGGGCGTTGGTTCTGTTCCTTCAACTCGTCTACTTTTTCACTTACGGCGCATCCTACGATCAGTCGATTCTTACCGGGGTGGCAATCGCCGGAATGCGCTTGCGGCTGAGGCGGCCGTTGCCTCTTCCATACGAGATCCCGGAGCCTCCCTTCGCGGAGGCATAATCCAAGCCGTTCCCGCGCGATCATGTCCCTAATCGAAGAACCACGTTCTGCACCGCTGCGTCACGCAATGTTCGATGGCCGAACCTCATTCTCTCCTCCTGCTCACTCCGAAGGCGGAGAACCTCCCCGCGGGTCTCCTCGTATTGCCGCGTTGTTGACCTGTTATAACCGCAAGGCTTCGACCTTGACCTCGATTGCACGGCTGCTCAAGCAGGACTTCAACTCGGACATAACGGTCTTCTTGCTGGACGACAAGAGTCCGGATGGAACCGGAGAGGCTGTTCAGGCCCGTTTTCCCAGCGTGCGCTTGTTCTCTGGGGACGGCAACATGTTCTGGTGCGGCGGCATGCGACGCGCATTTGAGGAAGCCTTGAAAGAAGACTTCGACTTTTATCTCTGGCTCAATGACGACACCTTCCTCGAGAGTGATGCTCTGCAACGTCTCATGTCCTCCTATCAATCGATTGCATCTGCAGGATCTAACCGCGCCATCGTCGTCGGTTCGACGCGGGATCCGGGATCCGGACAGCACACTTACGGGGGCGTGGTTCGCAGCAGCCGTATTCATCCGATGAAGTACAAGCTTCTTGAGCCCGGTGGTCAACCCATTCCATGCGACACGATGAATGGTAACTGTGTGTTGATCCCGCGCTCTGTGGCGGCTGTCGTCCAGAATCTCAGTCCCGAATTCCGGCACGGGATTGGGGACTTCGAGTACGGAGTTCGCGCCCGGCGGATGGGCTGCACGGTTTGGATTGCTCCCGGCTACGTGGGAACCTGTGCATGGAACCAGGTGAGCGGTGGGTTTCTCGATCCTCAACTACCCCTCCGGAGTCGATGGAGGCACATGATGAGCAGGAAGGGCCTTCCTCCCAGCGAACATCTAGCCTACATGCGCCGCTACGGCGGTCCAGTCTGGCCGCTGTTCTGGATGATGCCGTATGTGCGAATCATTCTCGGTTCGTTTTGGAGCCGTTTACGACTTCGTTTGATCTGATCAAGCCACCAGGCTGCCAATAGCATGACAAGCATTCAAGGCAATCACGATTCGAGTCCTTCCCTCCTCCCAGCGGAATGCTCAGTTCCTTTGGTGGAGCAGCGATTGGAATCGTCTCCCTCCATGCGCTCTCTTCGCGTCGCATGGCTTTTGCCCACGATCCAACAGGGCTACTATTGGCAGCCCTTGCTTCGCGAATTTGCAAGGCTCCTTCCCCAGACGATGATTTTCACCAGCGGCTGGTCGGGATTTATTCCCGGCGCAGAAAATGCGTTCCAAGTGCGACTGTTGCCTGGTTACCGCCATATCGGCTTCAAGCGAAGCGTCGCCCGTCGCGACGTTGGCTACGAGGGCTACCAGTGGGTAACGCCGTGGGTTATTCGCGATCTACGGAGCTTTCGGCCGGATGTAATTTTCACATCTGCTTTCGGCCTCTGGACAGCCTGCGCACTCGCCTACAAGGCCTTCGCACGGAGCCGTGTCATTGTTCTTCTGGACGGGGTATCACCTGCGACCGTCGATTCCCAACTGCGCCTGCCGATTCGCAGACTGATCGGAAAGCTCGTGGACGCAGCGACCTCGAACTCGAATGCGGGATGTCGCTACCTTCACGACGTCGTGCGAATGAGCGCTGCCAGGATCACGAAGAGAGTGTTTTATGTTCCCGATCCGGAAGTCCTGCGATGTGGTGCTTTGGAGAAGATGCCCATGGCTTCCGTGCGGCCATCCTTTCTGTTTGTGGGCCAGTTGATCAAGCGCAAAGGTTGGCACGAGTTGATCGAAGCCGCGAATCTGCTCGCGACGAGAGGCAGGGCTTTCTCTGTGACCATCGTGGGGGACGGTCCGGATCGGCAGCCCCTGCTCGATCGCATTACCGAACTCAAGCTGGGGAACATCGTCCAGGTGGTCGGCTCCGTGCCATACAACGGAATGGGAATCTACTTTGATGCCGCCGACGTGCTGGTTCTTCCGTCGCACGAGGATACCTGGGGGATGGTCGTCTCCGAAGCGATGGCCTTGGGAAAGGCTGTGCTGTGCTCCTGTTATGCCGGGGCAAGCGAGCTGGTCGAGCACGGGAGCAACGGATATGTGTTCAACCCAATGGATCCGGCCGAGCTGACGCAATGCATGGAGCAGTTCATCCGGAGACCCGAGTTGCTGCTCCAATTCGGGGCAAGCTCCCGGAGGATCATTGCCTCCCACACGCCTCAACTTGCCGCACAGGGTCTTGGAGAACTCGCCGGCGAGGTTGCAGGGGCGCAATGACGCATGGCAAGACTGGGCGCAAGCCCCCGCCTCAACAGGCTCGGATCGCCTTTCTCGAGACCGGAGTGCCCAGACAACGATCTGAGCGCATGGCATTCGATCAGAGGAAGGCGCGACTCACGGAGAGAGATGATGGTTACCAAATTCAGTTCGCAGACAGCGAGTGAGTACTTGTCCGGAGAAAAGCTTTACGGCGATGATTTCACTCCTGAGCAGATCGCCGCGTGGTTTGAAGACGAGCGTGATGGGTATTTCGACCTGGAGCAGAGCGGGGTTTTCGCGGATAAGTATGCGTACGGCTATCATGCGCGGAACAAGAGGCATGGCTTTCGCTATCTTCCCGATTCTCCTTTTAGGGAGGTGCTCGGTGTAGGCAGCGCATATGGCGACGAGCTCCTGCCCATCCTTGAACGCTGCGAGAAGGTCACAATCCTGGAGCCGGCGGACGGGTTTCAAAACGAGAGATTCACCTACGTCAAGCCGTCGCCATCGGGACACTTCCCCTTCAAGGACAACTCATTTGACCTGATTACCTGCCTGAGCGTCCTTCACCATATTCCCAATGTGAGTTTTGTCATCGGCGAAATTGCCCGCGTCCTTCGTCCCGGCGGTTATGCCCTGATGACAGAACCAACCCACTCGATGGGGGATTGGAACTATCCGCGAAGGGGGTTGACCAAGCGAGAGCGAGGAATCCCGGCCGCGATGCAAAGAAGAATCATCCTGGAATCCGGCCTCACCATTCTGCACGAGACCAAGTGCCACTTTTCTCTGACGTCACGCCTGATTCACATTACGCGCGATTCTCCTTTCAATCATGGATGGGTGATCCGGATGGACGAGCTGATTTCTCGCATGCCGATCTGGCCAACGTCCTACCATCCAGCCATTTGGCTGCAAAAGATCAAGCCCTGCGCTCTGTTCTTCGTTCTTACCAAGAGTGAGTCGTAATCTCGGAGACTTTGGCAATTTGCAGAAGATCGTCTTCAAACCGGAGTGGATGGTGTCCGCGCCATGAGAATCCTGCTTCTTCATAATCGCTATCGCCAGCAGGGGGGCGAGGACGCCAGTGTTGCCGCGCATCTGCAGCTGTTGAAGGAGCGGGGGCACGATGTCAGCCTGATCGAGGCCAATAACACCGAGATCGACGGCACTGCTGCCACCGCCAGGGCCGCCGCCGGTTGGGTCTACTCCCGCAAATGGAGAGCGAAGGTCGCAACCGAGATTGCAGCATTCCGACCCGATGTAGCCCATGTCCATAACGTATTTCCGCTCTTGTCCCCTTCGGTGATCTACGCGTGCAATGCTGCGCGAATTCCCGTGATCCAAACCCTGCACAACTACAGGCTGTTGTGTCCGATCGGCATTCTCTTTCGCGCAGGAAAGGTGTGTGAGGCGTGCGTTGGCACATCTTTTCCCTGGGCAGGTGTACTGCACCGCTGTTATCACCAGAGCGCGTTGGGTACGGCCGTCGTGGGAACTGGGACCAGCATCCATCGTCTTCTGGCAACCTACTCGCGACGCGTGGACCGCTTCATCGTGCTCACCGAGTTCGCCAAGGCGAAGTTTGTGAGCGCCCATCTTCCCGTGGTGAAGTTTGAAGTGATTCCCAATTGGCTGGCTTCTGATCCAGGTCCGGGAGCGGGAAACGGTGGTTTCTTTCTGTTTGTGGGACGGCTCTCCCCGGAAAAGGGAGTGGCAGAGTTGCTTTTGGCATGGTCCAGGATCAGGACACCCGCTCGTCTGAAAATCGTGGGCGCAGGCCCGCTCGAGAGTGAGGTGGCCGTCGCGGCTAAACGTGGCTGCGGGTTGGAGTATGTTGGCCACTTGACATCTCCGGATGTCACCAAGCTCATGCAGCAGGCTACCGCTCTAATTGTGCCGTCGCAGTGGTATGAAGGTCTGCCCATGACCGTGATCGAAGCGTATGCCTCCGGAACGCCAGTTATTGCCTCGAGGTTGGGAAGCCTGGAGGAGTTGGTTGTTCCCAAACGCACCGGTTTGCTCTTTGCGCCCCAGGACCCCGAGGATCTTGCCCAAAAGATCGACTGGATCAGCACCAATCCGGGGGAACTGCCATCCATGCGATCGGCGGCCCGCGCAGCTTTTGAGGCCAACTACAACGCAGCATGCGGCTATCGACGACTCATGGGCGTCTATCGCCGCGCTGCTCGAACCGTCAATGCAAACGAAATATGTGAGGGAGAGGCATGGAATTAGTCGCACTCGAAGCCGAGCTGCAAACAGAAAACATGCACGGTTTGTTTGAAGTCCTCGGAATTCGCTTTGCCGCCATTCAAATCTCGGACGTCATCGACAAGATTGAGGGATGGATTGCCGGCGGTCGTCGTACACACTATGTCTGCGTTTCGAATGTGCACAGCGTGGTCGAGAGCCAGCGCGATCCTCGGCTGAAGGAAGTGCTGAATGGGGGCGATCTAAACGTTCCCGATGGAATGCCGATCATCTGGCTGGGTCGTTCTCGCGGAAATAGCCTTCCGCGACGAGTTTACGGGCCGGATCTATTCGTGGAATTCTGCCGTGAAACGCAGAATAGGGGCTACCGTCATTATTTCTACGGCGGTGCACCTCACGTCGTCGAAGCGCTCATCGGCAATCTTAGGGGCATGTTTCCTGAGATGCATGTGGCAGGGCACTACTCACCCCCGTTCCGCGCGCTCACGGCCGAGGAGGATCTTGAGGTCATCGAAATGATCAATGCAGCTGCCCCCGACGTTTTATGGGTCGGGCTCGGCTGTCCTAAACAAGAATTCTGGATGCGGGCGCATCGAGAGACCTTGTCCGTTCCGGCGATCGTCGGCATCGGCCAGGCTTTCGATATCTTTGCGGGGAATGTGAGGCAGGCTCCCGCCTGGATGCGCGAGCACGGGCTCGAATGGCTCTTTCGCCTGCTGCAGGAGCCGCGAAGACTGTGGCGGCGCTATCTCATCTACAACGTGGAGTTTATTCTGCGGCTGGCGGGCGAATCGCTCGCTTCCAGCAAGTTCACATCGACCCTTTATCGCTCCTAATGCACATCTTCATCTCAGCCCTGAGCCGGTTTACCCAGCCGACGGGAATCTGCCGTCATGCTGCCAACCTGGCGCGCACTCTCAGTGACCTGCAACAGATCACCAAAGTGACGCTGCTGGTGGGTCAGTGGCAGGAGGAGTATTTTCGCGGTGCATTCAATCTCCCCACGACAAAAATCGAGATTCTGCCGATTGCGATTACCAACAACTCCGTGTCGCGGAATCGATGGTTCGCCTTCGGGTTGCCGAAACTGGCAAAGACGCACCAGCCCGCCATCGTCCACCTGGGTTTTCCCGTGCCGGTCTTCCGGTCACGATTCGATTGTCCGGTGGTCGCCACCGTCCATGACCTGTACCCCTACGATGTGCCCAAGAGTCTCGGCCGCTTCAACGGATTCTGCAAACGCATCTTCATCCGCCGCTGCATGCAGGCGTGCGACGGCGTCACCTGTGTCTCGGAGTGTACGCGCCAATCTCTGCGTGCTCATTTTCCACGATTAACTTCCCGCGTACCGGTGAAGGTGGTCCATAACTATGCGGATTTCCCCTCCAATTCGAATCTTTCGGCTCCACCTGCGGATACGCGGCCCTTTCTCCTCACTGTCGCGCAGCATCAGCCCAACAAGCGCCTCGACCTGGTGCTGCAGGCGTTCGCCGAGCTGCGGTCAGAGACTTTGACAGATGAGGATTTCCAGCTTTATGTGGTGGGGAGCGACGGTGCGCACTCGGAGAGGCTGCGGAGATATTCCAGGGATTTGGACGTGGATCGCTGGGTCCACTGGATGCCGCCGCTCTCCGACCGACAACTCGCCGAGTTGTACGCACATTGCAGAGTCTTCATTGCCAGCTCCTCTATCGAAGGCTTCTGCCTCCCGCTGCTCGAGGCCCAAGTCTTCAACTGCCGCATTGTGGCCTCCGACATTCCCGTGTTCCACGAAATCGCAGGGGAGAGTCCCGTCTACTTCGATCTTAGGGGGGAAGTGGTTCAAAACCTCAAGGAGGCGATCCTCCACGCACTGCACGCGCCGTCTCGGACCCCCTGCCACGACATTCGATTTTCACGCCGGAGCACTGCCCTGGAGTGCCTGGATCTTTATGCGCACCTGTTGCCCGAGCTAGTCTCCCGCAACAGCACGGATGCAGCCGATGGAGTGTCGGTACGGCGCCTTCATGCGGCGACAGAGTAGGCGAGAGGAAACCCTTTGAACGGAAACAGCATGTGCAGCCTGCCCTCGAGAGTATGGAGCAGGCCCCAATGTTGCGAAGAGCGGAGAGCACCGAAGTGCCCACAGTCTCGGTCGTAGTGCCAACCCACAATCGGAACTCCGATCTGGAACGATGTCTTGCGACGATTAGGCGCTTGGATCCCCCTGCGGACGAGGTCATCGTTGTCGACAGCGCACCCACGGGAGAGGGAGCCCGTGAAATCGCCGCGCGGTGGCGAGCACGCTATGTGCGCGAGGAGCGGCCGGGAGCTAGCAGGGCGCGGAATTGTGGAGCCCGTGCAGCGAGCGGTGAGATTGTCGCCTTCACCGATGACGATGCAGCCCCGGATCCCGGCTGGCTGGGTACGTTACTGCCCGAGTTCGCCGATCCGCACGTTGCCCTGGTTGCCGGAAAGGTTATCGTGCCCGCCATGCAGCCCCAACTCAACCGGCTATATGAGCTCTGCGGCTTCATCGGTCAGGGGGAGGATCGGTTCACCTTGGATGCAGAGACGCCGCAGTGGTTCGAGCGGGCGAGTTTCCTGCCCTTTGGCCTGGCTCTCAATCTTGCTATTCGAAGGAGCGTCTTCGAGCACTGGGGTGGATTCGATGAGAGGATCGGCATGGGCACCCGGTTGCCCGGCCACGAGGAACAACGTGCGTTCTTGGATCTGATTCACCTTGGCTTTCGCTTGGTTTATGCACCGGCAGCCTGCGTTTTGCATCCCCTGGTTCCCAAAACCAAAGAGGAGCTGCGCTTGAGGAGTCTGCTACGCATTCAGGCTTCTGCCGCTTACATCACCCTGCTCCTGGTCGAAGAGCCACGGCATCGCCGCGAAGTTTTCGCCTATGTCCTACACAAGTTTCGAGGTCGTTCGAGCGTTCAACCTCCTGAGAACCAAGTGTCGAACCCGGTTCTGCCCAGTTATTGGGCGCGCCTTCAAGGGCCGGGAATCTATTTCCGCATGCGCCGGGAGCATTAAGCCCGAGAAACTCTCCAGATGCTGCGGAGAGGAACAGATCCGCCAGGTTCAACCTGCTTCGAGAGATCTGTCCTTCATTGTCATGCCGTCAACCAACAGAAGTAAATGCATTCTGGCGCCGCGCACTCAGATGCGACTGCGTTCATTCCCCATGCGCACCTCCCCTCTACAAAGGAATCAATGCATATGGTGTCGAGTCCAAGTAGTTTGCATGGTGTAGTAGCTGAACCAGAGATACCGTCCCGACTTTCCAACCTTCCAACCGGATCTACCTTCGATGTTACGGCACGAGAAAGCTCTTTCGATTCCCGAAAGACTCTCCTGCGCCGACTCTTGAGAGCCATCGCCGGCATCGATGTAGAAGCGGATTTCCTCGCCGCTACGCTTGGTGTCCTTTTAGCCAATTCTCTCTATTGCGCCTTGCAGGTTGGAAGGCTTGCCCGATACTCGACCTCCGAGGTGGCCATCGCCGCCGCTCTGGTCGGGCTGCTATACGTCCTGATGCTCAAAGCGAATGGAGCCTACACCCGCGCGATGAGCTTACTCCGTGTGCGGGAAACCGAGCGGGTGATCGCCGCATCGTTTCAGCTCCTGCTTGTCGGACTGGCGGTAAGCTTCTGTATTGATCTCCCCATCTCCCGGTTTGTGGTCCTTTTCTCGGCAGTCGCTGTTCCGTCGCTGGTGTTGACAGAAAAGCACATTCTCGAGAAGCTGGTCCTTTCCTTGAACGCGCACGGGTACGCGGCGCGGAAAACCGTCATTTACGGCGGCGGTCTGTGTGGAAGCCGTACCTTTGCGGTCTTGACCCGCTCGCCAAAACTGGGTCTCGACCCGGTGGCCGTCGTGGACGACGATCCCTATGAAATAGGGAAGTCGGTTCGCGAATCCGCCTACACTGCTTCCCGCTGGCTGAATGTGGCGCCCGGGCCTCTCACGGCTGGCATGCTTCGCGAGCTCGGCGCCGAAGCCGTGATTATCAGCTCACCGTCCATCAGCGCCGAGCGATTCGAGCAAGTGAGCGTTGAGGCCGCTCTGGCCGGCGCCACTCTCTCTTTCGTCCCGCATGACACCATCACTTCCGATCGCGCCCTCTCCTATTGGGATGCGGACGGACTCATCTTCGCGTCGATCGACGAACAGAGAACGGGAAGCATCTATGAATTCGCCAAGAGGATATTTGATCTGGTTTTCACGCTCCTGATTCTTCTCGTACTTTCGCCCGCACTTTTCGCCATTGGCTTGGTGATCCGTTGGACCTCGGATGGCGGGGCCCTCTTCGTTCAGGAACGCGTGGGAAAGAATGGCAAGCTATTCAAGATGTATAAATTCCGAACCATGTACGCGAACGCTCCGAAATACGAACATTCCCCCGTCTCCGCTTCGGATCCGAGAATCACCCGCCTCGGGGCCTTTCTACGACGCACCAGCCTGGATGAGCTGCCCCAGTTGTTGAACGTCCTGCGCGGCCAGATGTCGCTGGTGGGACCTCGACCGGAGATGCCGTTTATCGTCAAAGGGTACACCGAACTTCAACGGCAACGACTGTGGGTGAAGCCGGGTATTACCGGGTTGTGGCAGATCAGCGCGGACCGGGCACGCCAGATTCACGAGAACATTCACTACGACCTCTACTACATCCGCCATCGCAGTTTCTTCATGGACTTGGCGATTCTCCTCCACACCATCGCTTTCGCGATGCATGGTATCTAAGGGCGGGGGCAGTCCTTGGGGCACATGACAAACGGGGCGATTTCGCATGCATCCAGCAGACGGGAGTACGGTCCGAAGGCGAATGTTGTGGGAGTGCTCCTCGACCGGATGAGAGCGATACCGGCTTTTAGGATTCTGTCGGAGCCGGGCTCGTTGTCCCGCGCAGGACTACGAGCTCTTCTTTCGGTCGGCTCCGATACTCAGCATACGCACTTTGCCACAGGGGGGAAATCAACGGCTTGTCGAGCACTTTCTTGTATTCCACCTGGCGGAGGAAATAGCCGCATTTCTGGCAAAAACGCTCGGCAAGATCTTCCATGGAGTCCTGCTCAGATGGGAGAGAAGGGCGGCCCGCGTTCCAGCCAAAGATCCTGTCCATTCCGGCCGCAACCGGGCAATGGTAATAACCCGTGGGCCCGAGGCCGGTCCCGCATTTCTCGGTCCACTCGCAGGCATTCCGGAAATCGGCATGCTGGTACTCGGCGACCTCTTCGGGTGCGAGATTAAAGGTGGAATGCTTCAGTTCAACCTGCCTCTTTCCTTCCTTATGACTGTCAAGCACCAGGACGTCATGGGGGATATGGGACACAGTCTGCTTGACCCTGTCCCCGGCGCCGTTGGTCAGAACCTTGATCACGGTATGCGGCGAATGGCGATCACGAAAGGTGCGCAGAATGTCGAGGATTTTCAGGAAGTCCTGGTGCATAGTGGGCTCACCGCCGGCGATTTCAATAAGGTCCCAGCGGTAGTGGGCCGCGGCACTTTCATCGACGAACTTCTGAATCTGCTCCACCGTCATCTGCGTATCTGCCGGAGCCTGTGCGGATGACTCGTCGCAGTTAAAGCAGCGCAGGTTGCATGCATAAGTCAGGGCGATCCCGATCCGATGGCGATTGCGGCGAAATTGAGGACCCAGGAGCCGCGTAGCGACGGGCTGAACCCGCCAGAAATCAAACCATCCTTGCATCTTCGCCATGGGATTGAAAGTCTTGGAGAGTTGCCTCTGCATGGATGTTGGCAAATAGGGCTTTCCGTACTTTCGATACAAGACAAGAATCTGATCGATGAGTCTCAAGCGGCCTCCAGGGGAATGCTACCAACGATGATACCCCCTTTTTAAAGTTTCGAACCTGGTGTTCTCCGTTGAGGGATTACTAGTTTCACCTGTCTCCACCTTTCGCCAGGCTCAGGCCGAAAACACTTCAGAAATTCCCTCGTCACCGAATTTGTGCAGGATAGCTGACACGTTCTTGTCTCCTCACACGTTGGGAAGCAATTGATGGTATTCAGGAAAACAAATCGAAATGAAGGAATGACGTCGTGGCATCGACTCCTTTGACAGAAACAACACGAACCGTTGCAGCGAGCAACCTGCCGCGCACTGGCGAAAAACGCTTCTACCACCCGGAGCTCGATGTTCTGCGTCTCTTTGCGTTCCTCCTCGTGTTCTCCGCGCACTCTTCGCATCCGGCCGAATCCTTGCTCCAACGTGGCTGGCCCCCAATTCTTGTCCAGGTCGCGGAAGCCTTTTCCTCCGTAGGCGGATTCGGCGTCGATGTTTTCTTTGTGCTCAGCGCGTACCTGATCACGGAGCTGTTGCTGCGCGAGAAGGCACGATTCGGACATCTGGACGTCCGCTCCTTTTACGTGCGCCGCATTCTGCGCATCTGGCCGCTCTATTTCGCCTTTCTTTTCGCGGCGGCAGCGGCATCGAAGTGGCTCACCGGCAGTCAAGATTCATGGCATGTTGTACTTGCCTTCTCACTCCTTGGCGGTAACTGGTGGGTCATCTTTCATGATTGGCCGTCACTGGCGATCTGCCCGCTTTGGAGCGTTTCCGTGGAGGAGCAGTTTTATCTGCTTTGGCCTCCGCTGGTCCGTCGCTGGACTCGGCGACAGTTGCTGCTGGGCTGCGGTGGCATGATTGCTACGGCAATTGCCACTCAACTCTACCTCGTCGCACACGGTGCCGAAGTTGAGCACATCTGGTGCAACTCCCTCGCCCGCCTGGATGCGATCGCCGGCGGAATTCTCGCCGCCGTATTACTTAGCGGTCGGGCTCCGCGCCTGGCAGGTTGGCTGCGCGTTCTCCTCTTTGGCGGTGGTTTCGCAGCCCTTTTGTTCTCCGCTGGATATCTTCATACGATGGAAGATCCGGCACGAGTCACATCGATCGTGATGGGCTATGCAATCGTTGCTCTCGGTTCTGTGAGCATGTTGATTTCCATCCTTTCCGAATCCCGACCGTGGTTTGCGCTCGCCCCTCTCGTCTATCTCGGCCGAATCAGCTATGGGCTCTACGTCTTTCACTATCTGGCTCTCATTCTGACCGACAAGCTGCTCAAACGCTTTCCCAACGGCCACGCGATTCGCGGAGGTCTTCCGCTTGCTCTGCTTCTGACAGTGATCTTTGCTGCTCTTTCCTATCGATATTTTGAAACCCGGTTTTTGCGGATCAAGGAGCGTTTCGCAAAGGTCCCATCCCGACCTGTCGGTCAGAACGGATTGGACTTAGTCTGATGTTCGATCTCCCCCAGGTTCCTTCTCAACGCCAAGGCGAACCCGTCGAACTCCTTTCGACGCTGCGACCGCAAGCCCTGGTCGGCGTCGATCGGTCGGCACAGCTTGATTGCGTTTTTCTCGCGGCGCTAATTCTGATTTCCTCGCTCCCTTTCGTGTTGCAGCTTGGCTTCTATGGGGATGATTGGGCGTATCAGGCGGCGCTGGCTCATTCTTCGCAACGCGGCGTCGAAGCCATGGCGCAGCAAGTGGTGGCATGGGACCCCACGATCAATGTTCGCCCGGTTCAAATCGCTTACCTGGTGCTCAGTTTCATGGCCTTTGGGCGGAATGCCACCCCGTATCATCTGCTCAACTCCCTCTTGCTCAGTTTGCTCACCACCCTCCTTTATCTTGCGATCCGGGAGCTGAGAGTGGATCGCTGGCTGGCGTTTGGAATCGCTCTTGTCTACGGGTTGCTCCCTCACTATGAGACCGACCGGCTCTGGATCGCGGCCCACCAGGCAACCTTCAGTATGGTCTTTGCGGTCTTGGGGATTTATGCGCTCGCCCGAGAAAGCCGGGCGCAGGCGGGTCATTCCGCACCATGGATCGCGCTGGCGCTCGGCTCGCTCCTGCTGAGCATCCTTTCCTATGAAGTGGCTGTCGGGCTGATCGTGGCCGCGATCGCGATTCTCGGGTTCATACAATATACGCGTGTTCGGCAAAGCAGAAGACTGGTCGCAATCGCCCTGCGAGGGATTGCAGCGACTTCGGCTCTTCTTCTGATTGCGGGTGCGATCAAGATCAAAATGCAGACACGCCTGACGGTGCCGATCCGTTTTCCCATGCACCTCGGCGAACATCTATGGCACGTCACCCTTCAAGCCGGGCAGTTTCTCTTCTGGACGTACTGCCTGAAGATGCCCGCCGTCCTGATTCATCTCTTTCGAGAGGGTGCTCTCAACGGCTTTGCTCTGGCTGTGGCCGCCTTTATCGCGATTTCCGTCGCCGCGTACATGGGGCGGTTCATGAGTCCCGCCGCCATCCCGAGCCGGAGGGCATGTCTGTGGCTCATTGCTGCCGGCGTGATTCTGTTTCTGCTGGGCTCTGTGCTGTTCTTCCCCGACAACACGTTCAATTTCTCCTCGCCTGGAATCCTGAACCGCACGGCAATCGCGTCGGCGCTGGGCGCTTCTTGTGTGCTGATTGCATTGGCCGGCCTGCTAAGCTCTCTCTTGCCGACCGAAGTGATCCGACTCCGCGCCTACATCGTCGCAATCGGATTGATCTGCGCCACAAACTGTCTGGCCGTCAGCGGGATCGCGTTCTACTGGGGATTAGCAGCACGGCAGCAATCGGTAATTCTCCAGGCAGTGGCCGAAAAGGGACGTTCGCTCCCCAATGGAAGCGAGCTTCTGCTGGATGGAGTCTGTAGGTATGCGGGTCCCGGCATCGTCTTCGAGGATGATTGGGACACCTCAGGCGCGGTGCAGCTTGCGTTGCGGGACGCCTCTCTGCGAAGTGATGTCGTTTCTCCTAACATGCGCATGGGCGCCCATTGGGTGAAAACCACGATGTACGGACAACCAGAAGCGCAGTATGCATACGGAGACAGGTTGTTTGTCTTCAATGTGGAACACGGTACACTGATCGCTCTACCCACACGAGCAGCGGCAACGGCTTACTTGCAGGCGATGGATCCTTCCCAAAACAGCGGATGTCCCGCAAGTCGAGAAGGAGACGGAGCAAGGATCTTCTGAGGGCTCATTTCTCACGCCCGATGGCCTCCGGGATTTCCTTCCCGGAACTGGTCTGGGAGCTCAGTCTTTCCTGAGTAATCGGATTGCTTAAGGCGCTCGACACGCTGTCGAATCCCTAGCATTTTCTGTCTTACATGAGGTCTTCTTTCTCCGTGCCGACCTGTCTGCAGATCGTGAAAAACGCACAACCCGAGTGCACCGGAATTTGCCGGATTGCTGCGGCACTCGCGAGCGATACTGCGGCTTTCGGTTACACGACCTCGGTGCTCTTTCTCGGCGAGGGGCCTCTTCAGGGTGCCCTTCGCGAGCAGGGGATCACAGCTGTGACCATTCCCTGGGAGGGCAGTCGCGGTGATCTCCGGGGCATGTGGAGCGTCTGGTCCTGGCTGCGCAAGCATCCGGCGGACTTGGTGCATACGCATCATGGTGGACTCGCCGTTCGTGCCGTGGCCCGCGCCGCCGGGGTGCGTGCAGTTGTGCAACACATTCACAGCAGGATTCTCGAGAATCGGGGAGGGAGCTCCGTATCCCAGCTCCGGTTCAAGGCCGCCGACGCCGTCATCGCCAGTTCCCAGGCTGCCGCCGCATGTCTGCGTGACTGTCATCCGGAAGTTGTCTATGCCGGTGTTCCATCAGACTCTTCCCCTCCTTCTGCGAAGCCTCGTTCAGAGGTCTTCCGGCTTGGGGTTCTCACCCGCCTTGTTCCTTTGAAGAACGTGGAAGCGGTGATCCGGGCGGTCGCTCATCTTGCCGGCCTGGGAATCGACCTGTCGGCCCAAATAGCCGGATCGGGTCCGTCCGAAGCGCCACTTCACGACCTTGCCAAGGAGCTTGGAGTGGCCGATCGCGTGAGTTTTCTGGGATGGCGTTCCGACGTGCGCGGCCTCCTCGCATCCTGGAACGCCCTGGTCATACCATCCCTGGAGGAGAGCTTTCCCATCACTGCCCTGGAGGCCATGGCTGCCGCGCGTCCGGTGGTGGCAACTCGCGTCGGCGGTCTTCCCGAACTGGTCGTCGATCACGTGACCGGACGGCTCATTCCTCCGGGGAATGTGGAGGCGCTGTCCGCAGCGATCGCGCAGCTTCAGGGCGACCCCGAATGTTCGGATCGTATGGGGCTTGAGGGGTGGCGGCGAATTCGGGACAACTTTTCTCCCCGTCTGATGGCTCGCAAGACGGCTGCGATCTACGATCGGGTCCTCAAGAGGAGATCGGAGACGGTGCCGGCGGAGATTCCGTCTGGGGGCAGGATCACCAGCGTCTAATGGCAGGCGAAAGGGAAGTGTGGAACAGATAGCGAGTCGTCGCTTTCGGGATTCGATCAAGCGTTCGCTGGGACCGTCATGGACGACGAAGATGCGTTGTCTGGCACGGAACCTCGGGTTTCCTCGGTGGGGGAACCTGCGCCGGGTGAGGCCCTTTTCCACTTGTTTTGGCTGGGATCGCGGGACTCCGATCGATCGCTACTATGTCGATCGCTTCTTCGACCAGCACAGAGAATTCATCACCGGTGACGTGCTCGAAATTCAGCAGAGTGTTTATACCCAGCGATACGGCCATCATCTAAGGACCATGCATTCATTCGATATTGATCCCCGCTTCGGAGCCACCTTCACATGCGATCTGGCTCACTGCGAGGATGTTCTCCCATCGCAAACGTATGACTGTGTTCTGATGCCCTGTACCTTGTCTCTACTCCGCGAAATCAAGCCCTGCTTGCGCAATGCCTTGAGAGCTGTCAAACCGGGCGGTGTCATTCTTGCCAACGGTGCCGGCCTTATCCCCTTTGACGGAGCGGATACGGATTTCTGGCATTGCTCGCCCGAGGGTTGGCGACATTTGACCCGTTCCGTATGGCCGGATTGCGAGATCGTTGTCGAAGGGCATGGAAACTGCCTTGCCGTTGTGGCTGCTAATCTTGGCCTTTCCGCTGAGGAGCTCACCGCTGAGGAACTCGACTGCAGCGACGAGGTCCTGCCCATCGTGACCAACGTCTTCTGTCGCAAGCCGAGCAACTGAATCGTCCACGTGCGCTTTCGTGAAGCAGCGCACCATCGAACGCAGCAACCTTTGACCGAACCGACCGGCGCATAGAGCCCAATGAAGCCCACTGTAATCAAATCCGAGATGCTGCCTCCCTGCTGTTTCGAGGCGACGAGAATCAGCAGTTCTTCTCCGTCCTGGATCGCTCAGCTCAAGGAAATCTGGGAGTATCGCGAACTGCTCTATTTTCTGATCTGGCGCGATATCAAGGTGCGGTACAACCAGACCGTGATGGGCGCGGCATGGGCCGTTGCTCAGCCGCTGTTTATTGCCCTCACGCTGAGCCTCTTCCTTGGACGCCTGGCCAAGTTGCCCTCGAACGGGCCGCCGTATTTTCTCTTTGCATATTCCGCGATGGCGGTCTGGCAGCTCTTCGCACAGGCTCTGACGGGAGCCAGCAACAGCCTTATCGTGAACGAAGAGCTCGTCACCCTCGTCTACTTCCCCCGCTTGCTCGTGCCCTTGTCCTCGGTTCTAGCCAGCTTGCTGGATTTCTTCGTAGCTCTGATCCTCCTCTTTCCTTTTCTTGCCTGGTATCGCGTTCGCCCCTCGTCCACGATTCTTGCTCTTCCCCTGTTTGTTCTCTTTGCCATGCTGATCGCAATGGGCGTCGGTTTCTGGCTTGCTGCCTTGAACGTCAAATATCGCGACGTGCGTCATACGGTGGGATTTCTGGTGCAGCTCTGGTTTCTGGCGACCCCGGTCGCGTACTCCATCGACGTGGTGCCGAAAGCTCTGCGGATGTGGTATGGCCTGAATCCAATGGTTGCGGTCGTCGAAGGCTTTCGTTGGTCGCTGCTCGCCTCACCAGGAGCCTCCGTACCGTTGCTCGCAGTCTCCATCGCAACCACTGTCCTCCTCCTTTTTGTCGGTCTGTACTATTTTCTTTCGAAACAGGACACCTTCGCAGACTTCATCTGAGCTATGAGTTACATCGCGATCCGTTGCGACAAAATCAGTAAGCGTTACCACATCGGCCGCCCACTGCGGAGCCAGACGCTGCGTGAGACGATCATCTCGACGCTGACTGCGCCCATTCGGCGTCTGCGCGCAGCCTCGGGATCAGGTTCCACCAACTCGGAGGACCCTCAGATTCTGTGGGCCCTTACCGACGTTTCCCTCGAAGTCAACCGTGGCGAAGTGTTGGGAATTGTTGGCAACAATGGCATGGGCAAATCGACATTGTTGAAGATCCTGTCGCGGATCACCAGGCCAACGCGGGGGCTTGCCGAGATCTGGGGCAGGGTCGGCACCCTGCTCGAGGTCGGAACTGGATTTCATCAGCAGCTTACGGGGAGGGAGAATATCTATCTGAGCGGAGCGGTGCTCGGCATGACGCGACGAGAAATCGCCAAGAAGTTCGATGAGATTGTTGAATTCGGCGAATGTGGGCCACTTCTCGATACGCCGCTGAAGCATTATTCGACCGGCATGAAGGTGCGACTGGCATTCGCCGTCGCGGCCCACCTGGAAGCGGAGATCCTCCTGGTGGATGAGGTGCTCGCCGTGGGGGACGCTGCATTTCAGAAGAAATGTCTGGGAAAAATCGGCGACGTTGCCGACCAGGGCCGCACGGTTCTCTTCACCAGTCACAACTTGCTGGCTGTCGACAGTCTTTGCACCCGGGCTATCTGTATGCACCAAGGAAGGATCGTGCTTGAGGGATCGCCCAGCTCTGTGACTTCGAGCTATCTAAAGCAGTGGATGCCAACGGCTTCTGAGGTCGTCTTCAAGGACAGGGAGAGCGCCCCCGGCAACGAACTGATTCAACTTCGTCGCGTCAGTGTGCGGCCTCGTTTCGGGAGCGCGTCCGACATCATTACCGTGCGCACTGCCTTTGTGGTGGAGTTCGAATACGAGCGCTATGAAAGCCGACCGAGTTTTGAAATTGCAGCAGAGGTTTTCGACGAGTACGGCATCCACGTTTTCAGTACGGCCAGGCTGAAAGAGCCGGCGAGTTCTCCAGGCGTGAAGTGCAGTTCTTTCATCGTTCCTGCGGACCTGATGAACAACGGCCTGTATCGCGTCAACCTCGTCGTGAGCCTTGGCAGCGAGCGGGATGAATGGAAGGATCTTCTGGTTTTCGATGTGCAGGACACCGCCAGCGACCTGCGAGGATCCGATTTTGACATTTGGCCCGGCATTATCCGACCCAATCTGCAATGGGTCACGCGAGATGTTCCAGGTCCGGAGCTCTCTTCATCTGTCCAAACGATCGACCGCGACAATTCCCAGTAACATTGGATTCGGCGCAGCGTGCGGGGGACGTTTTCAAGGACCTATCCAACGCGATGACCAAAATTTCCGTCGTGGTTCCAACCCATCATCGAAGGCGAGTGTTAGAGCGCACGTTACCGACGCTCCTGGCACAGAACTTTCCCCAGGACGACTACGAAATCATCGTCGTGATCGATGGTTCGAACGATGGCACTGCCGAGTTCCTGCAGACGATCCAGCCGCAAGGCACCGTGCGAGTGCTCGAAACGCAGGGGCCACATCGCGGTCCGGCAGCGGCGCGAAACCTCGGAATCCGGGCTGCAGTGGGTGACCTGGTCCTGTTTCTCGACGATGATCTCGTGGCCGTTCCGGATCTGCTCGAACAGCATTACCTCTCTCACTCAGGTCCTGAACCCATTGTGGCCTTCGGCCCCATTTACGTAGACCCGGGAAGTTCAGAGACACTCATGCGCTATGTCACCGAGCAGAACGACGAGGACTGGTATCGCCATTTGGATTCGGAAATGGAACTTCGCTTTCCGGAACCAGTCCCCTCGACGCTGACGATTACGGTGCTTTCCTTTCTGGTCAACGCGTCCGTGCGCCGGGAGGTCGTTCTTCGCGCCGGCGGGTTTGACGAAGCCTTCTTCGCAGCCGAGGACCGGGAGTTGGGCCTGCGATTGTGGAAGATGGGGGTGCGATTCCGCTACCGGCCGGATGCGCTGACGAGTGAAGTCTACGTCAAAACGGCAATGCAACACTTGGCCGTCCAGGCCAAGGTGACCGAAGGGGATCTTCTCATTTCGCGCAAACACCCGGATCATCGGCCCTATTCGATCCTGGCCAGTTGGGCCGAGACTGGTCGCCTGAAGAGGTACGGGAGAAGAGCGTTGGCGCAGCTTTCACTTGTTCCAGTCTCCTTGCTGGCGCTACCGCTGCGGGCCGAACGCGCGATCTGTCGGTCGAGGTGGTTCCGTCCGATGGGAATTCGCTTGCTGGGTGTCGCAGAGAGGATTTTGCGTTTGCGCGCAGCGGTGAAACTGGCCGGCTCATGGAAGGCACTCGAAGGCGAATTTGGCCGAAGCCTGCCCGTCCTGATGTATCACCATGTTGGGCCGTTGCGTCCCGACATCTACCAATACCTCACCGTGACTCCTTCCCAGTTTGATCGTCAGATCCGGTGGCTTGTACGCCATGGCTATGTGGGAATTCGGCCCTCCGATTGGCTTCGCTGGCGCAAGGAGGGTCACCCCCTTCCCGAAAAGTCGATCCTGATTACCTTTGATGACGCCTACGAAGATACAGCAAAGTACGCTTTGCCGATTTTGCGCCAACATGGCTTTAGCGCGGTGGTGTTTGTTGTGACCGGGCGAGTGGGTGGGACCAACACCTGGGACGAGGCACGCGGGTGCGGCATCTTCCAACTGATGAGCGCCGAACAGATTCGGTTCTGGGCAGAATGGGGAATCGAGTTCGGCGCGCACAGTCGAACCCATCCGGATTTGACGGAACTTACGGCCGCCGAGTGCTCGGCGGAAGTCGTTGGCAGCAGGGATGACCTCTCGGCCCTGCTGGGCACCCCCGTCAACTCCTTTGCCTATCCCTATGGGAAGAACAACGAAGCGGTTCGCGAAGTCGTTCGTTCTGAGTTCGATCTGGCGTTTGGCGTAGAAGAGGGCCTCAATTATCTTCGCAGCGACCCGCATCTTCTGCACAGGTTCTATGTCGGCCCTGAGGATTCGCTGTTTGAATTTGCACTCAGTATCCGGCGGGGAGGATTGCAGAGGTTCCGCGAAATGCGGTCGAAGTTTCGCGTGCGCACTCGTCTGAGAAAGGCGCTGCGCCCGTTTTGGGATGGTTGACGGTTCGTGCGCGCATTGATGCGACCCAATGAGTGCCTGCTCCTGGGTTTGGAAGGGCACAGCTGGGGTTCGGGGTCAGTTGGGGCGGTCGGAGATTCTTTCTCAGATCGTCTTTTTTGTTTGTGCGCAGAGGGAGGCAAAACATTCTTCGCATACCGCGCATTGTCGTATTGTCTTGTGTTGGACCCTTTGGAGACTATTATGGGGTGCGAATCGTAACTTACTTTCTTGCGGCTTACAGCATTTTCCGCCGCTTGTACGAGGCCCAGACATGCGGCCAACTCTTCACCATTGAACGCCCGGGTAGGGGCTCGGAATCCGGAACGCTCGGTAGAGATTGGCTCCCGTCGAAGTAAGAGTCCAAACAGTCTGTGGAGTCGCTTCCGGTGTCTCCTCAGTTACGGTGGAATTGGACCCGAGACCGCATAGATCGTACTCAATATCACCGTTCGCGAGTTGCTCTGCATTTCCACCCCAGAGACTATATTGCGCAGGCGGGAAGATGTGGTGGAAGGTAAGAGTTGCCGTCTTTCCCGTCTCGTCGATCCGGAAGACGGGAACCGTTGAATAAAGGCAAGCTGGTCCTCCCGTCCCTCCGCAGGTCACGCCGCTCGGGAAAACTCGATCGTCCCCGTTATCCATCAAGGCCAACGAGAAGACTCCAGTTGTGTTCGGGCTCGCAAACGACGGACCATGTTGCGCATATTGCCAGTCGGTCGGATCTATCCCTCCTTTCAAAGCAAAGTCACCACCTTCGCCAAGGTGCCAGAGAATGCTTCCGTCGCCGGTGCCGTTCGCATAGTTCACCTTCAGCACCCAGTTCTGATGGCGTATCGATACAAGAATGTTTCCATCATCCGGCGAATAGAGTAGTGCATTGGTGTGCGTCCAGTCTGGGAATGACATCGGGTGCCGATTCGGATCCAGATGATTGAACTCGTTCCACGCCCATACAGGCTGAAGGTTCTGGTCCAGGTCCACAATCACATCCCCCAATACGGCTTGGGCAGGTTCGTTGGTCAATGCCGGCGTAGTTGTACTTGAAAGATTCATGGCCGTATTACCCAGCACCAGCCAATGTCCGTTGGGAAGGGGCAAAACATCATGATGGAAGGTTAAGAGAGTGATATGGCATTCCGAACAAGTCGCAGTTGCCAGTTCCGCGTTGAGATCGTTGATCGAAATCTCCCGCACTGTGTCTCCTGCCAGATTCACCTCTCGGATTTCCACAAATGCGTTGGCTGTCGCAGGCCCACTCAGCATATTTTGTGAATCCGGGCCGATCGTCATCAGAATGTCACCATTCGAGAGCATCTTCACCCCGTCAACAATATTCGTTGATTGGGTGCCGGGCTCCGCGTACGCCCACACAATATTGCCAGAGAGATCGGTCATTTCCACCGAACCCAATGTATTTAGCAATTCCAATCCCGATTGCGGTGTCGTGCCTGCCGTAGTCGTGGTCGTAAGGTTCAATTTCAGGTTCGCCGGTAACGCACCTGTCGTAAAGGTGTGGTCCGAGTCGGTTGCCATCAGGCCGTTCGCAAACTGAACGGTCGCAGCCATGTGGTACGCTGTGCTCGCCTCCATCCCGGCGACGAAGATGCTCACCTGCCCACCAGGCGTATCCGTCGATTGCGACCACGTGGTAAATCCGTAGCTCGTGGTCGCACCAAAATTCACCGACATGCTGCCGGGAAACGGCAACGTCATTGTGTACAGAGCAACCTGCGGATTATCGGTTGCCGTCACCTGCCCAGCCGGCAACGTTGCCGACTCTCCGGTGATGGAGATGGTCTGTTGCGTAGAAGCAGCCACGTCGCCAAAGCCCATGTTCAACACCGCGTTCTGTGCATTCGGCGCGGAAGCCACGGTCGGATCGTAACTGACAACCATGTTGCAGGTTGCAGAGGGAGCGAGAGAGGCACCGCAAGACTGGGCAGTAACGATCGAATAGCTGGCGTCACCTGACAACGTCGGACTCATCGTCAATGCGTTGCCACCCGTATTTGTGACGACGACGACGGTCTTGGTGGAGGTATTGTTGACCAGGTTACCGCCGAAATCGAAGAAGGTCGTGCTAAGCGAAGGGGAAGTCGTCAAGGGCGGGGCGGCGATAGCCAAAGTCGAAGTCGCATTTTGAGTGAGAGTGCCGGCGGTTCCCGTGAGGGTGATCATGGTACTGCCCGGTGTTGCGCTCGAGGAAGCGGACAGAGTGATCTGTCCCAGTGCACCGGGAGTGAGAGACAGGGTCGACGGCGATGCCGTTACGCCGGCCGGCAAAGAACTTAGCGTAACCGACACCGAACTCGAGAATCCATTTGTCGGCGAGGCGCTCACAGTAAGCATCTGAGAAGAGCCGCCCGGAACGATCGAGACGGTCGAGGGCGCGACCTCGAGGGTGAACGATTTACTACTGCTCCCGCCGCAGCCGGCGAGAGCAATCGTGGCAAGCGTCGTCAACAGGACTCCAAGTCCTTTGTGGAAGGCGGGACGGCGCCTCGCCGATTCGCCTTCGGGTATTCGATGCCCACAGCGGAATGAATCGGATGCGCGCGCTCTGACGCATGGAATCTGCATTGGTCCTCCAACGTTTTCGGCCTTCTCGTTACATGCAGCGGTCCGTTCCTAATTTCTCAATTGTCAATTTCAAGGTTTGCGCCAGGGAACATGGGGAATCTGGGCGCGGTCCCTGTTGCATTTAGTTGGAGCAGGTGACACTGGGGAATCGACAAGTCTTGAAAAGAATTACGCCTGCCCTTCGCCTTGTCAATGAGTTTTTCTCGATCTGGGGCTCCACAGAAAACCGATCTGCGGGCACCCACTGTCCAATCGTCAATTCCGACATGAAAATGAAGGGTGTTGCCTTGTCCCAAATGTAGCGGGACAACATCCAAAACTGTTTTGATAGCCAAAACCTGATTGCGGACCTCGGAGGTGAGGATTGCGCAATTCTATAGTCAAGACCATGGCCCGCATTCTGAAACCTTCAGAATTTCTCCTGCTCACGAGTGGGAATGTGGGTTCTGGCAGCTCGAGTGGGGTTGTGGATTTTTTCTTTCCGCAGGCTCCGGCGCCTAGTCGCTTTTTTGACGAGAAGGGCGCATGGGGCACCCTCCAGTGACTATCGGGTCTCGCGGTTGACTTGGGCGATTTCCATGGAACGATGGAATCCGGCTGGGAGTACCGTCATCAGCTAGTGCCCAGTACCGAAGCGAGACAGTGAGGATTAGGCTCGTGCAGTTTAATAGGTTGTCCGCTCTCATAGACAGCGACAAGCCGGAAGGGATGTCGCAAATCCTCGTTGTCAAATACCCAAACGTGTGGCACTTCGCGCAATGCATTTCTGAGATTCACCAATGTCCACCGGCGCCGTTGGGGCCCGCCAGAACAACAATGACTGGGCGGCGACCCAGTGGAAGATCCACTATCTGTGCTTTACTACCGCCTTCTTGCGGAATTTGACCGGTTGAAACCGCCGATTGATGAAACGGCCGACCGTACGGCGGCCGTTCTCCTCAACGCAGATCAGCAAACCCTGAATAGCAAAATGCGCTTCGTAATGTGGTTCGGGCCCACGGCCGTACGCAGGCTTCAGTTGCCGATACAGCACCCTGTGTCCTCGTTGGCCAGATCCGTCAGACAAGCAGATGGATTAACTCGCTTCAGGTTCGCGGGCTGATGGAGACTTCCGCGTCCAGCTTT
>Ga0335072_10000286_pt1 | contig 106998 bp, 105 predicted proteins | sample Lox_Sample_21_FD_206725 | JGI IMG/M metagenome (GOLD analysis project Ga0335072, IMG submission 206725) | Soil microbial communities from Loxahatchee National Wildlife Refuge, Florida, United States - Lox_Sample_2.1 | ecosystem: Environmental > Terrestrial > Soil > Wetlands | place: USA...
CCCCCCCAAAACTCAGGACGAGAAGCCTGTCGTTGTATGCTAGGGAGAAGCTTGAAGCGGCCATCCCGCTCTATAGACTAGATGCCTTTGCACCTTAGCACCATCAAAACGTGTCGTAGAATCTATTTGGTAGAGCCATCCTCAAGCAGTCACGATGATTTGATTCAAGTCACTTCGAATCTTGGTGCCATCCGCGAGGGATAGTGAGGGATATGGTCAGGCGTTCAGTATGATACCGTCAGAAGGGCCAGCCCTGCTAGATGACCGCCAACGGTCGAAAGAATAGTAGGTGAGGCTAAGGACTTTTCCAGATCCTAACAGCAGCAATGTGAGGTTCACCAATTTCCTCCACATCGTCGTCGTCGTATTAAATCCAGTCCCGCTTGTCATCTTTATGATCTCCTATGATTGGGTTGCTACGTGCGACACCAGTCTCATTGGGCACATAGGTCTCATCCGGGCTGTGAAGAAGATTTGGGGGTTCCTGTTTCATATCTTGCACATGCTGCACATCGACTCTTATCTCCAATTCGGTGTCATCTTTGTCAGCCGGGAACGGCCCATTGGACTTTGGTGACGGCGGAAAGTACTGGTCATGTAGTGCATGATCTTGTATCTGTCCAGTACCAGGGCCAACATCATCGCGATAGTTGTACTGAGGAGCGTATTTTTGAGTCGGGCGAGCCCCTGACATCTCTTGCATATTCACTGCCGCTTGATCCCAGTCCAAATAAGTCGCGCGAGGTGAAGCCGGCGAGTCGCCCCAAGTTTCCTGCAAATGACGCATTTTTCCAAGAGAGGCCATCTCACGACGTCGTCGGCGCGCAGAGAAGAAGCAGGCGATGCACGTCGAGGCTAGGAGGAGGAAGCCGAAGACAACGGGAAGGGCAATGGCGAGGGCCAACGACGTGCCATGAAGGCGTTGTGACCCTGACGGGCCTGCCGAAGAGATTGTAGGTGGTTGAATCGTGGTTGAGTTGAAGATGGATGAACCTGCGACAGGAAATGGGTTGGTAGGAGTGGGTGGGTCTTGACAGGCAATGTCGAGGGCTTGGAGGACTAGAGATCCGGGCGATTATCAGTAAGAATTCTTATGGAGGTGAAGATACGGACGGGCATACAGTTGGCCAGGTATTTCTGCTGATCCATCAATCCAAAACAGAACACGCAGTTCTGAATGTTTGTAGTTGAAAAGTTCGCTGTATTGCAGAAGGACAAGTCTGCTGTTGTCGCATTGGTGTTGAGTCCACTTTCGATCGCGGTGGAAAGTGGTGTGCAGGTAACCTGGCATGGGCTGCTCAAGGAGACCATCTGGGTTGGGAAGCCAAACATGCAGGCAGAGAGTGTATATCGCATATTGTCTAGAGAGAGTGAGAGGGTGCACAAAGCGGAATTTGCACGCCATTGACTTACATAGAGCCCACATTACGTCTGTAGTGCCCGTAGTTGGATCAGCAGCTTTGCTGCCGAGTTCGCATTCAACGCATTGCTGGAACTGCGAGCCACTACTGGTCGAGGTGTAATCGGAGTCGAGACAGACAATGCTGTTCTCGGTCGTTCCCGCAGTTCCTGTAGCGCACTTCGACTTACAGGGCGAGTTAGGTGTAACCTCAAGTCCGTGGATGTGTGAGAGAGAAACTAGTAGGAGGCTCAAAGCAAAGAGTGCAGTCCTGGGAATCGCCATCATTGCTGTTGCTGCTTGCAGGTGTCAGCTGCAGCGATGGGGGGAATCAGGAAGATATCAATGGACGCGACGTTTTACGCTCGATTTAAAGCCATGTGGTAGCTTCGCATACCCGTTCCTCCATCACACGAATTTGCATACACGAGAAATGTAATGTGATAGGCGCAGACGGAGCTATCGGCATCGCTAGGGCGGGAATTCCCAGAATTCCGGGCTGCCCTGTGGGTAGAGGGGGCCGAGCTTTGCTGCAGCTAGCGAAGTGACAGCACGCTTCGCTCCCCGCTAAGAGATAAGAGGAGAAGTTCCCACAACTAAATGTCACATATCACACCTGACTACTTCACTCCCTCTCAACGTTCACACCTCGACACGGGGGGGGGCGCGTGCAAGTCGAATGACATTAAAGGGAGAGAAGAGAGTTATACTACTACAGAAACCAGCATTGTACAGGAGTCACACTGCTATGTCGAGACAATCTCCGGGAATGTCTTGCGCGCGGTCCGTTCCACCGGGTTTCCGCGCCCAGGACAAGGCGTTTGGGGAGCTGAGTCCCGTGATATAGCATGACGTCACAGTCTCCCCTACACAGAAGATATTCAACAACCCCCCATTTGGACGAGCTTAGCCAGGTGCCATTCGTCTCAGGGGCTGCTTTTCCCCTTAGATAGTCCCTGATCAACATTGTGACTGCCACCCAAAGTGTTCTAGCCAGCGTCAAGTTATCGAGAAGGTGATGGTTTGTATTTCGGATATTCGTAGTTGACACCCCTGAGCAACGCCTTTGCGGTCGTTTCCTTTCAAACCTTCAAGTTAAGGCAGGTAGTCCCAGCCTGTAAGAGTGGCCTTGTTCCGTTAGAGGCTTTGTGGGGACAGCTGGCGCCGTGGCTTTGGCATACTCGATAATGGTTAATTAGCTCGTAGCAGAACCCAGAAATTGTGGGCGGCCTATTCTGAGGTATGGATCCCAAGTCCGCACTCCAAGTCGTGCTTGCTGTCCCCGATTTCAATGAGTAATGGATTGGGGTAATTTGGGAGAAGTCTTCAATACCAATACTGCCCTCATGCATAACCCAACTTCTCAACCTCTTTTCTAGCCACGTCAGCAAGGCCGGGGAATTCCATCCGCAGATTCTCGATCAGAGCTGCACTCTTCTGCTTCTTTACCGCTCTCAGATCTGCTTCAAGCGCAAGTAACTCCTGCGACAGCACCTTATGAGAGTCCTTCAGGCCAAGCTGAATGAGTTCGTCGCCGTACCTTCGAAGCTTGGCTATTCGATTCTCTTTCTGGGCAATTGCTGCATCAACGATCGAAGTGTCCTTTGATAAGTCCACAGATGGCGATTGGTTCAGATCTCGTCTTTGCTTCCCGGTCTGTGTGGAAGCGTTATACGGGTTGTGGATGTCAAATGTCGTTAGAGGTGGAAGAGATGATGGAACGGAGCTGGTCTTAGAAAGCGCAGACGTTCTACCATGAGAGGCAGCCGCGCTTGCTAGCGTCTTCATACCCTCCCCAGTAGACGTGCCAGTTGCTACTCTTGAATTCGCCGACGAAACGTGATGTTGAGGTAGACTTGTAATTCCAGGTAGTGTTGGTCCTGCATCATTTGAGCCATTGCTAGAAAGCCCGCCCAGCTGATGATGTGTGGCAAACGCAAAATGGGCATCCAGAACATACTCGGGTCCGGTATTTTCTGGTTCCAGGGCTGGAAACTCAAGTGTTCGTAGTGGGCGCCCCTGATTTGTAAGGTCCGACATAGATATCTGCCGCTTTTGACCACTTACCTGTGAGACACTAGGTAGGTCGGATGGATTTCCATTCGGGGCCGCGTTGCCGATTCGTTGCCCTCGCTTCTGATCAAAGACATTGTCGGTAAAGCCCATGATCTTTCCTCGAGGATCTGAAGGCTTGACTCGCCTTTTGCTAGCAGGCTTTTCTGCTTTGGCATATGCTGTGCTGAAGTGGCAGCACCGGCAATTGCAGATCTCGCTGCATTTGGGGCACGTCCATAGCCCTGAGTGCCGAATTACGTCTGCGGAGTTCATGTCGAAATGTCGATATAACCCTCGAAAGCAGAAGAAAGCAGTACACTTATCACACCGCCGGCCTTTCCACTCAGGGTGGTCTATGCGGCATAAGTGGCATAGCCGAGTGACAGTATTCTGCCGGCCTTTCATCAAGTCGTTGACGGCAGTCCCCAAGGTCTTTTTGCGGTCAAGCGTATGTGGTTCCTCCGGCTGAAATCCAAGTATTTCTCGGGCACGTACTAGAATGCGAGTACATCTTTCAGGTGGATGTATTTCCGCCCATGAATAGCTCTGACTGTGCTCGCAGCTACGCCCACTCAGATAGCAAGAGAGACAGAGGTCGAAATCAATACATTCTGAGCACCTAACATGACGATTCCATATTGCCGTGCTGCAGAAGTTGCATGTCGCCACTACCGTTTCCGGCACTTGTACCCAAGTAATTGGTGTCGCAGGTTGACCCTCTATGGACTCGTCGTGGACCATCTGTCGGAACAGTCGAGATAGCAATGGTAGATCTGGAGGCAGGATGCCTGGGGCGTCATCTCGAGCCAGGCTCAACATAGCATGAGCAAGAGAGAGGTGTGTTCGAGCCACATCTGGATGACATAGCCGGTTGAAGGGCGGCTGGACGTACTGGAATCCAACCTCGAGCGACAAAGGGTGCAGAATGTTCCAGACTAGCTTTGTGGAAAGTGTGGCTGGATTCCACACCTGGTGAGCGGTCGCAGGTGGGAAGACCACGAGATCCCCAACCTTCTGGTCATATACGTAAAGCGGAAAATCTGCCTTGAGCAACTCGTCTGTGCCAAGATTCACCCAGTCAACATGAGGTGAGATACCTCGCGCAGACATAAATGTGTCGTATTTCTTCTGCGACTCAAAGTCCGTGCCAATGCAAATGGCTGGTCGATCTAGGACCCTGTCAGATTGAAATTTGTGTGGATGTCATCTACACCCACCACCCGATTCTACCAGCAGATTAAGTGCAACCGTGGAGGAGAAACACCTGTGGAAGCCGGATGATGAACCTTCCGAACCAACATAGGCCATCATAACCTCGCTCCTAGCGCACGGGGGCAGCCACTGGAACAGGTCCAGCCGTCCACCCCACTGTACCTCTGTCGGCAGTATCTTGCGACATTGTTCTTGCCATTCTTGAGGGCATTGCAGATCCCGAGCGTAGAGATTCTGGAACTCTTGATAAGACTGGCGCGCAGAGTCGGCGAACTTGTGTAAGGTAAAACTGAGGTCTCTGCCTGAGCTGCAATTTCGGATGGGTATGTCTGCGAATGAGGGTCTCAGCAGCCACATCGAATTACGAGGTAGAAATGACGGAGAGTAGGATAGTGGCTCACTCTTCTTGGTTGACAACTCTATCAGCTTCTCGATCTTGAAGAATTGGGAATCCCAGGTCTCTAGCTGGTCGAAGTGTTGTATGACAAATGGTTGTCCGATCTGGAGTTGCTTTGTTAGCCACTCAGAAAATGGCACCACGTTGCCTGCGAGATCTGTCTGCCGGCGCAGCTCGAGGATTGAGAATCTCGGAAACTCGACAAAAGGCTGCCCAAGTCGCAACAGCAGCTGGGCGGAACTGTGAGAAGGAACTGTGGCTGACGGTGTGGGGGGGATCATCTTGATGGTGCCATGACAGCCTACGCTTCAGTCGCCAAGTAGAGATCCCATGGTGGAGTATTGTAGGAAGGATGGAACCCACCCACCCTAATCTGCGAGGTCGAAAGGAAGCTGGGCTCGGCAGATGCCAAGCCTTGGGGTTTTTTATCTGCGGGGGACTTGCCCGAGGCAAAGCCCCTATAACTTTGGAGATCCCTAGAACATATGACTCTCTCGCTCTCGTGGTCAGACTTGTTGCTATATACCTAGGTCTAATTCTGATAGAGTTCTTCCTCACTGACGACTGCTTCATAGCGATTCGTTGTCCCGAAATTGCTGGTTCATGCAGAAATTGAAGTATATTCAAAATCTCTTGATAGTTCCCCTCATGCACACCGTACCATCGTTACTTACCACTGCAACTGGCGTCGTCCCATCACTCAATGCTTGCTTGTCCAGGATGACCCTGTACCCCTCACCTGCGTACACGGGACTTGTTGCACGATATGCGATACTTGCTGGCATCACGATTTCCGTCCTTGGCCCTTCAGTATCACTCTCCGTCGTGTCGCGCCACAGATCCAACATTGATATCAAGTTGAGCGGGCCATGTACGACAACATTCCTATGCCCTTCGACACCCACAGCCCATGGCTTGTCATAATGTATTCTGTGCCCATTGAACGTCAGAGCCGAAAAGCGAAACAATGTGACCTCGTCTCGACAGAAAGTCTGCACATGCTTTCCTTTTCCCAGAGCGTTCAATTCGCTCTCTGAGAGTAGTGGCGGCCTTGCTGGCGCAGGCACAGGGTTTGCAGGATCCAATGCTTCCCGGAAGACCCAATTGCGCTGGTCCGCGACGCACAGATTGTCCTTGCTATCACGAAATTCTTTCAAAACGCTCACGACTAACATGCTTTCGCCCGTTGACCTGATGACCTTCGGGTCGCAGCTTAACACTCTCGTCGTTTCTGTGACTATGTCACCAATCCGCAGATAGTACTGTTGTGGGGCACCCGGCCAGGAAACTGATCCCCCGGCCCACATGCGGCGCGTAAAGGGAGGAGATGGGTTGAAGGAAGTATCTGTGCCGTCCAAACCCAGGATCCCCGGAAGCTGAGTAGGCGTGAAGTAAATCAGATGATAAAACGGCGGTAGTGGTGTGCCAGCCTTTGGCGGCTCATCTTCTAGAGACGCCCCAGGCGTAGATTGGTATAAATATGGTCGGTTGAGGGTCAAGGAAAAAAGTCGCAGTTGATTTGCGTCGAGAAGTTGCGTACGGACAAACGGTTTACCATTGGCGAATTTAGAGAGAAAAGCATCTGCTATTGCTTTTGGATCCGACTTGACAGTAGAGGCAGACCGAGATCGTTGCGGTGAGAAATGACATGGCCGGCAATAACGAACGGCTGAGAGACCGGCTTGTGGAAGACAACCTCGCATTGCTAGCCGCGAAGAGATGGCTATATTATGGAAACGCCGGATCTTCACGTTTTGAGCATAGGTGATATAGGGCACGAATACGAATATGATGATCGAGAGAGACAAGATTGAGACAAGTAGGCTGGACGGCGTGGAAGTATTGGGAATTGGGGAGGGCGACAGGGTTTGTGATCCCCCAAGCTTTCTCCTCATTTCGAACAGTTCCGAGACCGGAAATCTGCCGAGCGCCGATTTCGAGATGTACTAGCACCTCCGAGATGCGTCATTCATTTATCGTCGGACATAACCGCTGCTCCGGGTATCTTCTCTACCTCGCCCTTTTTACCAGGATCTTAATTGGAGATCTGCCGCTGTCGTTGTTGGAGCTTTGCTCGACTGGCATACGCTTCGTCTAGGTACAGACGTCTGGCACATTATTGCCGAACAATCAAAGCTCTTAAAAGCCTGGTCCGGAGAGACTACAAGGCCACCTGCAGGACCTACTTTGATCCTACCATCACGATTGTCTTCATCTCTTCGCTGAATTTTTGGCTCTTCATTCCTTTGACATCCATTTTGGCAATGGCAATGAGCTTCTCATTTCATGCAGTTACGGGTCCAAGATGATATTGCGGAAAGGACACTAATGCGACTAATTCAACAAGGCAATTCATGTCGCGTGGATGCATGTTTAAAGTCCATGTCGGCTTGCACTTCGCGAGAGACGGTATCACTTGAGTAGAGGCCTATCTACGCACTGCATCGTAGCCTGTGCTTAGTTTTCGCGGGGAAAACCCCATAGCTAGGAGAAGATTGATTTCAATTATGCCAGTATCTCCCTAGAAACGCGGTTCCGCGGGCTTCAGCAACCATTCACAGGCTTCAAGAACAATATGTTTTGCGGTAGGACGATGAGAAAGTGGAAATAATTGAATGAAGCGAAAGAGTATTGGACAAACAAGAAGAGGGTTCTGAGGTCACAAGGGGATGACTGGACGGGTTCACCGAGCAGTAGCGATAGACGGTAAGCCTCATACGAAAGGCGCCTTGAAATTGTCGAGAGCGGTAGGCAGTATGAAGGCGCTTGCATCTCGAGTGTAGATCTGTATTTTGCGCATCAAGATCTGCAGAATGTATGAATCGCGTCCTTAGACATGTTAAGCAAGGATGAAAGCCGAAATCGGGAAGATAGGCGGCTGCGCGATTAGTTCACCCGAGCTTCCGACATCATGTTCCGTTCCACCCGCGTCCTCCTCCTGCTATTTCAGCTCTTTGCCAGGCCCACGTCGCCCGAATCTCGGGCGAAATGGTTAGACTCGGGCGGTCATCGGTGAGAGCCTGTCAGTATGGTACTGCACATAGCGTAATCGACTACAATTCCTGAGTGTGGGATTGGACTTCCGTCAGTCGGCCGTAACGCTCTAGGGAATAAAGCTAGTGCTAGAGAGGCCGGAGCTTCAAGATATTGCAAGATGTGCTCTTTATGGATTCTCTGCTTAGTAGCTTTGCATTAAGGTATCAGCCCTTGTCGACTCCGATTCGTCGACGCTTTGGTACGTTGCCGCCCTATGGTTCTGCAGCGGCCGGGCACTCTTAAATAGTCCTCTCCCCACCGAGTACATTCCTCGTCGACTCACTTTTTTCTACTTCTTATGGTTGTGGCGCCTGACCAGGTTCGTTCCTTCTCACCTTCCTTCTTTCCTTCCTGGCAGGAAGACTTGATTCGAGTCCTCCTTCCTACCTTCTGCGACTTCCAATTATTGCACCTTACTGCATTTTATGTCCGACCATGGTGCACTCACCTCCAGAGACGGCTCTTTTGGAGTCCTCGGCCCCAAGAACGTCTGGACCTTTTCTCAGTTACGAATTCATTGACTCCCAAGATCCAAATACTAAGAGTCAAATCCAACGGCATACAGCTCACCATGCTGTGCAACAGAGGCGGGAAGCCGCTCGAAAGCGCCTCCTGCGCGAAGGCTCGACGCCTCGACTTCTTGCGTGGCAGCGACGATTGAGTTCCGAGACCACCTCTTCATCCATCTCATTCTCCAATAGTACCAATTCTTTGCCAACCTTCCCTCCGACAGAACCATCGATTGTCACCCCGACCGACGAGACCGTTATGAACCATAATCCGACTTCCTCACCAAGTGAGCAACAAGCACCAGCCATCATGCCTTACACCGATAGTGAAGAAGCGCTGTTACAGTACTGTATGTTTATTCCCCGATGTTGTTTGGGAAGATGCCCATCTACTGACTATATCGTTAGATGCCTCAACGCGATGCAAGAGAAGAAGCCACGCAGCCTACTTCTCACGACTATTGACTAGAGTCCGAGGAGAGCCTTCCGCAGCCTACCTCATCATGGCGTACGCTGCTGCACATCGCGCGGCCTCTGGAACGTCAAACTACAGTCGGGACATGGGCCTTGCCGCCGACTATAAGACCAAATGCTTTACGCTTGTGAGTGCGAGACTCAGGACAGCCAATGGTATCCATAAAGCTTCTGAGCAAAACATACAAGCGGTACTATTCCTCCTGGCTTATGAGACTCGATACGGCACCCCGCAGGAAGCTATCACTCACCTTAATGGGCTTCGTGGCATGATTCGAGAACGGGGAGGCCTTCATGCCTTTGAAGATCAAGTTACGCTCCGCCATCAACTGCTGTGGGTCGAGTTGACTGGCACGGCGGCAACAGTGCTTGGCTGTGCACCCAACTGCAAGGAGGATTCAGATATCTCTACTGTTCCACAAGCCGCTGTACAAACTTGGAGTCGAATATCCTTAACGGAGCCTTCCGGTGATCTTTCCCAAAGTTTCATCCATTGGCTGAGGATTTTCCAGTCGCGTGAACATGTCGGTGTCCTCCGGGGAGTGTTTGCCCCTGCAGCACGTACCTACCAAATCGCATCAGCTGCACTCGAGAATCCGAACTCTGACAACCCGGCATCCTTCTGGGGGCATTTAATGGCCGAATGTCGCCTGGCCTGCCTTTTCTATATCAATGCGCTCATACTCACATCATACAATTCGATCCAAAGAGCCAGAGATGTCGTCTATGACACAGTAATACTCCACTTTGGCATCGATTACCCCACAAGCGAGTCCCCCTTGGGTCTACTATGGGTCTTTCTGTATTCACTACAGCTCAGTGATTATAGGAACAAAGAAACACTCAGAGTAGTCATCAAGATGATGCAGGCGGCTCGAAGATTGCAAAAAGAGAGGCAGCATATGGTAGAATACATTCTTGTTCAGCTATTATTCTATCCCAACCGGGCGGCGGAGGCCGGTCTATCTCTTAACGAAAACGATATCGTGAATGATATAATGCGGCACTGATGGGAAGACCACCTGGGAGTGCTTCATGGCCGGAGTTGATTCCATGGCGATATGATTAACATTCACGAGCATAACGGCTGCCAGCACCTCTTATAGAACGCAGGATACTTCAGTCGGACAGATAACTGGCAACGTAAATGGTAGCATATTTCAGAATTAGTCACGTCTGAAGCCTCGGTGAGGATAAGGTATTCGCTACTTATTGTATTCGAACTTCTGGCAAATTTTTGGGGCCCTACACCCATCCGACACGCACACCTCTGACTTGAAGGTAGTAAGCTTCGGCAACCCCTTACATGGCAGGCTCGAGAACTTGGTCTGCACAAAGACCTTCTGCATCCCAGGCATGCGCTCGTCGACCTCTTCGAGCAAGACGCGGTGGCTGACCATGTTGAGCGGCTCAAGCTCGCCGCTCTGGATCATCTTGAGCAGATGCTCCCGGTGCTTCTGGGCGGGCGCTTGGCTGTTGCCTTTGAGCATGATACTGCGTTCCGTGAGGGCGCTGAGGTTGAAATAGTTTGTCTAGAAGGGGAGAAGAGGGAGATGTTAGTGTGGGGGTCTTTAAGGAGGGGGAGGGGGAAGGGAGAAAGAAGTTTGAGGTATTGGGGAGGTAGGGGTTCTTTTCGTACATAGCCAACACCAGTGATGCCGCATTTCCCAAAGCTCTTGACTGATGTGATCATCTCGTTTACTGGCTCGGAGGTATCGGTTTCAATATCGGTCAACAATCTCGATCGTAGGGGCGTGCTCGCCCAACGCGCACTCGAGCGCAACATCGGGTCCGTCATGGTCCATCTTCTTGAGCTGCGACACGGCCGTCTCTCCGTTCGGTAGGTCCGTGTAGTTTGTCGTCTCGGTCTTGGGGTACTTGCTTTTGTGGTAGTCCAGTCGCTAGGAAGCCTTAGCGCTGTGAATGACGATGACGCCGTTCGTGAAGCTCATCTCGGCTGTCATTTGACCAATCGGTCCGGCTCCCCAGATGACTACCACGTCGCCCTCCTTGACGCCGGTATCTACGACACAATTCCACGATGTGGCCAAGACATCGGATAGGTAGAGACCCTTCTCGTCCGGCACGTCGTCCGGTAGCTTGAGCAGATCACAGAGCAGTATGAGGTGAAAGTCCAGTAGTTTGCTGTACCTCCCATCTCGACGGCTTTAGGTTACTCGAGGCGCGGACGTGAAAGCTTAAATCTGGAGACGAAAGACTGAGGCCATTGACCACGGAGACTCATACGAGTTTATTTGCTTCGCACTGAACCCTGCGGGCTGACGCCAATCATGTCTGTTATTGAGTCGGCCTCACTAGTATTTGCTACTCTAGTAACCATAGGTATTCTAGGTCCTTTTTGTCTGACGACAACTCCCCGCTATGAATCATGCATCCGTAATTTTCACCCCATTCCTCACCGCCCATATCTGCTCACTTCGATTTGCCAGAAGGGATCCCAAAGAAGACAGCTGGTGATCCATTTGTTGCCGCCTTGTCACATCTGAAAAATCCTATCCGTTCCATTTGGATGATATCATCTGCTCTAACGTCAGCCACATTGCAATCAGCTACCGCCTCTGTCTTAAACTCCGTCTCTGGTGTGAGGAATTTCTCCCAGTCGTCCTTGTCCTCCTCGGCTAGCTCAGGTAACTTGTCCTCCTTGAGGAGATAGTCATACTCGACTAGCACGACGTCTACCAGCTTTTGATCCTTCGAAAGCCAAGTCACCTTCTTTTCTGTCTTTTTGAAATCTCCCTCCAGATGCAGCTCGAGCTCTATTTGCGACACATCATCCCCATCATGATCGATGCTGCGCACGAATGCATTGCCCCAGGTCATTAGCGTGATCTCTTCATCCTTGGCAAACGTCTTGGCGTCCTCTTGTTGGATGAGGATAGAGCTGCTGAAGAATACCTTCTTTATCCCCACCTCGCCATTCTTGGGATGCTTGGGCCGGTCCTCGGAATATGGCTCATCCTTTGCGCCTTTGACGTGGCAGGTGACGGCTTTCTTGGTCGCTATTGCGGTATGTCGAGGAGCAATCGGGTCAATCACCCTCTTGTTCATGGTCCACAGTATCGTCCAGTCCATGAGTGTGACATTTTTGCTGGGACCTTGGGATAACATGAACTCGTGTAGAGCGGGAACGGTCAATCCTCGTCTCAGAATGCCTCTTACCGTGGGGAAGCGAGGGTCATCCCAACCCGATACAGCACCCTTCTCCACCAAGTACTTGAGCTTCCGTTTTGACAGGAGAGTTCTTATGAAGTTCAGCCGCGAGAAGTCCCAGATCTGCACCTTGCGTAGTTTCAGCGTTTTCAACGTCCATTCGTACATTGCGTTCCAATCCCGATACTCGATTGTGCGCAGAGCGTGCGTCACGCCCTCGATAGAGTCGACGACAGGAACGGCAAAATGGTAGATTGGATAGATCTTCCACGTGCTTCCAGTACGGTGGTGGGGAGTCAAATTGACCCGGTAGATTGTGGGATCACGAAGTGCTCTGTTTGAACTGTCGACGGATATCTTTGCTCTGATGACCCATCTCTGACCCTCCTCGGAGCCCGTCTTCATCTCCTCAAATCGAGCCAAGCTGTCCTCAATACTCATGTCCCGTCGTGCGCTCGCAATGCCCTCCCACCTCTCCTTCTTCATGACCTCTTGCTCTGTATCATCGGCATACGCAAAGCCAGACTTGATCATTTGCACACATTGCTCGTAAAGTACTTGAAAATAGTCGCTCGTGTACGTAACCTCGTCTGGTGTGATCTCAAGCCTTGCCAGATCCGCTTTAATCGCGTCTTGGAACTCCTCTTTCTCAAGCTCTGGATTGGTGTCATCGAATCGCAAAATCAGCTTTCCCTTGATGACATTCCCGTCCTCACCAACATATTTGTGTGCAAAAAAGTCGTTCAAGCAGGCAGCTTTAGCGTGTCCGATGTGTAGGTAGCCAGATGGCTCAGGTGGAAAGCGTGTAACAATGCCATTCTCAGTGCCTTTCAAGCCAATGTTGTAGTTGGCACCCTGCTTCTTCCATTTGGCCACAGCCGGAGCGGTGGAGCCTGAAGATTGAAGAGATGTGGCTGCCAGCTGATCCTCGACGCCGCTTGCTGCTGCAGCTGCTTTATGCTCTTTAGCCTTTGCCTTTCTCTCAGCTTTGGCTCTCTCCTTCTCAGCCTTCTTCTGGGCGGCCTTGTCGACAGCTGGATCAACTGGATCGCTCATCAGGACAGATTGGTTGTTGACAGGGATTGTTGTGATATTTGAAGGTACTCAAGCCGTCGGTGCAGGTGCGCAAAAATTTCTGGGATAAACGGCAACCCAACAAATGGTAGAGTTATTGTAGGGAGGTCGTGTGCTTTGTGTTGTGCGGTGAAACTGACTCATATTCAAATGTCATTGAGAATTTACGAGTCATCACCAGTGCCAAGCCCGTTTGTTCTCCACACCAAATTTTATTATTCCTGGACAGATTCCTAGCATCTGTCTTGCGGCAACATGCCATTCATCAATCTATGATATTCGCTTCATTGCCCATCGTTCGTTGTACAGCCTGTTGCGGCGATGTGTTGCTCTCCTTTGAAGCGGACCACTTTCTGGTTAGGTGATCACATCGGCATCTACCTCAGCACCTCACCCCATTCAGTTAACGCTTCTACAGTTGCAATTGTATCTTGTGCGGAATTCAGCAACGTCCATTCCATCAAACACCTGCAAGCACTGTTGTGATGCTCTGACTTTCGCGTACCGGACTCCTGTTGATGATGCCGTCGCCACGGGAATTCCGTGAACCATAACGCCTGCTGTGATGCGTACTGCGACAGGTCCGTCAGGCTGTTCGGAGCACATCAACTGGTAGTTCATGCATCCATACTCAGCAAGTTTCTTGTGCATGAACGTCGTCGGATGCTTGTTGGCAAAACCGTCGTAAATCTCCATATCTTCGAAGAACCACAAAATATGCTTCTTGAAAAAGGCCTCCGCTTCTCCATAGTCGAACTCCGAGTCGACAATGACTGCACCTAGGTAGCTCTCCACAAGATCCGACAGAGCTTTCGGAGGCTCGTCAATCTCGGTCCAGAAATCACGTCTGAGACGTTCACCACCTGCCTGCATTACCGTGCGCACCTTTTCGGCATACCGGCTAATGTCCACTAGGAGCTTAGTGGTTGTTGCGCTGATGAACTTGTCGAATCCGAGGACAACGGCAACCGCAGCAAGGAATTTGTTTGACACCATCGCCATCTTATGCTCCGTCAACCACTGTGGGTTTCGATTTTCGAACTTGTTGAAGAGCCAGTTGATACAGACCATATCGAGCACCGCGTCACCCAAGAACTCCAAACGTTGGTAATCCGGTACGGGTGTATGTTGGTCTGAAGGGTGAGTGAATGCCGATCTGAGCAGTCGAGGATGCCGAAAACTGTAGCCCATTCTTTCCTTGATTTTAGCGGCCAGGTCTTTCGCAACTGGGTCCCTGACGTCGTATGGCCATTCTGGAGGATCAGCCGCGTAGAGCGTGGCGAAGTCACTCCAGCATTCGATGTTGTGATCTTCGCTTCTGACTAGCTTTGAGATAGCACGGATGCCAAGGTCGAACTTATTCTTTTCATGTCTGGTCGCAAGGAGTGAAGCTCCAATGATGGCCTCCGAAACATCTGCAATCGTCTTCTTGCCTAACGGATGCTTTCCAATACCATGACTGACGGGCTCTGGACCTGCGCCCTTGCCGGCAACGAGCACCATACCTTCAGGATACCAGGTCCTTCGGTTGAATGCTCGGGAGCGAACATATTGTGGGAGATCTAGAGATGCATCAGTGGCAACGTTGAAAAGATTCGAATTGCATAGCATCATCATTCGCCTGGTATGGAAGCCGAACTCGTCCGAATTTGGGTATCTGGAGCTTTTTAGCTAAATTTCAACACCATGACATAGCGTACGCACTTGATGTAGACCATTATCGTGGTTGTCATCTTCAGCAGCGAATCTCCAATGAATTCAAGTCGCTCATAGTTCTTGCCCATACCACGCTGGAACTGGATCTGTTCCTCTTTATATTGCTCAGTATTATCGCTGTCTTTTGTGAAAGCTTCCAGTGCCAGTTCCGCCGGCACAGGCAAATTGAGCTTCCCGAAAGCCTCAAGAGCGATGAGGTAGGAATCCAGTCTCGACATGATTGCAGGAAAAACTAAGCTTGCACGAGTGATGCCGCTACCAAGTAATGATATTTCGAGAGGTTCGGGAGCCACATGGCAATGTGCTGAGAAGTCTCTCTCTTGCTGGTTCATCTTGTCGAGAAAATTGCGTCGCTGGTGAACCAGCTCTGCCTCAAAAATAGGCTGCTTCTCATCGGCGTTTTGCATGAAAGCTTCTCGAGCTTTAGGGAAGAGACTTGAGGTGTAGTCCAAGACGTTTCGTGTACGCCTCGATCCCTTGGTGACTCCCGATGGAACTGGAGAATCCTTTGTCGCACCTTGGACAACGCTTTGTGAAAAGTAGCGGAATTGGCCAGTCAATGGATCGACCAAGAACTGGTCAAGCCAAATTTCCGGCGACGCTCCAGGAAGCCATCCAAGGCGCTTTCCATTAGCCGCGTGGATCTTTTGGAGGAGATCATTGTCGACCATCGCAGCAAAGCCATGCTCCGTGACAGTTTTGCTTTGTCGACAAGGTGCCAACCAGTAGCCCATCCGCTGTACGTCTCTCATGTAAGTCTTATGGAAAACATCGGCATAGATTGCCAGGGTAAATGATGTCAAGAAGTCCAGCATCTCTTCATCAATCTTTATTGCCTCTGGGATACCTTCCAAACGAACAGCAGTTTCGTTGTTGTCTTCCAAATACACAGGGAATGACGGCAATGTTGGCAATTGACTTCGGGTAAGGAGAATAAGTGACATGTGAACATGTTTCAGGGGTTTCGAAGGCGAAAAACGAATGATCGTTGCGAAGAGAGAGTCAGGAGCACTGCCAAAACCAAGGCTCCAGAAGGCCGGCTTGATTTTCATGTCGTACTCGCCTAACCTGTTATTGATTGCCAAACGAGCATTAGCATTCTCAGGACGTTGCTTCTGGTGGACTGAATCAAGGTTTTCGTCCAATAACCCCTTTTCGCGGAGGACGAAGCAAGTCTCCCATGCCGCAGATCTCTTTGCAAGCATCTTGTTAGGGCAGTCTTCACCCCATGCGCCGTCGAAGCCATCATACTCAGGCAATACAGCTTTGGACCTGAATGTGATGCTTTTTTCCTTCCCAGCTCTGGGAGCTTCTTTCTGATTCATAAGGAAGTAAACTTCGAAGAAATTCTTATCTTTGTCAAGCTTGTGCTGGAGAGAGCTGCCGTACCGTGCTAAAATCACAAGACAGTTGTGGAAATTGCATTTTGCCCCAGACGGTTCCGTGATGAAGCGTTTGTTCGGCTTCTCTCTCAGGAGCATTCGCTCTAAGCTCATCTGCGTTTGCCCCAGAAGGCGGTCTTCTGGCAATGTCTCGCAAAACCCTCTGAGGAACTCCTCCGACTCTACAACCCAGTCAACAAGTGCCCGATGATTCAAGTCATTACGTTGAACCATATGTGCAAAGACCGAATCTTTCATTCGTGCACGTCCGCGGCTCTGCATGTACTGGATGAGTGTCTTGTAAAGGTCGAAGCGAACGATAAGGTTGCACTCGGGAACGTCGAGTCCTTCTTCAGCGACGCTTGTTGCGAACACACCTACGAAGTGTTAGCTTTATCGATCGTCAGTTATAGGATAGACGAACAATTAACGATCCCTGCTTTAAACTCGTCCATAGTCTTTTCGTGCTGTTTCCATGTCTCCGTTTGGCCGCCAATCGTATTGCCACTTACTCCGACAAGGATGCCTGGCCGAAGATTAGGAATGCGAAGGATGGTAAAGACATCCGCTAAGATCCGTGCTGTCTTCCTCTGTTCGACGAAGACAATGCAGCGTGTCTTCTCATTGTTGGTGTAGAATTGGGACAGCTTTTTGTGAAGTAGGAGAACTTTGGGGCTAAGGCATTCGGTCGTAGCAGAGAGGTCTTGGAATTGGTGGATTTTGGTGATCGTGCCGGCCTGTCGAATAAGATTCACGGCATTTTCCCTCTCCTGTGCTGTCTCTAGAGAATTATATGCCCGGCTTTTCTCATACCGACCGCGAATCTTATGAAGTTCACTCTCCGATAAATCGTAGTGCCAGATTCGGTCAGAACACCACTTACCGAGCGTGGAGCTTGCCTCTGCGGCCCAAACAAAAGACGGATTGAGGTTTTGGCCGACAATATCGCGAAGAGGTTTGAGTTGCCTAAATAGGTCGGTCTCGAAACTCCTAAACGGTCTGTCATACTCCCACGTCTCGTCTTTTGGTCTCGGCGAATGCTCGAGGAGAGACATACTCCGAGCGGTCACAATCTTGGAATGTAACAACGTCTCAAGTGTTCTAGAGAAACAATCAGCTGGGTTATGCAAGAGCTCACCCATTACCTACCGTGCAGCAACATCCAGATCGGTGATTGCATCCACCGGCGAAGCAGTCATGCCGAAGATCTTAGGTCGAAGTGATGGATCACTCTGCGCGAGGTAGTAATCTTTGATGATTCTCGCGTAAGGATGGCCCTTTTTGGTGTGATGTGCTTCATCAAAGATAAGCAGGTTGATCTCTTCGATCTTTACGAAGGAATGCATCAAGCACTGGTTGAGTACTTCGGCCGTGCAAACAATAGCTTTGTTTTGAGCCTTCAGTTTGTCCCATTCAACCTTTTTCCAAAGGTCGTCCTTTCCACCACCATGGAGAGCTTTGGGGGCCTCGGGCAGATTGTTGGCGAGCATTATCTGCTGCTGACGTACGAGATGAACGCTGTTCACAAGGAAGAATGACATCTTCGCCCGTTTGCCGTTGGTACGGTCTTCAAGCTCTTGCCAGGCGACATATCTCATCAGCAACGCAGCGATAAGTGTTTTGCCAGATCCGGTATCAAGGACGGCAATGATGTTTTCTTTCTTAGCCCTCTCGAACAGCTCCGTTTGGTAATCTCTTGGATCCTCAATGATCTGCTTTGAGCTCTCTGACGTTTTGGAAGTGAAGGTATCATCGAATTCCTGTGTAGTAGTTTGTTCGTCATTCTGCTGCTGTAGGAACTTGTTGAAGGCATCCCGGTTAGCTCTGTTCTTCAATATTTGAGCCTGCACGGCAGGACTACTCTTGGTGGATTCAGAATCAGAAGCACTGATGTCTTCATCCACCTGATCGTCGAGGTCAAGCGCTGGCAATGCTTCATCTAGGGCAGAGGCGGGGGGTCCGTCCAGCTGAGACGTTGCGTGGGACTCGTCGCCCGAGAGGTCAATAAGCTTCATGGTGAAGGAAGTATTGGGGGAAAGATGGGTTTCATCGGGGGCAGGAATTGCGGATTTTCACAATCAGGTAAGTTTCTAGGTATGGAGCATGAATAAAAGTGAAGATCGAATGTGAAGGTGAAGGATTGGAATAGCAACCACAAGCCGCAGTGGCGGAATCTGGCACAAAGAGAGCTACCGACAGCTGCGTCTAATTATTCGAAGGAGGACTGTTGAATTTGTGCCTAGCACTGTATTTTTCTGAATTTACCGGCCCGCCGATGTTGGCAGGCGGCGCTGTCGAACACAGCTTTGTTGAAGCGAAATGGTGGGAGGACGTGAATCGCGTTTTCAAATGTCCCGCTTATCGCAATCGCCTAGAAACACGCTAAACGGAGGCTTTTTGCGGCCACTCCCGGTACCTGCAGATCCATTCCCAGGGGGTTTCCAATTGCGCAGAAAGTTGAGTTGAGGCAAACCAAACTTTCGTCGCCCTTCAATCTTCCTACGCAATCAGCATCATTGCATTGTTCTTCCACAATGCAATATCCACTGCACAAGCTTTTTGCCATTGCCGCGTGCTTGGCTACAGTCAATGCGCACGGCTCTCATGAACAGACCAGTCAAGACGGCGAGGTCGATTGGGCGGTAACATAACACACCTTTCCCCTGGGCCACATATTCATGCTAACGATATTATCCAGACCTATCACATGGCTGAAGAACATCACATAGACAACTTCGACCCGGCATCATTCTTCTCCATACATGATTTCAACTCTGACGGCGTCTGGACGCCTGATGAAGTGCGCCGGCTTTACGGGCTCGATGACGAATCAAACCAAAATACTGCAAAGGAAGTCAAAGACAACGCGATTGATCAGGTGTTTGCAATCTTCGACGTGGAGCGAACCGGACAGATCACACGAAATGAGTGGATAACTCAGATAGGCAAGGGAAGCCGACTGCCTGACTTTCACTTGGGACCGGGCCATCACGGCGACGACGAGTACGAATACGAAATCCATCATTTTGAGAAGTTTCATGACGAAAACACAACGGAGGAGGATCTAATACACCCGGAAGATATTGCCCATTTCGCGAAGCACGATCGACTGGAAGACGAGGCAGAGAGGACGGCCAAATTGGAGCAAATGCAGATCGTGGAGGGTAATATCCCCCTGAAGTTTAGGAAACAGCAGTAAACCACGTTGCTCAAGGCTTTTTGCTATTTTGCGGCAAGATCTGGATATCAAAAACGCAATGCATGATGCCTGGCGCATATGTCTTCACCTCCTCAAGATGACAGCAGGACGTTTCCCACTGACCATGCTTTGCAACGTCGGCAGCCACCAATTTGCCAATGTCCTGCACGATCTCAGCTTTCCGCGATTGGAGGTCCTTGATGTTCACATTTTCATGTACATGGAGCCAACCTCCGACGTCGCTGTCGAGGACTCTCACCGAATTCTGCCAACTATCTCTCGCATGTGGCAGCAATCCTAGATTCACATGCCTCACCCTTTTCCACTTGCCATTTAATCGCCCCTGCAAAGCCATCTCACTCAACAGCGTCATAGTCTTCTCGGACCACTTGTTATCTCCATGGAAGACCACACAGCGTATCCTGCCCCCGTCCTCCGCTTCATCTTGAACCATATCAATGCTCTCGGTCAGCCTTTCCAGCGCCTCATCCCCTTCCCGACCATATTCGTCTACCACCTGCCCGTCTCCATGCACTCTCAAAATTTCCACTCTCCACCCGTTTCTCTTGCACCCCCTTCTCAAACCCTCAACACTCCATCCATTAATCTCCCAACCCCAGACCAAACCCACACCTCGCTTCAAATATGAAAATGCAAAATAACCAATACCTACGAACATATCCACGACACTGATATCTCCCAATGCCTGACCTAATAACCCCTTCCCACCAACGCCATCTAATCCCTCAAACACTCCGTCTCCCTCTCCCAAGATCCTCGCCTTCTCCTTAATGTTTCCACGACTAAACATCGTCCACAGGGGCGCCCAAACCTGCACCACCCCACCATTCTGCACAGTGCTAACCCAAAACGCTGTCTCAATGTCCTCTTTCCTCGGTTGTCCCGTCTCGTCACGTCCCTCATCCCCACCAGCCAGAAAATCTGCCACCAAACCTCTTGGTCCCCAATCTCCATACACGGGAACCAGTCCTGTCGGACTTCTCATGACATTCGCGCTCAAGGCAATACCTTGCCCAACCACTGCAGTCTCCATCTCCGCAACGATAGGCGCATTAATCGCAACATGTGTCACACCCTGTCCCCGTCCCCGGAAAGCCTGGACGATACAGGCATACAGCTCGTGCTTCTCAGTCGATGAAAGGTTGGCATAGAAGGCTGCCCAAGCGGGCGTGGTAGAGAATACATTGACCGGAAGAAGCAGCAGAGGCGGGTAAAGTGTGTAGCGTTTCGGCAAGGGAAGGGAAAGTGTAGGATCGAAGTCTGCTGGATGATTTTCACCATCTCCTGAGTAATTCGAATGAGTGGCATTAGCGTAGTAGAGAGAGAAGAAGGCGAGGAGACCGCTTTGGAGTGGATTCGAGGTCTCGGGTCGAGGCTTATGCTTTGATTTGCGCCCGAGTGGGTTGTCGATGCACAATGGACCTGAGTTGTTGGGCCCATCCGTCTCAAGCTGTAGATGGTTGGTTATTCTGTCCGACATGGCGATGATGGTGCTTTGGGTGGCTGATGGCAGTTGGAATCACACATTCACAAATCTTTCTCGGCCTTAGAACGCCCTATTTTGATTGACAGACAGAGCTTCTTGCCGCCTGGCAGGTTGTAACTATGCCTGCTAAGCCATGTACAAAGTTTTGAACTCTAACTTAGAAGGTTGGAAAGGATTTCAAATTCCGTAAATATGGTCGAAAGGCAGCTCATTTCCAAGCTTGATCCAGGACCCTAGCACTCTGATGCCTTCAGTGCTGTAGTGGATTTTGACTGATAGTCAGAGTGGCGTCTAGGCCATCGCCATCTAGGCTGCATCTGATATCGATTCCATTTGATTTGCCTACATTCGAAGTCATCCAATCGTTGCTAGTACAACCAAGAAAGATGCAAACCCATTTACGTTAAATGCTTGAGCTCTTCTATCGTCTGATTGAGGTTGTTGTCCGTACATGACTCAGATGAAACCAAATCTTTACAGTTCTCCAACACTGGTATCCCATGCACCACCGGAAATATGGGCACTTAATTGAGTACAGGCTACAGGCTGTGCCGGGCTACGGAAGGGAAATTTAGTGACCAAGCATCCCTGCAAATTTCAAATTACTCTTCAATATTTGGTGGACTTGCGCCCAGTAGGACATAATTGATATTAGCAGACTCTGATGTCCCAAATATGCTGTACGGGAAAGACATCAAGTTACTGAACCATTGCCACGGGCCTCGACATCACTTTGGTCCTGAGTATCAAGGTCGAATCCTAACGAGCGCGAAATTGTGGTCCAAATAGAGAGCGGCGTCTTTCGGGGCTGACTCGCGTCGTCGTGGCTCTCCGCCCTCGTTGTCGTCCCGTCATCACCACTCTTCGAATCCGAGCCCTCCCGCTTCATCCCTGGCTCTTTCTTCTCTGCATCCCTCTCACCCAATTTTTTCAGCGATTCCAAATACGCAATTTTCAGTTTCTCGAGCTCTTCTCTCCTTTCGCTGATTTCCTCCTTTCGTGCTGCAATGGCATCTCTAATCGTATTCCCCTTTGCCAAATGCTTCGTAATATGATCGATCCTCGGTAATGCCATGAACAGACCAAGTTGATACTCCCTGTATTTCGCCTCTTTGTTCTTGAGATCACGTCTCTTCCTTTGCTTCTTGCTCTCGACTGTTTCGTTGGCCTCACCCTCCTTGCCTTTATCCTTCCGAGCGGAGCGCTTTCCGAAATGACTTTGGGAGATGTCGGATTCGGAAGTGATTGATTTTTCGTCATCCTCGACAAGTTCATGGTGTTTGGTCGGATATTGTGGGAGGATGTAGAACAGTGTCTTTAGGAGGTCAATGGTGTTGGCAAAGATAAAGCGGAGGGCATAGATGAGGGCGAAGACGGGAAGGAGTACGATGCCGAGAAAGATGTTGTAGTAGTCCTCGCGGCGTTTTCGCTTTCGTTTGAATTCGGCCCTGCGTCGTTTGCGTTCCTCATCATCGGGATTGCTCCTTCGCCTGGTTAGATCTTGTTTAAGATCATCGTCTCTCTCTCCCAATTCAGATCTTTTCTCTTCAAGTATTTCTCGAGCGGCCCATACGCGTTCTGCTGGGTACTTGACGAACCATTCATCCAAAGTTCTCGGAACGGCTCGCCACGAGGTGTCAGCATGCTCCATTACGAAGCCATCCTGAGGGAGCTTAAACATCCTGTTTCTGCAATTGACGATGACTCGCATTGAAACACCAGCGTTGAGAACAAATACGATGGTTACAACGAGTGCAACAGTGGCAGCAGTCATGAAAGACACAACGGTGGAGTGCGAGGGAGACCCAGCCATGCTGAAAATGCTGGAGGCAAAGCTGAGGGGTAGGAATATCACAGTTGCGTATGTGAAAATGCGTACATCCTGCTATTTCGTCAGGGCATTTATCTGCATAGGCTGAGGAGGGATTGTGGGGAAACAAGAGTAGGGTTGATCAGGGTAGCCGCAGGATCAAAAAGTCATTTGGTATATTCTGACGCTCTCGACCCAAATTATCCTCAGGCCACCCTGATAGGTGATTGGGAGGAACAGGGTTACTTACGTCCGCAGAGCGGTTTGAAAGGCGAGCTTCCTTGAGATTTAGGTCGTTGAGAAGCCATTCCCGAAGCTGCTTGATGTGTTCGATCCTCGTGTCGATTCGTTTCTCCATTCGCTCGACGACCCGAAGATTAGCAGTGCTTTTACGCTTCCAGATTAAGATCTCTTCACCATAGGCAGCCTCGTCGTCGCGGGTCCAGCGGGGTTGGATCTCGCGTAAAGTGTGGCGATCGTCCCAGTCCTTAGCTGTGCTTGTGATCGATCCAAGGCTCTCGCGTACGTCGGCTAGAAATTTGATCATATCCCCATACAAGACGTATTTCCTCTTGTTTTGGTCAAACGTCTTGCTGAAGCTGTCGTATTGGTTCGAGCTGTAGAATCCATTATCCTGCGGTCTTGTCAGTCTTACGAGGATTCGAAGTACATGTTTGTGTACTCACATCCTCGCCGGAGACATCGGCAACATAGTCCAAGACACGGCGAGTCTCATCACCTACCACCTTGGTAGCCTTTGCAAACCACTGGGCCTCTAAGATCTTGCGTTGGCTATGCTTAGTGTTCTTGTTACCCTCCCCAGAGGCCTTTACAAGCTTAAAAGATTCCACGTCCGAAAACCATCGTTCGTTCCCACGGGGCATGTAGACGGCAACATGACTGGTCCAGTACTTGTCATTCAGGTCCCCAACAAAGTGGAATCCAACGGCTCCTTTTTCGATTGCCCACTCCTCTTTACCAGGAAACGGTTTGGCCTTCTCTCGGAAGATCGTATTGGGGACACCTGCCTCATCAGTGCTGTCCTCCCCATTGCCCTCTTCAAGACTCTTTGGAGGCTTCTGGACAACACTGTAGAAGCCAAAGTGAAGCTCCGTCACCCAGCTATTGACTTCCTTATGAGTCTGAAGTTGATCAGTTAGCATGGCAGCATCGGAGGGCCAGGAGAATGCGGGCATTTCCGTACCTCATCGCGCAGAAACACGCCTCGTCGTTGATGCCGCGTCAGAAAGTTAGGAAGGAATACCTTTTCAAGGCCTACTGCTCCTAAGTATACTGCTAAGGCCATTCGAGGACTATAATTGTAGACGTATCTGTAGATCAACGTGTCAGCAGCTTACACGACAGCAAGGGCCGCTCAAGGAGCGTATTGTCTCCTACATCAGCCTCTTTTTGACAGTTGCCTTTTCCCTTTTCGCGCGCAGAACCTCCAAAAGCTCCCTCGGATAACAGAGACGTTCAATACAGTGGATGCCCGGCCGGACAGATTTGGGTTTGGTGACATCTACCACGGCTGCATAACCTTCATAGTAGGAATCTTTTCCAAATGTGGATTCATTGTTCTCGTACTGTTCAATGCTTTTGGAGAATACGTTATAGCAGTCGAACCTCTCCAAATCAAGGTCGATAAGTTCTTTCAGGTCCATTATTTCCTTGCGGAGATCTTCCTCATCAGAAGGCCGGTCTTCTTTTGTGAAAAAGTCGGGGTCGTCGAACAACCAATCGGGTTCGCAAGGGCTCTCAAAGACATTCGCCTCATTCACAATGGCGTAAAATCCACGCTTCTTGATAGATCTCACGGACTTTTCGAATCTGTAGTTCCGTGAGTGCGCCCGAGAGAAATCTGGTGTCCCAAGATCAGCGCCGTGAGCGCTGGAGACAGGGTTTGCCGAGCTTGCCGAGGGTATGTTCTGCGTTGTACGAAGGAGATAGTAGGGAATGCCATATACCACGTGAGGACCGCTTCGCATTCGCAATCGAGGTTTCTTTGTTATAGGATCCAACTCTTCTGCGACTTTTCCATCGGCGAGTACGCTGCCAAACAAGACTTTTTTGCATATCCGAATCATCGTAGCCTTGTCGATATTCTTGTCAAGAGAGATACCGGAGTTCACGGCCAACACAAGGGCGAGTGTGTAACGACTGGGTTTCTTCCACAAAGCTGCATGCTGGAATCGCTGGAGCTCTACGGTATCCTTCCACGCCTTTAGTCGACCGAGTGGACGCGGCGCTATCGAGTGGGGCGACGCGGATTGCGACACGTTCGTATCAAAAAATCCTGCGTCGTAGCCCTCGCAGAGAATGATGCTTTCGGCATGCCAATGAAATCGGGGCTTCTGTTTGCCTGACCTAGTTATTGCAATGAGACGTTCTTTGGGTTTCTTGTTGGGCAAAGCGTCCAAGGACGTAGTAGTATCCACTTTCAAGTCCTCGTGAGTGGGGAATGTATGGTCGAAGCAGAATCGGTCGAGAATCACGTCTTGCACGACGCTGGGGTCGAAATGATCTCGGAAGTCTAGTTTCGCCAGAAGAGCCTCCAGGTCTTGTTGTAACGACGACGTTTCAGAAGAGGTCCAGGAACTTGCTTCATCGACGATGCTGCAAACGGCTTTGATCGCTTCCCATATCTGAACACAGTGGCACAAGTCATACTGTGGCACCTTCATGTATTGTGAATATTGCTCATCCACCCACTCCATTTTCACATTTTTTTTACCTCCCTCCCACAAGCCCGACTTTTCGTTTCTGGCCGATTCGAGTTGAGTCAGCCATCCTTCTAATCTTTTTGTCAGCTTCCCTAGGATGACGGTCCGCATTCCCGGAAATTCGTGCCAAAATTCAAACACTTTGATGAAATTTGCGGCTCCCTGAATATGGTCATCTCTTTTGGAACACATCGTACCAAAAGGCCGATAGAGAGAGGTCCATGAGCCGGTTTTGGTTTTTTGTGCAATATCAAAGCACCATTCAATATGGCCTTTGCAGACATTGAAAATTCGAGATTGCAGAGAGGCGGTCAGAGCCTCATCAGCAATCCTGTCTCTCTTAAGTAGCCGGTGCATACAGAGAAGAAACCGAAACTGGTAGCTTTAAAGGTCAGAATTAGATCAACTCATAAGGAAGGTACTTACAGGTTCGTACTTGGTGGCGCTTGTATATCGAAGAGGTCGCCATTGGAGAAGAAGTATGCCGTATTCTTGTCTCTATTCCATCGAACTGGAATTGATGTCACCGCTAGGAGGTGTTGCAAGTAGCGTCGGAAAAGAAAATTTGATGGCTTTGGGAAGAAAGAGGCACGCCACTTTCCAGGGCATCTGCTTCGTAGTAAGCTGTCAAGATCGATGTAGGTCGGTGCTTCGAATGTCAGCCAAGGACCACTCAAATGAGTTTCGTATTGAGTGCTCTACGTACTGTTTTCTGCTCTGAACTTCTTTCTCAGGTTGGCGAATTCTTCATCAAACGATCTTCCCCGCTGCCGAGCACTACCTTCTTCGCTAAATTGTGTTCCAGCCCGCCGCCGTCGACGATGGAAGTCATGTCGGAACAAAGCTCGACGTGCACGGTGCGACCGTTGTGACTGTTGCCATTCAAGGCCGAACAGTCGGATGCTGGATGGGTCTTCTCCTCCCCAGTTAGCAAGCAGTTTGGTAATCAGTGAGCCTTTGTAGTCACGACTGCCTTGCGCTTTGGTTTCATCGACTTCTGGAGAAACCTCTGAATCTCCGAGGATTCCTTCTTCGAGAATCTTCTTGGCTTCGGTAAAGTTCCCATCCAACCTAGCTTTACGATACGCATCCCGAAATTCTTTATCTAGTACTTTTAGGATCTTCTTATCCATGTTGAATGATGCATAGGTAATGAGGTGCATCGAGTGCACTTGGTCCGGAGACCAACACCCGTGTTGAAATTGGTAGATGGCGGTGAATCTTCGTTCCTGGCCAATATCGATCTTGACATTCAGCACATGGACTAGTCCGCCCAGTTTGTGCTTCGGGATATCGCTCCATTTAGGTTCTCTGTCGAACTTGGAGTTGTCCGAGCCAGCGCTGTCCGAGCCAGAACTGTCCGAGCCAGAACTATCCGAGGCATAACTGTCCGAGCCAGGGCCGTCGGAGCCAGAGTTGTCCGATTGAGAGTTTGCAGAGACAGAATTTTCAGATTCGGAGCTGTCGGAGCCATGTGACATGTCTTGGGTGTATATTCGTGGTGAAAGAGGAACGCCCTTGCCATCGTCGAAGAGAGACGCAGAAAATTGTAAGTACCCTCCTGGGCCTCCAGCAAGAACCATGCCTGTCGGCCCAGTCGTGAAAACTCCGCCGTCAACCTCCAAAGTGTCAATAAGTTTGCTAGCCTTCATATATGGCGATTCGAGACGAATTCCGAGGTCGAACCCCATCTCCAAGTCCACATCCGCATTGGAATTGTTCCGAAGAACGCATTGTTGGACGATCTTGTTGTCCACTATGGCGAATTGTATCTCGACATCGATTGATTGGCTAGTGTAGGAGAATCTTGGCCACTGATCATGAACGAATTCGACACGACATGATGTAGAGTCACGAGGGAAGGCTCCATCCATCAAACGAAGGCCTATTCCAGGGCGATCGCCTCGGATGATATTGTCCAGGTTGTCTTTGTCACGATTTTTAGCTCGACTTGAGTTGGGCTTTGCTTGAAACAAGCCAGAGGGCCCAAGATCCAACAGCTTGATCGCGCATATTAGCTCGCCAAATTCGTTGACGTATGCAATAGTGCCTTGGCCATCCCCAAGGGCCACATCGGTTCGAATGTCAGGGGGGTTTTTTGAGGGTGGATGGAGAATGCATTCTTCACCTAAGCGACAAGCGGCATATTCTATGCCAGACTCTTTTGGCAAATCGAGGGACAGAGCTAAAGGCACAAGTTTAGCTAAGCCAAAGGAATTGATGAAGGAGTTGACCGACTGTTTGGTTCTGCCCTAGCACCAGAGGAGGCAAGGCCTTGTGCTCCTATATCGTCAGGATGGCTCCCGTGAAATAGGAGTCTTAAATCACGACCCGGCAGTGAAGGTGGAGGTGGAGGCGGAGGTGGGCCCAAAAAATCGAGATTATTGGTTTCATTGTGGCGGATAGGCTCCGCAGAGCCAATTGTGACACTAGCAGACTTTTCTCCGGGCTGATCGTTAGGAAAATCCGGGGTAATGCCAGCGTTCTCGCCAGCCATAACTTTGGCGAGCAGGTGTGGCTACCACGGATAAACTGCGACGCCATTGTACCAGCTCCAAGAGCAAGAGCAGGCTGAACATACCAAGCTACTACTGCGGGGTTCTGATGTACAGCTAGACAAAAAAACATCCCTGTTGCGGATCCCCCAAAACAGAGGTCGTTCCCTAGAGCGCCGGCGATTCCCGAGCATAAATGTTTCTAGGGTTCAGGAGAGTTGCCGAAGGCCGATGTCGCTGTTCGAAAGACACTTGATCAAAACGAACGTGATTGTCCTCGTCTTCTTGCACTCGTATTTTTACGTCGTTTACAGCTTTCAAATTACGCCGTATCCACACTGTCCATCCAGAAGGTCTGTTCTAGTTGCGAGCCTCATTTATTCAGCATACAGCACGAACATATCACGAGTCCATGCCCAAGCCTGATTCAGCCGGCGTCCGTGTTGCTAAGAAATGTGATATGGTTTCTTACCCGACGGTTGTGGTGAGGAAACTTTGTTCACAAATGCCTTTGCTTCGTAGATGTCGACATGGGGAATCAGTTTGCGAAATGATGTAGCTGGAAGGACTGAACTCAGAATTTTGATTACTCTGGACAACTTTCTCACCTCTCCTCTCCGGAGTAAGTAATAATCCGGGTGAAATGGGCGCCGAATCGAGCGTCCTTTGCCGCCGCTTTCTGTTCCCTTCAAACCCACGCTAGACAAGGGCTCTAATTCAGAATCCCTACCCCCTCGTGGGCGCCAAATTAGGGTCAAATTGGGGACTTTGGAAAGGGAGCCCGTTTTGGATTCTCACGACTCTCCCCTCGCCTCTTCTTCCTTTCCCTCCCTCTACTTTTTGATGTCCGTGTCCAGCAGCGACCTCATTAACCAGAGCTATATGAAGGCCGCAACCTGTCTCCGGGACAAGATGGCCTCTCCATCATCGCCTTTCTCCAATTTCCTTCAGAGCAATACCTGACCTGATCTCGACCGTCCCGCCTGGCAATCCTGCGCTCCAGTTACAAGACAAGCAAGACAAGCAAGACAAAACCCCAGCCCAAATTTTTCAAGGAGCTGGTCAGCTGGCGGCGCCGAAGTACGCAGAGAGTACCAAGCTCACGACCCAGTCTGTATGGGGACGTTGGACTCAGTACGTTTCCCCTCTTAGGTTCATCGCCTTTTTCTTTCTCGGGCGACGGTTAACAACGCTCGGCCTAGATTCTGTCAGAAAGTCTACGACGAGCCCAACTACTTCACAAGTACCGATCCTATCGATATCTATAAGAACCATTTACATCACGAAGTTGTGAGGTCGTTCTTAGAATGGGACCGTCAGATCTCGAGGATGGCATCGTCGGCGTCCCTCTTCACCTATGTGAAAGTCTGGAGGATGGCCGTTGTCCTACACTGTTATACCACGCCTACCTCAGCATGCCAAGCCAGCTCGTGCAGTGGTAGGTGGTCCAAAGAATTGGCCCGATCCCAATCCCAAGCAAAATCACCTCCTCTATCTACCCCACCTCCCCAACGATCAGCACCCGATTGCAGCTGATATTGGTTCACCATATTGGCGTAAGGCCATTGATTTGAATGACCGTCGGAGACTGCTCTATCGTCCCAAATATTGTGAAAGAGCATTTCCTAATTGCCTGCGCTCCGGAACCATACCAGTTAGCCTCCTTCCACTCTGTTTCCTCACCGGAAGTTCACGTCAATTCATCCTAAGATGAAATCGTCCATGTCAGGCATGAGGATTGTCTTCACCAATTCCCACGACATCCTGCTATATTCCACAGCCTAGACAACACACTCAGCAGGAGCATATGCTGGTACTTGCAGTGGTCCCAACAGGCCAGGCCAATCAGGCCGAGACTCTGAGCCGGCCAGGTAGCCTGTCAGGCCGGCCGACCTCTTGGGATCACTGCGGTACTTGCGTCTTTCTCATCGTCATTGCTTTGATGTTACGATGTCTATTTGCTCTGAAGCTACTCTTGATCAAAAATGGTGTGCTTGGGCGCAGAGCCGATGATACGTTCTAGCCAGAGGCAAGGCTACTGAAGCTGGCAAAATCGAGGCTGATTTCAATGCAAATTCTTTTCTAGGGCCTTTTGATCAAATCATTGTTCCACCACTCTCGCAAGTACTCCAAGGCCTCGATTAGGCCGTCCACCAGAAGGTTCCTCTGTAGTGTAGTGAGCTTCTTTGCAGTGCTAGATGCTCGCTCGCATTCTCAGGATGTTGCCAGACAAGCGAACATATCAAAGGCCCAGCGGTGTAGGATAGGGAAAGCTTCTCGGACATCGGGGAGACTCCACCAGACTATTGGATCAAACCTCAGTTGACGGGGTCTCAGAGCTGGCTGTAGAATATTTGCTGAATTCGTCGCCGGTAAAGACGTCATCTTTCTTGCAGTATAACCACCCTTCAAAGGCATTTTGCTCCTTAATCTTCTTTTGTGGGGCAAGATGGGCGTGATCTCGTTCCCAAATATCTCTGCCTTGCCCCGATCTATACCATCTACGGCCTACTCTGCACTACACTTGGCTTAGGTGTGCGCTACACAAGCTAGTCTGGCTAAAAAGGCCGGCCTGTTGAGATCACTGTTTATGGTCATCTCCGTGGTGGCATACTGTAAGGACTCGATCTACCCTCTATCGCACGGCATCTCTAACAACGAACTTAGTATGTTAGTCACCATGACGATGAGCATAGACTACTTCATGTCTATACTCACGGGAACATTTTTGGGGGAGCTAGGGTTGGAAGATATATTCATTCAGACGACCATTAAGACTGAAATTTGTATCCACTCCGCCGAAACCTACGACTGCATTTCGAAGAGTGGTTGATGCGCCACAGTGACGGTGCTATTGGAATGAGACGGCCATTTTTCCGAATCTCGCACTTAGCATGCCAAAAAGCTGTCTCTTGTCGAGAGTACGCCAGATGTTACGCTGCTTTGATTCTTGTTGTTGCTTCTAATGCTACTGTCTTCGCTTGCCCTCCTGATTGATACAATTTTCAATTCGTCCCTGCACCTCTAGAACCTCATGTTCTAAAGAACGACAAGGAACAAAAGGCTCCCGATCACAGAAAGACCCGTGGTAAGACTACCATCAGTATTAGAATGGTTGCAAGTAGCATTAGCTTCCTCTTCGGAGTAACTCACAGAGATGGTGTCCACATCATCGACTCACTCGTCCCAGTAGCACTAGCCGTCGCATGCATACTCGCATTTGCAGCCGAACTGGCACTTGCAGCCGAACTGGCACTGGAACTGGCAGCTGCGGCTGCCTCAGATGAAAATGCCTGCGAGAATTGCGCAGAACCGAAAACGCTCACGCAGTAGCTCTCATACAACCCCGTTGCGACGGCGGCGTAGGCACTGGTGCTAGACTTGCAGACCGTTTGAATGCAGCCACTGAGCACGTCCAAGACGTCGTTGGGGGCATTCAAACATGCACATTCATTCGTGACGTCGTCGCAGCCAGATGGATCCGCCAGTCCGATGGGAATCAGGCAATTGAAGATGCAGGAAGGTTGCCCAGTGACTGCTGGTAGGGCGGTAATGGTATATTCTGCGGCGGAGGCGTTCAGAGTAGCCATGTTTGTCGATATTGACGTGCTGCTGAGCGAGGACGTGGACACCTCACTAGACGTGGATGACTGACCAATTGCAAGAGCAATAAGGGAAAGGAAAATGAGAAGCTTCATGGTTGTGACGATTTGACCTTGAAGGGAGTTTACTTGAAGAGCCGGGACTGCAAACGCTGGGCCTAAAGTTTCGATATAACAATTCCGAAGCTTATGGACTTCTTTCAAGGCCAGGTCCGGAGGTTGAAATATGGGGAGCGCAGGCCTGGCTGGGGCATGGGTGATTTAAAGGCAAGCTTGCGCATATAGCACCCTAGCTAAGACTGCCAGCCCCTTAGTTCGTGGCAGCTGTGAAATTACCCTGCAAATACTTGCTCTCTAGCCGAACCTTAGTCAAGTAAGCTTTACCTCAACAAGTGGCCAGGATACAGCAGGCTCTGAGGGATTCAAGCAGCATGGACAATGCACACAGGTGAGAAAGAGCTACATATTCCACGTTTGATATTCGTGGCACTTCACTAGTGAAGCGATTGGATTCAAATTGGCTTCACGTTTGATATGCACATGCACCAAACAGATAATCATGCTATTCTGACCGCCAAATACTGTCTCAGAGGCTGTGGTATCTTCTTATGATAAGAAGCTGGCGATGAGCGTCCCAGATGCAATCATAACCAACCACACAACCGAGCTCAAGCCACTATAGGAGTTGATCGTCGTCGCGTCCGAAGGTTTGGAGCTGCTGGTACTGGCACTGGTACTGGTGCTGGTGCTGGTGCTGGTACTAGAGGCTGAACTTGAAGTGGCAGCTGCACTTGCAGGAAGGCTTGAAAGTGCCGGATCTGTTGTGTAGTTTGCTGATAGGCCAGTCACGTTCGTGCAGATGGCTGGAGGAGGTATGGAGCCTGCGACGAAATTGACTGCTGAACACTATAGGTACGGCATTAGTGACTGGGCTCATGACAACAAATAAAGAGTGGGCCGGATCTAGACGAAATCCCCTTCTTACCTGGTACAGTATCCCGTCCGGCGCATCCTGAACAACCTGAATAACACCCTTTGAGCCTGCAAAGGAGGCCGGCACCGTGACATCCCGTTCGCAATAGTCCCCCAGTCCTATCTGCACGATTGCTGGGAGCAAATCAGTCCAGTTTCCCATCGCTGTCTGATCGAGAGTTGCGCGGAAGAGCCACGTTGCTTTTGGGTGGATTGAAGTCATGGCTAGGGAATCCCCGCCGACGTGGAAATCCGTCACATTGTCGGTGGAGAAATCGACGGTGAAGCTTCCACAGGGAGGAGTGGCCTCCAAACTATCATCGAAGCCGATTGTTGGGGGATAGTTGAGAAGGAAGTGTGCTGTGGATTGGCCGATGAAGCTGGCCACGAGAAAAAGTACCAGGCTGAAGCACCCCATTCTGCGAGCGAAGTGATCGATCACGAAAATTGATGAGCTGTGTGTTTTACAGATCAGGTGCAAGTAAAGAAATGTACAAGTTCGTGTGAATGATAGGTCAGTTTGTTCTGAATTGTTCTGAAGGGCCAAGAAATGGAAAAGGGCCCTGCCTGTCCAGCGGACGGTGTTCTTGGAAGTCGGATTCACGGTGATGGCGAAGGGCCGCCACGGCTCGTACCACAGCAGGGTTTACTTGTGGTGTGGTTTTCTGTGGCGTCAGGAACCCACGTCAGGCAAACAAAAACGTGCTCAAAACGTGCTCAAAAATGTGCTCAAAAGTTGCTTAAAGTTACTAACCCGATCCACAGCTGCAGCATCTTAACGCTGGTATGGTCTGACTTGAGAACATCCGGGGAAATTGTGGTCACTTAGATACCAAACTTGCGCACCCCTTAGTTTTGTTCTGGTATCAGCCATGGGCGGCCAATTCGAGTTTCTGATCTTGAAACCAACATTGTGTGGTATATCCATGACCACATAGACATATCATGTGGGTTGAATTGATGCAGTTTCGGAGAAGTGAGCTTCATTCGCGCTTTTCTGCCATCGCGCACTTACCCCTGCCCAGCCTGACATAACGCAGCCTTTTAGGGACTAGCATGAGCAAGTTTGCAGCTGATCCGGTTGGACAGAGACAACGCCCAGTACACGATCGATTTTCAACCCACCACTAAACGCTGGCGGTGCCGTTTGTACCTTCAATCCTCTCCTTCGTTGTGGAGTTGGGTGGTAGACCAGCAAACCCCTCGCCGAACGCTTTGTCACTCAGCACCTCTTCAGCTAGATATTTACCTTCGCCGAGTTCATTTCCCACCCTCTGCGACCTTCCAATGCCGGTAGTCTCAGATACCGTAAAAACCTCGCTACAACGATATTTGATGTAACGATGATAAATAGCGATACCGTAAATGTCTAGGTAGCGTGTCCTCGTTGCCGCTCGGCCTAATTGCTATGCCTTTCGTGCAATATCATCAATTCTATCTACCCTGATGCATTGCTTGTGACATAGAGATCTTGCAGGTAATGGTTAATTTTGAGAGTGCCTTGGATTTATGTTCAGAGTGAAAGCTGATACATTGGCGGGGACAGAGAAGGCCCAATCCGAGTTGCAGACACCCATCACCCGGACAAAACGGACCCAAGGCCGGAAAGAGAACCATTCTCACAGACCCCGCCCTCATCGCTTACTGACCTGGATCCTTCAACTCTACCATAGACCTCCCAATCCTGTCGACTCATACCTACCTTCCGTTCTCATGACCGACCGAAAACCATCTCTCATAAGACAGCCTCTATAAGACCTCATCCCCCAGCCCATCGGTTTCCTAACATATCGCGGCACGATGGACATGAGCGGCATGGATATGGGGGGGATGGACATGAGCACCGCTGGCATGTTTAAGCCCACCAATATGTACATTGCTCACATATACTGGTATCTGGTGACTGCCGTCGTTGCTCTACTCGCCGTGCGAAGAGGCATCGAATGGGGCCGAACCCGATTGACGTAAGCAGCAGATGTTCGTCCGTTTCCCCAGACCATTTTGCTGACCCCAATGAAAGTCTTGCCAGGCACAAGAGACGCCCATCCGCGATCCCTTCCCGCCCGGGAAACATTCTCCTGCAAGCGTTTGATACAGCGATCGCAATCTCCCGCGAAATGGCCTATCCCCAGATATATTGGCTGTCTGGTCCATCCTCCAGGTACTTCAATCCTCCTGCGCTCGGCCGTTGCATCCTCCTCCTGGCCTATTGGATCTTAATTCTCACGGCTCTCTGGACGAATACCATTTTGACACCCTCCTCGCCGAACTACGCCTACAAATGGGAGATCGTAGGATTTCGGGCAGCATGGGTGTCAGTAACGCAGCTACCGCTAATATACTGTCTCGGAGGGAAGATCAATGTCATCAGCTTAATCACAGGAATATCATATGAACGGCTAAACTGGCTGCACCGTTGGATTGCCCGCACTCTGTTCTTAACGGTGATTGTGCATTGGTCGTTCTTCTTCCGTGAGTGGTGGATTGCGAACTTCGTCCAACTCGAGCTTGAGATGATGCCGGTAGTGAAATTTGGCTTCGGAGCATGGGCAGTGCTTGGGTGGATGGTTATAACGGGATTCGGATTCTTCCGCCAACTGTCCTACGAGTTCTTCGTCCTACAACACATCGTGTCTTTTACCGTCTTGCTCTGGCTCGTCTACACGCACGTACCTTCTTATGCAAGATATAACGTGTGGTTATCAATTGGCTTCATAGCGCTTGACCGTGGCGGTCGCTCACTTCTTCTGCTTATACAGAACCTGCATCTCCGGTCGAGAAAGAAGCAAAGATACGTGCTCGGTTTCTCGGCACAAGCAGAGGCTCTGGCAGATGACTACGTCCTTCTCACCATCGACAATGTAAACATCTCATGGAAAGCTGGTCAGCATGTTTTCATCTCGATACCTTGTTGCGGCTTGTTCCAGTCTCACCCGTTCACCATAGCAAAGTTGCCAGGATCGGGTAGTGCCCAAATTTTCCTCAAGGCTCATTCTGGATTCACCCGAAAGCTTCTGCAGCTTGCTCGTCAGCGGCCACATCAAAGTCTCCGCACTTTTATCAGTTCTCCGTATGGCTCACCACCGCTTGCCATCGTGGAGAGGAGCGATTCTCTCATCCTTATGGCCACGTCGACTGGAGCGTCATTCATCGTCCCAATTATGCAGCATGCGATCAACAACGCCACTTCGATTCGTCGAATTTGCTTCTACTGGGTCGTTCGACATCCTTCACACTTGGATTGGTTTTGCTCAGACATACTGTCAACTTTGCAGAAGGCTCAATCTAACGGCATTAAGGTGTGCGTGCAGACGTATATCACAAGCAAGCTGCCCATTGACACTGGCTTCCACATCAGCATAGCCTCGCCTTCAATTGCCGCCACTGCCGACAGCCTGCAAGACGAGAAAATGCGTTTGAACGAAGGCATTGCTCCCTTACCAAGCCAAGAGACAGCAAAGAAGATTCCAGTCACAACTATCAGTCTCCAGGACTCTGCGGACACGGGATCTTCGACTGGGAGTACGGACTCAGAGTCAGTCAAAGACAATTCGACCGTCACGATCCTCCCCACCACTTATGGCCGGCCCAGGTCACTCGATGCCCTTATTCGACCAACCATCGAAGACTCGGAGGGCGAGACTGCCATCATCGCCTGCGGAGGTGCTGCGTTCATGGCAGAAGTCAGGAATTACACTGCTGCTCTTTCAGACGAGAGAGCCGTGCACAAGGGCACAGGAGCACAGGGAATATTCCTATTCACAGAGACGTATGGGTGGTGAGACGAGGAAATTTGAATACGTGAACTCTTGAGTCAGGAGCAGCATGGGCAGTCGCGCAGACACAGAAAAAGGTCCGTGAGACGCGTACTCGCACGAATGGCTGGGGACTTTGAGTCCCTCTTTGGTTCAGTTGTGTTCTCAGGTGAAGGATTTGTGCTACCAGTATTGTCGACAGCTGCGTGGTTTCTGCCATTGGCGCCGAGAGGTGGAGTAACTGCGAGGATGGTGGTGAGGTCTTCTTGGGTATTCTTGCATGTACTGCACGGAGGGAAGCCTAGGTCGGAAGGCCGCAGCCAATATTAGACATCATCATCAGCGTCATCATCGGCGCCAAGCCTGTTCGACAGGAGAGTGTGGGCCAACTCGTTGGGGTTCGTCGAGATTGACATGAAACTGGTGGTACCTAGGGAAACTAGGAATGCTGACCCGAGGGCGCAGTTGGAGTGGCTGAGGGAGAGGAGGCAAAGTGGCATGGCGGATATCGACGGTAACCTGCGATCAGAGGTGCATTAGCAACGATGGAGAGGACGTTGGATGTGAGGAATATATAGACAGAAGGCACAGCAAGCTCTGTGAAATAAACGCGACGAGCGGTCGGTGGTCGGCGCTTGACTGGATTTCGGCGCCCTTTTCGCCCGGATTGTGAACGCGGAGTATTTGTTGGTTCTGTCATTCAGTTTCCATGAAAATCAGGATGCAACATTTCAGTAACACGTCCTAACGTAACTAGACGGAGTGCGTCACTTTTCACGATGTGAATTGGCTCTGCTGTAGCGTACGCTTTGATTGGACTTCAACAGCTTGGTACCCAAATGTCCAGAAGGATCCGAAGCGCTATCGAGATGGATCTATGCAATGTCTGTCTCAATCTAGAATATGACAGGACCCAAAAGTCCGATGATGCAACCGAGAGGGTCCTGGGAAGAGTTGTTCTAACCACGCTTCTCGACCTCCAGAGATCAGCGGGTCAAGGTTGCCATACGTGCGCTATCCTACGAGATGGGATCAAGCTTGTAGGACGCGAATCATACCCTAGTCTGAATAAAGCCAGTCATGAGAATCCGCAAATCGTCATCAGGCTTCGACGGGGTCACAGTCTCGAATTGCGCATTGGGGACGTGGTTGATTGTGATACAATCGAATACTATAGCCACCTTGGTAGTGATCTACTTTTCAAGCTCGTGTATGATTGCTGACTTCGATAGGCCAACCTACACTTTGGGATGCGTTCGGGACTGCAAAAGATGTGCCTGGGCAACTGGACATGGCAAGGTGTCTTGACGTCCTGAGCAGCTGGATAAAGAATTGTGATAATAACCATTCCCATTGCGCTCCCCGTCCACCTGCAAAGCTACCCGCGCGTGTTTTGGATGTCGGAAAGGGAGGAGCCCAGAATATGGTGCGGCTCTACGAGACACAACGGGAGTTAGCCCATTACACCACTCTAAGCCACTGCTGGGGTAAGAAGCACATTGTTACAACCACCAAAGCTACTCTTGAACAGAGGAAATCAGAGGTGCAATGGCCACTGCTGTCTAAAACTTTCCAAGACGCTATCAACATTACCAGAGCGCTAGGGATTAGATATATCTGGATCGATTCACTGTCCATCATTCAAGACGACAAAGAGGATTGGGAGCGAGAGTCTGCCAAAATGGCGGAGATATACTCTTCTTCGTATCTGAACCTCGCAGCTACAGGTTCTGCCGATGGCGATGGTGGCTTTTTTTCCAACAGGTCAACCTTATCCGGGAAGTCCAAGTATCCAGTGGAATTCCACGAGGTCAAACATGAAAGCGGAGGCCGCAGTGGCAGCATCTTTGCACGTCGGCTGCTGAGCGATGCGCACATCCACTTCACGAACCTGGAACCACCAAATGCCGAACAGATTTTGGCTTCTGCACCATTATTGACCAGGGCTTGGGTATTGCAGGAGCGCTTTCTGACTGCCCGAACACTTCATTGCCACGCTGCGGAGCTCGTTTGGGAATGCAAAGAAAGTCTGCTCTGTGAATGTGGGGGCGTTGACGACCACAGCAGTGGCTCGATGCAAGCAAATACTCGATTGAAATCCACCTGCGCCGAGGCTTTCGCCGGGCAGAAGACTGTCAAGCAAACGGGCAATCTCTGGTTTGACATCATCTCGCTTTACTCTCGGCTCAAACTTAGCAATGAGTCCGATAGGCTGCCCGCGTTGTCTGGACTGGCAAAACGCTTTGGTGATGTATTCCTTGGTTCTTACCTCGGAGGTTTATGGGAAATAGATCTCCCACAAGCACTTCTGTGGCAAGCTTGTCCATCCCTCTACGGAAATGTCAGCCGTACAGATCTCCAAAATCGCATACCTACATGGTCCTGGGGCTCTGTGCAATTTCACGATACAGATTTCTGTGGATTCATTACGTATGAAGCGGCTACATACTTTGGCTTTGAGCCTGACCATAGGTTCTCCATCATCGCCTTTTCGTCTCCCCCATCCGGCCTTGACCCCTTTGGGCAAGTCTTAGGCGGAATGATGGAACTGCGTGGAGCGTTCATTTCTACGTCTCTCTTTCATGAGCGCTTACCAGACTATACTTCGTCATTCTTGATGTTTGACCGCGATGAAGCATTTGATACCGTCCTTGTGAGTAAAGAAGATCTGATTGTTGACATACCCCTTTACGAGAAGGGTCAAGGTGAGATGCTCGATGGTGAATCATTATACTGCCTATTGATTGGACATACGACACGCGACATGGCCCGGGAGGGGCACCCGCCCGAGCTTTTCAGTTTGTCACTTGCATTGAAGCCATCAATTTCTGTTCCAGGAGCATATGAGAGGGTTGGTATGCTGCAAAGTGATCGAGGAGACGATTGGTTTCGGGAAGCGATGGAATCAATTGTTGTCATAGTATGAGTTAGTGCCCCAAAGAAAGCATGAAACCGTGGGCAAAGGCTGTTGGAACGGCATCCAAGTGGAGCGTCGTAATGTACCCGGGAGAGCACGCCTGAGGCCCACCAGATGAAGGATGGAGATTATTGAAGTTCAAGCCGAAATTGGATGTGTCCGAAGGACAAGTTTTCATCGGAGACGGAGAGCGACGGATGTACGTTCATAGAATCGTGCCATATTAGTTATGAGTCTGGTCCCGTACTTTTCAAATATTCTACAAGGCCCCTTGCTACGCAACCCTAACCTTTGGCAACTTCGGAATCCATAACCACACTCCCAAGCAAACCACCAACATTGCCAGCACGATCGGCTGCAACACCTTCACCCCCTTGGACTGCGCAATCGCACCCACCGCGAAGGGCAAAATACACGCTCCGCTCGCCCCAAACGCCGACGCAAACCCCACCGCCGCAACATGCAGATGCTTCGGCAGCAGTTTCGTAGCCGCGACCACCGCGGCCGGAAATAGCGGTGCGAGAAAGAATCCTAGAAACGCGACCATAACGGCTGAGACGTTGAAGGTCGGAATCAGCCAGAAGAGCAACTGCAGCACGATCGAGGCGACGAGGTAAGTTGCCACGGCGTGCTTCTCGGTCTTGAAGAGCCGCGCTGTCACGAAGCCAAGTACCATCCGACCAATAGTGATTCCGCCCCAGAAGCCGGTGGACGTTAGACCTGAGGCAAAGGGATTGCCATGACGGACACGCAACATGAAAGTCACGACCCAGCCACCAACGGAGACTTCAATGCCGACGTAGATGAGGAGGAACAGCGAGCAAAGCCAGGTGATTTTGCTGGTCATTGCTTCGGCGGTACGGCTCTTTGATCTAGTCGCGGCTGAGATCCTGAAAAGCCCTGGTTTTGATTGGGTCTCAGGTATCAGTCCTTCCTCCGGCGTTGGAGACTCTGTCCGGGCAGCGCTCGGGTGCTCCCTTACGTAGGCCGGGCCAGTAGCGCCCCAAAACATAGACGTTGAGAAGACAGCCTCGATTGCGGCGAGCCCAACCATTATGTAGTAGTATTCGTACCATTGCCAGCCTTTCTTAGTCACTAGAGTTGTGGCTACTAAGGGAGAGATTGTACCACCCAGCCCGTAGCTGGCATGGAGGAAGCCAAGAACTTCATTGGCGTTCGCCATATCTCCAATCCAAGCATTCCAGCCAGAATCAGCAAGTCCGTTCCCGTAACCTGAAAGGATGAAAATGATGACCAGCACCGGGTATGGAGGATGCACCGCGATAATGGCGTATGCAATCAGATGAGACCCAGCGGAGACTACCGCTACCCCACGTCGGCCAAAGTGCATATGTATCATATTATTCGTTGCAGCGGAACCAATATATCCGACCACGGGGCTGAGAAAGATCAAGCTGATGACAATATAGGAGATGTTGTAGTACTCTTCCAGGTATGGAATTAGAGCGCCGTATGCGCCGTCGTTCATCCCCAGAATGATGAACGAATAGAAAGTCGCAAAGACTCTGAACATGTTGATTCGAGGATTATTCCATTTCTGAAGGACTGGAAAAGTTGTTGATGGGGTGGGTAAAGCGCTGTCAACTTCTTCTACTTCCGGCCTGTTAGCTTCTGCTGCAGGCTTCATTTCCATGACAGCAGTCTGAGAGCCTCCACCAAAGCCTTCATCACCCCGCATATTCATATGAGCTGTCAAGCGTAGCTTAGAGTTGTGGTCATAAGGAGGACAGAAATTATCCAATATTTGGGGAAATGCTAGTTAAAGCCATGTCAAGGGTGCAGATGGCCGGCGAAATCTCCATATGCAGATGAGATCGTCGGGTCGGGGGCTTCCCGCATTAGCCAAGACAAAAGAACCTCGAAAAGGAAGACGAACCGCTGCCGAAGATCAACCGGCATGCAAAAAAGTCGTGTCCAGTTTAGTGCTATTTGTCATGCCGCATCTGTCAGAGAAATTACTCTACCAAGCAAAGGACCTAGCTGCATCAGTCGCTTACTTAACGTGCATGTACTCAAGGATGATTTGTCCTTTGAACAGGATCAGCGAGTGACAAAGTATAACTGGGTGCTCGCCTTTGGACATGCAGGCCTCAGAAAAGTGTAGGCAAGCCTCAATTCGATGTGTACCGGGTTATGGAGGGTCCAGACGCGTGCTTGGCTACCAACCACGAAGGCTCATATTTTCTCTGGGCGAACTCACGTCTGCGAGTCTTGCTGGATGAGTGGGAATCTTCAACATGGGCTACCACTAAGTAGATAAGAGGTAATCAGCTACGTAACAACTTCCAGGGGGAATCACATGATAAACCACCAAACGCCATCGCTAAATCGAGCAAATATCGAAATATAACGTTGCCCGTATCAGTAATCCGTGCTCGAAGCCGCCATTTTCTCGTTTGAATCAAGAACACTATCAAGACTTAGTAACCTATCTGGCAGAGGCCATTTGGTGTAACTCACGAATACTGTTTGGTCAACGTCCCTTCACCTCCTTTAGCGAGGTCGATGTTGAAAACGTAGAAGTTGCCTTCATTGGTCACGACCATGACCTGAGGTGTGTTGCTGCTCATTGCCACAACACTTCGTAAAAAGTTTGGAGAGGCCCCAGCAGAGGGCTTGGGCAGCCTGATCCATGCAAAATCTCGTGCAGGCTCCCACATCTCCGCAACCCCCTTGGGCAGGTATCCACCCATCGTCGTTGCCAGACTGGTTCCCACGGTCTGGGATGTTCGCCGTATCAGGCCCATAAAGCTGCCATTTGGCTTGCGCGCAGCTACCGAGGACGAAGGGTCCGGTTCTTCGCCATCGTCTGCATCGTCCATTGGCAAATCGCTGCTCTGGCTTAAGCGCCGGTTGCTGAAGAAGCTCGGCGATGTTTCTGGAGAAGATGGCTCTTCAGATATAGACGGACGTTGTGGGCCAAGCTTGAATATATGTATGGTCTCTGTCGCAGATGATACGCATAGCAAGGTAGACGTTACGTTGAACGACATGCTGAATATTCGTGATGGCATTGACCCTCGTCGGAACTGATAAAGCTTGTGCGCGTCTGGTACAGAGAACACTCTAATGATGGTGCCTTTGTCGGAGGCGGTTCCTAGAATTGTCCCTTCATTGTTAAGAACGATGCATGAAAGTGGAGACTTGTGTGCCTCGACAACATTGATAGCTTCGAGCTTGACAGCGTCGAACAATAGGACTTCGCCTGTGGTTGGTACAATGTGTGTACCGCTGGGTGGGGCGTGAGATGGTGGGGCGAAAGCAGAGGCGGCGGCTTTTTGAGGAAGAGGATATGCAAGGTAGCAGTTATCGGAGGACGGAGACAGAGCGCAGATAGCTGAATACAGCGAGTTAGTGCTGCCCAAACAAAACTCATAAGTAGCACTTTGGCTTACCCATGGGATTTGGAGATGTTTCTATTGTGTAGAGCAGCTTCATGGTCTGAATATCGTAGAGATAGATCTGGTCCTCTAGAACTATGACCAGTCTCTTCCGATTGAGGCGCACAGCTAGGACGGTAGTCGGGAAGGTAAGTTCGCAAATTGTCGAATTGCGCTGGGATTTCCATGGGTAAGCATAGTTGACCAAAGGAGGTTTGTCATGACGGACCTTTGTATTCTTGATCTGGAGTCGTCGTGGAGACAGAATGAGGGCCACGAGTGAGGTGGAAAAGAGCATCTCCAGCATGGCAATGTTGTCTTCTCTCGTTTCGAAGCATTTTGCGAAAGGGTCTGTGGTAAATATTCGAAATCCCCGCGTTGTGCCAACGGCGAGGTGGCTGTAGTCTTGGTTAAACGTGACGAAATTCATGGCCATGTTCGCTGAATGGGCCCCGTATGGGTCTTTGTGATTCTCGATTACCAAACGCTACAGTCTGGAGCCCGCCATGGCTTGAGGCATCAACTCATTGCTGGTGCAGCCGTTCAGCAGGCTGCGCGAGGTGGCTTTGCCAAGCCATATCTGGCCTGCCTGTGAAAGCTTTGACCACCTCCCCTCAGATTTAGTAATCGAGTTACCTCCCACTAGACTCACAGACAGGGCGAGGTCGCACTCATAATTGGTGGGAAAATACGGCCGTGTTGTTATCCATATTCCCACGCTGTATTTCCTCCATCGCCAGCATGTCAGACGCTATGGAGATTGATGATCGTGAGCCTCGAGGAATCAAACGGACTGCTGATGAGGCAGGACTGCCGCGAGAAGCTCCCCGACGTATCAAGCCTCTTGACAAAGATGTTGTTAACAAGATTGCTGCTGGTGAAATAATTGTTGCCCCAATGCATGCCTTGGTAAGTTCACTCTATGACGCGTAAGCTCTAGTTCTGACGATATGGGTAAATATAGAAGGAGTTGCTCGAGAATGCGGTCGATGCTGGATCAACCTCGATCGAAGTACTAGTCCGGGATGGGGGACTGAAGCTACTTCAGATCACCGATAATGGCCACGGCATTGATAGGGAAGATCTACCCATCCTCTGTGAGCGTTTTACGACTTCCAAGCTGAAGGCATTCGAAGACTTGTCCTCGATTGGCACCTACGGATTTCGCGGTGAAGCTTTAGCTAGCATCAGTCACATTGCCCATCTCAGAGTGACTACGAAAACGGCGGCATCAAGCTGTGCATGGCAAGCACATTATGCCGACGGCAAATTGACTCCAGCCAAACCTGGACAGAGCCCAGACCCAAAACCATGTGCTGGACGCCCCGGAACTCAGATCACTGTCGAAGACCTATTCTACAATGTGCCCAATCGAAGGCGAGCATTTCGGTCTCCGAGCGAGGAGTATGCCAAGATTCTCGATGTGGTTGGTCGCTATGCAGTTCATTGTACAGGGGTCGCGTTCTCCATCAAAAAGCACGGAGAGTCTGGTGTCGGCATTTCGATACCTGCCACTGCCTCTAGGGTAGACAGGATTCGGCAACTCCACGGTGGGGCTGTTGCTAATGAACTTGTCGAATTCAGCACGAGTGACCTGAAGTGGGGTTTCAAGGCAACTGGTTGGGCAAGCAATGCCAATTATCACGTCAAAAGAACAACAATCCTCCTCTTCATCAATCATAGATCAGTCGAGTCATCCGCGATTAAGAAAGCCTTGGAGCAAACATATTCCACTTTCCTACCCAAGGGGGGCCATCCCTTTGTCTACTTGAGCCTGGATATCGAACCCGCAAGAGTCGACGTGAACGTTCATCCGACGAAGCGGGAAGTCCATTTCCTCAACGAAGACGAGATCATCGAAGTGGTCTGCAACGAGATTAAAGAGAAGCTTGCCAAAGTCGACACCAGCCGTACATTCTTAGCACAGACCCTCCTCCCTGGAATTCCACCAATGACTCCAGCTCAATCACGCACGGCGGTCGCTAGCGAAAGTTCACCCACCGCCGAAGGAGCTGCTCTCAAGACCCCTGTTACGAAGAAACCCTACGAGAATAACCTTGTCCGCACCGACTCGAAGATGCGCAAGATCACCTCCATGTTGCCACCCAGTGTGACCCCACGTGGCTTGCTCGATGATGACTCGACCCACACCCAACAAGATGGCATCCAGTACGAAACCACCAACCGTGAACAGGTCACAATCCGACTGACATCTATCAAAACTCTACGTGCTGCTGTCCGGGACGCTATGCACAATGGGCTGACAGAGATCTTCGCATCACATACCTATGTCGGGCTTGTGGATGATTTCCGCCGCTTAGCCGCCATTCAAGCTGGTGTGAAGCTCTTCCTCGTTGACTATGGCCTGATTTCCAATGAATTCTTCTACCAAGTCGGCTTGACGGACTTTGGCAACTTCGGTTCAATCATGCTCCATCCGCCACCGGATTTGAAGGAACTGTTGGAAGTCGCGGCGAGGTTTGAGAAAGACGCACAGGGGCCCGATGTCGATCTTGATGTTGAGCACGTGAGCAATATGGTATTAGCGCAGCTGATATCGAGGAAGGAGATGCTAAAAGAATATTTCTCCCTTGAGATTTCGGAGGAAGGGCGACTGTTATCGATTCCGCTGCTGCTGAAAGGGTATATGCCAAGTCTCACGAAGCTACCCAGATTTCTGCTTAGGCTAGGACCTTTTGTGGATTGGACCGATGAGCAGAAGTGCTTCGAGACCTTTCTGAGAGAGCTTTCCAGTTTCTACGTGCCGGAGAAATTACCACCGAAGGGCAAGATCAGCCCCAGCACTAACAGTGAAGTGAGTACGCCGGGAAATTCTGATGCCGAGGACTGCGAAGAGGATGCGCAGTACGAGGAGATGATTGAAAAGAGGAGGGGGGAGTTGTTGAGAGTGCTGGAGCACGTCCTGTTCCCAGCCTTTCGTTCACGCCTAGTTGCTACAAGTGCATTACTCAAAGGTACTGTGGAAGTTGCAAACCTGAAAGGCTTGTATAGAGTATTTGAGAGGTGCTGAAGCAATCCTACAATAGCGACACTGGGTGATAAACGCAGCGGATGTGCTAGGTTACTGGAGAGACCTTTGTAGTTATGCGTCAGTCGATATTATGGCTTCACAGCTACTCTAGTAGAAACGCAGAGTTCTGCATGGCTCGAATTTCCTTACTTGTGGCCTGGGTGAGTGATTGGCCAGGCGCGCCACCAGATTAATATCGCTGTACAAGAGTTGCATGAGAACTGAATGGAAGGGAAGCTGGAATGATGGGCCCTCGATAGCCAAATCATCGAGCCTACTTTATCCCCTAAGTATAAGCATGTACGAGTTCTGATGATCGCTGAGTAGCTCGAAATGGACGATCTGAGACAGTTGGCCATGCGGAAGTTCGATGAACAGGTACGTAACCACCCCCAGGGTTGAGCACCTGACGAGCTGCATCGAAGTAGCATATCACTTCCCCAACCCGCACTGCCACGCTCTACGGCCAACAATGGCAGCCGCAATGAAACGACACCTCGAGCGAACGCCCGACGCGGACGCTGTCGAAGATGCTGTCAAAGATGCTGTACGCATGTATCCTACCAACTCCCGACTTGGTCGAAATCCTCAACCGAAAAACCTTTCGATACTTGTAATCTGCCATCCATTTCATCCTCTACTATCGCACGCCCAAAGTTAACCCACTTCCTCCACGACCCGACCAATGATGGCTCCATCAATTGAGATTTCTTCGTCTATACGTTCAAGACCAGTTACGGCCAAGACTGCATTTGAACCAACGACTGCTTTACAAATGGTAGAATTCCGGCCAGGCACCCCGCAATGCTGGTGCAGCACAACATGCCGTGCACTTTATGAGTGATGCCGGACCACCCTGTCTTCAGGCAGCTAGGCGTCGTTTGAAGGGAAGCTGGAATCTATCCATCCTACATCATGAATGCAATCTGCTCGCTTGGCTCGGCCGCTGACTAGCTGGTTTGGGGGCAAGTGCGCCACGTTGTTGGAACAGTACTGTCGAGATCGGAGGTATCACACACAATACCTCTCCCTGACCAATCCAGCATTCGTACGTCACTCACCTCGTCTCAATCGATCAATTGAATTACGGCGGGATGCTGCGAGTCTAAGGCTGTACCGCAGGCTTGGATTGCTCTGCATGTGTTGCTCCGAGCCGTCAGACTGGTGCATACCTGTGCTGACGTTCTGCGCACAATACGGTTCACAAAGTATCAAGCAGACAAATCTTGTTCTGTGCCAGAGAAATTTCCAGATCTGCTAAGCACTGGTTACCAAGAATAGTAGCAGATAACTTCTTCCAGAACATGGCTCAACTCCAACTCCCAAGACACCGACCCAGGCCATTTGGGATATCTCCGAATACAACCACATCTCCACCTTTCTAGATAGCCGATACCTCCTTACAATCGGCTGAGCATAAGCACCTCTAGATGGTGGTCCCTAGCTAGTGGGACTGCCAGCTTTCGAAGAAGAATGCGATGATTCAGGGCTACTCAATTGTCGGGGCATCGGCGAGCATAATGCTCTTGCCGGGGAGCAGTGTTGCCCGATATTGCTCGCTATCTAACACCAAGAAGGTATATAAACCTGTGCGGCCTTTTTAATTATGATGCTTTCGAGGCATTTCAAGATCTGATCAAGTACATCAACGTCTCTTGGTACAAAGTGCACACCTAAATAGTGCAGAACCTTTGGCTCACAACACAAACCAATCAGATCCGCCGAAATGGCATTACTGACCATCGTGTCTAGCTCGCCGTTGTGATCCCAGTTCAGTCGAAATATTTGGTGTTCGCTTATCTGAGTTGCTGCTGCTCAGATGGCTAGCTTCAGACTTGCATCCATGAAAATATCGTTGTAATAGCGACTTATGCATTCGTTGAGGCGTTACTTACGTTCAACTTGTCCTCCAATCCCTGGTGTGCGAGGATGCCTTTGAGAGCGGCATCTGTTGCGAATAGGCCGCGTCTCGGTGGCTATTCGCAAGCTCGTACGCTCGTATACTCGTACTCTCGTATGCCTCAGCTGGACAGGGACCAGCTATTCGCACGAGACAGGCACTCGACCAACAGGGTTTTCCTATGTGTATGTGTATTTGCCCGTCCCTAGGTAGAATAGATAGCAATAAGTGCTTCTACAACAGTATGCGCATACCTCTCTGCTGCGCGCAACAGTATCCAACGCTACAGTCGAAGCATAAAACCTAGGTTATTTACTGTCCTAGTAGAGATCATACTTATTGCTTTCTTGGTCACCTTCATGGATGCTTACATAAGGCTTATAAAGTGTCCCGGTTATTGAAGATCGGATTGATCTCCTCGTGCCGAAGTTTAGCTACCTGGTACAACACCGTATCTCTGTCGCCATAAGTTGTTGCCGTGATATCTGCTCCTGCTCTAGCAGCGACCGCACCACTGCCCTGTGCCCGGCATAGAGACCCATATCTTATACATGTCCTCCGCCTCAACGTCCGCCGCAATTCTCGAGTGCTAGCCGCAACACCATCTTATGCCCTGGCTTGACCCTATTGGGGTACGACATCACATCCGTGAGTTTGCTCGAGCACACACCGCCGTCCAGATCACCGATCATCCCATTATCTGAAGTCTTCATCTGCTTTTGTAACCACGTTGAAGGCTTCGCCAGCTTCTTTATCTCGGTGTGAGGTTCCCAGTCGTCAGGTAGTCGAAATGATTCAATGCGGATATCAAGGTTGCCAGAGGTGGATTGAGTGGCCTTCTGGAAAGATTGGTAATATTCTTGAGTGAAATACATGGACAAGATTCTAATATCTTGTCCATGTATAGAGACGAGCTGGATCTGTATCAGTAGAAGTAAGTATGGGATCGCCAGGGGTACGTATCGAACTAACAGGCAGTCCTCGCATAGGTGACTTGAATCCAATTTCATTATCCTCTGTCACTTTTCTCCTTTGGCTATCCTGGGTTCCCGTCAATGCTCTCTGATGATTTCTGTCATGGCACCAGGCTATATCCGCTGTAAGGTAGCAAGCTATGAATTCGGTCATCAATATCTCGGTGTCTGTTGCGGCGCGTGAGTGTATTGTAATAGCAACAGCTTCAGCTTGGTCGACATTCGTCATGATGGTTTGGAGGCCCCAATATGCATTGTCATAGTCGGAATCTCTAACCCGCTAGTTGTCAGAGAAGAACATCCTTTCCTGTTGGAATGGGTGGATAGATGATGTACATACGGCCATTCCAGAAACTTTTTCCTTCCATAGATGCTGGTGAATTGATACATGTAGTCGCGGAAATGGCTGGCGATAATATCACTATCCCAAAAGATAGAGATATCATCCTCAGAAGAAGGCGACAATGCTGGCGAGAAAGTAGCCTTGCATACCTCTCCGCCACTTGAATCATTCTCGGAAGAAGACGACAATGTTGGCGAGAAGGTGGCGTTGCATACGTCTCCGCTACTTGAATGAATGACGATACCCAAATCCTGTAACATTTCTTCGTCCATCGTCAAGCATCCAGCCTTCGCAGAATGATAGAGCTTGGGGAGACATTTGCGGCGGCGAGACACTCTGGAACTCGTACTTGACGACATGCCTCCTTAGAAAGCGTTTCGTTCGAGGTAGACGATGGGGCGGCGTAGTTGTGTGAAGGTGGTTCGTATCATTATGACGAAAGGGGAACCCTAAATCCTCCCAGGAGTCCTTATTTCCCTCCAAGCCTTGGCCATCACCACCCGCTTTCGTCTTCCCAGTGTTCCACCATAGGTCCATATCCGTCCTCTCCATCACCTTCATCGTCACTACCGAAATGTTGTGTTAATGTGGCTACTGCTACGACAACTCCACCTCCAACCCCGATTCCTGGCTCTAGTGGTCACTGCGCCGCCCATCGCCGCACTTTGGCGTCAAGCGAAAGGCTTCTAGCACCCACAAGGATCATGGATGACTGCCAGCTAGCGGCTGCGGTTCCTGCGAGGGGACCATAGCAGATGTGTCTTTTACGCGAGGGTGATCTTATCAACAGTGACTTGAAGGGAGACACGAAGATGTGCGCAGAATCAATACAAGTTCTTCTCTCCTCGGTTACCTCGGAAATCATTCATTCTTTCAACTACTTGGCCGGTGCGTTGCTCGAACGCCAGCCTTCACAGGACAGCCGAATATCCCGACCTTTCTATCTTGTGTGGAAATAATGTCCACTGTGTGCACAAAGGCAATAGTTTGTCCGCGTGCCCATTCCTTTGCCCGGAGCTTGTAGAGTTGGTCAGGTGCAGAAAGGCTATACAATGGCGGAAAGAAGAGGGAGGTGAAGAGGAGGGAAGATCTTGCGCAGTTCGTTTGACTGGACCCATTTCCGCACTCTCAATAGCTAAGGCCCATTCTAGCGATTTGCCCATAACTCTCAAAAGTCAGTTTCGTCAGTTCTGGACTGCACAACTGGCCTGACTAGCAAAAATCGAGGTGAAGAACGAAATTGATTACCCAAAACTGACAAGCTGACTGAAAAGACTAGTAAAAATGGTGACGATTAGGGAGCTTGCCGGCGCCCTACAACACTCCATACTTCATCAGACCTCGACTCACTTCACTGGCCTCGATCAGGGCCCAATCGAGGCGCTTACGGGTCTCGGGAATGCCCAATTTGGTGGCAGAGCTGGTATAAAGGACCTTCTTCACACCTCGGTCCCAGCATCGATGGCACAGCTAATATGCCTTTCTCGAGATGGGACCTTTCGCTTCCCAGAGCTCGGCAACGTAATGCCAGACCCACGAGACTGGCCCGCACTTACTGGCGGCCTTTTGATGAATTTGCAAGCTATGGGTGGCCCATTTAAAGGTGTGGCCGATAAAGGCGGTATCAGCGCTCTTTGGATGTGTTGGTGCAACTGGCAGTGCCCAGGAAGAAGATGAGGTCTGTGAGGACATTTTGCAGAGAAATATAGTGCTAATTACCCCCTTTGGCAGTTCTAGAATCCCTCCTCCCTATATAAGACTTTGGACACGTCAAAACACGTCTTTGTGATGCGTTAGGCTCTCACCATAGAACCAGATTCCTGCCATTGCTTTACAAAGCTTCCCTGGTCATCACCATCCTACCAATCTCAGTATCATCATCCCTATCCCTCCGATCTCGCTTTGAAGCTACCTGATCCTCCTCATTTCCACAAAAGAAGGGCCTTAGGCCGCAAGACTGCAGTCAGATTGCCTACTCAGGACTGGACTCACTACAATCGGCCTAGGATCAAGACTACACTGACGGAATAGACGAACTGACTAGGGAGACTTTTGGCTGCGACCTATGGATTTGTCGCCTCCCTCAGCTCCTCGATCTAACTGTAGCTTTCAAAAATTCCTTTAACCGACTATACATAGCTGTATTTGCCCCATTGTCCTGCTCGCTTGGTACAGTCCGTCCTAGCCGCAATCGTTGCAATGCAGCTATCCTCTCTTCCGGGCGTGTGTTAGCTAGAATAGAAGGGTCTATGGTCGTTGACACGCGGTGGTATACTAACATACGAGAATGTCGTTCAAAGAGTCTTTCAGTTGATATCAGGGCAGGCTCGGGCGCGTCTGGGAAGTTGACTGGGCATGAGACAGTATCACATAAGTCTATCCGACTGCAAGTTGGGAAGTCAGAAGATTGCTACTCAATGCGTCTTAAAGATTTGTGATAAAGGACAGCTCACCACAATGGACAGGTGCCAGCGAAACCCAAGAGCCATGGATCAATGCAATGCTGGTGATAAGTATGGCCACATGGAAGTATTCGCACGTCGTCACTCTCCAAGAAGTCCTCTACGCAGACCGGACAACTGAGTGGCTTTTGGTATGATTCTGAGCGTGTCGTGGTTTGCGATGCATTTGCCACTAATGGCATCCCAATGTTGTAACCTGGCGTACCGGGGTCCTTAACTATCCTTCCCTCTCTGAGTTCACCATCTCTTGCAGTCACCGCTGCTTTTGGATATGCGTGCGTTGATTTGTCCCAATCTGCCATCGTAGGCACTTCCTTCTCAGGTGGGTAGGTATGTATCGCGGAGTCACGGGCCCCAGTGGCTCGCTCTAGATCGTTCAGCTGTGGCATTGCGTTGTACCTTACAACCGGAATTGATTTCAGTATGTAACTCGCAATGTCTTTCCGGCGTAGCTCCCTACGAGTGCCTGGATGTACTGCCGATGTTGGGACAGTTATCGTAGGCGCTCTTCGGTGCACGAGCCATCCAACAATGAGTATGATGCCGACTAGTCCAACAGACATGCAGGCTGGGACTGCAGATTTGCCGTCGCTGACATTTGTTGAGTCCACGGTGTGCGAAGCAGTTGCCATTGCCAAATCAAGAATCAGATATTTGGCTAGAACAGATTGGCAAGACTCGCAGGTCAGTCGGTCTGAGTAGCGGTTTCACTGAGTTATTGTGACAGCATTGAACAGGTTCCGGCCAACCTTCCTCTTTGTGCTTTTAGCCAAGAGCCTACCAATCAAAGCCCGTCCTCTTCCAGATTGTCTCAAGGCAGTCATGGAAAGCTGCAAGGAGTCCCCGTGTTTGATTTGAATTCGGTATTTGCAACGAGCAAAGGCTTATCTTGAGAAAGCATGAGTGAGGGATTTTTGGAAAGACCACCAACCATCCAAGCTGTTTCCAGCTAGTCTAGCTCGCTCTCGAAAAGGTTGCTTGCGTTCTATGAGGGATTTTTTCTGGGCAGCAACTTATTTAGTGGCATACTGGCTAATGCAGACTGAAAGCGTGAAGAAGGAAACGAGAGTAAGATGGTACATGCGATTGCCAGCATCATCTAGCGTGCAGTCCACTTTAGGGATATCTGGAAAGCATTTGTCGTCGACTCCCATGCTAGGGGTCAGTTATGGAGCTTTTTCTTTCCGGGTGTACTCGTAGGCCGATTTCCCGCTTAGGTGCGATACTCTGCCAAGATACTTGCTCTTTCCCAAAGCACGCCGCAAAAACCAATGGCGGACGATGGCAATTCGCACATGAGATATCAAAGAACACTGCTGCGGGGCCGTGCGTTGTCAAGCACTGGGGTAATTCACATGGGCCAACTCAGGCAGTTTGGACTAGCCACCCTGCATGGTTTCCCAAAAGCGACCATAACCTGACCACATTAACCCCCACGTGCATATCAGCATCCCAGGCTTCAGGACGGCACAAGGTTAGCTTGCATAACGCACGTGTTATTCTCTAGCAACAAACTGTCGTCCTTTCACGTTCGAGCCGAAGTGTTTTGGGACTTCGCAAGCGGTCCAATGATAAATCCCTCAGGGCCATCCTCCTCAAATCCATTGGGCTATTCCGTTGGCCGCTTTTCGTGTCTCCGAAGTCAAACACGCTACTCCTGTCATCCAGATCACGTTTAATCCAGGGTCCGCCCAGATGCTTGAGTCAAAAACTCCTCAAAAAGCAGTCGTCACTATCTGCCGTTGAATACGATTGAGATACCAAGCGCTCTTGTACTCGACACCGGCTATCAAGCGATTGAATTAATTGCTCGCCAGACATGTCGGAGACCACGCACATCGCCTTCCAATCACCTACGGAAAAGGCCACCTTTCGTTCCTCACTCGGTGCCGTCGAAGGGGAGGCAAGCAAGCCACAATTCACCCCGTCAAAAGACGAGGAGGCTGCCTTTGGCGCGTCCAACGAGAACCCAAACGATTTCGCACATGTCCGCTCAAATGTTCTGGAGATTGATGCAAAGAAGAAGCAGGTAGGCAAAAAGAAATGTGGCTGTGCGATGATTGGACTCTTGCTAATTCTTGCTTCAGGAATATCACGGTTTAGTTCTTCTATGGTAATATGCGACTGCTCTGTTCCTTGCAAGGCATGACGCTGAGGGTAGAAGGGTCGTTTACCAGTCCATTGGTGTAATCTATGGCGACATTGGCACGAGCCCCCTCTATGTCTACTCTTCAACATTTCTGTCTACTCCGTCCCATGAGGACCTTTTGGGAGCGGTATCCCTTATCGTTTGGACAATCACTCTTATTGTATCGGTCAAATATATTGTCATTGTCCTCCGCGCCGATGACGAAGGTGAAGGTGGGACCTTTGCGCTATACACCCTTCTCACTAGATATGTAAGTCTACAATGGGCCGTCCTATACCAATTTTCCTGGCTAACAGAGCCCCTCCAGTCGAACATAGTCGAGCATGATCCCAAATCAGCACGGACCCTAAAAATGGAGCGTCATTTGAGCAACCATCTAAGACGGCCCAACAGAGGCTTTCGAAGCTATCTAGAGAAGAGTAGTGTTGCTGCTTGGAGTTTGAAAATCCTCTCCATCCTAGGGGTGTGCCTTATTATGGCTGGTACGCATGATGATCGTTCTGAAGTATTCATTGAGCAACGGTTGATCACGTCATGTAGACGGCATACTGACGCCAGCTCAGTCAATCCTGGGTGCCATACAAGGTAAAGGCCTTTTAGAAGGAATGTCACTTGTATTCGCTGACTTGCAACAGGCCTAAATGTGGTGAAACCTGACATCACCATATCTCAAATTGTCGGCATATCCTGTGCCATTTTGATCGCTCTATTCCTCGTACAGCCTTTCGGAACTTCGAAGCTTGGGAGCTCGTTTGCTCCAATCGTCATAACCTGGCTCATGTTTAACATGACATTTGGAATATACGTAACCACCACCACCCGATCTCTCTATCGTTAGAATGCTCCAAATCGCTGCTGACTTGTTTTGGTTGCAGAACCTGGCAAAACACGATTATACGGTGTTAAAGGCCATCTCTCCCCACTACTGTTTCACTTACTTAAAGCGGAACAAAGAAGAGGGCTGGAAATCACTTGGGGGCATTCTTCTCGCATTTACGGGTATGTGGAGGATATTGTCTTACATCAGGATCTTGATGTGGTGATGGGCTTCCAAACTAACTGTGTGCAGGTGTCGAAACCTTATATGCTGATCTTGGAGCATTCAGCAGGAGGTTAGTTCATGCACATCTGCAACTCCGCCTTCCTGCGGCTAACATTTGTGTTTGAACCCCAGGGCTATCAGCATATCGTGGCTTTACTTCGCCTACCCTTGTCTTCTCCTTGGCTATATCGGACAAGCGGCATACATCAGTACCGACCCGACTGGTAATGCATGGTCGAACCCTTTTTTTAACACCGTGCCACCGGGAATGTTCTGGCCGGGGTTGATTGTGGCGATTCTTGCCACGATTGTTGCTTCTCAGGCCACCATCACGGCCACCTTTCAGCTTCTCTCTCAAGTGATGAATGTGAGTTGAGCCCCTATTTTGACACAAGCTACGCAGAAGAGAAGCTCATGGTACGCAGATGTCCTACTTCCCCAAGGTTCGGCTTGTGCATACGTCTAAAAGGTTCTATGGACACATATACATCCCTATGGCCAACTGGTTACTGATGATTGGCACTGTGGTCGTCACCGCTGTCTATAGCAATGTCAGTCTAACATTCGTTCACTCTTGTGGATTCTTTCCACAGCTGGTAAAGCCGTTCACTGATCTCTAGGGTGCCTTTAGACGACAAAATTAGGACAAGCCTACGGGACCTGCGTGGTACTAGTCACGTTCATTACTACATGTATGGTGACAATAACTGCCATCATTGTTTGGCGCCTTCATTTGCTGCTCGTCCTGGCTGGTTTCCTCTTCTTCGCATGCATTGATGGGCTTTATCTGTCTTCTGCAGTCACCAAAGTCCCTAATGGAGCTTGGTTCACTCTCATGCTTGCTGCCGTACTGGCCTCTATAATCATCACATGGCGAAATGGAAAGGAGACCCAGTGGAAGGCAGAGCAATCGGACAGAATTCCAGTATCATATTTGCTATCCACCAGAGAGGATGGAAAGGTGTGCCTGCGGGATGGCGTCAGCAAAGACGAGGAGCTTGCGAAAGTTAAAGGTGAGCCACCGGTCCAATCTTGTATCGCACAAATTTGAAGTAGAACGCATGCTGATTTCCAAGTTAGGGGTGGGTATATTTTTCGACAAGGAAGGAGATCTTTCGCCTGCTGTGTACACACAATTCCTCCGAAAATTTCAGGCAGCGCATCAAGTAACGGTGTTCTTTCATTTACGCCCGATTTCGCAACCTACGGTCAGCCAGCTGCTCCAAACCTCCCCCCATGATAGTGGGAACATATCTGCTGATGTTATTACTATCTCACAGGTCCTCTCCGAAAACCAGTTCACTATCTCGCGCGAGAACATTCCCAACTGTTATAGAATGATTGTTCGCCATGGCTACAATGAACGCATCGTGTCCAAGGACCTTGCCAACCTAATTTACGACCAACTTCGCCATTTCATTACTTCCGGCACTGACGAATCCGTCACTTTTTGTCCTCCAGGGAACGGCACAAACGGGAAAACCGACCCAGCCAAAGAAGTCGAAGTCCTGGAGAGGGCCTTTGGAACGCAAGTCTTGTACGTTGTAGGCAAGGAACAGTTGAAGATTATGCTACCCGAAGGACTTTCCATTAGAGGCTTCTTTCGCAGTGTCTTCCTCAGCGCATTCATCTGGATGCGCGACTTGACCAGGTCAAAAATCCAAGAGATGGACCTCCCCTATGACCGTTTGATCGAGGTGGCCTTTGTCAAAGAGATGTAGTTACTTATCTACCAACCGTCAAGCAGACCGAAGGCAGCGATTGGGTCCAAGAGCTGCCTAGCACGGCATCTTTCCTTTCTCCTAGTCTATCCAAATTGAATCATTTCGCCGTGATTGGGCTTCGGCGAATATCCTTAACGCTTTTGTGTTTACTCTTCTAGTCTTGCGTGAAAATTTCTCTTGCGGACTCATGAACATGAGACAAGGTGAGTGATGTATGGACATAACAGAAGGTGATAATCGCAAGAGGGTTCTCTAGGATAATTGAGGCCCGAGTGAGCGTGCACATGAGACGTGAGGCACTCATCCTGCGCTCCTCGCTCATCTTCGCTGACCAGGCTCACCTGCTAGAGCGGCGGAGTCGTGAGTGCCATGCCAAGAATTCACACATCTGCGTTGACCTAGGACCTCCTGTAGACAAAGGGGTGGGCTGAAGGTGAGCTGTGATAAGGAGAGACTGGGTTGCGGTGAGCATTTGCCCGTTTGTCCTTCCCAAGCACGACCTGGGCGCCAGCAATGTTCAAGTGCATCGTCGCTCTCGAGGCAAGATTCATTATCAGATGATTTTGCTATGACATTCATACTGTTTACTTGAAGAAGACATACAAGAATGCAGCTTCGCTAGAGATGCGGGAAGGCTGCCTCGCCACCATTGCCAACAATAAAGTACGTTGCTCTTACAGTGAAAGATTGTATGATCCAGCCCATAACCGCTGACTTGCAAGGACCAGGTGCGTTGCACTTCTGCAAACCCAGCGCATGGGAAGAACTAAGTGCAGCCATTTCGACGACCACTGTCGTTGAAGCTAGCCTGACTTGTGCTCTCTTTGCGAGTTTCCATGCTGGAGGCCTTGCTCTTCTTGACAGTGTAGAGTGCTTCGGTCGTTGTGTTGCTTTCTTTTGACACCTGTCGAAGCCCGTTCCAAGGCTGAGCCTTGGCTGCCTCCAAACGCCAACGCTGCAGTGGTATCATAGTGCCCTGCGTACTCATAGATGACGAATTTGTGTGGCCACTATGATGAACAGTGTGACTGAGTGCTGACCTCTCTGTTATCATCGGCTGTCGGTCAACTATGACCCATCTGGAGGCATTGTTGGCTGGCTTCTTCAGTGAATGAAGAGACTCATGGTTGCGGTTGGTCGAGGCATGCTGTAGGTCCGCGTCACTTTCGGTGATATGGTCTTTCTTGACAGCGATGATATGAGACTCGAACTGTCCACCAATATGTTTCGCCAACGCTGCGTCGACTCTGCCCAGGCTTGCCGGAGGTCTTTGGGCCATTGTTTCTGGAGCTAGGCTGTGGTACTTGCTGTCAGCAGAAGCTTGTTGGGGCTTGAAGCAGTCTCACCTGAGTTCTGCCACATATGACACGAATGAAGGGCCTTAATTAGCAGTTGGCAAGCTGTTCTATGCTTGCTTTCTCGAGTTGAAGTCTGCAGGAAGAAGATCACCTGCCATACTTATACCAAATGCAAGAACTCTAGGTCTATGCCCGCCATGTTTGCTCAGCGAGTTGGCACAATTCCACTTCCTGGTTGGGATCAATCTTAGTGGGGTTGAAATTTCAATCCGGGCATGATTGTTGAACAGTCTGGCTGTGACCCGCATTTCCTGCTCAAAGACCGACAAGCAGGGCGAGACATGGAACAAATGAATCTTCGAACCAATTCAAGCGTGGTCGAATCGAAGCTGTCACGCAAATTTCACGTCCCGCATTCGGGCTTCAAAAAAGCTGAGATGTGATGCAGAGGTATCGGGCCTAGCCGTTCCTGGTCTACCTCGCTTCATCGTCCAGACCCACATGAAATTCCCTTCTTGACGGCGCCCCAAACTTTGTTTGTTCAGCCCGGATCATTCGGCCCGCTGCACTGCAGCTTGGCATTCACTAGAATCAAGTCCAGAGCCTTAACTGGAAAAGCCTATAAGATGCGCCCGGAACTGGTCCGATTTAGAACCAACTGACAGTTGTTTAGAAGATCCGGTAGGCGGTGTCAAAATATCCCGCAACTGGTCCGATTTAGAAACCAACTGACAGTTGTTTAGAGGATCCGGTAGGCGGTGTCAAAATATCCCGGAACTGCTAAGGCGAATTCTTAGGCCACAATGGATCATCACCTTGTGTGCAGTGCGGAAAAAAATGACAGAACTTGTATGAAAATGATCGCATGAGCGAGGGCTATTGATGCACATAGGGTGTTAGTCTATGAAAGTAATTTGTGGTAAATTGTGGGTGAAAATTCGATGAAAAATGATGATTTTTACTTGGGTGCGAAAAACAGGGGGGTAGGCGATAGTACCGGGGAAGCTGTGCCGCTAAACGCCTGCACGAATACAAAGGACCAAAGACAGTCAGGCCGAAGTTCCCAGAAAGCCTCCGGGATATGGTGATGCAACAGTACAGAGATGCACCATATCGACGTCAAGGGTAGGCACTTCCAGATAATATCTACTGGACTCGCCGACGGTCAACAAAACGGAATTGACGGAGCCAAGACTTGGGGGATGACAACGAGGACGTCCATGTCCGGGGTTGGTCAGTGCCAGTCATTAGAGTTTCGTACCTTTTCCCCCCACAAGTGCGGGTAGCCAAGTGACGCATGCACTAAGGGGGCAGAAAGTCGACTAAGGCGTCCTGGCTGTGGTCCGAAGCCCGTTCTTTTGGAAAGGGCACCAGCTATCCCCAAAATGTCTGTTGAAATTTCGAAAGCAGCCGCGGAAACTTTTGGCTGGCCACTGATTTGCCTGACAACGCTGAAGCAGGCGCAGCCACCCCCCAGAGCGTCATCAGCAGCAAACACGGCTTTTACCAGCTGTTCGGCAGTCAACGCAATGCCTACACTCTACCCATCTGTCGAATGTTTCGCAATCGATTGCTCAAACTGCCGCAGTCTCCCGCGCTGGCACGATAAAGCCCAATTTACGCTCGCGTCTGTTTACACGTCTCTGCGATGGCGTCCCCGTCGATTCAGTGGCATATGACAGCGACAAGAGCGCCGAACGCACCCGTCGTCCCACTTGCTCAATGGGAAAGGCATCGCGAGCTGCTCAAGGAGTTGTACATCAATCAAAACAAAACACTTGAAGAAGTCAGGCATCATATGAGTACAAACTTTGGCTTCTCACCCTCGTGCGTACACAATGGACACCTTAGCTGCCCCGGCGATGACCTGCCAGCTGTCAATGAAAGCTGACTTAGGGGTTTTTTTTCCAGCAAACGACAGTATACCCTACAATTCAAGCACTGGCGGTACTTCAAAAAAACTAGCCGTTATCGGCCACAACATACAGATACTGATCAATCTGCACCGACTGGCTCACCAGGGCCGTCCTTATCAATACCTGATATACCTTCCGAAAGGCATACCTCCGATATTGAACAAGAGGACATCGATCGATCATCATCCTATACGATCTCCGAAGGAGACACACATGCACCAACCACGGAACAATATGCTTCGGAAGCATGTGTGGCTGGGATGGAATACCTGGCGCTGCGGCGGCTGGCAGTTGGCTCAACCATTCCCACAGTTGACAAGTATCAAGAGAAGGAATCAACGCAGGGAATAGAGGGCGGGATTGATGATGAGATGCTCCCAGATGAGTTGTTTGACGACCTTGCTCTGGCCAACCTTCGTGCCGTCCCAGACGAGCCAACGTCCAGGCTACTGTTTGTTATCGACGAGGAAGATCAGCCTTGCCCCCCTTTGACCAGAACTAGTCGGCCTTCAACAGACGATTCGGATAGCCTCGGCAGTACCAGCCTTTCTTCTTTCGGAAACGGCGGCGACGACATCCATGTGCAGATGGATGTGGACGATATACTTACGCCCAAAGGAACAGTCATGCGCAATTGGGAATTGAAACCCAGAACCATTGTTCCCTCTCCCTCTTCACCTTCAGAAGAATCAGTAGCCCGTCTATCGAAGCTATACAGGGCAGCGTACGGATTCGACGATTCTCGCAGGCACGGGGCAGACCCAAAAGTAAATTCGCCAATGCCTGTGCTTGTACAACTGGCCGAGTCGACTAGAAGCTACTCGCCGAGCAAAGTCCTCTCGAAGATACGGCAGTACAGAACAAAGCAAAGTATGACGGTTACCGATTTTGAGCAGGTTCGCCGCATCGCCGACTTCTTTTCCGCAGCACGATCCTATGCAGATGCATTCAGACTGTATCAATTTGTTTTCGACCGGATGATGGTGCAAGAGCCTAAGTGGCCACCATCGGCAGTTATTCACTTAGCCGTCGATGTGATAAGAACTGCGACGTCGGCTGTTAACCACAAAGAAGTCGCTGGACTTATGAAGAACGTCATATCCAAAACCCAAGATTTCTTGGAACCTGTTACGTGCGAAGCATGCGTGTTACATTCACATTTGGGAAATGGGTTTCGAGCACGAAATGATCTCGAGTCAGCTGAGCGCCATTGCCGCTTCGGACTCAGTCGTCATCAGGAATGCCATCATCCAGACCACACAGGTACTTGCAGGATCATACTGGGGACCAACCTGCTCCTGATCCTAGAGGATAAGGGAGATCATGCTGCTGCACAGAAATTACGTGGCCGCCTTCTGCTAGATTTGGTCAAGCACGAAACGGACACGATTGGAAGCGCAGTTAATAGCATGTTGTCAGAATTACTTCACTGGTGTCATGACGCAATAGCAGAGGATGATCTCCAGGCTCTCTCTGGAACGATTAACGGGTGCAATGACGACTTCTGGATCCAAGGGTCTAGTAATGACTTGAGGGAATTTGAGATCACACTTCTATTCTGCCATCTCTGGAAGCAGTGGCGTCTTGCTGATGAAAGACCGCATTTGTCGACACAGTACCGCAATTCCCAGAACCTTCTGGCACAAGTCGAAAACAGTCTTGGAATTACTCCCATAGATACTCTGGCTGCGCTGTCTACCTTAATCCTCGGCTTTGCTGATCTTAAGGAACAGAAATACTATCCAAAGTCGACACTTGCCAGACGAATACTCGTTTCCAGTCAGGAGGCTTTCACCAAATATCGCACAAGCCTCTGTTCTGACTTTCTACACGCTCATGCCGCACCACTGAGGACGAAATCCAAGCGCTTTTCCACAGATGAATATACCATACTTGTTCAAGGATTTGTCCAAGGATTTGCCGACTTGCATCTGCATCTACATCTGTCCAAAACAGCTTTTCAGGAGCCCGGACTTCGGCAGCTTAACCGATCCTCGTCCTCATCATCGATAACACCGACTATGTTGTCAACGCCTCGCTCGTCGTGGAGTGGTTATGCTTCCTTTACGTCTTTGAACCGGCGGACTAAGCTGGCGTCGCCGGTGATTGCCAGCGATGGTCAATCGATCGCATCTAGCGACCGTCGATCGTTTACCAGTAACTCAAGCTCACGGCGGCGACTTAGCTTATCCACCTTGATCAATAGTTCCCGCATCAACCGCAGCAACAGTTTCGTGAATGTGGATCCGGAAGACGTCGTCATGGAAGATGTCGCCTAACTGTATGTCTCCAACAGTTGCTACACAGCATTCCCCCAGCACACTAAAGTCACGAAAATCATCAAATTTCGCGACAGGTCTAGCCAAGAGTATACTTGCGACACACGGTATGTGTGCACCGTTTCGATCGTCCCCGGAACAGGATTTGGTCCCTTTGTGATAAGCCCGCTAATTGTCGCAGACTCGTCCATAAGCTCCCACACAATTACGATGAACATGACCTCACGGGCCTATGCCCTTTCGCATATCATCCGGTATATATTGTGCAGAGGTCGGAACATGGGCAAGCTATGGCAACAACAGCCCTAGGGAGGAAGATGGACTTTGCCGTACCACTGGTTTGGTACGGTAATGTCTAGGCCGAGCCCACGCCGGCATCGACGTCGAAAAGAGAAGAAGAGAAGGAAAAGGTCCATGTTCCTTGCCCGAACTGGGCCGCCTGGCTACCTGTGTAAGCTATGTACCATATGTGTCAATCTGTGTATGCTAGAGGTGGTATTCAAAGCACCACACCAATTTTTGGTACATTATCACAGCTGTGATTACGTTAGGCTGCCACTTGTACATCTTACATCTCACATGTCAGTATGCGTCAATAAATTCCCCATGTGCATTACTGGTACACGCAATATAGTTACGATTACAGTCCTTTGTAGAGAAGAATGATGGTCCCGCTTAGCTTTGTACTCACCCGCGTTGGCTAGTGAGTGCTAGTAAAAATGGCGTTGAAAGGGTGAGTGAAAAGTGACCTCAATGCAGAAAGTTGTTTCTCTGCCATCTCTATCGAGCTCACCGACGTCCGGGTCAAGGGGCGACGCCGACCTGCATTACATGCCACCAAGAATGAGACTCCATCTCAACCCTTGGCAGATATGGAGCGGCGTTGCGAAACTCCGAGAGGAGATGCCTCGCCTTGTGGACACGCTTCGAGGGATGCAACAAGTCGCGCCGCTCGTCACTTATGCTTATGCTACACTGGTGGCTTAGCTTCAGGATTAGGGCAAAGCGGGGGCAGCTGCGGACGAGACGATAAGAAGCAGATCACACGCCCAGTTTAAGATGACAGAATACTGTTGCAAACGTACCAGCCACGGTCAAAAGTAGAGGTCCGGATCAGGCGAACCCTGAAAGCGATTACTGAAAGCTAGGTAATCTACTCGCCGACCTTTTGAGGGATTAAGGTGGACGGTGACATTCACTATGTATGGAGCGGGTCTTTAGTAACACTTATGCCTCTATTAGCCTCTGGTTCTCCAGTAACACCCGGGCCTCCAGTAAACCCCGGGTCGTCAGTAATGGGCTCGCTGTCAATAATTGTCCAAACCTGCTTAGGAATAGCCTGTGAACCCGGTCCTTGTGGATACCCATGTGGTGGAGGGATGTCTCCTTGCTGATCACAAGATTCTGCACCCACATCATGTCCCATTGTACCAGCTTGCGCTCCTGAATCGAGGTTATTCCATTGATCCTGAGGAATGGCCTGTGAGCCCGGCCTTTGTTGATACCAAGGTGGTGGAGGGATGTCTCCTTGCCGATCATAAGACTCTGCAGCCGTATCAGGTTCCATTGTACCGGCTTGCGTTCCTGAATCGAGGTTATTCCATTGATCCTGATGAATGGCCTGTGAGCCCGGCCCTTGTTGATACCAAGGCGGCCCTTCGGGCGGCCTTTGGGCCTGCCTATTTTCATTTTGGCTTGGGCTGTGTCCATTTTGGCTCATTGATGCGCCGCATTCTCCCCCTGGATAGCCTTCATAAGACCCTTGACCACCATATCCCATTGCACCGCCGTCAGGTTGCTGAGACGCATCATATCCTTCCATATGGGGCATTGATCCATTGGAGCTCTGATGGGGAGGTTGGTTTTGCCCGGGACTGCCGCCGAGCATACCATGTTGCAAATTACTTGGATCACTGCTCTAAACACTGTGGTTAGCAGAGGGGAACATGCCAAAGAGAATTGTACGATTGATGCTAACTAACCAGACCCATCTTGCGGGTTTCTGTAACCTGATGGGTATCCAGACATGTCTGCAATCGTCTGACTAGGCTTGTTAGATTCAATGATCGTTGCTGAAAGCTCTATTGTGTCCAAAAGGATAGGGATGTTGCCGTGACTATGGCGCTGTGTGTTGTGAAAGAAGATGGGGGTTCTATAACGGCGTGGGCGGTGGTGCTTTCTAGGGTCATTGCGCTAAATCGGCATAGCTTCCACACGTACTCTAGGGTGCTGGTAGGGCGACTTGGCGGGATTTGCATTGGCATCCCGGGGGGGGCACGGGAAGGGCTGAGGCTAAGTGACTCTTTTGGTTGCCCACTTTTAGCCTTGGCCTCCATTTAAAGGTGGGCAACCAAAAAAGTCACCAAGCCTCAGGCATTTTGGTGGAGTCAGCCTACTCGCACGATGCATTGGCACGGATCGCACACGGCAAATTTGCCTTCTTGGCGCAGGTTATAGAACGTTCTGTCTTTATTACTCTAACATCTCAGTGCTTGTCCGGGACAAGTTCTACAACCACAGTGTCAATAATGGGCAAGTGCTAACATGGCAGTGTCAATAAAGAGCTAATTGTTAGAGGTATTGCCTTTTCGCATTGAATTTGGGAGCCAGTGGTATATTCGATCTACTGGCATGGTATGCTTGTTGAAGAAATATGATACTTGCCAAGAGTTCAGAAATCTGCGTTTGGGCTCACCCCGCCGCGTGGGCCAAGGGTGATGCCACCCTGAACGCAGGCAACTTAGTGCCGGAGTTGGGTGGCCGAAGGTGGGCGGTGGTGAGATGGGGGGGACCGTGTTGGTGTCCAGAAGCCTGAAAAGCGGGAGGCGCTAAGGTCTTATACTAACACCTAGGATTCAGTAAAACCAGCTCCAAGCTTACTGTATTGTAAACTCACTCTTGCAGAGCTGTTCGCTGGAAAGTGTAGCAGTTTGAGAGCGCCTGCCTCAACCCCAGCCTCGAGCTCTTTCCTCTGTCGACTATGCCAGAAGGGTTCGTCTATGGCCGTTACAGTCCAACTATGAGACCTTCTCGGACGAGGAATGGTCTCCGGCCTCTGGTGATGCAACCATCGTCCTCTACGATAGCTCGCTCTTCCAACTGCACCAAGAGATGACCAATGGCGCCGGAGGGTGCGACCCAGTGAATCCGACTGTGGCTGTAGTGTATCGCTGGTCTTCCTTCGTATTTCTTCGGAGGCCTTCTGTCATGGTAGGGCGGCGGATTCGGGGCTGTCGAGTTTGACGATGACTTCTCTTTCTTTACTGCTTGCGGTGGTCGCCGAGGAGGCAGGTGGTGTTAGAGGGTGAGTTGGTGGTGCTCCAGCTCTGAACCCCTTTGGCCCAGGTAGGGACCTGGTAGAGGGTTGTGTCGCTGTATGATTGACTACAATTTTGGTGAAATTGATGTCTTTCGCGAGCGATGACTTGGTGGGGGTGTGGATCTGGTTGAGCTTGTTAAGAGATCTCCTAGGACGACGGCTGTTCCCTAGTCTTTCTTGCGTAGACTTGTACGCTATTGATGAACGATTCGAATCGCTGGTCTGGAAGTTTTGGGCGTTCTCCCTTCCCTAGAGCTAGCAAAGCTGCACCTATCTCGCCGTCAACCAATGGCAACAGTCGGGCATTCGTTGGCAAGTTCATGAAAAGCTATCCAGCGCCCCGACACGAGCTGTCATTTGCAGGGACGAGGTGAGCTCATGCAATCTTTAAGTCCTCCGTGACTGCAGAAAGCTCAGTCTCTTGTGACCTTCTCTCTAGGGCGTGCTCCCAGCAAGTCTTCCATCTCCTCTCCAGCCCTTCAGTGCAAAAGAACGAGCTCACTATTGCCTGTATATGCGCCCAGTCGTTGCCATACCAGGATTGGGCCACAACATGATCCAGGAGGGCCAATTGACTCTGTAATGGTGTAGGACCGTTGTGTTCGGCAGCAGCGACGACGAGCACCATCCATAGTGTAACATTACGAAGCTGAATCTCGCTAGACAAACATTCTGGATCAGGTATGAAATCTGTGAGACCCTTCGGATGCCGATCATTTTGGACTCGGTCGTCATGGGTGATGATGAACCCGATGGTGCCAACGCATGCCAGATTCTCCTCTTGCGTCAAGCTGCACGTCTCAAGGAGGATTCGAGTCTGATGTGCCAATTGCAATTCCTCCAGATAAGCGCTGTTCGAATCGCGCTCCTCGGCCGGAGACTGAACAAGATTTTTCATCCATTGCGTGACCTTGTCGAGATGGTGGATGACCTGGAGACTGAGCCTTGAAGATAGAGCCAGGTCACGGAAACCCTCGGCTAAGGCTGAGATCGTAGCGCACAAAGTTGGAAAATAGGGGTGAGCAGGATAGGTCAGGGCCTCTGGCGCTTCTTGAAAGTGTTGCTTCGCAATCTCAATCTTGCGGTCTTGCCAACAGAGTTCAGCCCAGGTATATGTGCTTGACAACCATCCATGCCACCCAAGATTATCGGCACCTCCTTTGATCTTGATGAGCTGTCGAAGTCCGTTGAGATGAGCCTCAAAAGATGTCCAGTCCATGTAGATCATATCGAAGGCTAGCAGCGCGACCACAGTAAACAGGATGGCATCCTCCACCTCTGCATTGGGCTTTACTAATGCCTGGCGCAGCATTTTGAGTGCATTTCCGCGGTGGTATATGACAGCACTTGATGGTGTACAACCAGGCGCAGATCTGCGATCGATTTGAGCGAGGCAAAGGGCAAATACCATCTCCAATAACATCGGTTTTTGCAACGAGTATTGAAAGAACGAACGAGTGAATGGCATTAGGGCGCCCGCATCTAAAAGTTGAGCTCGCCAGACATGCGTGGGGCCGTAGGATCGAACATCTGCATCAGTTAGTGGCTAGGTAACTTGCTTTCTCCGAGGCTTACAGTATTCTACAAGCACAGAGAGAGGCGGAGAGTGCCGCATAGGCTGAGAGGTGAGGTATTCACAGCGCAGATTCTCCGAAGAAGAAAAAGCATCGCGAGGTAGGCGTTGGAGCACCTTGCGGACCAGATTCGAGTTGTCAAGTCCGATAGCGACCTCCTCATCACAATTCACTTCGTCGGCCTTTTTGGAGGTTGGAGGGGTTGGAGGTGCTGTGACCGTATTCCGTCTTGATGGCTGCTTTTGCCGCATCTTACGCTTTGAAGTAAAAGCCTTGCCTTCCCTTCGTCGTTGTTGGGTCCAATTTTCGGACGGATGGGTGACAATGACAAACTGGTACTGGTCCATGATGACATTGGAGGGCAACCATGAAGTGCCTCAGGGGTTCTGAGGCTTGGAGAGGATAGAGAACATGCTGGTAGTGAGATGATCAAGCTCCATGCTCGTGATGGGATTTCATTCGAGCCGAGGATCCAGAAAGAAGTCCTCGTTTTGAAGAATCAGCAGTGCAAAGATGGCGGCAGCATGAAGTTATCCTGCCGAATGCACGCATTAGTTTCCCTATCTACGTGGGCCAATCTAGTGTCTTGCTCACACTACTCGGCAGTTCGTGCCGGAATGTCTCGGGGCAGGCATATTCGACAGGCAGTTGTGGCCACAGGCACATTCGGCTATTGAGAACGGAATGACGTAGCCACATACTAATTTGTATGACAACGTGTCAAGCGCACCTCCTTATTGCATTCTAGCTATGGGTAGCTACATTCTAGGCTGGCTAATGCCATCCTCTCGGCCTTCTAGGTAATTGTGCCCTCGCGTTTCCGTTTTGGGCGTGCCTCGGCCTGACCGAGACTCGGGGGCGCCGTCGAGGCTAGCAACTGCCATGAAGACTCAGGCTCGAGGGGTGGTGATAGCCTTGGGGCAAGATCTGGGCCAGCACGTAGCCGCCCGGGGGGTCCTTAAAGCCAGGGTTATAGTGGTACCTCCCTGGGACTCACCGGCGCGCTCGGGAGTCCTAGGAATGATAATCTCGTCAGCACTGCTACTCTCAGGAGTGTCCCCCCGCCCGGGCTGCTTATGGGACACCTTGCTGCTCAGTTCCGCCTTGTCTGCAGCAATCTCGGCAGCCGAGGCCCCAGTGAATGACCGCGCAGATGCCTTGCCGCGAGGCTTCCTAGGCTTTGCCCATCTAGGCTTCTTTACTTTGTCTGGCAGGCGCATCGGCAACAGGTCCGGCAAATTGTAGTAGTGCGTTATTTGTCTTGACAAGCTGGCTTTCGAACCTAGCCTTTGCTAAACCTGTGAGATTATCCCTAGCTCTTAGAACTTGTAGGCCGCTAGCAGTAACGTCGCTCAATCGTTGCGAGGTGCGAGAAATAGGCATAGGAGGAACAGAATATTGTGGTTAAAGCTCGCCCTGCTGAGGCGGCAAAACCAGGCATTGTCAAAGGCCTCAACCGCGTCCTCCACAATCGTACGCAGATGCGGAGGGCATAGGGCATGCGCTACAAAGACAGGGGGCTCTGGTGAGGAAGAGGAAGGTCCAGACATTGCTATACTAGCCGAGACTGGCGCCAGCGAGGTCAATTAGAAGAGATCAATTGGGAACGAGGCAGGTTGGACGCGTATTACTTTGTGTGGTCGCGCTAGTAAATTCTACTTAGGTGCCCTATGCCGGTGCCCTAATTGCCGATTACCACTGTGACTACCAAAACTACAAGCAATTCATGGACAATGAGATGCAGGGTAGCCACTCAGGATTAAGCACTTTGCATTGAAGGAATGACCGTCACGGGAATGACTGACTGCAACTATCTGGCATCGTTTGCACTATAATTGCGTCTTGCAATTGCACATGAACTGCGCTTCTTTGGCTTGGCGCCCTGCCACTCTTCCTGGTACCAGTGCTTTCTTCTAGGGCATCTTGGTCGCCTGTTGAGGCGCCGCCATGGGGGGTTTCATTAGGGGGCGTCATTGGGGGCATTGGGGCGTTCATCCCGGGGGATAGCCTCCGAGATTCGGCGCTTTATGCATTCTATTTGCTACAGGTTTGGCTGCCACCGCGTGGGGCTGTCACAAGGGCGAGCGTCGTGAGCTGGATGTCAGTGGCCCACCCAAAGCGTTGCTGCGGCGGGCAATAGGTCGCTTGAAGCATTTCTAAGGTGGGGTTTGACAGTTATGGCAGCTATCCGGTGTACACTCCGGGATCAACCTCGCTACCGTTACTGACCTCCTTGATGATGTCCTCGAGCTCTTCAAGAGCTCGTCCTTAATAACCGACTTCATTTCCGGCTCCTCTGCCATCACCTCATGGGCATGCGTTTCATAGGCGTGCATCTGACGGGTGTGCATCTCATGGCCGTGTACTTCACGGCGTGCATCTCATGGGGATACACTTCATGGCATGTATCTCATACGCGTGCATCTCATACGCGTGTACCTCACAGGCATTCACCTCATACGCGTGTACCTCATAAACGTGCATCTCACAAAAACCCTTTCGGTCGAGTATCTGCCTCATGCGATATAGCTGGTCCCTTTCCAGCTGTGCCTTTCCAGCTGGTTCCTACCCAGCTGAGTCTCTCTCAGTTGGTTCCTGCCTAGCTGGGTGTCTCCAGCTGGTCCATACCAGCTGAGGTGCACGAGCCTACGAATCGCCACCGAAATGCGGCCTGTACGCAACACTTCTCATCTTGAATGGCATGGGCGTCCCAGACCGAGTCATGCCCGCCCTACTTTCCGACCGCTGTTTGAGGCCATTGAACACAATTATTCCGCTTGCTGTACCCTGTGGAGTACCTACATATTTTTGGATAGTCGTGCGCTCTGTTACCGGATTATACCCCTGGGAAGCCGTATATGGCTTCCTCAGCGCCGGCGTACATAGCCCGTCCTGGCGGTGTCCTCGAGCTTCACTCCAGACCTGAAGAAGAATGGAGGCAAGATGGGCATCGTACTTGCAATTGCAAGTTTTGGTTGTCTGAGCGGCCCGTTAATCTGAGGCTGCATTATACAGCACTACGACGACGACTACCTCCTGGCACAGGTTTTCGCAGGTACCGCTATAGTATTTGGAAGTCTACTGCTCCTGTATGCGAGACTTTCGCAGACCGGCCTGCACTCAAGGCAGCGAGTTTGAAATGAGACAGCTTGGTTGTTTAAGAGTTCCCATACATGCAGGTGTCGGTTCGTATCTCGACTCGAGGCGTCAGGAGGAATAGATGATCAACAAGACACCTTGGAGAGCAGCCAAATGAATTTTCGGTATGCCCAGGTAATCTGACCAAAATGATATTAGCTCAATATTATTCTCACCCCGCAACACTCTCCAAGTGGCAGCATTCTCATCCTTGACGCTCCTGGTTCCCGGGCGTGGTGGTCGTCGTTGTTTCGTTGTTGTGCTATCCGTGGTCGTTGTCACATCGGTGGTAGGCTAAGTTAGCGCCTTCCGAATTTACAACTTTGGGTGGCTTGGCACGAAAAGTATGAGTCAGTCACTCTCATACATGAACTATGACAACGTCGGCCTATTTCTTCATCACATTCTGTCTCTCTGACACCTAAAATTCTCGACATTTAACACCGCGTCTTTGGATTTCGGAATACTGTCTGGCTAGCTTCATTGCAAAGACCCACAGCTCAAAGCCCCGCAAAGACGCGATCCTAATGCCAGTACTCAGATCGAAGCAGCTCAAGTCTCAAAAGATGAAAACCCCCACCCGCTCCAAAGGGGCGGCTTCCACTCCACAAGAATCCACCGCAATGCCGCAGTCAACACGTCAAAACGGCACACATATCTTCTTCTGGGGTGGACCACTCTCCAACTGGCACAGCGGTAGAAACTACTCCGGAAAGCGCACCTTGGAACTTCTCCTGCCTAAGCTCGCCGAGCTAGACATTGGCCATCCACCTCCAGAAGCCTTTTCCAGCCGTCTGCTCTCGAGTGTGGTTTTTGGGTGTGGTGAGCAGTGGATGATGGCCATGAAAGGTTGGCTATTTGAAAGAGACATTGAACTCTCCGAAAAGCTGCTTGCAGATGGTGGAGATGCAGAGAAAGAATTTCAGCTGTTAAGGAGGGAGATGCTGGCGCCAATACGGCCATCGCTCAACGAAAAGGAGAAGAGGGCAATGTACGACTCCTGCCTCTGCAAATGCCTGCGCTCCAAATCACCAAAAGATCAAAAGAGCTACGGGAGGCGTTGCCGAAACTTCGACGTCAAGGTGTGGGACGTCGCATCTGTACCTGTCGTCGTAGCGTGCCAGATCGCGCGCGCAGAGGTTGATGACCAGCTGCGAAGGCTGTATTTGCGATCCGGGAACAGAGTCTTTGTTGAGGGTAGTCCTAGAGATACGGTGTGGGGAGTAGGGATTCGATGGGATCAGGTCTCAATCGAGAATCCTAGTAACTGGTTAGGCGAAAATAGGTTGGGAGTTTGTCATGGAATTGCATGTAAGGCGGTGAAGGAATTGTGGGAGGAAAAGTCGGGTGCTGAGCAGGTGAGTTGAGGTTGAGTCCTTGGTATCAATAGGTCTGAGAAATGAGCGGGGGCGTTATATCCAAGCGAACATTGGAGCATACAACCATGATATGAGCTAAGGCATTGAAGCTGGGAGAAGTTTTGTTGCTGCTTCAGAAATTTCCAAGGATGTTCTAGCTTTGAAGATTTTGGAAGAACTCCCAAGTCCTAACCGAATGTCACTTGGTAATGTCAGAGAGCAAGGTCTCAAAGCCCGACTCAGTACGGAGTTGAGCTTGGCTTTGGTACAGGAGGTTAAAGGCGTGCTATAGGTAGCCTTGTGAAATCCGACCATATGCAGTCGCATGCCAAATGGCTGGTCGTTCGCTTGAGGCCAAAATATGAGGCAACGAGGACCGAGTAGGAAATCTATCGTGTATGTCAATTCGTTGCTATATGGTAGAAGAACATCTTGCCCCAAACCCAGATAATGGGGCAAATTATCATGATGGTCCTTACAGCAATATTTCCTTTCTTTTGATGTCCTCCCTCCTTTCTGACCATTCGGAGCCGGGGTTGTCGATCATTTTTCTTCGTAGTGCGTTTAGCAACTTGGAAGGTGGGCTTTGGCAATTGGGCTGAGGGATCAGACAATGTAAAGCCGAGCCCCCAACATTGCTCTGCCTATCTGTGTAGGCGTCTGTTGTTGCTAGCGAGAGCGATTGCGAGGTGCGATCCTCCCTAACACTTCCGCAATGTTCAGGGCGCAGTCGAAGACAATATTATGTTACGAGCCTTGCTTCGCTCGCTTAGTCAGGGTCTCCTTCCCCACCACAGTAGATATGATGCGTGTACACTAGCCTACTGAATATGAAGTTTCTTTCAACCTCGTTATCGTGTAGTCGCTGTCGCCAGATTTGACATTTTTCTTGGCGCTTAAACAGAACAGAAAACTGCGGCGAGCTCACTTTCCACTCACTCCTCCGACGCCGCTTTTACCAGCACCCACCCTGAGTGCGGGTGAGTCGAGGGTGAGTCGAGGGTGAAGTCGACGGGTGAGCCTTTGCTTCGCAATCCACGCGCTCGTCGCTCGAAGCCCAAAATGGCCTCCCTCTCTTTTTGGGGGTCTTTCTCGAGACTCCTTGTCGTGTTGCCATGGTGGAGCCTCCGGTTTCCTACTTAAAGTTCATGGTCCCTGTGCCTGCGAGATAGCCATCTCGGACGAGTGTGCCGGCCGTGCTTGTTTTGCTTACCGTGCTATCTCTTTGACCGACCTCTGCCCTCCTGCTAGCACTATTTCCTCCGGACTACCACCGTTATGGCGAGAAAAAAGATTACTGGAGACGAGCTCAACGCTCGCGCTAAAGCGAATGGCTACCAGAGGGGGGGCATATCGGGAGGAAGACGGTCGTCGGAACCGCAATAAGCACATAGACAAGGTCAAAAGGGATCAAGATGCAGCGTTGGACCGCTACGTGTTGTAAGGGAGCGTCATCTACCACCATATAACGATCGATACTGACGTGGAATTTCAGCTGGCACTACGGAGGGATGAAGGAGGATGCTCTTCAGAAAGGACTTCCTGTTCCTGACGAAGCCGCTGCCCTGAGAGCGTCCTATGATGGACAATGAATGTTAGTCAGTCAGTCCCTATAATCTTGTTCCAAGACTTGCGTGATCAGAAACCTCGTTGACATTGTGAACCCTATCTACTCCTCGCGGGTACTGTTGGGAAGGACTGCTTTCCATTTCTGTAAGACCATCCAAGCCTCCTTCAGCGCTTGACTTGATCGTTCCGCTTTATCACTAACAGATCAAAGTTTTGAAGACAATTCAACAATCTGCTGCTCTAACTTTTCAACCTGCACTCGAGCCGCATGTAGATCCATTTCCCGCTGCTTTAGTTTTGTATACATTGCTTGAGCCTCAACTTTTCAAGTGTTGAGCTCTTGAGTAAGACCTGCGTTTTCCAGCTGCAGGACATGGATCTTTGAGGAGACGGTAGCGTTCGACGAGGGGCTGCTTCCGAACTAGCTGGGCCATCAGCTCATGCACATGGCTGACACGGGGCCATTACCGCAGCCTCAAAAGATACTTCCACGTTTCGACACAGCTCCATGTACACTCCAATCGAATGCTTGCTCAGTGGCTTTGTAAATAGATCTTCATTAAATTGATCTTCCTTCCTTTGGTATTGGCTTCCATTCGTATCCGTCTTCAAATCCTGGCTGTAGACGGACATAGGCTGGTTCGACGTTTATTCCTAGTTTTTTGTCTCAGTTTCGTCAGCTGAGGAACAGCCCATAATCGGAATTAAGCATACTAAGGTGATTTGACAACGCTTGTCGACATTTGCTCCTCCATTCAGCTCGTTGGGGATTTCCAGGTTTGGACATGAACCAAAGAGACTGTATTTAACCTGATAATTATCAGAAAAGGGGTCAATCCCCAATGTAAAGGAAACTAGATGTTGGTATAATTTCGAAGTAAGCTCTCAGTGTGTAAGCCAGAAAAGACCTCAATCAGATAACGCTGAATTGAAGTATCAAAGAGCCAGAAATGGCTCCCATTTTATGATCCCCAAACGAACTCTTTTTTTGCAGGAATTCAAGCTTAAGAGGAGAGCAGTCTAAATGCAGGAGTTGCAGTTTCATAGAAGCACGATATACTGGGGTGATGGCGGTATACTGGGACGAATGCGGTAAACTGAGCTTGACGGCGGTACAGACTGGGACGAGCGCGACAGACTGGGACGAAGGCGGCAAAATTAGCTGTGATCCAGTAAGAAAGACGTGGGAAACTTGGTACCAACAGCCGCAGAAATTACTAGCTCGCAGAATTTCATATTCGGTGAACAGTAACCACACATTCGCAGTGCCACTTTAAGCAGTGGCGTGGTGGTCACTCCTGGAGCGAAAGAACACTACCGCGATTTGAGTATCCACTATATGGATGCCGAATTCGTCAACAGACTTCGTCTAGCTCGTCTAATAGTTTCTCGATAGCGTGTTCGAGTTCGGATTTCGTTGATTGTGCCTGCAGCAAATCTATCGCGCGTTGGAAAACTTTCATCAGCTTCATCCTCCAGAGGAAAGGAACAAGGCCACAGGAAAGCGCGGCCACAGGAAAGCGCGCCAGAGGAAAGCGAGGCCAAGGGAAAGCGAGGCCACGGGGAAGCGAGGCCACAGGAAAGCGCAGCCAGAGGAAAGCGAGGCCACGGGGAAGCGAGGCCACAGGAAAGCGAGGCCACAGGAAAACGCGGCCAGAGGAAAGCGAGGCCACGGGGAAGCGAGGCCACAGGAAAGCGCGGCCACAGGAAAGCGAGGCCACAGGAAAGCGCGGCCAGAGGAAAACGAGGCCACGGGGAAGCGAGGCCACAGGAAAGCACGGCCAGAGGAAAGCGCGGCCAGAGGAAAGCGAGGCTATGGGAACGCGAGGCCCTTGAAGCTCGATTGCTTGGTACCACCCAAGGCTCACGTGAGGTTACCAAGTGCCTACTGAGAGTTACGCCAACTCTGGTCATGGCTCTCGCTTTTGCCACTGGAGTCGTGTTAGCCATCTAAATAGGCCCACTCTCCACCAGTACAATATCCTAACTGAAATCCATCGAGTTTTCCTGTGACAGGGTGGTAGGAAGCCCCGCGGGGGTGATGGCTTTGGGCCCAGTATGTCTCCTAACTACTATCTACAGGACAGGAGGAATGGACTAATCTCCCCAAAACTGCGCTGCTGGGAGCATGTGGTGAAGGTAGATTGGGTTGAGAAAGGCGTCCTCAGCCTTGCCGGGGACCAGAATCAATCCCTCGGCGGAACCATTCGGGGCAACCACATCACCACATCGACGTTTTCGCTTTGCAGCTTGCTTTCCAATAGTCGCACGCTTGCTGAAGAGCGACACCGCCATAAGATCGAAGGCCAACTTCTCCATAGCTCATGCGTTTCGCATGCTAAGCGCGTGCGTTGATGACTTTGGCTTTCAGAGGAGACCAACCAGACGAGAACAGACGTGAAGAGTCTGGAGCAGCTCGTACAGTATCGCGTTCTTCAACCCGCCAACTTACGACCTCAAAAGATCTTGCGCGCTCAAGCTTCTCTTAGGCCGCGCCTGCGCGTCCAAAGATTCGATTTCCCTGTTAAGCGGTCATACACTCGATGCGCCCCGCGTGGAGGAGGTCCTGAAGGACAAGACGGCTGAGTAGTGATATCACCAACGCCACCAGGACAGACCAAGGTGACCCTAAGCAACTACTAGCTAAGGGAGTGAGTCATGTCATTCGAATTCCGCCTTCGCTCGTAAAGGGGAGCCAAGCATAGCCAATGAGTTAGCTGAGTCTTAGACCATGCTCCGGTTTAGTAACCTTCAATCCCTGTCATGGCCTTGCGCACGAAGCTGGCGACTGAATGATAGCATAGGAAGCTAATCATGCCGATGGAGGTTACCAACTAGCGAATACGCTTCCTCCTCGTACCTTTCAATAGAATGGAACATTGTTCGTAGAAAAAACTCTCGGGACCTCTCCACGTTGGCTTTAACTATAGCTCTCTCTCGCCGGAATTGTCGTTCTCTATAGTGAACGCAACAGTTAGTCGCCCTCCGACTATTGCTAGTAGTCAGATAGGTGTAGTCGGCGTCTCTCGAGGGCGACTAGTCGGACGTAGTCCACGCAGGGATGAACATGAGGCGACGACGAGACGCTATTGGAAGCTCTTTCCTCGCTTTTAGGCACTGCCCTCGATACCACCGTCATCGCTGCGAGTTCTTGCGCAACTGGCAAGAGCTTCAACAAGTTAACAAAGCCAGCCCCTGTCATGAATGCTAAGGCATGCCAAGAGCGAGTAGCCTTGGCGAGGCGCCTCGAGGGTCAGCAACAGTTTCCCAGGAACCCAAACGACGGCAGCTGACGCGGCCCTTTCACGAGAAAGAGCAAAGCGTGGTTGTCATGGACTTCTGCCTGTTCCTTCTCGCGAGTACAGCGCCATCTCCCCAGCGGTGGCGGTGCGGTATTTTTTCCCATTGGCTGTGTCGCACTGCAGTCTTCGTCGATCTCCCCAAACGAGTTTGTCGCAGAAATCAGGTCGGGGTGACCAGGGGGCCCTGAGGTAGCCATGCATCACGCGGCTTGTTCGATGACAAGGGCAGGAGCAGCGCGATTGAATGGTCGATCGGTTCAGGAGGTAAGGAAGGTGGCACGGATGCCGGCTTTCAGGGCGAACGCAACGAACGGGCAGCCAGCGAGGAAGGCCAGGGCCATCGACGTCATCGTGAGGGCCAGGCCGCCGGCGAGGAAGGTTGGATCGAGGTGGGCGAATGAGTAGGAGAGGCGGGGTGGATCAACAAGGTGGTCACTGAAGTGAGACGACTTGCCGCCACGGATTGAGCACGCGAAAGGGACGCCGAGGTGAAAAGGGCGCCCGTGCAGCAAAATGAATGAGACACTGAGAAGTGCAAGCAGCGCACTCGATGTTAGGGAAGCGGGCTTTTATAGTTGTGTAAAGCGGGAGGGTTTGCCGATAAAATGTATGTACCTGTGGAAAGGTGGCAGAAAACGGCGACTTTGGGCCGGCACCCCTTCCACCGCACCCCAGCTTAAGCGCATTAACCTCTTTTTAGGCCCTTGCGCCAAGTGAGCACTTTTTTTGAGACTCTACTTCTCAACTTTTCGACATCCCATTTCCTCCCCCCACCCCGGCTCTAAACTAGCTGGCCCATAGTCGGTGGGGCTCTCGCCGTGCTCCCCAAGCTCGGAGTTGAACGAGTCCTGGTATGAGCCATCGCCCTTTGCTTTTTGGGGGGGGACTCGTGGTATGAGCTATCGCTCTCCGCTGTTTTTCGGCGGACTCGTCGTGCACTTCCCCCCCCCTCCCCTCCTTCGTCATCGCCCGAATCAAGCTCCTCAATTGGGGTTCGCTCACGTCATCTTTTCCTGGATGCTTGTATTGCTGACGGGCGGGAGCCTTCCTTGCGCTTTAATATCTCATACCTTTTTTCCGCCCGCTCAAGCATTCTGCACAGTGTCGCAGAATCAATCTCCAAAAAGCCTTGCACATCGCGGGACAGCTCCTCACATGCGAAATCCTTCAACTCGATTCTCAAACCTGAGCCTGGGGCAGTGTTTGGCTTTCCGTCCTCATCTCTGAAGATCTGTACCATGTTAGCATGCCGACTTGCATGACCCTGAGCCAATTTCACACATACCTGATTTTCAATTACCGGAGATGCGCTATACTCCTCTTCTCCTTGCTCATCTATCGTCTGCTTTAGTTGCCATGTCGAAACCGTAGCTTTCCGTGACCCCCTATACTCTATGTCAAGCCCAATAACCAAACCAATGCCCCCGTCTGATTCCAGGATGTAATCATCTGCTAAGTCGGGCAGATCCTTCCGCTTCTGTGAATAAGAAACCTCAATGACTACCCCTGGCCAGCCGGCGTCTTCATGCGTGAACATTGCATCAGGCTCGTGCTTTATAAGCACCTGATGTCCATTGTTGGTGGTATTTGGGAGCTCTAATCGTCCGGCGATTTCCCTGATTTTTTCGATGTAGGGACGTGATTGAGGTTCGTGGCTGACAAGACTTCTCAGTTGACCTTTTATCCCCTCAACAACCTCTCTTATGAAGGTGTCATGAAGTGCTGTAGGCATTCGAAAGGTTAAAACTTCCTGCACAGGACTGTAGTCGTATCTATAACAGTTAGCAGGCCCTCTTCCAGTTCCCTATTTCGTCCACAGACTTACCTGACTTTGTCTTCAACGAAACCCCAGAGGGCCTCGTCTGTTTGGAGACAGTCGAGAAGCTCTGTATATTCGTCGATGTGCAGTTTAAAGGTCTGCCAAGCAGGGGTTAACGAAAAGCGACCGCTCTTCCGCTCCTTGAGAAGATGAAGGATTTTCTTGACGCGTTCTGATGGCTTTGCGCGTGAATCTGGCGGGGTGAGAAGCGAATTGATTACGAGCTGTCCAGGCGGCGTAATCTTTCTCTCAGATGGCTTGAGGTGGTTCTGCATGGTGTTCGCAGTGTTGCGCTGTTAGTACGGTGAGGTGAGGCTTTTTGTCGAGACGCGTCAAAGTTGAGGCGAATTTACGGGAGGTGTGAGTCAGGGACGCGGGCGGGCGGTGGGGGCGGTCACGGGACCGCTAAACCGGAAGGCGTAATTCACGATAGCTATTTTACAGTTATGCTGAGCATTGAATAGCCCACAAGCTTGAGCGGGTGGCCGTGTACGCCGAATAATAATCCTTGTAGAGTAAAGAATTAATTGCACCTGATCGAAAAGTAGCCTACTATACTCCTCCTTCCAAGGACAATGACCACATCTTGCCCTGTCACAGGAAACCTCGATGAATTTCAGTTAGGCTGGTGGAGAGTGGGCCCTATTTAGAGCCAGATTCCTAGGAACGGCCAGTTCGTTCCCCAGGAACCAAAATGCTCCTGGGAATCCCTTGGCAATTCCTAGGAATGGGGGATGCGTTCCCAGGAACACCGGGTCTTGTTCCTGGGAACGTTTTGGCTCCTGGGAAAGGCACCATCGTTCCTGGGAACCGGCTAATGGTTCCTGGGAATAGTTTTGCTTGGTAAAGTGTAATCAAGTGCTGCGTAGGAAGCCCGCGGGGCCCCATAACCCAAAAAGTCCTAATTCGAATTCTGGACCGGCCTCAACTTTCTGGTGCTCTTTCAGCGTCAAATCGATTTCCCACTATCCTCAATTCTTTCGCCCCGGGCTTACCAGGGGACGCGCTTCCGTGACTTGTTGCAAAGACCCCTGCTCCTTTTTTTCTTTTTTTCTCACCCCTGCCTCAACCTTCGGCTCACCCCGGCTCCGTCGCTAGTCGCGCGCACTCAGGGCGGGCCTCACCCTAGGCCCGGAGGAGGGTGAACTCGCCGCAGGTTTCTGAACTCTTGGCATTGATTCAGATGCGGCTGCACCGTGACTACACAAGCGGCACACGGTCCCCCTTGTACGTATTCAGCAACATGCGGCCCCCGCACGGGATGTGTTGGCAACTCATGCTTTAGTTCATGATGATTCGCCTTAAATCGAATTGCGATTTCGCTGGCTTAACCCCATATTCACCGAACGGATTGTGCGAATTCTTGTCTCTGGTCTCTTTTGCTCTTATTCGAGCGCCATCTATCTCTGCTTTGGACATGACTTCTTGACACTATTGCGATGTGACGATCCATTAATCGAGAAACATGGGCACCCCAGTCAGACAGATACAGAATGCTTTCAACAACGCGGGGAATGTCGCAAATCAAGCCGGACACCAGATAATTTTTGGAGGGATCAACGTTCAGTCTGTCCCCGATCGCATATTACGTACTCGAAGCTCTTTCTAATGTGAGTTACAGGGGCCAATCTGAGTGTGACTCGCATCTACACAAGCTTCCGAATGCTACTCAAGCAGCCTTCAATTCCTATGACAAGCAGCATGACCCCCTTTGCCTCCCCCAAACCCGAGTCGACGTCCTTAAGCAGATAATAGCATGGGCTGATGGACATGACGAAAGGTGTATCTTCTGGCTGAACGGCATGGCTGGCACCGGAAAGTCCACGATCGCCCGCACTATCGCCCGCGAATACTATAACAGAAATTGTCTGGGAGCGAGTTTCTTCTTCTCCAGGGGCGGGGGAGATGTCAGTCATGCCAGCAAATTCTTTACCAGCATTGCCGTGCAACTAGCGGACAGGTCACCGTCTCTCAAGCGTTACATCTGTGATGCTATTACGGAGAACAACAACGTCGCCCGCCAAGCGCTGCGTGACCAGTGGCATCAGCTTGTCCTTCAGCCACTGTCGAAGCTGGACGGCAACTTCCCTCACTCATCCCTACTTCTTGTAGTTGATGGCCTAGATGAATGTGAGGGTAATTACAACATTCAAGAAATTGTTAGACTCTTAGCCGAAGCTCGATCGTTAGAAGCGGTTCGCTTACGGATTCTCTTAACAAGTAGACCTGAAATCGCTATTCGATGTGGATTTTACCAGATTCAGGACTCTGAACACCAGGACTTTGTGCTTCACGACATATCCCCGGTAATTATAGACAAAGATATCTCGATTTTCCTGGAACACAATTTCAAAAATATCAGGCAGGAACGTGGCTTCGCTAGTGATTGGCCAGGTGAAGAGGCCATCCGACGTTTGGTCCAGAATGCCGGTGGTCTATTTATATGGGCGGCAACCGCCTGCCGGTTTATTCATGAAGGCAGGCGATATGCTGCAATAAGGCTGTCTAAAATCCTTAAGGATGACTCTTCTAAGGACGGCTCCTCTGCTACTGCACCCGAAAAGAAACTCAACGAGATTTATATCGCAGTTCTCGAAAACGCTGTCCACCATGACTATGATGATCAAGAGAAAGAGGCTACGTATACAACACTCAGGGAAGTTCTTGGAAGTATCGTGGTTCTATATTCCCCCCTTCCTGCCGACTGTTTGGCCAGACTACTCCGCGTTCCTAGGGAGAACGTTGATCAGACGCTGGAAGATCTACATGCTATTTTGGATATCCCAAGACAGCCACATCGACCGATCCGTCTGCATCATCCTTCTTTTCGTGACTTCCTTCTCAGCAAAGAAAGGTACGGTGATCCGCATTTCTGGGTGGACGAGAAACAAGCGCACAGGGACTTAGCCAACAATTGTATACGACTTATGTCCCCCACTCTCAAGAGAGATATCTGTGGCTTGCGCACTCCCGGCGCTCTCACGACCGATGTAGAAAGCTGTCAAGTAAAGAAATGTCTTCCTCCAGAGGTTCAGTATGCATGCCTCTACTGGGTCGAGCATCTTCAAAAAGGTGGTGCTCAACTCTGTGATGACGACCCAGTCCATCAATTCCTGCAGGAGCATTTGCTTCACTGGCTTGAAGCCCTTAGCCTAATGCGGAAGACTTCCGAGGGCATTCTGGCGATAACCTCTTTGGAATCTACTGTTATAGTAAGTGAACTCTAAGCAGACTAGGCGAATTCCAGCTGATACATTAAGGCTAAGGAAAGCCCCGGTTTCTGCGCATTCATCCACGATGCAAAACGGTTCACTTTACATAACCGATCAGTTATCGAAAAGGCGCCTCTCCAAGTATATTTCTCAGCCCTTGTCTTTGCACCAGAGATGAGCATTGTTCGCGGACAATTCAAGGACCAAATTCCTCATTGGATCTGTAGGCTGCCAATAGTGCAAAAAGATTGGAGCTCTTTGGAACAGACGCTCGAGGGCCATTCGAGTTCAATCTACAGCGTCGCGTTCTCACCTGATGGTAGCAAGCTCGTGTCGGGATCAAAGGACTGGACTGTGCGGGTATGGAACGCCGCCACAGGGCAAGTCGAGCAGACGCTCGAGGGCCATTCGGATTGGATCAGGAGCGTCTCGTTCTCACCTGATGGTAGCAGGCTAGTGTCGGGATCAAAGGACTGGACTGTGATGGTATGGAACACCGCCACAGGGCAAGTCGAGCAGACGCTTAAGGGCCATTCAAGTTCGGTCAGCAGCGTCGCATTCTCGCCCGATGGCAGTAGGCTGGCGTCGGGATCAGATGACCGGACTGTGCGGGTATGGAACGCTGCCACAGGGCAAGTCGAGCAGACACTCGAGGGCCATTCGGATTCGGTCAGGAGCGTCGCGTTCTCACCTGATGGTAGCAGGCTAGCGTCGGGATCAGATGACTGGACTGTGCGAGTATGGAACGCCACCACAGGGCAAGTTGAGCAGACGCTCGAGGGCCATTCAAGTTGGGTCAGCAGCGTCGCGTTCTCACCTGATGGTAGCAGGCTGGCGTCGGGATCAGATGACCGGACTGTGATGATATGGAACACCGTTACAGGGCAGCTCGACCAGACGCTCGAGGGTCATTCGGATTGGGTTAGAAGCGTCGTGTTCTCGCCCGATGGCAGCAGGCTGGCGTCGGGATCAAATGACCGGACTGTGCTGGTATGGAACGCCGCCACAGGACAAGTTGAGCAAACGTTCAAGGGCCATTCAAGTTGGGTCAGGAGTGTCACGTTCTCACCTGATGGTAGCAGGCTGGCGTCGGGATCAGATGACCGGACTGTGCGGGTATGGCACACCGCCACAGGGCAAGTCAAGCAGACGCTCAAGGTCCATTCAGGTTCGGTCAGGAGCGTCGCATTCTCGCCCGATGGCAGTAGGCTGGCGTCGAGATCAGTTGACCAGACTGTACGGGTATGGAACGTCGCCACAGGGCAACTCGAGCAGACGCTCAAGGGTTATTCAAGTTGGGTCAGGGGCGTCGCATTCTCAGCTGATGGTAGCAGGCTGGCGTCGGGATCGGTTGACCGAACTATGCGGGTATGGAGCACCGTCACAGGGCAGCTCGAGCAGACACTCAAGGGCCACTCAGGTTCGGTCAGAGGCGTCGCATTCTCAGCTGATGGTAGCAGGCTAGCGTCGGGATCAAATGACCGAACTGTGCGGGTATGGAACGCCGTTACAGGGCAGCTCAAGCAGACACTCAAGGGCCATTTGGGTTCAGTCAGCAGCGTCGCATTCTCGCCCGATGGCAGCAGGCTGGCGTCGGGATCAGATGACCGGACTGTGCGGGTATGGAACACCGCTACAGGGCGAGTCAAGCGGACGCTTAAGGGCCATTCAGATTCGGTCAGGAGCGTCGCATTCTCACCTGATGGTAGCAGGCTGGCGTCGGGATCAGGTGACCAGACTGTGTGGGTATGGAACATTGCCGCAGGGCAAGTCATGCAGACACTCAAGGGCCACTCAAGTTGGGTCGGCAGCGCCGCGTTCTGGCTTGATGGCAGCAAATCCCATTCATTTTACTCAGTGGATAGATCGATGGCTTGGGTAACTCAGAATGGCTCGAGGATTATGTATCTTCCTTTGGATTATAGAGGTGTGGTTGCTACCGATGACAGTACTCTAGCAATTGGAGCTCGCAATGGTCGGGTTACGATCATTACGTTCTGCTCAGATGTTAAAACGTGAACTACTTGAACTACTTAACCACATCATAATTTACACCACAATATATCGAGATTGACTGGACACTGCTCTTCTTCGCCTTGGATAAAAAGATTTGCGGAACTCAAGTTCAGTTTCGAATTTGGCGCTATGTGTTTATGGTGCCAGAGGACTCGTTGGTTGTGCACACAAACGAGGATTGTGAGTCCATTTCCTTACGTATAACGGGCCAGTCAGTAAATCATTCTCTCTGTCTAATTAGCATAAAGCTTGACGCGTTGAAAACTTGGGGGTGTCGTAGCGGACCTGCGCTGACGTTTGGCTGCTCGATGGTTGTATTCCGTATCTTTCTCCTGTTCTTCTTTCTCTGACGGCGTTTCAGCGGCTCTGCGCTTCGCTGAAAGGTGGCGATGGACCCAGTTACACCCGTTGGATGATCGGATATAAACTTAGGGAACTGGTAGCTCCTTGTCTCCGATTTTAGGAGCGCATGCCCTCTTTCGCGGCGTAGAATGGTCTGCCGTTGTTCGCAATCTAGCTCAAGTACCCATATCGGGGGAGGTCGAAGATGATATATGCACTTGAGCCCACGAAACTCGGCGGTAGCTGTAAGTTTTGACTTCAGCCAGGGAAGGCGGCGGCACGAAGTTACAAGATATGCCTCTGAGTAAAAGAAAGCGCCGAGGCGGGCTCTGATCTCACGTGGAGCTAAGCGATATAGGCCAAGCGCCTGGTTGCTAGAGGAACCGAGCGTGGGCCGCCTGAGGCAGGGAGTGAGTCGCGGGGTGAGGGATCACCCTGGCCTCACGCAGCGGCCACCAACGCGCTCTGGCCGCGCAACCTCAGGGGCGGCGACGATCATCTGCTAGATCGGGACGGAAATGGCGGCTCGAGGGTGCGCAAAGACCTGCCCCCCGATAGGCTCTAACATCCCGCTTCTTTCCAAAGAAAGAAAGCGTTGTGTCCGTTGACAACCACTGAGGGGCTTCGACTGACAGCCATGAGGAAGGCGTGTTTGGCAAAGATGTTGCAGCCCCTGCTGCTTCTTCCTGCTGCCGTATGGCTCGGATGCCAGCGCTGATGACGGTGCACTCATGCGTCCAAAGCAGTACAGCCTTGAACGCAGCCAAAAGCCAGAAGTATATAAACTTGCAAGACTTGCTGCCTCGAATAACCTATTTCTTGTTTCTCTATCGTCGGGATAACCTACATCAACATCTACAAGATCGCTTTTTGCAACAGGATCGCTCTTCCTTTGCGCTCTTCTTGCCTGGTATTCTTGCCGTTCAAAGCTCGCCCACACATCCTGGTTTGCCTCGTGGCCCTCGTGTCTGCCGCTCCCCTCGCCTCTGCTCGCTGCGATCGAGGTGGCCGCCCACGGTACTCTGCTTAACGGCGGCCCCCTTCCTCGCTGGCCCAGGGCGATCTTGTCAGCTTGGGATTTTTCGTATTCGGCGAGATCTTCGAGGTCGCCTTCTTCGCCGACCTAAAGAACAACGTAACCAACAGTGTGCCGGATTATGAGTTTGGCGACGACGAGCGTGACACTATCCTGAACACCCTCACCACCATCACGGCCCAAGAGGAGCTCCACACTCTCAATGCAAACGTCGCCCTCAAATACTTTGACATCCAGCCTATCCAACCCGTCAATATACCTTCCAAGCCTCAGACTTTAAGTCTGCCGTCGCCTTGGCCTCCACCTTTACTAACGTCGCCCTTGACACCTTCCAGGACATCGAAACTAAGCTCGCCATGAACGGTGATTTCGGCCTCGTGCGCCCGGTCGCCTCAGTCATTGGTCAGGAGGGTGAACAGAACAGCTTCTGCCGCAGCATGCTGGGCAAAGTCCCTAGTACCCTCCCTTTCCTGATCACTGGCACCGGCGAGTTTGCATTCTCATCTCTAGTCCAGACCGTTGTCGCTCGTTTACATCAACCAACAGAACCTCCTCATCGTCAAGCCACTGCAGAGCTTGGTTCGGGATGCCGACTCCCACAACAGTTGTACGCATATCTGGCCTTTGAAACCTGGAGTTGGCTGGTAGGGCAATAGTGTCGAAGGTGGGTGTGGAGCCGTCCTGGGTGAGCAGCGGCTCTAAGCCCGAAATCGAGACCAATCGAGACCTCCACGCCTGACATTCATTGACAAAGATATGAAGTATGGTGTAGTTGATATTGGAAGTCGCAAAAGGTATTCTTGGTCTAGCTGGAGAGATGGGTTCGTCCACTTGACACTGGGATGCATATTCGCCTCCATCTGGCACACTGCTAAGCAATCAACATTGGTTGGGAATACTTTGATCAGAATTGCAATCTCAACTGTGAGGGTTAACCGTCTATAGTGGTACAGAAAAAGAGATGCTTCCCGCTTTTGGCTCTAGAGTCTATGTCCCAGCAGCAGTGCACCAGCCGAACGATGCAAACGCTCCCATGTCCCAGACCCGATGATCCACGTTTATACGTGCAAATCTATCGTCTTTGTTCGAAGAATGCCGTGTTCCAAGCGTCGGCGACCGCCCACACAAATGCAGCGCAACGAGGAAATGCGCCAAAAAGGCAACGGAAACTTTCTAAGGAAGCGGCAAAACCGTGAAATGAATCTCTACTTCGAGATTTCTACCCCTCCTGTCGCGCCGAGGATCTATGGTATTGTCAGTTACGTAACTCAGGGAAGCTCAGAGGGGCTTGCTTACTCTCTTGATATCACCATAGATGGCGAACTGACCAGCAGTCAAGGTTCCGACCATGAAAAGACGAGCACCGAGACCACCAAAGCTGCCCCTTAGGCCGAGCTCTTTTGCGATTTTGATCAGGCGGCTGGTGGTGCCTTCACCTGGCAGACCCTTTGTCTTGTTGATCTTTGAGAGCATAGTATCGGCAGGTTGTGAGACGATGGCAGCGGCGAAACCAGCAATCAAGCCTGAGCCTAGATTGACTGTAGTCTTCATACCGTTGGATGCCTTGTCCTTGTCGATGACCCGCCACATCATTTCTGCGACCTTCTCGTATACCACGAACTTGGCCATTGTGTACGGGACCTGCTTGAACAGGATTGGTCCAAAACCGCTGTAAAATGCGCCAAAGCCTTCGGTCCTGGCAATCTTTGTGAAACCAGAGACCAGACCATTAGCGAAGGTAGGTTGGGAGACAAGACGAATGCGGGTGGCTTCCAGAGGGCAGAGAGCGATATCGGCAAAGAACTCTGCGGTGGCGGCTGAAGCAAGGTAGACGGCTGTGCGGTTGTTGGAGGCCGCCTCGTAGCCAAGCTGGTTTATAAACTGCTGTTTGAAGAATTCGTAACCACCAAATTTGAATGCGCCCTGGAGGAAGTATCCGGCAAAGGTAGGGCCAACACCCGTGAGGAGCGCGCCTGCACCTTCATTCGCAATGACCTTGCGGAAGGTGCCGATCATGCCATTGTTGTACGTGACTGGGTCGAGCTGAATACGCGTCTTGACGCTGAGAAAGGGTCAGCGGATGCTTCAAGGAAGAGATGCGCAAGTGAACTCTGGCGGGACGTGGTTTTCGACTTACACATCGACGGGCGTGAGACCACCGTGTGTCACTGAGCAGCAAACTGCGCCAGCGAAGGCCTGAGACTATTAGCATTGTATCCATCGTAGGCACAACACGGGAGACGAACGAATCTGCTGTAGAGGTTGATGCCTGACAACTTCTGTGGGTCTTTTGAAGCGGCCTTCTGAACAAGACCATCGAGCTTTGTCGAGCCCACTGCTGTGGGAGGAGCTGTAGCAGCCATGGCAAATTCAGGTAAAACGGAAACGAAAGAGAGGAGAGGGGTGGTGATGTTGTGCGGCGCAAAGTTCTGTTTGGGATAAAAATCTCAAAGGATCTTTCAGGGACCTTTAAAAGGGTTCGGCGGCCGAAAATAAGTCGGAACTAAAGGTCGCAATACCCGCCGACATTCCCAACCCACTTACTCACACACGTGCTTGCCAGGGAGTGGCGGATTACATAAACAATGGCTTGGCTTTGTTTCCAGGCCTCGCCCCTTTTGTTCAGAGGCTAGATATGTCTTCTGCTGGAATGTGCATATACGTCACTCTTTAATCTGCACAGTCAACAATCGTTCAATCATCTACTCTCTAGAGCCTCCGTAAATGGACCTGGAGTTGAGGTATGAAACACTGTAGAAAAATAAGGTGATCTCATTGTAGGCTCTGGCAAACGTTAGCCCACAACATGACGCCGATTACATTCGGCATTTTTCAAGAGGTTTGCTACAAAGTCTACTATTTCACTCCATTAGTCCTCCGAAATACAAACAGAGCTTCGTCTTTGCCAGCAAAGCTGGGCACCGGCACCTGGACTACTTTGTCCCAGCATCCTTCCTCTTCCATCCACTCACCAATGATCTTGTCCCTGAATGCCGTATATCCATTCCGACATTGTGTTCCCACTACGCAGACTATCTCCCCCTTGTACGCGCGGATGACCTTCTCTGTAAAGCCGTCACCTCCCACAATAGGGTAAACCAGTAACAGCACGTCCTCCACCCCGCCCTTTCTATCCTCCCTCACCCACTTGATCCCATCCGCAACCACCGTATCGCTGATCCAAAGCGTTCGGTACACACTCTGTCCACTATCCACCGCAATAACCTCACCTCCCTCCGGCTTCATACTGGCGAAGTGTCTTCTGAGCATGAGCGTCCAATATCCATTCCCAGAACCGATGTCCAGTATCGACTTCCCTCCAGCTATCTGGCGTATAAGCTCTAGACTCTCGTAGCTCGGCACCACGCATCCAAAATGATGCATGAAGACCGGCAAGACATGGTGGCTTGTCTTCAATCTGTCTGTTGACTCATCCGGGCCAGCCCATTCTAGAGCATTACAGGACCACGTCCAGAAATCGAGCGCCGGGTTAATGTGTTGTTTTGGTGCTTTCAGCGGTTTGACCGGTGTGATGTTGGAAGTGAGATGGCGGTGCGAGGTCAGATGTGCCGAAATACTGGCGCGGAGAGAGGAGCGCTTCGCGTTTGCGGCGAACGATTTGAGCGTGTTGACAGCCGACTTATTGGGCAAGAAGATGGACGTATAGGCCGAGATGTCGGTTTGCGGAGGATGGCCGAGCTGCAGAAAGGGAAAGCATGAGAATGAAAATGAGGTCGTTATAGCAGTGGATAGGAAAGTAGAAGCCCGAGCCTGAGTGTAACACCAACGACAACATGCATCAGAAGGCATGACTTACGGGCCTGCCATCTCCATCTTTATACCAGTCGTGCAGACCGTGCTGATCACCTTGGAGGATAGCTTGTTGGACTTGTGCAAGTGTGACGCTGGCGACGGCGTGGTAGATGTAGCTGTCATTCTCGGGAAGAGAGAAGTAGATAGTGATGGCGGAGCGGAGGTCATCCTTCCCCAGAAAATCATTGGCTGCTTTGAGCTTCTCCTCATCTTGGAGGAGTTGCTGCGGGTCGAAGGACTTGGAGCCTGTGATATAGGGCGGAGAGCTCACGCTTGACATCTCCAAAAACGTCTTCAAGTCCAGAAGGGAAGACGACTCCAGTCCGCGGATTTAACAGAATTCAAAGGGTTGTAAGGATCCTAGCAAGAAATAGAAACATGAACAGCCGGCTTCCTACTGCAATAGAGGACTGGCGCATTAATTCACGAGGAGAGCAATGTAATGCCACTACTCAGATATGGGAAACTTTACATCAATTGTTTTCCAGCTCAAGGTTTAGCGTTCAATGATGTCACGGTGGAATCGTCAGCCATCGAGCATGGTCAGTAGCCTGAGCCTTTCCTGGTCTTGTATAGCTAGCTGAACCCTTTCGTGATCTGTCGCAAGATTGCTTCAATACCCGAAAACTGCCTCGTCATTCGGAATCAACTGAGAGATTTTCCCTGTTTAGCAGTGCTGAAAAATCCCGCACGTCGGCACGGAGTGCGGAGGCCCCAACTCACACCCACGGAACGGAAGATGCCGTCAGCACTCCAGAACAAACCCCCCGCAGAATAGTTCGCACCCGCCTCTCTTACACTGGTCGCGTCATGCAGTCTGAGCCTCGACTTATTTTGGGTTTGTAGTTATCCCCTGAGACTGGTAAATCGACATGCTCTCTTGCCTCTTCCTATCTCAAGTCCTACTTTGCGCCGGTATGCTGTCATTGAGGTCAAGTCTCAGCTAGCCAGTCTTTGTCACGGTCAAATGGACCCACCGTCCATTACTGTTGGCTCATTACAGATCGTTAGCCTGTGTGCTCAAAGTACTGTCGCACTGTCGCAATGGGAGACGTCAAGACTGTCGACGAGCGGATCAACGCAACTCTTGCGAGAGCTATATTTGCGAAAGGGAATCATGCCCAAGCAGAAGCCTCGGCCATGTTAGCGGTAAAGGGGTGCAGAAGCATCTAGGCAAAAACTACTTATGTGTGCCGAATCCGTTCGGTTGCTGGTCCAAGTATACAGCGCGAAAGGCGACGAAGCAGAAGTTAAAGCATGGCAAATCTTTCTGCCTGCTTCGGCGACGTAAGCGGCTGTTTAACTATCTCTGCAAAAATGCTGGTAACATCGCGACAGTAGAGATAAAGCGCGTATCTTAGCATCCATCAGCTCTCTCCGAAGCCTCTTCCAAACCTTGGTACATCTAAGTTTACGTAGGATCTCGACTGCCGTAGAGCTGCGACCACAACATGGTGAAGCTCGGATGAACTTCCCGAATCGAAAGTCGGCGAGCAACCCATACAACTCTCTGTGGCAGCAATGAACTTGGTACCTTGCCGTACTTCAGTTCGAAATCTACGCCCTCAATATGTCTGCAAAAGTAACATCAATTGTCAGAGACTTGGCTGGAAATATGCAACGCGAATACGAGGCTGCTCGTCACCACACTGCTTTTGGATGGCAACCGTCTCGCCGTAGCAACGTTCTCAAGGGCCTTTCCCCCGTCCGTGGAGAGTCCATTCGCTGCGTGCTCTGCAGCTTTGAGCACATGTTCGTTGGACGCAAGTGCTAGGTGACCCGCTGCAGCTGCATGGTGTGCGGCAGTATCAAGAAGGCCACTGGCAGCGCCACGATACACGGCTCACAACCGATTTTGAACAGGTACGGAAAATTCACCAATGCCCAGTGGACGGATAGAAGATGGGGGATGGATGGCAATATTTGGTGCAGTGGCCAGTCTTCCCTGTTCGGCCATGCGCATTGCTTTGGAGAGAATAACACCCCTACCTGAATCAGCTGAGCGGTGATAGCCAAAATCGGCATGCTAACCGACATGTCAGGCGGTATCAGGAATGGCCAAGATATGGTAGCTGCTGACGTCCGTTAGAAATGGCCGGATCCCCTTTCGGGCACTGTATGCGCTGTGGCCAATGTGGGTAATAGGGACATTGAGCATAAGAATGGGACGGGTCAAAGAAAATTTATGGTGGCTGTGGCTGGTAGAGACCGTGGAGACAGAGTCTTGGGATGCGTTCATAATCGGCTTTGACCCGGCGTCGATCGACGCTCTGATGATTTCAGTGTTGGATCGTTCTGACGGGGAACAGTATACATAAGGAGGAAACTCGTCTACCCTGTCGTCTCACGATAAAGCTGAGGCCGTCGCCCTCTTTAGCTGACAAAGCTAATGCAAGGCCCTTTTGAGGTGAACGCAAGCGCGGAACGAAGTAGCAAAAATCTTGGCACCCTGTTTGGTTTGTTTGCATTAGCCCGCAAAACTTGTGCGTGATTGAAGCTCCAAATGCCAGGCATCCGGCCCTGCTGCAAGGTGTACAGAATTCATTCATCCGCTATATGTGGTGATTTATGTGCCCCATAATCTGTTTGTGCATACATAACTTGCCTTAGAGCACAGAAAACCTGTCATGCCAGCCTGAGGCGTTTCAATCGGCAAAATGGACGCCCATGCCCACCTGCTCTCCCTCGGCTGGGCTGGTCCAGGACACTCTCTCGATTCCCGCCCTCACAAAGGCCGCCGTGGCCTCGCCTACGACCCGAAACAAGTCCACAACACTGGCAATGGCCTCATCAAACCACTCCTGATATCGCAGAAGAAGAACACTTTCGGTGTTGGGAAAAAGGCCCACGAGCCAGCTGCTGGTAATGAATGGTGGCTGAAGGGCTTCGAAACCGCGCTGAGCAATGTTGGGAAGAGCGAGAGCGAGAGGACAAGTGGGACTGCCACGCCAGAATTAGGTCGGCCTGCGAACGGATATGTAGGGAAGCATATGGGTCTCTACGGCTTCTTTGTGAAGGGCGGTGAAATGGAAGGGACGATTGGATTGGACGCACCAAAGGAATTTACGTTGACGAGACGGAAGAAGAGGAAGAGCGATGTTCCGGACAGCAGAGAAGGGTCACCAAATTCGAGTGATGGTGAGAAGCGGTCGGCTGAGACACGCAAGAAGCGCAAATCAAAGGAAGGCACTGAAGAATTCGAACAAGTGGGTGCATTTTTGCAGGCTAGAGACAAAGACGAAAAACGAAGACGAAGGAAGCAGAAGGCGGATGCTCTTGAGGAGTTTCAGCAAGTGGGCGAGTTCTTCGAAGCTCGATCTTCTAGACGGAAAGCTTCAACGAGCGTACAACCGCACATTGGTACTTCGAAGCCAGCGGAGGATGTTACAACCGAGGTTTTCGAGGACGCTGATGAGGAGCGACGACGCCGGCGGAAAGAAAGAAAAGCCGCAAAGATGGCGAAAGCCCTGAAAGCGCATGCCACCTCGGATGCGGAGATTGCGCCTACCACAACGACTGCCAATGCTAAAGACGACCAGCGCAAGGAGGAGAACATTGATGACACTCCAATAGAGAAAGCAGCAGAGAAGAAGCGGAGGAAGAAGTTGGAGCGGAAGTGATATATCCACAGATTATTCATGAATTACGATGTGCCGAAGTGTATTCGACTTGCGACTTAGCCGTATGACTGGTTGGTCTGTTGATTTGGAAAGATACCCAGTAGACAAGTTCACAGGCCGGGGGTTGTCCAAGTTACGGAAAAACTTACTTGGAGTTGGCAATGGCGTTCTACATCAGGGTGTATTGTCTTCCCAATCTCAGTCTAAAGCAGAAATGAATCAACGTCCATCCAGAGAGCCAGACTATTTCATCTAGTGCCAAAATTATGCGAATGTCAACGTGCTATGAGCTCGCAACGGATGCCAAGCAGTTCTTGATAAGGCTATCTAGTCACATCTGGTCTCACCAGCCAACACCATTCAAATTGAGGCATTATCCATTGTGCTTTGAGAAATTTAGGGAGTATGCCAGTTAGTATGTTCTGGAATTATCACGAGAGCAACCAAATCATCATTTGGCAGGTGTGGCGGCGTTGAGAAGCTGTCCCAACAAAATATTTTTCAGACTTGCTTTTCTTATCTACAAGCTTGGGGGGCCATCTTGGTAAAGGCGGTCCCCTGGATTCGACAAAGACGAGACGAAATATATTGCAGTCAACATATCTACTGCCGTTCCTGGAATAACTCTTGGCTAGCATCTCTAGGATATCATCATGTCTAAGGAGGACACTAGGACGCCTCGAGTCTTTTTCATTCGCCATGGTATGGCCCAGCTCTCAGCTGCTCAGCTCCGAAGTTTCCCAGGATCCCCCTGCAGCTAACACAGTACTACAGGCGAAACGGAATGGTCTAAAACCGGTCAATATACCGGCACGACTGATCTTCCACTGCTTCCAGGAGGCGAAGATGCCGTCCGCAGCTCAGCACGTCTTGTGTATGGAGAGGGTAGGCTAATTGACCCAAACAAGCTGGCGCACATTTTCGTGAGCCCCCGAAAGCGGGCGGGCCGGACGTGGGAGATCTTTGTCGAGGAAGGTGGCTTGAACGATAGTGCCAAAGTCGAGAGGACAGAGGACATTAGGGAGTGGGAATACGGCGACTATGAGGGCAAACTGACCAAGGAGATCAGGGTGTTGAGGAAAGAACGGGGCCTGGATAAGGAAAAAGAATGGGATATTTGGCGAGATGGGTGCGAGGGCGGTGAGAGCCCAAAGGACGTCGAGACAAGGCTTGATGATTTGATCGGGAGAATTAAGGCCATACAAAACCCGGTCCTCGAGAAGGGTGGCAGCGGCGATGTAGTTGTCGTAGCACATGGGCACATCTTGCGAGCATTTGTGAAGCGGTGGTTACAATGCAGGCTGGATTATCCCTTGAGCATGATGTTGGAACCAGGAGGAGTTGGAGGGCTGAGCTACGAGCATGGCAGCATCGAACAGCCCGCAGTAATGATTGGGATGAGCTACCCGAGCACGAAATAGAACCATCTTAGATTGCTAGGAGTGGAAGTGCATGCCAACCTCAAACAAAGATTTGGATTGTTATGTTTTTGAGAGTGCTGTCTTCTACAAAGCAGTAATTATGCAACGGAGAAGGCGTAATGAGTTATAACTGCCTACACAACCCTCGCGGCGGCACCAGGCCGCCACCGCAAAGGTTACAGGCACCTAGCTTTAGCGCGCGCATCACCCCTCGATATTTTGCAGAGCCCCCACCCGTTCCAAAAACAGGCCCTTCTCATTGTGCTCACTGAGAGTCCGTTTGGCTCTCTTCATATTTTGGTAGCTTCCAGGATCCTATTTAAGGGCCACGTACGACCTCTCTCTGTCGAAGGTGACTCTCCGCAGCATCCTCTCAACTCCAAGCAAAAGCGCTTTACTGCGTCCGCAGTCCCACGTCTGTCCACCTCTCCAACCATCATTGCTGTGGCGCGTTGCCCCTTTTCTCGAATTCATCAAGTCGGGATGTATTGTTGTGAGGAGAAATTAGGAACTAGATTAAGTCGATCTAGCGAGGTACGGTGGATCTCGCAGACAGTCGTAAGGACCCGCTTGGTCAACGTACAGGTTTCTGTACAAATTATTTCGAGGTTCGTTTGGAATTCCTGAGAGATTCGTTTGCAGGTAATACCGCGAGAATCTGAATAAGGGCTGCCGGGATTGTTGACGAGAGAGGGCGGAGGCGGATCCAGTGTCAGAGACCGATGAACTGTCATCCATCTTCGTTTCAAGGGACTGCTTGTAAGATTGCGAGGAATTGCAAAGCTAAGTGAATGTTTGGAAGCTTCAAAAGGAAATGTGAAAGAGCACAAGCAGAACAGAGAATGCGAAACACAATATCAAATGTGGGGAGAAAAGCTCAAGGTACTCCTTACCAGCTACTAACGAACATCCATAACCTCCAGTGCGACAGTTCGGGCTCGATGTGCCATGGTCATTGCGTTAGCAGAGATATCACCTCAAAGTCGTCGTCTTTGGTGTGGAGAATAACCCGTCGGAAAGTAACCCGTCAGAAAGTAAACGTGGAACAGAAGGCGCCCATGAGGAAGTGTTTGCATCCACAAAATTGCTCGAGTTTGCCCGGTATCATCGATGTTTAAGTCGGTGGCTTCTGTAGTCTTCGAGCCACATTCCTCACCATGTATCATCCAGCTGACCACCCTTTACATAACGACACCCGAATTGCTGGCAATCCTAGGCCACAGCTCCGCCGCTTCTTTGCCTACTGGTCCTGTGATAGCACTGCCCTTCATCTCGCCCTTCGGGTTGACAATTACTCCTGCATTATCTTCGAAGTAGAGGTAAACGCCGTCTGATCTTCGCCAAGGTTTCGATTGCCGCACAACAACTGCTGGCATGACTGTTGACAATGAAATGATCAGCTCTGATCCAAAAGCTTTGGCGTACAGGATGGCTGGGTAATTTGCACAGGCTGATATTGATTTGTGCGACAATGTAGCTCACCTTTCTTCCTCAGTTCAGGCTTTCCCTTCTTCACTGTAGCCATAACCATATCTCCCACACCAGCGGCTGGTAGCCGGTTCAGGCGAGCGCCGATACCCTTGACTGAGATGATGTAGAGATTTCGAGCACCGGAGTTGTCTGCGCAGGACATTACTGCTCCACTGTAGCACGGTGAGAGTCAGTGAACTGAATGCGGACCAAAATCTGGCGGTGTAGCGTGTTTTGGTGAAGGTTTCAAGTACGTACACAGGAAGGCCGAGGGTCATTTTGAGCTTGTTGCCAGAGGCACCGCCGCGACTGCAGGTGAGAAAAGCGTTAGCATGCTTCAACGAATATTGCGACGTGCAAATTGCGGCCAAGCCCAGTGGAATTGGAGTGCAAATACCCTCGCTTAGACATCTTGATTTCTGTATGGTGTGAATTGCGGTGTGAGAGGAAAGAATTGTCGCAGTTCGACCAAGCACATCGGCGTCGAAAACAAACTCGAATTTGATGTGCGCGCCAAGAGTTCAATTCCGCTAGGCTAAATTTGGATAACCATTGCAACGATCTACTTGAGTCGGCCCATAATACTCTTCTCACAAAGACTTCACCACGCACCACAGTACGCGTCTCGGCGTCTTTGACCTTGTACCCGCGACGCATTCACTCCCCACCCCTAACCCACTCGATCGAGCAGCACGTTGCATGTATGAATACCTTGCTCCCGTGGCTAACAGCGCAAGGTGGCACTTCCTTTAAGTCATCCATATGTGGTTGCAGTCTCTTTTCTCCCTTCATAACAACTGCAGGATTGAATCCTCATAGATAGGACATGCTCTTACGTCAGAGTTACTGCCAGCAACTATCTCGCTGGAAATGTGTTTGCCGAGTCAGCTCCCATCCTGCTGCTTGCGCGGCCGCTGCAAGAGTATTTGGAAGTGAGTGCACTATAAGAACTATACTGTAAATCCAGCTCTAACCGTCGCAGATACCATCAACGCGGGCCGGATTGACTCTATCAAAGACCATACCGAACGGATCCTGCAATCGTCTCCCATAAGCTATGTTAAGGGTGCTCAACTTCACGGCAGCCTTTTCAACCAGAGAATACCGATGGCGCTATATCATGCGCTGATACTAGCTTTTTTGTCGACCATACAAAACCCCTTGAAGCGCTCGTGTCGGTACGGGGGCCAATGGATTAGCCTCTTGGTGAGTTGCGTGATGGCCATGAATTCCTTCTTATTCTTCAAGTCAGGTGTCTGCTCAATCTAGGTCTGCCTCCTCTGTTAGCTCTCAGAAGCGTAAGCTTCATCCGTAGATGGTGAGATGGTCGAAGTCATCTTCAGCGAGCCCATATGCTCCCAGCCCTACACCAACACCGCAGGGTCTCGCGATGTCCTCACTAGCTTCAGAAATATGTCCAAGTTCGGCTGGGGCGCGGCATATCTTCCTTGGTTCGGCTGGGCCATGTCAACTCGTCTCATGGTCTACCTGACGAGGCGGCCGACGTATGATGCAGAGGGTAATATGACTGACTTAGTTGCTCTAGCAAGGCAGACTCGTGAACTTATCCTCAGCCATCCCGACAGAGTTCGAAAGTCAAGCCAACCGAGCGTCCTTGAAAATTACCTCTCAGTTCCGGGAAGCGATACTAAGCATATGACCCCAATCTAGATATGACGCGAATGCTTTAACCTTACGTTTGCCGGCCTAGGTAGCACAGCGGCAGCTCTTACGGCATTTCTATACGAGCTGGGCAGCACATCTGGTCATGACTGGCAGGACCGTGTCCGCGCCAAGTAAAGAGCAAAGACTGCTTGTGGAACTCCTGAACATTGCTGTTGGCGGTGATCAAGGAGACGTTGCGTCTACATGCCCCCTTTCCGACGGCGTTTTCCCGCACTATCACCGCTGGAGCAGAAACCGCCATTCCGTGCTTTCCGGCACCTCTACCTATTGATTGCGTTATCGGCCGGTCGAAAGAGGTCTAGGGCTATGATACTGAAATATGGAAGCTTGAGCGTCGGCTTGTGAGATGGGAATGAAAGCAGAAGCTAGAAGAGAAATTCGCAGTATTTAGCAAGGGACCGAGAGGCTGTATTGGGAAGGAGATTACCATGCTGATGCTTGAGAAGGCTGTAGCGGGCGTGCTGGAGAAGTGGGTCATTGCTGCCAAAGGGTCTCTGGGTGGAGCGAGCTTACTCGAGATGCAGTATACGGCGTGTGGTACAGCTTTTTTCTTTTTGAACGTAGGAATGACTAGATTTGGGTTCTTTGCTGGCAAGCACTTTGCAGACTTTCGGGCAACGGATGGAGAGCAACAACGTTAAACCCTTATTTCACCGACAGCAACAATTTGGGAGAGAACCGTTGTGGGAGGTGCGCAGTAGGTCAGCTGCAATTACTGTATTAAGGCCGGAGCGGCAAACCCCGCAGGGCATTTGACCTCCCCAGATACAAGTGGCATATCGTCCCCGTATACGAGATGCCGTTTTGCAAGAGCTCTTGCAACACAAGCCCCTGCATGGAAAGCCAAACGGTGTGCAATGGTGCCGATCAACATCTAATCATGGATCGACTACCTTAGAGACGACGTGCCTCCAACGGGCCCGTCAGTCAACAAGGTGGGTGATCCCCATTGGCCAAGTTCTTGCGCCTATGTCGGGCTGAGTGTTAACTGGCTGAAGGCTGAATCGCCGGATTTGTTTCTCATCTTCGGTATGATTGGTGCATCTCTGTCCTACGATGGGTAGTGCTAGCCTCATTCGAAGGCGCCCGGAGAATTTCTGAGCAGACATGTTGAAGCTATTTAGCGGGGCATATCGCAATGTGGTAAGACTGCATCGCTGCCAACAACCACAGCCTGCTTGCCACGAAGGCTGTGAGGAGGCTATGCAGCAGCTTGTCTGGGTGCAAAGGATAAATGGTTTGCTACTTTCCGTTTTCTCTGCGACCCTCACCACCTCTATTGCAACATGTTAGGCGTCGAACTGGAAGGACCAGACTCCTCCGAGCCTATAAATCGGGAGACTGCTTATTCTCGCTAACGAATTCGACTGGCCCGACGCACCTGTAAGGTATCACAAGACTCACCATGTTTACAAAGTTCCTTTGGCACGAGGTTTCCAACGCCAAGAACCGACTCGTTCCAAAACTCTAGGTGATCCAGGTCAAGGATTTTTTCAGGCAACCGTGCATTAGTTCGCCTTGTATCAGTATTGTATTGACCTGTTACAGTACCCAACCAAAACATACTGTTTGTCGTCTCACTTGCAGCGGTAAGACTGCTACCAGTTGTGTTTAGAATCAGCCACGTCACTTGATGTATCTAATCCCTCCTACTCGTTCGTTTGGTGAATGCCCACATCGGCGAGGCTGTATTGGGATACCGCAGAAACGGCGTTTCTTTCTCAACCGCGGACCATAACGCCCCGGGTCTTGACAGCCCTTTTTGCATTGTTTGCTTCCCCCATGTTCAACCACGACCACTCAGATAACAGTACGAGAGAGCACGCCGACGCTATCAGCACCATTATCAGATCTGGAACATGTCATATGCAGTCCGAAATCTAGGGATGGCGCAAACAACCCTCCCGCTTAGATGCATTGGCAGCAGAGCCAGTCCTTTGCACAGATGTGCTGGTGTGACCAAGGTGATGGCTGGTAGAGCAGCCCAAGATACCAATTCCTGGCGTCCAAGAAGTTTAACAGCCCTCTCTTATTACCGTTTTCGTACCTACCTGCTTCTGATCCTTGCTCTCGTTCTTTCAGATTTGCAATTTTCTCTCAATCAGCACTGATCCATTGCAATTCTAACAAAAAGCTCTTCCGGCGACTTTGAAAGTCGGCCCACCATTTTCCAGTGTAATTCCTTATCATTCGACTTAGTTCCTATTGTGTCTCGTCATGTCGTGCCTTCCTACCGAGTCGTGTTCAAGTCCAGTCACTGTTACCTACAACCGAATTTATCTGAACGGCGAACTGTGAGTGTTGGCCAGAGAAGCGGATGTGTATGCAAGTTATTCTGACAAGATTCAAAGGCCTATCTACGTCGAACGTCAGACTGACTCGCCTAAGCCGTCCCCACCAATACTCGGGTGTGCGGCGAGTCCGCCCTTCACAGGTCTGCACCGGCGAGGTGTACTATTCCGCTCGTCATCTCAAGGCGAGCATTTTTCGATCAAAGTCGAGCTCGATTTGCCCGGATCAGGGTATTACAATTGGCAGACGATCTCAGTGCTAGAGTCTCCTGGCTCATTCTACCAAGGGACCTCGAAGACAAGCCAGGAAACCCAAACTTTTGTCGGGGCAGGACCCTGTAAACGGCTTCATTTATTGCATCCACATCTCTGCAAGAAGATCGTGCAAAAGGCACGACGAGCACTCTCGAAACTGGGCAGAAAGTCGGGGAACAAGACTTACCGCAACTCTGACGTCTTGGTGGCCCTTCATCAAGATTGCATCACCTTTATGGATTCAGCACAGGACGCAAATCTTGATTCTGTTGGTTCCTATGGACCGCAATCCTCTGAACTGTCAGCTGGAGATGGCGCAGTCTACGAACTGCCCACAGAGAAGGCGGCGGCCGATATTGCGGCGGTACACGAAGCTCCCGACGACTCTTCTGTTCGCCACAAACCCCAGCATCCCCTAAGCGGACACTACTCTGATACCATCAAGCCCCAAACCTCGTTTGACAGATATTCAGGCTCTGGATCCAACATTTCGACATGGAACCAGATGCTGTGCTGGAGCTCCTCATCCACTCGATCTAGTTCGAATAGTGATGAATTGGGTTTCATAAGCCCTAGAAAAAGGCCGAGTGAGCTTGAAGACTCATCGGCAAGCTCGTCTGCCCCTCTCTTCTCGAGGCATACAACCAACACAAGTCGCGCTTCGCCAGTAACGAGCGAGAATGCACACAGGAACACTATTCCGATGCTAGCGGATGCTTTTGATGGATCCAAGCTTGACGTGGACGTCACTGCAGCCACAGAACCCATCTACTGGCAGAAGCAGCGATCAGAAGATTCAATCATGGGCGACTGGGGCCTTTGCGCATCGCCAACCTCGTTGCCACTGGGAAATGAGCTCTTAGACAGACAGGTCGAGGACAACCGAGTGCACAAACTTGATCCTGCGAATTGCGGAGCCTACCAGTCCACCACTCACGAGGCCGCAGCTACTACATCGCTGTTTGACGATGTTATCATGCTGGAGAACTCTAGGAGGAGTAGCTCGATCTTGAGCACCTGGAGTTCCAGTGATGCGAGTCCTTCTGACGAATGCCGCATTATCATGCCTCTGTGCCCTTGCCACGAGTTACCGATGCGACCTGACATGGATCTGTCCGATCTGGTCGCCGGGGCCCAAAGCCGTGGCGTGAGCTTGCACACACTTGTTCGTGACAACCAAGACACACTGTGCGGCCGCACGCGAAGCATGTTCTCCCTGCTACTGAAACTCGCCCGGACAAAGCTTAACCCCTTCAGCCACGAGATGCGAACTGTCTTGGATGCGGTTCCAACATTTCAGACCAGCTTGAAAGCGCTCTACGACCTGTATGCAGGTCGGCCCTTGTCATCCATCCACAAGCTTGTCTCGTTGGTGTTTATGGCATTTTCGATCGCGATCCTTACCATTGACGAAAGCTACCTTTCACAGTACGCCGGCGTAATGTGTATTGAGATAGCCTCCTGGACCGAGGCCCTTCCATCACCGGCCGACAAGCAGGCATTCAGCAAGTTTTTGGAGATTATGTGGTTGCCTCAAGTCCGCTGCTCGACTGTTTCATTCCAGGAGCGCGAGTTTTGTCCTTTTACAAATCTGAAGGGGCTTTCTACACCAGATTGGAGGTCTTCCCCATTATTGAATCCAATTGGGCTGCGTACTGGGGTGACTGTACGACTTTGTCAGCGCTACGTTGATTGTAAGTACTCTAACCTACTTCAATACCACACTGACAAGCAACTCAGTGATTCATTACGCGGCAGAGAACGAAGTGGCATCTGGCATGTGTACGCCTGACCATCTCCTCGGAAAAGACCCACCTCCAACCTTCGTGGACTCAGCTATGGTTTTCATGGCGCCTTATCTGGGACAACAAGTGTCAGAGACTATGAGAGAGGTTGCTTCGTCCACAGTACAGGCTGTGCGCAATGGAAAGCTGTTGTCTTTCAACCAAATCAATGAGCACTTGAAATTTGAGGTTCACAATCGACCCGGGCACTTCGGCAATCTCAGTAGCCGAATGTCTCAGAACTTCTCTACTCAGTGTCATGATGCAACTGCAATGTTTGCTTGCCAAAAAATTGCATGGCTCATGAGGACTCTTCAAGACTCTGGGAGTCGCGTTGATTCTCAGATTTGGGCTGAAGATGCCAATCCACCTACGCTCAACATGCAGAAGCAGCACCATGGGACGACCCCCGGTTTAGACGCCTTCGCCGCCGATTCACCCAGCACAGGTCCGTCGGACCTGAATCAATCTATCAACAGCTCTGTACAGACTCGCTCTCTGCCGGGCTTGAACAAATCTCCAGCGACCCGAAAGACAGGTCGACAAAGGAAAGTTCGGCAAGACATAATTTCATCAACTTGCTCTGAATGTGGCGCGATGTTCGAAGGAAAGTACCACCGAGATCACCTCCGCCGACATCAGAAATCGCACAGCAACCGCTACATCACGTGTGAGCTCTGTGGGCGCAGGCTGAAGTACCGCAAGGACAATATTGCGAAACATCTCAAAATTTGCCACCCAGGCCATGGAAAGTAGATCTTACGGTCTTTGATAGAACAATAATGCCCCAATAATCGCTGTCATACCATACTCAACGCCTGTGTGACCTAATCTGCTCCTGAGACCCACTTACCCTAAGACACTTACGTAGGTTGGACGAGTTCGAATTTCCGGCAGAGCTGCCGGGAAAAGTCAGGCGGGAGGAAGTGATTCGAGACTTTGTGAGGTACGGAATTAGATGAACTTGGACACCGGCGGTCAAGCAGGGGGCGCTGGCTAACGCCGAGAGCGAGAAGGGCCCGGGATTCCCCGGCCGCCTCGCACGATTCTTCAAGCGATCCGCATCTGGCCTTTGTTTGCGTTGAAATCTGAGGCACAAGCCCCGGCCAGCATACTGCACCCAGCGCGTTGCCTCGGTCGGAAAGCTGCATGATTCGTTGTGATTGCTTACACTTTAAGAGGTCGAAGCTTGAGAATTCGTCACTCGGCATCGCCTAGTCGCAGGGTGCTGGCGCCGCTAAATTTCGAAATGGTGGGCAAGCTCGCAGGAATGGTTGCTTCTTCCAACTCCCAAACGCCACAACAGTCTGTTCTCACATCAGCCCTTTCTCTTTTCCATTTCGTTGTTTGTGACCTTTCCGTTTTGGAGCAGATGCCCTAGGCCGGTACGCGTCCGCGCCCAACCATCTACACAGTAGAACATTAGAAATCATGTGCGCATCACCCAAGGTCGCTAACGCCTCCATGCTCCCTGCGAACATCGCACGTGTGCGGCTCAATGTGTGTTTTATGCCGTATTAGTACCTGAAATACAATACGAATGAGCGTTATCGACACAAGCGGCTTCGGGACAAGCCGAAGGAACTATGAATAGAAGCTGCAGCCAAGTTGATGACGCCTTGTTTGCTTATCCCTCGATGCACGACTCGTTCAACCGGCAACCTACATAATTCCTATCTACCTGTCGTCTGTGGCATTCCCCATAGGGACTGAGGAGTTTCCAGGGAACGTGAAACAATAGATTGGCTGCTCACGGAAGGATTCCCACCGTTTCCGACACCGGTGGCGCCTCCAGTTTGCTACCGCATAGCGATCGATAATGTTTGCCAATAATCCCTTCCTCAGAGAGGACTGTCTAAATTCGGTCTCACTTTTGGCGGCTGCCTGCTCATCAATTCCTATGCGCGGCCTCCGACAGGACCTGCATGCTCCCGCGAAGAGGGCTGTTGAGATTCACTCATGATCAAAGCCCGCCAAGGGAATGCCTTACGCTCACAATGTGATGTCCAGGTGGTATATGTTCCCTTACATTACTTCTTTCTTCGTCCTTCTGTTCGTAAGACGCGATCTTATCTCAGTCTCTCTCACGTTCCACCTCTTTATCCCCTATTCCCCCTGCGTCCAGAAGTTCAATATTTCTTCCGTCTCTCATAGGACAAGCTCAGGAAGCAGACCTATAATCACTCCAAAACCATATCAAGCCATGTCTTCATCAGCTCACGAATATCATCAGCAAAAGAAGGAGGGTTCCCCGCAAGGAGACAAGAACACGAGGTACCTTATCCGTCCACGTGTTCCACCGGCCTCGGTCGTGGGCTGACATCAGCTCGCAGACAGGGCCAAGCTGCCTCTGCCCTCACATTACAAGCAGTGAGCCAGTTCGAACAACAACCTCGCAACAATCTTCAGGCTCTTGAAGACCGCGTCATGGAGCATCGTAAATCAAGTCCCCTCCCCGGCGAAAGCAACAAGAACCCGGACGAACGACAGAAACAGATGGCGGACCGCATGAAGGCCTGGTCGGACGAGTGGGAGAGGTTGGAGCGGAAGTGATTGATGGTTGAAGACTCAGCTCTACTCAGATGGAGCGTCCGGGGCTTGGAGCGCTTCTGGCTTGGACTCTTTTCTCAGGGGGGAATACCTCTCATAGTGGTCTAGGATGGGGGCGGTGACACAAGTCTCGGGTCCGTTGGGCCTCAACTATCTCCCCATCAATAGCCGTCAGACTCATTGATAATTGTAATGAGACACTATATTTCCACCCAAGTCGAGTCCAACGGTAGTGATAGTCCCATGCACAAGCGTACTCCGACCCTCCCACCAATGTCCCCTTCTAGGCAAATAATGCATGGATGAAGCGCCGCACCGAGTCTACATAGCCTCCCCCAGCGGCAACGCCTTGGCCGCGTCCCTGAGACACCGCAACCCTGCACTACCGCTGTAGTATTTAGCCTCAGGCGTCTTCTGCTTACTGTTCCTACAAGGAGGCGCACGCTATGAAGCATTCATCTTACTTGTCCGTGGACTTGTCTTGGAGAGCTGGGTGGGCGTTTGTGCACTCAGCGCCTCTCGTTCCGCAACTGCTACACTCGGCTTGGACAAGTACTACAACTCAAGCACTACAGCAGTTAACACTTGAAGTTAGTCATCTGCACTTATGCTTGCGCCCTTTGGATACCAAGAATCAGAACGGTTTGGGTAAAATTGATATCTAGATGCTTAAGTACTGGTCCTTTAGCCGGTTCGCGTCATAAAGTGATGTATAAATCATCCACGCAACTCCTCGCTAATGGGTATACCAGCCCAGCCGTTGCGCCGCGTAATAGTACAATGGCCTTGGGCCTTTCTTCCCATCAGCTATCGGCGGCTTGCTCGGTAGCAAGCTCGCCTTCTGCATTCTTCTCCTCCCTCTCTATATGGTCTTCCTCCTGTGCACTGATGGCGGCATTTTCTGCAGCCACCTCGGCCTTCACAGCTGGCTCTGCGTTGCTAGGTCCTGCCTCAGACTCCGAAGGTGGCTGCAGGTCGGCTTGTGGCAAGTCAGGCGGCGAGTCAGGTGGGGTCACCTCTTGTCGAACTTCAGGTTGTTGGTTGGCTGCATTGTCGGCCGTAGCGGGGCCAACGTCTGCATCTTCCATTTGTACATCTGTGGTGTCTCCAGCCGCTTGAGGTGATTGCTCACCTGAGGCCGCTGCTGATGGGTTCGTTATACCTTCTGGTGATGGTGTCTGGGCCTCATCTGCCTCTGCAGGGCCAGTATCGTCAAGGTTCATGTCCTCGTCAACGTCATTATCGGGCAGTGAAGATCCTGCCAATGGAGTTGCAATGTTGCTGTCCATTCCAGAGTCATTGAAATCGGTCAAATGGCGAAAATCCATACGATTCCGCCGTTTCCGAGTGCCTGGCTGTTTGCGTATACCGTTGGCTTCATTCATCTCTTCGTCTTCACTGTCACTGAGTTCGCCATCTTTCTCCATATACTTGTCAAACCGCCGTTGAGTACGTCTTCGGTCAGGATTCTCATCTTCATCCAGGTCGTCCATAGCAGCCTCATCCTCATCATTCATGGCCAGGGAATCTCGAGGGACGTCTTGCATTTGCACTGAGGGGGCGAAGGTGGTCCTCTTTAGATTTTCAATGACCTGTATTCGGATTTTCTCTAGATATTCACGTGAGTTGGCATTGTCCATGTTTGACGGTCGTACATCCAACTCATAATCAGGAGCATAATACTGCCAAGGTCAGTGCTCGGTTGCTTACGGTAGGGGAACAAACTTACCTCGTAATAGTCGTTATAAGGTAGATTCGTGCTCATTTGCTCTCCAACCAGTAGTCCCGTCTCATACGCCCACGTACGTGAGACATTGCGCATTGTGTAGCCACCACCGCCAAGGATGAGCGTGGGCAGATTGTACGACTGGACGAACTTGACACAATTGGCGTGCCCTGCCATACTCAGGTTGAAGCAACCTAGCCGATCACCAGACAGACTATCTCCACCGCATTGTAAGACGACGGCTTGTGGTCTGTACCATTCCATGGTGTGTTTGATTACCGGCTCAAAGATGCCCTTGTACGAGGTATCATCGATGCCATCTCGGAGAGGAAAGTTGATCGCGTAGTACTTTCCTTGGCCGACACCAATATCGCGGAGCTCACCAGTGCCGGGGAAGTACTCTCCGTATTTGTGGAATGACACCGTCATCACTCTGTCCGTGGTATAGAAGGCCTCCTCGACCCCATCTCCATGATGAACATCAATGTCGATGTATAGGACACGTTGATTGAAGCGAAGCAGTTCGATGATCCCCAGGACAATATCGTTGATGTAGCAAAAGCCGCTTGCTTCACTTTTCTTTGCATGATGTAGACCTCCAGCCCAATTGATCGCTACATCCGCCTTTTGCCGATTGAGCCTCGCAGCGCCTTCCATGCTGCCGCCAGCACTGATTCCGCAAAACTCGAACAAGCCATCAAAGACTGGGCAGTCGTCGCCGACATTGAACTTCTGTTGCTCTTTGACGTACGAGTCCATGTTGTCAGGCGTGACTTTGGCCAAGAAGTCGACGTATTCGTCGGTGTGGAACTGCGTCATTTCGTACTTTGACGCTGGCTTCGCTCGATAGATCTCCATCTTTTTGTAGAGGCCATAGTTCATGATCAGGCTATGCGCGAGTCTTATGCGATGCGGTTTCATAGGATGGCCTGAAACATAGGCGTAGTTTCCGACATCGGAGTCGTAGAAGTATGCCACTCGCTTCTTGTCGCCGCCGCCGTTCACTGTTGGGGGATCGATTGGGGCGTACATTGCCTGGTTGCTCATCTTGGGGGAAAAAAGAGGCTGCTGTCGGAGCCTTCGATAAGGAGTTCGACTTGTAGATCAGTGAATTCAAGGCAGAACCTGGCGAAAATCTCCCCTGTATCGGAAGGAGGGTAAGGAGGGTAAGGAGGGTGTTGTGTGAGGGTTGAGACTGGCCCGGGGGGCGGAACTGTTCTGGTTGATGTGCGGCAGTAGGAGGACAATGGCTTTAGGATGCTACGCTGCCGGTTGCATGAAACTCCTAAGAACAACAAAATCGCAGGCTGATGTTTCAATAGTGAACACGAGTCATGTAGAGCGATTGTCAGTCTCACGGAGAAGCCCAAAGATTGCGAAGGAGCTGGTTCTAGAACTTTGGAGAGAAATGATGCCCGCATCAAGGAGGCTATTTTAGCGCCGATCAGCCAAGCGCAGGTACCCAAAAGTTTACGCAACTTTGGAGAGCTCGCAATTTCGGAGCATTGTATGAAAGACACAAACTCACCACCAATGTTATCTTAGTGAGCGACAGCAAATCCTTTGCAGAGAAGTGACTGCTACCGAGCTTCTGCGGAGCACCTAGCTTTTACCTCACCCGACAAGAAATATCACGCACGAGACAAAACGCCACTTCCTGTTCGTGTCAATCCGAATTTCCCCAAACCTCTCCTCAGTCCTATACCAGTGACGGCTTAGAAGTCCTCCATCATGGACCGACTGAATCGGATGCTTGCCGCCGCTCAAAGCATG
>Ga0335072_10000287_pt1 | contig 106459 bp, 99 predicted proteins | sample Lox_Sample_21_FD_206725 | JGI IMG/M metagenome (GOLD analysis project Ga0335072, IMG submission 206725) | Soil microbial communities from Loxahatchee National Wildlife Refuge, Florida, United States - Lox_Sample_2.1 | ecosystem: Environmental > Terrestrial > Soil > Wetlands | place: USA...
TGAGCTCACCGCGGTCGAGTTCGCCGCGGATGGTGTCCTCCGGAAACCATGCATAGCCGAGCCCCATGCAGGCGGCGTGGATCGAGGTCGCCTTGTTGCCGACAGTCCAGGTTTGTTCGGCACCGATTGCGCTCCCGGACTGTCGGTGAGTGCCGGTGTCGCGCACGATCAGGTGCCGGTGCTTTCGCAGGTCCTGCAGCGTGAGCTTGCGTCCCAACCGGTGCAGTGGATGGCTCGGACTCGCCGCAGCGATGAAGCGCACACGCATGAGCGCGTCGCCGTTGAAGCCCTGCGGAATGGTAGGAGCGATCGCCAAGTCGACCTTACGCAGAGTGAGCGCCTCTTCGGTCCCGCTGATGACCGTCTCATAGAGCTCGATCGCGGTCCGCGGATGCTCGTCAGCGAAGAGCGCCAGGCAGCGCAACAGCAGCCAGGTCGGAAATAGAACATCGACCGCAAGCCGAATCTCGGGCTCCCAGCCAGCGGCGAGTGTCGCCGCCGCGCCCTCGAGCGATCCGGCCTCATCGAGCAACGCCTTCGCGCGCCTGTACAAAACTTCGCCGGTCACCGTCAGGCGGGCCTTGCGCCCCACGATCTCGAACACCTTGACCCCGAGTTGCGACTCGAGCTTCTGCACCGCGTACGTCACGGTTGATTGTGTTTTGTGCAGCAGCTCCGCGCCCCGCGCGTAGCTGCCCCCATCGACCACTGCGATCAGTGCATGCCAGTGATCCAACGTGATTTTCGGATTCATGTTCGATGAAATCGATGACTATAGTCGAATAAATCTGCTTTTTTATTCAAAAAGTCAATGGCTTAATCACATCCCACGGGAAATGGCTCCAGTCGAACGGGAGAGAAGTCATGGGAAAGCTTGCGGGTAAGGTTGCAGTCATCACGGGTGGATCGAGCGGCATGGCGCTGGCGAGCGCCAAGCGGTTCGTCGAAGAAGGCGCCTACGTTTTCATCACCGGCCGCAGGCAGGAGGCGCTCGACGAGGCCGTCAAGCTGATTGGTCGGAACGTGACCGGCGTGCGCGGCGACGCAGCCAGTCTCGATGACCTCGACCGTCTGTTCGATACGGTCAAGCGCGAAAAGGGCAAGATCGACGTCCTGTTCGCGAGCGCCGGCATGGGCGAAGCCCTCCCACTGGGCGAGATTACCGAGCAGCACTTCGATGCGGCCTTCAGCCTGAATGCGCGCGGCACGCTGTTTACGGTTCAGAAGGCGTTGCCGCTGCTCAACGATGGCGGATCGATCTTCATGACCGGCTCGGTTGCTTCGGTGAAAGGCATTCCTGGTTTCGGCGTGTATGCGGCGAGCAAGGCGGCGTTGCGCTCATTCGCACGCACTTGGCTCAACGAACTGAAGGGCAGGAATATCCGGGTGAACGTGCTGAGCCCGGGGCCGATCGCCACACCGATGCAGGACCAGGTTCTCGATGAGGAGGGGAAGCGGCAGATGGAAGAGCTGATCCCGCGGAGGAAGATGGGTCGTCCTGAGGAGATTGCGACGGTCGCGCTGTTCCTGGCTTCAGACGATTCGAGCTTCGTGAATGGGGTGGAGTTGTCTGTCGACGGCGGCCTCTCGGCCATCTGAGAGGCCGGAGAATCAATATCAACACGGACGGAGAAGTATTATGAGCTACGCGATTGTGGGATTCGGTGCGGTAGGCCAGGCCCTCGCCCGAGCTTTCGCTCGCAAACACATCGAAGTCGCAGTCGCCAGTCGGCGGCCACCCGAAGCGCTGGCGCCGCAGGCGCGCGAGATCGGGCCCACGGTCGCCCCCGAGACACTGCCGGAAGCAATCAAGGCGGGCGTCATTTTTCTGGCCGTTCCATTCTCGGAACATCGCGAGGTCGCCAAGAATCTGCCGAGCTGGCAGGGGAAGACGATCATCGATGCGATGAACGGTTTTGGCGTTTCCTCTGCTGTCGTCGCCAAATCCTTTCCCGGTGCGCGGTTCGTGAAGGGCTTCAATCATCTTCCCGCCCGCATCCTGGCCGCCGACCCGTACGTCAACGGCAGCCGCCGGGTCGTGTTCCTGTCAAGCGACGACGAAGGTGCTGCAGCACCGGTGGCGGCGCTTGCCGAGGAACTGGGTTTCGCGCCGGTCCATCTCGGGAAGCTCGAGGAGGGAGGCGCGCTTGTGCAGGCGCGGGAAGACAAGAGCTGGGGGCCCCTGATCTTCCAGGACCTGTACAAGAAGGAGCCGTGAGCTGCCTCCGGCCATTGCCGCAGCAATCACGGCGCGCTGACCAACGTGGGCTTCTTCCCTATACCTCCAACGAAGGATGCATGACGTGACCAAACTGAATGGACAGACCGCCGTAATCACCGGTGGGGCTACGGGCATCGGCTTCGCTGCGGCAAAGCGGTTCATCGAGGACGGCGCCTTCGTCTTCATCTCCGGCCGCCGGCAGAAATCGCTCGACGCCGCCATGGCCAAACTCGGGCCCAATGCCCGCGCGGTGAAGGGTTCGGTCTCCGATCTGGCCGACCTCGAGCGACTCTACGCGGCGGTGAAGACCGAACGCGGAACCCTCGACATCGTCTTTGCCAATGCCGGGACGGGAAGCGCGCTTCCGCTTGGCAAGATCACCGCCGAGCACATTGATGAAACCTTCGACACCAATGTGAAGGGTACGATTTTCACGGTTCAGAAGGCGCTGCCGCTGATGGGCAAAGGCGGTTCGATCATCCTGACCGGATCGAGCGCCGGCACCACGGGCGCGCCGGCAATGAGCGCCTACAGCGCGAGCAAGGCGGCAGTGCGCAACCTCGCGCGGACCTCGGCGCAGGACCTGAAGGGCACCGGAATCCGGGTGAACGTGCTGTCGCCCGGGGCGACGGCGACCGAACTCGCGAAGGAAGCGCTGGGCGAGGAGGGCCAGAAGGTCTTCGCCTCGATGACTCCGCTCAAGCGCATGGCCGATCCGGCGGAGATTGGAGCGGTGGCTGCCTTTCTCGCGTCGCAGGACAGCAGCTTCATGACCGGCAGCGAGGTCGCCGTGGACGGCGGCCTGGCGCAAATCTAAGGAATGGAGAGGTCTGTATGAGTACTCAAGACAATGCCCGGATTGTGAAGGAGTTCTTTGCGGCAGTCGGTCGCGGCGATAGGCAAGGTCTCCTGGCGCTGGCTGCCGAAGATATTGAGTGGATCATTCCGGGCGAGGACTGGCCGCTGGCCGGCACGTACCGCGGGCACGCGGGATTGGCGAATTTGCTTGAGACGGCATCCAGGAAGATGGAAACGTCCACAGAGCCCCGCGAATACGTGGCGCAAGGAGACCGGGTTCTGGTCATCGGTTTCGCCAAGGGGAAAGTCAAAGCCACGAACAGGACGTTCGAGGACAATTGGGTCTTCGCCATCACCGTTCGAAATGGCAGACTGACGAACATCCGGGAGTATATCGACACGCAAGCACTGGCCCGGGCCTCCGGGCTGGACGCGAGCCTCAGTCCATGATCCAACGGGATAGACATCATACGAAACCATTCCGGCTCAGGCGGCTCTGGTAGCCGCTGTTCACCGCCGCCTGGAAGCGCCGCTTGAACAGGTGCACGTACCACTGCCCTTCCTCCGAGAGGCTCCCCGACACTTCGAATTCGCGCTCGTCTGAGCGAAGTGTCTCTGCGGCATCAATGAGCAGTTGAAACTGTGCTGCGGCATGAGGCACCTGCATGTGTGTCTGGGATGCGCCCTCGAAACGCCGTGCTCTGAACGCGCGGCGGGATCTGACGCGAAATGGCGCCCTGCCGTGGGTCGGGTTCTGGGGCTGCTGATGGTCATCAGTGTGGGCTGTGTGATCTTTGCCGTCATCGTCTCGGCGGAGCACCTTTTAGGCACACAGTTCGGGTATTTGATTTTGCGGCCACAACGCGACATCCGACGGTGATTTCGAAGTGCCGGATAGCGGTCAGAGGATCGTGGCGCAGTTCGCGGTCGGCAGGTCCACTCAATGCGACGGCGTTCGGGCAAGCGGCCAGTAGACCTCGGTGCGCCAATCCGCCGGATCAGGGTGCTGCGCCGGATCGGTGACGTAGGACTCCCAAGGAGCCCCACCGGCCTGGTAGCCCTGTGCCTCGATCCAACGCTCGATAGCGGCATGGGTGTCGGGTAATCGATCATACCCACCCACGTGAACTGCGAAGGCGGCGGGTCCGGCCGGCAAGCTGCCCGGTTGCATCTCACCTGATGCCGGTGCCGGGACGGCGAGGGGCATGGCGGCCTCGACCGTCCACAGTCCCGGTCCCATCGCGATGTAGCGAGCCAGCGGCCAACCGGCAACCGGCAATCCGTTCCGCTGTCCGTGCGCGAAGAGCATGCCGAAGCTTTCGGCGAGCATCTTCTGCAATTCGCTTCGCGCGATGCGGCGGCGTACGAGCAGAATGGGCTGCTCCGGGCAGTCCTTACGCATAATCGTCGGCGACATTGTCGGTGGCCTCGGCAGAGGGTTCGTTGCGAGGTGAAAGAGCCGGACACATGGGCTCGCATGCGCGAGGACCTGCGCGTGCCGGGACCAGGCGCCCCGGGGCGCGTTTGCGATCAGGCGCACACGGTAGTTGCCGGGGGGCGCACCGAATCGGCGGCGGAAAGCCCGCGTGAAGACCTCGTGGCTGCCGAAGCCAAGGTCCGCAGCAATTGACCTCACTTGCCGGCGGCTCGTCAGGAGGTCGTATGCGGCGCGCTCGAGTCGCAACCGAAGCGAGTACTGCTTCGGCGTCTCTCCGAGCAGCGTGCGAAGGGCGCGGTGGAGGTGGAAGGCGGACCATCCTGCCTTATCGGCCAGCTCGCGCAGATTGCCGGGTCGGCGGCAGATGTGCTGAACGACGGTGAGGAGTTCCTCTCGGCGCATGACTACATGATAGTCCCGGCCGATTGGGCCGCTTGATGTTTCTTGCGGATGTCACGTCAGGTGTCGATCAAAAGACGCGCCGCGGACAGTCGCCCACAAGGGTCTGATCGGCCATGACCCGCCCGGCTGCTCAGGCGCTGAGCGGTCAATCTGAATAACGGCCACGCGAGGGCCGCGACCTCGTGGCTGCCTTCCAGCGGATCAGTGCCCCGGCATCGTCTCGAATACGGTGAGGCGTGCGGGCATGGGGACCCAATCCGGCTTGTCGCGCGAGAAAAGCGCGATTGTCGGATGAAAGAGTCCGGGCTCATCGAGCGACCCCGCGTAGATCGTATGGTCGCGGTCCTTGCCGACGATCCCACCGAATACGAGCCCTCCGCACGTCGCGCAATGGTTGCGCACGGCGTCCCCGCCGCGTAAGGCCTTCGCGATGGAGTGTCTGGTCTCACCACTGAAGCGCACCGAGCTCGCGGGGAAGAAGAGAAACGGGACAAAACCGGACCCCGACGCTTTGCGGCAATCTCTGCAGAAGCAATAGCCCTGGTACGTGGGCTCGCCCCGTGCTTCATACCGAACCGCGCCACAGAGGCATCCGCCGACATAAGCCTTCGTGTTACTCATGTCCCAAGGTTACCGACCTATCGCGGCGACGACCACTCTTCTCAGTGAGGTCACCGCGGCGTCTAAATCTTGCGCGGTGAGAGAGTATCACCGCTTCTTCGCTTGAACGGCGGTTAACGGCCGAACCGTCAGACCGCTCTGGCCGTTGCGACTACCCACCGTCCCAACGGGCGCTGTCGGCCATGATCGGTCAGTCGAGCGCTCAATTCATCTTCCGTATTCCGGTCATTCATCGCAAGCAGCGCGGGGCCGTGCGAGACCCCCCGTCCCACCGCTGCGCTCGAACCGGTGGTACGTCGCGCCCTTGCCGCTCGTGACCGACTCCACCTGTTTGAGTGCCACCGGTACCGTGCCGCTGCCGAAGAGCCGCTTGCCGGAGCCGAGCACCACCGGGAAGATAAACAGCCGGTACTCATCGATCAGGTCGTTCTTCAGCAACGTCTGGAGCAGGTCAGTACTGCCCCAGCTCTGCAGGGTCCGGCCTGGTTGCTGCTGGAGCTGCCGGAGTTCGGCGACCACGTCGCCCTTGACCAGGCTGGAGTTGTTCCAGGTGACACGCTCGAGGCTGCGCGACACGTCATCGTCGACATAGGGGGCCTGCCAGCCTCCATGCAAGAAGCCACCTTCCGGATCCTCGTCGGGGCCGCCGGGAGCCTGCACGACGCCGTCCAGGGTCAGAAACGCATTCACGACGATCCTGGGCATACTCTCATCCTCCGCCAGAGCGACGAACTACACCGGCGCGAATCGACAGGCGAGGCCACGGAGAGACTGATCCAGCGACCAGATAGGCATCAGCCCCGCCGTCGTGAGGTCTAAGCAGCCATGTACTTTTTCGTCACCCAGAAAGTGATGAACATTAGGCCGCCTGACGCACTCATTAGGCCAGCAACGAGTAGGGTAATCGCGCCCCGATTCAATTCTTCGCCAAACCGGCTATAGCGTTCGGGTTGCAACCGGCAGGCCCAATATCGACGTCTGACAACGTACAACGTAGCGGCTGCGGCGAGGAGCAACGCGGCTCGAAATTCCATGGGATTCCAGATCTGAGCTACTGTTTCGGCACCAACAGCAGCTAGTGTTAACGTGAACAATCGCCCTGCTAGCCTGAACAGCGCAATAAAGGACATGAAGAGAATCGGGCTTACCTGAAGCATGCCCGCGACGCACGCCGCACCGGGGTTACCCGGATTTAATTTATATTCATCCGCGAATCGCTTCCAAAATATCTTATCGAGGACGTTCATTGCCGACTTCCATCGCCAAGGGTCTGGACGGCAAGAGAGCTCCAGGCTCTCAACTCGCGTGTCCAGGTTGAGCAGATCGACGATGCCGGCCATGGTGTGCCGTACGATCAACCGGATCGCTTCGCAACGGTCGTCAGGTCCTTCCTGTGTCAAGGACTCCCGATGAAACCATGGCCAACGACCTTTCCGTCCCCCGCGTGAATTCCAGTCACGTCAATTCTTGCGTGTCAGGGTAACGTCGCCGAATCTGTCGCTCTTCCCATCCGTGACATCATCTATCGTCAGGCGCCACGTATCGGCGCGCCGGTCGTAAGCAAACGTCGTGCGCAACAACTCGCGCTTGGATATCGTGAAGACGACAGGGATCGCATCCCCCGAACGGGGTCCACGAGCAATGCCTTCCGGCGAAAGGCCGCCACCTGCGGTGTTATCGAGCCACAGGCACATGAACTCGCTCGTCTTGACATGCCAGCTGAGAAGCACGATCGCTTCGTATGCGGGTCCACCGTCGGCGCCGCGGTCACGCGAGACCTCGTGGAACTGTACGTACTCCCGTTTGAGGACCCAGCTCGCCTCCACATCGTGGACCGCCTGCTTGCCGCCGAGTGTTCCGGCCATCGTCCAGCGACCGACCAGGTGATTCATCAAGGCCGCCGCTGCATCCGCGTTGGACTGCTGGCCCGCTGCAATCGTCGAGAACGTGAGCGCGAGCGAGGCGATGCTCAGGCCATTTGTGAGCTTGCGACGCATCGGAGTCATCGCTACTTCGCGCGCGTCCAGGAATCGACCCGGGTGTGCGGAGTGCCGTCGGGAGTGTGCCATACCACCGTTTCGATCATATGCATGCCGTCATCCAAGAGTGAGAAGACTCGCGTGTTAGCCGGATGTCCCTCAAATGCCCCGCCCATCACCAGAATCCTCGCGCTGGGCATGGTCATCGACACCTTGTCGTAGTCCGCATTGCCCACAGCCGGCGAGGGTGTACCGTCCGGGTCGAAAGTGATATCCACAGTCATCTTATATCGGTCACCACCGACGTGAGCCAGCGCCAGCGTAACGCTCCTCGGTGTATTGGGGATCGTCAGCTTCGATACATCAACCTTCCATGTTCCCGTCAGAAGGTGAGCCGGATCGGCGAAGGCCGGAACGCCACACATGAGCAGGGCAAGTACAGCGAAGAGGATGGTCGAGGTTGCTCTGGACATCGTGACTCCTCTTCCGGAAACCTACATCTGCGCTCGCGGCGGCGCTCGCAGGGCGGCCAGGAGCACGCGGGCGAACACATCTTCCCCGCTCATCCGCCGAGGAGCGCATCGATGGCACGTCGCTCCGATGCGCTCAGCTCGAACGCAAAGATCTGCAGATCCTCCTGCATATGCGTGCGCGAGCGCGTGCCGGTGAGCGGTACGACCCCGGAGCCCACGAGATAGCGAAAGAGAATCTGCGGCGCTCGGCGATGGTGCCGCGCTGCAATGGAGGTCATCGTCGGATGATCGAGGATGTGCGCGTTCGCGGTGAGCGTCCAGAAGCTCTGATAGATGATGTGCTCGGTGGCGCAGAAAGCGCGCAGCTCCAGGTCGTAGCCCGTAGCGGCGTAGAAGCGGTTCTGTAGCACTGCCGGCTTGATGCGGGCGGCGCGATGCAGCGCCTGCAGCTGCTCCAGTCGGTAGCAGTTGCTGATGCCGAGCTGCCGAACGCCACCGCGCTCCACGAGCGATTCCATGGCGCGCCAGGCTTCAGCCGTCTCGTGCGCGGTCACGAGCGGCGAGTGCAGAACCAGACCGTCGAGGTAGTCGGTGCGCAGGTTGCTCAACGAGGCGGCAAAGGATTGTGCAACCTGCTCGGCAAGGGGCGCGCTCGGGTCGTAGGGGATGCGCGCCGGATCCTGCCCGGATGCAGGCGTGTACTTGGTCTGCAGATACACATCGGCGCGCCGCAGGCTGGGACCGAGGGCCGCGGAAATACCGGCGCCCACCCCCGGCTCGTTGTAGTGCCGGGGCTGGCAGGCGGTGTCGATCCCGCGAAAGCCCTCCTGGAGCGCCAGGGTGACCAGCTGCTCGGTTTCATCCTTCTTCCACGCCGTGCCGTAGATGATGCTCGGCATGCGAACCCCGGCGGCGGAGGTCACAAAGGCGTCCATGGGCTGGCATTCTAGCCTCTAAGTCGCCGCCTCGACGATGCGGTCAGCGGCCGCGGCAGCCCCGTCGATACCTCGCAGTCGTTCCGCCATCTCGGCAGCGGTCGCCGTACATGCCGAATCCCCGAGCAGCGCCCGCAACTCTCGCACCAGACGGGCATCGCTGTGCGCGCGCTGGAACGGCAGGGCACGGCCGACGCCCAGGCGCACTGTGCGCGCTGCATTGTCGGCCTGATCGAAGCCGGCAGGTGTCAGGAGCTGTGGGCGGCCGGAGCGAAGGGCGCATGACAAGGTCCCGATCCCGGCCTGATGAACGATCGCCGCGGCCCGCGGGAACACGCGCGAATAGGGCAGGTAATCGAATGCCGCGATGCCGGCAGGCACTTGCTGCTCGAGCGGCCTGCCGGTCAGCAGCAGCCCGCGGACACCGAGCGTCTCGCATGCGCGGATGGCATGCTTCCAGTAGTCCCGCGCAAGCCAGACGGCCGAGGATCCGAGCGCAAAGACCACTGGAGGCGGCCCCGCCGATAGAAATCGCTCGAGCGCTTGGTCAGATGCCGCCGTGCTCAGCTCGGGGTCGCCGGCATCGTGCAGGGCTGCGCCACAGACGAGCGTGTGCGACGGCCAGTCCGTCTGGGGCGCGGCGAGGATGGGATCAAAGAGCGCGAGCGTGCCGAGAGGGGAGAACTGGCCGCCCATGAGCAGCGATCCTCGGATTTGCGACAGCCCCAGCTCGGCGCGCAGCGCGTGCAGCGGTCGCTCCCAGCGGCGCACTGCGACGCTCACCAGGTCGAGCAGCAAGCGGTACGGCCGGCCGCGCAAGCGCAGGAACCCATGGAGAAACTCGATATTCGGGATCACCGCAGGATCCGCCGCCGAAAAAAGGCTGTAAGGGGCAAGGACGCTCGAGAGCCATGGAATCCTCGCGCTTTCAGCGATCAGCGGCAGCGCGGGGGTGAGCGGATGCGACACCGCAAGCGTGACTCCCGCAAGCGCCGCCCGCAGGTCGGCGCAGGCACGGCGCAGCGGCCGCATCACCATCGCATCGAACAAACGCTCGGGGCCCTTCCAGCGGTCAAAGAACTGCCGTGCAATATGCTCGCGGTCACCGAGGTCGGCGATCGACGGCGCGAGCGGCGCGAACTCCAGACCGGCCGACTCGATGCGCGCGCGATAATCGGCCGAAGTCGCGAGGCGCACGTGCTGGCCGCGCGCCACGAGTGCCTTCCCCACGGCGATGTACGGGTGCAGGTCGCCCAGCGATCCGAGCGTCGCAAGGAGAATGCGGCTCATGATGGGAAGATTAGCAGGCAGAGCGCGCCGCAAGTGGCGCTGCCGAGCGGCGCACCCGTATCATTCCCGCATGGTGATCACGATCGATCCGCGCTTCTGCGGCCCGCCCACCTCTGCGAACGGCGGCTACTTCGTGGGCGTGGTCGCCGCGCTTGCGAAGGCAAGCGTCACGGTGCGGTTGCGCAAGCCCCCACCGCTTGGAGTGGAGATCGACGTCGAGGATCGCGGCGGGGATGTTCTCGAGCTACGCCACGCAGGCGAGCTCATTGCACAGACCCGGCCCGCCGAGGTGAGCGCCCCGACACTTGCGCCCCCCACCTACGTCGAGGCGATCGAGGCATCGCGCCGCTGTGTCGGATTTGCGCATCACCCCTTTCCGACCTGCTTCGTGTGCGGCCCGCAGCGGCGACGCGGCGACGGGTTGCGCATCTTCCCCGGCGCTCTGGCACGGCAGTCCGCCGCATCGGAGCGGCCGCTCGTTGCGGCGCCGTGGGTACCCGATGATTCCCTCGATGCCGGCAACGCCAAGGTGCGTCCGGAGTTCATGTGGGCGGCGCTCGATTGCCCGGGCTGGTTCGCAGCAGTGGGCGACACGCGACTGGCGTTGCTCGGAGAGCTCACGGCGCACGTGGATCGATGCGTCCACATCGGAGAGGAATGCGTGGTGGTGGGCTGGCACGTCTCGAGCAGCGGGCGCTCGCACCAGGCCGGTACCGCGGTCTTCGACGAGGACGGGGAGCTCTGCGGATACGGCCTCGCGACCTGGATCGAGCCGCGGCCCGCAGGGCCCTGAGGCTCGCAGGCTCGCAGGCTCGCAGCTTCCGTGAGCAGGCTCAGCCGGCGCCGGCCTGCTCGTGGGCGACGGTGCGTGGGGATTCCTCGTGGAGCATCATCCGCGCCTCGCGCCAGCCTCCGTACCGGTAGTACGCCATCGCCAGCAGCACCGCGACCAGGGATGAGATCGGGAAGCTCCACCAGATCGCATCCGCCTTCCACCGGTCGAGCAGCGTCAGGGCGAGCGGAAAGCGGACCCCGAGCAGAGCGAGCATCAGAATGAGGAGCGGTGCGACGACGGCGCCGTTGGCGCGCACCACGCCGAACAGCACGAGCGAGATTCCGAAGAAGACGAAGCTCCAGGCGCCGATGCGATTGAGATGGACCGCGATGCTCAGGGCTGCCGAGCCTGCCGGCAGGAACAGCCCCAGTGCGCGCGTGTTCAGCAGCTCGATGAGCACGACCAGGGAGGTGGTGAGCACCAGCTGATACAGCACGCCGAGGCGCGCCGTGGAGGCGACGCGGTCCCACTTCCGTGCCCCGATGTTCTGCGCGACCATCGAGGAGACCGCCATGCCGATCGCGAACGAGGGCATCTGCACGTAGTTCCAGACCTGAAATGCCGCGCCGAAGGCCGCCGTGGTGTCGATCCCGAAGCGATTGACGAGCGTGATCATCAGCACCATGCTCAAGGAGACGACGATCATCTGCAGCGCCATCGGCACGCCCTTGGTGATCAGCGTCGCGACGATCGTCCAGTCCACCCGCAGCAGCTTCAGCTCATTGCCGTGCAGGCACAGCGGATCCTTGCGGCGATAGAGATAAGCGATGAGGGTGACGAGACTGATTGCCTGTGCGAGCAGCGTCGCGAGCGCGGAGCCTGCGATGCCCAGGCGCGGAATCGGGCCGAGGCCGAAGATGAGGAGCGGGTTGAGCGCGATATCGAGCACCACGTTCAGGATCAGAAAGTAGAGCGGCGTCTTGGAGTCGCCCGCGCCCCGCAGCACCGAGGTGGTGAAGATGTACAGCACGAGGAACGGCAGCGCGAGGAAGATCACGCGCATGTAGGCAATGGCGAGCGGCATCGCCGCCGCCGGCGTGTGCATCGCCCGGAGCAACGGCCCGCAGATCACCCAGCCGAGGCCACCCATCGCGATGGAGACCACGATCGAGAAGCTCGTGCTGGTGCCCACTACGCGCTTGGCGTCGTGAACGCGCCGGGCACCGAGGTACTGGCCGATGAGGATGGTGGCCGCCATCGAGGCCCCGAACATCGCGCCCAGCAGCAGAAACAGAACCGTGTTTGCGTTGGAGCTCGCGGTGAGCGCTGCCTCCCCGAGAAAGCGCCCGATCCACACCGAGTTCACCGAGCCGTCCAGGGACTGCAGGATGTTGCCCACCAGGATCGGGATGGCGAACACGAGCAGCCTGTGGCTGATCGTTCCTTCCGTGAGGGAGCGCGAGCTGTGCATAGGGGGAGTTCGGGACAGGAGCCCGGAGGCTAACCCACCGATGCGGTGCCGTCCACCGCTCGGGTCACAGCGCGTGCAGAGCCGCGCCGGCACCCGCAAGAGCGCATCAGCGCCACTGCGCGAGGAGAATCCAGCCCGCTCCGATCAAGAGCATCGCCCAGGCAGGCCAGTCCGCGGTGCGGCCCACCGCGAGCCATACCAGACCCCCCAGGAGAATCGCAGCTCCGACGGTGACCGCCTCGCGCCGCCGGCCCGATTGCAGCAACGAGCGCTTCAGGTCCTCGATCTCGGGGACGTCGAGCCGCATCTGCAGGCTCCCGTCCTGTGCGCGGTTGGCCGCGGCCTTCAGGAGCGGGGTGACCGAGCGCGCCGCCTCGATGAGATCGGGCAGGTGCGCCCGCACGCCCTGCAGGAGGGCGCGCCCGCTCATGCGCTCGCGCATCCACTCACGCAGGATCGGGCTTGCCGTGTGCCAAACGTCGAGCTCGGGATAAAGCTCCCGTCCCAGACCCTCGACATTGAGCAGCGTCTTCTGCAGCAGCACGAGCTGCGGTTGAATGACCATGTTGAAGCGTCGCGCGATCGCAAACAGACGCAACAGAATGTCCCCGAAGGAGATGTCCTTCAGCGGGCGATCGAAGATTGGCTCACAGACGGTGCGAACGGCGGATTCCATCTCATCGACGCGCGTTTGCGGTGGCACCCAGCCCGACTCGAGGTGCAGCGTCGCGACGCGCCGGTAGTCACGATCGAACACGGCGAGAAAGTTGTCCGCGAGGTAGCGCTGGTCGCGTGGATCCAGGGTGCCCACGATGCCGAAGTCCACGGCGGCGTACCTGGGATTTCGCGGATCGTCCACCAGCACGAAGATGTTGCCGGGGTGCATGTCCGCGTGGAAGAAGTTGTGCCGGAAGACCTGCGTGAAGAAGATCCGCACGCCGTTCTCGGCGAGCCTTTGAATGTCGGTGCCCGCCGCGCGCAGTCCTTCGGTGTCGCTGATCTGAATGCCGCGGATGCGCTCCATCACCATGACATCCGCGCGGCAGTAGTCCCAGTGGACCTCCGGCACGTACAGCAGGTCGGAGCCTGCGAAGTTGCGGCGCAGCTGCGCGGCGTTGGCCGCCTCGCGCAACAGATCGAGCTCGGCGAGCACGGTCTTCTCGTACTCGGCGACCACCTCGATCGGGCGCAGCCGCCGTCCCTCGCTCCAGTACTTCTGCGCCAGGCGTGCGAGCGCGTAGAGCACCTCCAGGTCGCGCTCGATCACGGTGCGCATTCCCGGCCGCAGCACCTTCACGACGACCTCCTTACCGCTCGGGAGCCGCGCGGAGTGCACCTGGGCGATGGAGGCCGCGGCAAGCGGCGTCTCGTCGAACTCCGTGAACACCTCGGAGAGGGGGCGCCCGTAGGCGCGCTCGATGATGTCGCGCGCCGCGGTTCCCGGAAATGGCGGCACCTGGTCCTGAAGCTTCGCGAGCTCGTTCGCAAGGTCCGCGGGCAGCAGGTCGCGCCGCGTGGAGAGGGCTTGACCGAACTTCACGAAGATCGGCCCGAGCTCGGTGAGGGCCAGGCGCAAGCGCTCGGCGCGGGTGACGGCCACGCGCGAGCGCGTGCCGCGATTGCGGCGCCGCGCGACCCAGATCCCGGGCGACAGCAGCACGAGCAGTCGCAGCCCGCGATACAGATGCGCCGCTCGGACGAAGTCATCGAGCCCGTGCTTGAGCAGCACGCGCTGAATCTGAAACAGACGCGTGAGGACGCGTACCTTCACGACGGGGGCAGAGCGGGACGTGGACGCCGAGCCAGCGCGTCGATGCGGGCCTCGAGGCGGTCCACATCCTCGCGCACGGCATCGATCCCGGCGAGCAGCTGCCGCCCCTCCGAGCGCGACACGAGGTCGCCGCTCTCGTGCGCGAGGTACTCCGCGACGTTGCGCACTGTCGTGTCCGCTGCGCTCTTGCACCAGTCGAAGGCGAGCCGCGCGAAGCGCGCGAGCTGATGAGCCGGAACGTCGCCGATCGCCAGTGCGAGCTCCTCCTCGAGGTCGGGGCGCAGCAGCAGCGCAAGCTCGCGGAACTGCTCTGCAAGCTCCACATCTCCGCTCAATTGGACATCCCCGCGGCGCAGCCCCTCGGAGCTGCGCGCGGCCAGCGCAAGCAGTGCGACCGGTCCGCCGATGATGTGAGCCTCCGCCGCTTCCGAGCTGCCGCGGCGGATCGAAAGCACACTCCCGTCCGAGGCGACGACGAACTGCGCGATGTCACGCACCTCGACCGCTACCCGGCGCCCGGCGAGCTGCGCGCACAGCTGCCGCGCGCGCGGCGAGCGCGGCAGGCCACGGTTCAACAGGTTCTCGATGAAGGAGTCGAGCATGGGGCAACCGGATGCGGCGAGAGCGGCGATTCTAGCAGTCGGGTCGCTCGCACCTGCACTCGGATGCGACGTGGGACCTGCCGGCGGTCGCTTGCTGGGATAGGATCCGGCGATGAGCTCGAGCCGCACCCATTCGCTCGCCCTGACGCCTCACCCGGCCGCCGGGCGGCTCGATGCGGTGCGGGAGATCGAGGTACGAGTCAGGCGGGACCCGAACGGGGGGCTGGCACTGAAGTACACGTTGCGCGGGGATCCCGGGCGCCTTGCGATTCCGCCCGCTCGGGCGCCGCAACGAGCCGACGAGCTGTGGCGCCACACCTGCTTCGAGGCCTTCATCGCACCCGGCGCCGGGCCCACCTACCTGGAGTTCAACTTCTCGCCCTCGGGGGAGTGGGCGAGTTACGAGTTCGCGAAGTATCGCGAGCAGCGCAGGCTCGAGCAGCTGCCGACCGGAGCGGTCGCGCCGCTCCCGGACCCCAGCTCAAGAACGCTCCGAACCGGCGAGGATCTGACACTCGAGGCGGACGTGGCGCTGGAGTGCATGCGCGGAGAGAAGCCCGTGAGGATTGCGCTCGCGAGCGTCGTCGAGGACGCGAGTGGGCAGCTGTGGTACTGGGCGCTCAGGCATCCGCCGGGCAGGCCCGACTTTCATCACCCCGACGGCTTTGCGCTGCAAATCTGACCCATGCGCTTCGGGATCGATCGCCTGTTGAAGGAGCCGAGCTTGCGCAAGCCGCTCGCGGGACAGCGTCTGGCGCTGCTCGCGCATCCGGCTTCGGTGACCGAGGACCTCACCCACTCGCTCGATGCGCTGGCGGGGTGTCGCGACCTGAATGTCACCGCCTGCTTCGGCCCGCAGCACGGCATGCGCGGGGACAAGCAGGACAACATGATTGAATCGCAGGATTTCGTGGATCCGATCCATGCAATTCCGGTGTTCAGTCTCTACGGCACCGTTCGCCGCCCCACACCGCAGATGATGGATACGTTCGATACCCTGCTCGTGGACCTGCAGGATGTGGGCTGCCGCATCTACACCTTCGTGACGACGCTGCGCTACGTTCTGGAGGAGGCGGCGCAGCGGCGCAAATCGGTCTGGGTGCTCGATCGACCCAATCCTGCCGGGCGGCCCCTCGAGGGCCTGCGGCTGCGGCCGGGATGGGAAAGCTTCGTCGGCGCCGGTACGCTGCCGATGCGCCACGGACTGACCCTCGGAGAGCTCGCTCGGTGGTTCGTGCAGAGCCTGCGTCTTGATGTGGATTGCCACGTGATCCCCATGAAGGGCTGGAATCCGGATCGCGCTCCGGGCTACGGCTGGCCGGCTGGGCGCAGCTGGGTCAACCCGAGTCCCAACGCCGCGAACGTATCGATGGCCCGCAGCTACGCGGGTACGGTGATGATCGAGGGCACGACGCTCTCGGAGGGGCGCGGCACCACCCGCCCGCTCGAGCTGCTCGGCGCGCCGGATCTCGATCCACGTGCGCTGCTCGCCGCGATGCACGGTCTCGCGCCGCAGTGGCTGCGCGGCTGCCGGCTGCGCACGCTCTGGTTCGAGCCCACGTTCCACAAGCATGCCGGCAAGCTGTGCGCGGGGCTGCAGATCCACGTGGACGATGCCGGATATGACCATCAGGCATTTCGTCCGTGGCGGGTGGTTGCGCTCGCGCTCAAGTGCCTGCGACGCCTGCGTCCGGACTACGTGCTCTGGCGCGACTTCGCGTACGAGTACGAGCGCGACCGGCTCGCATTCGACCTGATCAACGGCAGCGAGCTGCTGCGTGCGTGGATCGAGGATGCCGCGGCAACCCCTGCCGATCTGGATGCGCTCGCCACGCCCGACGAGGCGGCCTGGCGCGAGGAGCGGCGGGCCGTGATGCTCTATCCCTGAAGTCGCGGCGGCGAGCCGCTCAGTATTTGTATCCGCGGTGCACGGCGACGATGCCGGCGCTCAGATTGTGATAGCGGCAATCCTCCAGGCCCGCCGCGCGCATCATCGACAGCAGCGTCTCCTGATCCGGATGCATCCGGATCGACTCCGCAAGATACCGATAGCTCGCCTCGTCGTGGGCGACGAGCTTGCCGAGCAGCGGGAGCACGCGGAAGGAATACGCCTCGTACAGCGGACGCAGCGCAGGCAGCGGGTGCGAGAACTCGAGCACCAGCAGCTGTCCGCCGGGCTTGAGCACCCGATGCATCGAGGCGAGCGCCGCCGGCTTGTCGGTGACATTGCGCAGGCCGAACGCGATGGTCACACAGTGGAAGCTGCCATCGGCGAAGGGCAGGCATTCGGCATTCGCCTGCACATAGCGGAGGTTGCCGACGAAACCCTCATCGATCAGCCGATCGCGTCCGTGTTCGAGCATGCTCGCATTGATGTCCGCGAGCACCACCAGGCCGGCGTCGCCGACTTGGCGCGCAAGCCCCGCTGCAAGGTCACCGGTGCCGCCGGCGATATCGAGCGCTCGCTGGCCCGGACGCAGCCGCGCAAGGCCGAGCGCAAAGCGCTTCCACGCGCGGTGCAGTCCGCCCGACATCAAGTCGTTCATCAGGTCGTAGCGGTCGGCGACCGAGTCGAACACGCCGCGCACGCGGCGCGCCTTGTCCGCGCGCGGGACGCGCTCGAAGCCGAAGTCGGTCAGTTCCTCTTGCGTCACGTGAGCGCTCCTGCTCTGTTGCGGTGTGTTTCTGCGGCCAAGCTTGAAACAATCGCTTGCAATTTGCGACGTAGGCTGCGCAGAATCCCGCTGGGTTGGGCCTTCGCGATGCGAGTGGCGGGGGCCGATCCTAACAAATGGGGGTCTTGAAACGCCTGGGCCGAGCTTTCTAGCTCGGCCCTTCTTTCATTCCGCTGGCGCTCACCCGCGCGCGGTACTCAGCCCATCTGCGCTCGCGCTCACTGCCGAGCTGGTGCAGATACTTCCAGGTATAGAGCCCGGTTGAATGGCCGTCGTCGAACACGAGCTTCACGGCATACCGGCCGATCGGCTCGACGGCGGTGATCCCGACACTCTCCTTTCCGGTGACCAGCACTCCTTGACCCGGACCGTGACCCTGCACCTCGGCGGAGGGCGAGTACACGCGCAAGTACTCGAACGGCAACTCGAAGAGCGCCCCATCGTCGAATGCGACCTCGAGCACCCGTGAGCGTGTGCGCAACCTGATCGTGGTGGGAACGGGCTCGGGCATGCGGTGGTCAGTATAGGAATTGCGGGCGCAGACCGGGTGGCCATGACGGATGGTGCGGTGCAATAATACACCGCAGCGCGGTGCATCCCCGCAAACTTTGCGCCGCAGTCCTATACTTGTCGCCCGCATCGCGAAGCCCACCCGCAACCTATCCCGGATGACATGGAACCGACCGATCCGTCCCATTCCGAGTACTACCACCGCGTTGTCGATTGCCAGTGGGCCTGTCCGGCCCATACGGATGTCCCCGAATACATCCGCCTGATCGCTCAGGGGCGATTCACCGATGCCTACATGGTCAACCGGGAATCGAACGTCTTCCCGGCGATCCTCGGCCGAGTCTGCGACCGGCCCTGCGAGCCGGCGTGCCGCCGCGGTCGCGTGGAGGAGAAGCCGGTGGCGATCTGCCGCCTGAAGCGGGTGGCCGCCGATCACCGGGACGATGTGAAAGGCCGCTTGCCACGCATCCCGAAGGTCAAGAATGGCAAGCGCATCGCGTGCATCGGGGCGGGGTGTGCCTCGCTCACCGTCGCAAACGACCTGCTGCCGCTCGGCTACGAGGTGACCATCTTCGAGCAGTACGGGGAGCCGGGCGGGCTCATGCGCACGAATATCCCCTCGTTTCGGCTGCCCGCGAGCGTGCTGAACGAGGAGATCCGCATGATCCTCGACATGGGCGCCGACCTGAAGCTGAACCATCCGGTTGCGAGCATGCGAGAGCTGCTGCAGTCGGGCGGATTCGACGCCGTGTTCGTCGGCTCGGGTGCGCCGCACGGCAAGGACCTCGAGCTGCCGGGGCGCAAGGAGGCGGCCGCCCACATCCACATCGGCATCGCGTGGCTCGAGTCGGTTGCGTTCGGACATGTCGATCGCATCGGCGAGCGAGTCCTCATCATCGGCGTCGGCAACACCGCCATGGACTGCTGCCGCACCTCCCTGCGGCTCGGGGCGCACAACGTGAAGGTCATGGCGCGCAAGCCGCGCGGGTTCTTCAAGGCCTCCGACTGGGAACTCGAGGATGCCGAGGAGGAGAGCGTCGAGATCGTGGTGAACCGCGCGCCGAAGTCCTTCGTCGTGGAGAACGGCAAGCTCACGGGAATGCTGTTCCAGCACATGGAATACCAGCTCGACGCGCGCGGTCGCATCACCGCGGAGCGCGTGCTGGGGGAGGAGCTGTTCCCGGCGGACGATGTGATTCTCGCGATCGGCCAGGAGAACGCCTTTCCCTGGATCGAGCGCGATGTGGGCATTCAGTTCGACAAGTGGAATGTCCCGATCGTCGACCGGACGACGTTCGAGTCGACGCGCCCCGGTGTGTACTTCGGCGGCGATGCCGCGTTCGGCCCGAAGAACATCATCTGGGCGGTCGAGCACGGCCATCAGGCGGCAATCTCGATCCACAAGTTCTGTCAGGGCGAGCCGGTCGCGCAGCGTCTGGCGCCGGGCGTCAATCTGCAAAGCCGCAAGATGGGCATGCACGAGTGGTCGTATGCCAACGACTACTCGCCGGTGGAGCGGCGGCTCATGCCGCACGTCTCGCTCAAGGAGCGCTTCAAGAAGCTCAACATCGAGGTGGAGCTCGGCTTCACGGCCGAGCAGACCGCCGCGGAAGCGCACCGCTGCCTCAACTGCGATGTGCAGACCGTATTCACCGCGAAGCTGTGCATCGAGTGCGACGCCTGCCTCGATATCTGCCCCGTGGACTGCCTGACGATCACCCACAACGGGGAGGAAGCCGAGCTGCGCACGCGGCTGAAGGCGCCGGCGAAGAATCTCACGCAGGCTCTGTACGTCTCGGCGCCGCTGCCCCAGACGGCGCGAGTGATGGTGAAGGACGAGGATCTTTGCGTGCACTGCGGGCTGTGCGCGGAGCGCTGTCCCACCGCGGCATGGGATATGCAGAAATCGAGCGTCCACTGGCCGCACGTCGCGGACGAGGCGGCCGCCTCCGCCTCGCAAGAGCCGAAGATCGCCTGACCCCTCGAGCCGACCGTGCAGGAAACTCACACCGTGTCCCCCGGCATCAACGATTTCGTCATCAAGATCGCAACCGTCAACGGCACGGGCTCGGCGAGCGCGAACACGCTCCTGATGAAGGCGATCTTCCGCGCCGGCATCCCGGTGATGGGCAAGAACTACTTTCCCTCGAACATCCAGGGGCTGCCCACCTGGTACGAGATTCGGGTCTGCCGCGATGGCTATGTCGCCCGCTCCGGGCGCGTGGACATCATGGTCGCGATGAACGCCGAGACCTACTCGCGCGACGTGAAGGAAGTGGCAAGCGGGGGCTATCTGATCTACGACTCGACCTGGCCGCGCCCGGCGCTGCTCAAGCGCGAGGACGTGACGGTGCTCGGCGTGCCGCTCGCACAGCTGTGCAACGAGAACTTCAACGGGGTGCGCACCCGCATCCTCATGAAGAACATCTGCTACGCGGGCGTGCTGGCCGCACTGCTCGAGCTGGACGTGGAGCAGATCCGCACGCTACTCGCCGAGACCTACGCGAAGAAGCCCCAGCTCGTGGACAGCAACATGCGCGCCATCCAGCTCGGCTACGACTACGCGAAGCAGCACTTCAGCTGTCCGCTGCCGCTGCGCGTTGCGAAGATGAGCGCGACGGCCGGCCACATCCTGATCGATGGCAACACCGCCGCGGCGCTCGGCTGCCTGTACGCCGGCGCGACGGTCGCGGCGTGGTATCCGATCACCCCGTCGACCTCGCTCATGGATGCCTTCAAGAGCTTCTCCGACCGGCTGCGCACCGATCCGGAATCCGGCCGCAAGAACTTCGCCTTCATCCAGGCCGAGGACGAGCTCGCAGCGATTGGCATGGTGATCGGCGCATCCTGGAACGGCGCGCGGGCTTTCACCGCCACGTCGGGGCCCGGGATCTCGCTCATGAACGAGTTCCTCGGCCTCGCCTACTACGCCGAGGTGCCGGCGGTGGTGTTCGACATCCAGCGCGTGGGGCCCTCCACGGGCATGCCCACCCGCACCCAGCAAGGCGATATCCTTGCCTGCGCTTACGCCTCGCACGGGGACACACGGCATATCTGCCTGTATCCGGCCGATCCCGAGGAGTGCTTCTATCTTGCGGCGCAGGCGTTCGATCTTGCCGAGCGGCTGCAAACCCCCGTCATCGTGCTCTCCGACCTCGACATCGGCATGAACGACTGGATGTGCCGCGATCTGAGATGGGACGATGCCTATCGACCCGACCGGGGCAAGGTCCTGGGAAGCGCCGAGGTCGCAAAGCTCGACAAGTTCTACCGCTTCCTCGACCGCGATGGCGATGGCATACCGTACCGCACGCTGCCCGGGGTCGATCCCAAGGCGGCGTACTTCGCGCGCGGCTCGGGCCACACGCAGTACGGCACCTACACCGAGGATGCCGCCGAGTACCAGACGGTGCTCGACCGGCTGCTGAGGAAGTGGGATACGGCGAAGAGGCTGGTTCCCGCGCCGCGCATCGAGACTCATCCGGACGTCGATATCGCGCTCGTCTCCCTGGGCAGCTGCGAGGGGGCGATTCGCGAGGCGATCGATATTCTCAGGCAGCAGGGCACGCTGGTGGATTACATGCGCGTGCGGGCCTTCCCGTTCGGCGATGAGGTGGAGAAGTTTCTCGCCTCCCATCGGCTCGTGTTCGTCGTCGAGCAGAACCGCGACGCTCAGCTGCGCTCGCTGCTCACGCTCGAGACGGCGGTCGATAAGGCGAAGCTGCGCTCCCTCAGGCACTACAACGGGCTGCCGATCTCCTCGAGCTTCATCATCGAGGGAGTGCTCGCGGAGCTTGCGGGCGAGCGCACGCGGCCGCCCGCCGCGGCTGAAGCTGCCGCCCTGGGCCGCGCCGGTGCCGGACGGTCACGATCATGACGTACCTCGCCAAACCCAAGGTCCATCACCCGTCGCTGCCGAAGAATGCGCTCGGGCTCACGCGTCGCGACTACGAAGGAGCGCTCTCGACGCTGTGCGCGGGCTGCGGACACGATTCGATCACCGCGGCGATCGTCGAGGCGTGCTGGGGGCTCGCGTTGCGCCCGGAGAACGTCGTCAAGCTCTCCGGCATCGGCTGCTCCTCGAAGACCACGGCGTACTTCGTGAGCGGCGGCCACGGCTTCAACTCGGTTCACGGCCGCATGCCCTCGATCGCAACCGGTGCCAATGCGGCCAATCGCGCGCTGACCTACATCGGTGTCTCGGGCGATGGCGACACGCTCTCGATCGGACTCGGGCAGTTCTGCCATGCCATTCGCCGCAACATCGACATGCTGTACGTGATCGAGAACAACGGGGTGTACGGGCTCACCAAGGGCCAGTTCTCGGCCTCCGCGGATGTGGGATCCAAGGCGAAGAAGGGCGAGGTGAACCAGCAGCCGCCCATCGACCCGGTGCTGCTTGCGATGACGCTCGGCGCGACGTTCGTCGCGCGCAGCTTCTCCGGGGACAAGGAGCAGCTGGTGCCGCTGCTCGAGGCGGGCATGCGGCACAAGGGATTCGCGCTCATCGACGTGCTCTCCCCGTGTGTCACGTTCAACGATCACGAGGGCTCGACCAAGAGCTACGTGTATACCCGCGAGCACTACGAGCCGGCTGTGAACGTCGATTTCATCCCGATCGAGCGCGAGATCACGGCGCAGTACCAGCCCGGCGAGGCTCTGGCGGTGACGATGCACGATGGCAGCCGGATCGTGCTTCGCAAGCTCGACGCAAGCCACGACCCGACGGACCGCGCGGCGGCGGCAGCACACATTCAGCAGCGCATCAAGGACGGGGAATACCTGACCGGCCTTCTGTACGTGGAGGAAGCCTCGCAGCGCGACTTCCACGACATCAATCAAACGCCCGACGCGCCGCTCAATCAGGTGCCGTTCGAGAAGCTCTCCCCGGGCGCCAAGGCGCTCGAGAAGATTCTCGCGCGCTACCGATAGTCGGGCAGCCCCTCATTGGCGGATCGCCGCGGCAGGGCATACCCTCGCGATGCAGTGCGTCAGCGCCGTTCGCAGAGCGCCGCTTCGCCTCGTTACTTCGCAAGCTCGTTCAGGGCGCGGATCTGCAGGACGGTGGAGTCCGAGGCGGGCAGGAGCTGGTTCGCGCGCCTCACGAACGGCTCGACTTCCGCCACCGGCATCGGCCGGCTGACGAGGTAGCCCTGCGCGTAGTCGCACCCCAGCCGGCGCAGCAGATTCCATCCCTGCGCGGTCTCCACGCCCTCGGCGACGACCTTCAGTCCCATGCTATGGGCGAGCTCGATCGTCGATCTCACGATGGTCTCGTCGTCGCGCCGCTCGTGGGCATGCAGCATGAAGGAGCGGTCGATCTTCAGCTCATCGACGGGGAGGCGCGAGAGCTGCGACAGGGATGAGTATCCGGTGCCGTAGTCGTCGATGGCAAAGCGGATGCCGGCGGCCCGGAGCAGCTGCATGTGGCGCGCGGCGAGCGGCGCATCGCGCATGGCGGCGCTCTCGGTGATCTCCAGCGCAAGGTTCTGCGGCTGGATCGAGCTCTTCTCGAGCGCTCGCAGGATCTCCTCTCCAAGCGTGGGATCGAGAATGTCGGGCGGCGACAGGTTCACCGCGACATCGAGCACCAGCCCGGCGCGGCGCCACTCGGCCATCTGCTGCACCGCGGCGCCGAGCACCCAGCTGGTCAGCCGCCGGGAACTGCCGGTGCGCTCGGCGATGGGTACGAACTCCGCCGGAGAGATGGACCCGAGCTGCGGGTGCGTCCAGCGCACGAGCGCCTCGAAGCTGCTCACCGTGCGCGTTGCGACGGACACCTTCGGTTGATAGAGGAGGCTGAGCTCTCCGCGCTCGATCGCCCGGCGCAGATCGGCGGCGAGCGCCAGACGCCGGCGATGCTCCTCGTCACGTCCCGGGCGATAGAGCGCAACGCGGCCGCGTGCCTCCTCGGAGTCCTCGAGCGCAATCTGCGCGCGTCGCAGCAGCTCGCGGGCGGCCCGGCCGTGCTCCGGGGCGCAGCAGACGCCTGCCGCCACGTGCAGGTCGAGGCTGACCGAGGGCAGATGGAAACCCATGCGTAACACGCCGGCGAGCTGCTCTGCGAAGAGCAGCCCCCGCTCGGTCGAGCAGTGTCGCGATACGACCAGGAACTGATTGGCGACCAGCCGCGCGACGAGATCTCCCGCCCCACAGTTCTGACGCAGCCGCCGGGCGACCTCGCGCACCGCCTCGTCGCCGACGTGGTGGCCGAGCGAGGCGTTGATCTCGCGCACGTTGCGAATGTCCACGACGATCAGCGCCGACGGGGGAGCCGCAGGGTCCTGCAGCAGCTCCTCGAGGTAGCGCTCGGCGTAGGCTCGATTGGGCAGCTCGGTGAGTGGATCGTGATAAGCGGCGTGCGTGATGCGCGACTCGCGCTCGGCGATGTCCGACTGCATGGCGTTGAGTGTGTCGGCGAGGCTGCGGAACTCCTCGCCGCCACTTGCCTTGACGGCGGTATCGTAGGTGCCCGCCTGGATGCGCCGCGCCGCCTGCACCAGCTGGCCGAGCGGGCGGGTGGCGCTGCGACCCAGCAGCAAGCCGATCGCGGTGGCCAGCGCCAGGGCGATGCCTCCGATCACGAACAGCGCGTCGCGCACCTGGCGATAGGGCGCCAGGACCGCGGTCATCGGCTGCTGCAGCAGCACCGCGACCGGAGTGCGCGTCGAGTCGAGCCGCCGCGCGAAGCTCAAATAGTCCTCACCGCCGACATCCTCGACCCGCGGCAGCAGCTGGGTTTGAGTGACGATGCCGGAGTCGCTCGCGAGCCGCGCTCGCTCGGCATGCGACAGCGTCGATGCGAGCAGAACGGAGCCGCGCCCGACTTGCGCGAGGAGCGACACCTGCGCACCCACCAGCTCGCGAATGCTCCTGGCGAGAGCATCGTCCACCGCAAAGCCCATCGCAGCCCAGCCGATCACCTCGGGCGCTCTCACCGGAGCAAGCACCAGCTGATAGCAGCGGCTGCCGAGCAGCACGAACGGAGTCTCGCTCGGCGAGCTCACCGCCGCGGCGATCCGCTCGCGAAGCAGAGCGCTCTCGGCCCCCGAGAGCGGCGTGTTCGAGGCCAGCACGCGCCCGCGAGGATCCATGATGAGCACCAGATCGGCGCCGATGCGAGCGGCATGATTGCGCGCGGCGGAGATGATCGTTGCGGCATCGCCGCTCGCCACCGCAGAGCGCAGCCCGAAATCCGCCGTCAGCACGGCCACGGCGCTCGCGAGCTCGGTGGCGCGCTGATGGATGAGCTGCTCCACGACCGAGCCGCCCGCGCGCAGCTGCTGCTCGGCGCGCACCTGCACGTCGCGCATGGTCCGGGCAAGCACTGCGATCAGCGTCACAGTTTGCGTGACCACGACCAGACCGATGATCAGCGCGAGAAGTCTGCTCCGAAAACTACCCATACGATCTGTTCAAATTCCGGCGCCCATCGTAGGCGCCGCCGTAGATCGGCGGCGAGAACTCGGGTGCAGGAGTGAGATCTCGCGCACGCACGCTCGGCGTGATCCTCGTGATCCTCGTGATCCTCGTGAGCCTCGTCGCGTTTGCGCTGGGTGGGCACGGTGTGCGCATCGGCAAGCACACCTTCAGCCTGCGCTACGACCAGTTCACGGTCGAGGGTGACCAGCCCTTGCCCCTTGGCAATCAGAGCGGGCACGCCACAGCCCTCGCCGACGTGTACGTGCCAAGCGGGCACTGGCGAGTGACGCTCGAGGGCGTACGGGTACGCAGCGCGCAATCGAACCGCGCGCTGTGGCTGGGCGAGGCGCCGTTTGCGACGGAGAGCGTGGTCCAGCTCGCCGTGCGCTACGCGATCGGGTCGCGCTAGGCCCCGGCGCAAGGGGCAATACGGGACTGTCCGGGCGGGTGGCCCCGCCCGGAGGAAAGCATGGCGAGCGCCAGGCGCTTACCAGCGCTTGTTGCCGCCGCCGCCGCGAGGGCCGCCGCCGCCGCTGCGCTCCTGCGCCTCGTTCACCCGCAGGGGACGGCCGCCCAGCTCCTTGCCGTTGAGATTCTGAATCGCGCGCGATGCATCGGCCCGCGGCATCTCGACGAACGCGAAGCCCCGAGGACGGCCGGTGTCGCGATCCGTGATCACGTTGACCGACTCGACCGTGCCGTGCTGCGAGAAGAGGGTACGAATCTCGTTCTCGTCCGTCGAGAACGGCAGGTTTCCGACATAAATCTTCGTCATTGAATCAAGCTCCTGAAAGAAGGCACCGCCACGATCAATCGTGGGTAAGCGGGCCGGGAATCGAGGCAGGGAGGCAGCCGAAGCGGTTTAATCGGCGGCGGCACTCTGCCACCTGGATCGACAACGATTCGGCTTTTCTCAACTCGTAAGCCGGGGGCGCGGTGAGCGCATCGCGGCAGGCGGCAGGGAAAGGGAAAGGTCACGAACCGGGGCGCACCTTACCGGAAGCAGCCTCTGCAAACAAGATATGCGCCTCACATCCCAGCGGGGGTCCGGGCCCGCAGCCACGCTCGCGGTGGAGCTGCCCGTCTGGACCCCGTCCAAGTGGCCCCCGGTGGTAGACTTCGCGCCCGAACGTTTCTACTGGAAGTGGAGCTCGCATGGGAAAAGGTGACCGCAAGACCCGTCGTGGCAAGCTGTACCGGGGCTCATTCGGCAAGTCGCGTCCGAAGGACCCCCGCAAGCACCGCAAGCAGGCCGGTCGCTCCTCGGAGCTCGCGCGGCGCAAGTAAGCCGCTCGCCTTTCCCTCAGATTCCCCCGGTGACCGGCGTCCAGCGCGCTTCGCGGCGCGCCGTCCGGTCGGCTTCCCTCTCGCCCTCGTAAGACACCGGCTGCGGTTGCGGCAGATCGGGCGGCCGGGGCTGCAGGGCATTGATATTGATGATGCCGAACCGGCCTCGGGGCGTCGCGATGGCCGCGCCGAGATACACGCCGCAGTGCGAGCAGATGAGGAACTCGGCCGTGCGCAGCCCGAAGCGGTAGCGCAGCAAGGCCCGTGCATCCTTGAGATGGAACGTGAGCGAGCCCTGGGGATCAGAGGTGCTCAACGCACCGTGGGACCGGCAAAAGGTGCACTCGCAGGCGCGCACCCCCCAGCTGGAGGGCATCAGGCTCGTGCGGTACGAGTACTCGAGAGCACCGCAATGGCACCGGCCCGCGTGAATCACGGAGGTCTCAACGGAAGGGCACGTGTGCCGCTGGCCAGCTCCGCCAGCAGGCCCACCAGGAGCGCGCGCTCGGCGGCCTGCACGCGTTGCGCGAGTGTCTCGACGGAGTCGTCGGGTTCGACCGGCACCGTGACCTGCGCGATGAGGGCCCCCGTGTCGTAGGAGCCATCCACCAAGTGAATCGAAGCGCCGCTCATGCGCTCGTGGGCCGCCAGGACGGCACGGTGGACGTGCTCACCGTACATGCCGCGCCCCCCGAATTTGGGCAGCAGCGCGGGATGTGTGTTCAGTACGCGCCCGGCGAACCTCTCGAGGGTTCGGGGTCCGAGCATCTTCATGTATCCGGCCAGGAGGACCACCTCAGCACCGTGTTGCTCGAGCGCACTGTGGATCGCCCGGTCGAGCGCGACCGGATCGGGATGGGTGCGACCCGAGAGATGCACCGTCGCGACCCCCGCCGAGCGGGCGCGGCGCAGCGCACCCGAGCCGGAATTGTTGCTGATGACGAGCGTCACCCGGCCCGCAATGGCGCCGGCTGCGCATGCATCGATCACGGCCTGCAGTGTCGTCCCCTCGCCCGAGGCCAGCACGGCGATGTTCACAGCAGATCCGCGAGCGAGGCGAGACGCGTGGCGAAGTGCTGCTCGTGCGCGGGGAGCTCGACCACCAAGCGGAAGTCCGTGAACTCGAATCCGGGCGCGACACTGCAGCCGACCAGCGTGAAGTCCCCGAGACTTCGCGCGGCCTGCCACACACCCGCGCCGATGATGGCGAGGGGCTCACGGCCGGCACCCGGGTGATCGAGAACCTGACGTGTGAGCACGAGCGAGCCTGGATCGTAAGCGAAGAGCTCCAGCGCCGCGCCGTGATAGAAGTGCCAGATCTCATCCGCGCCGACCACGTGCCAGCGGCTCCTCTGATGCTGCTCGAGCAGGTAGTAGATCGTGGTGAGCGCCGCCCGATCGCCGCCGGGGGCTGCGACGCGCATTCGCGAGCGGTACACCTCGCGATACCAGCCTCCCTCGGGATGCGGCTTCAATGAAAGCGCCTGAATGAGCTCCCGCGAATGCATGGGCTCATCCGCGGCCCATTACGAGCTGGGCTCCACCGCGAGCACCGGCGAGCGCATGCGCCACCAGCGGCTGGCCATCCGGGAACACAGATCCCAGCCACGCCACAGCACGATGCCGCCGATCACCGCGATGACCACCGCAAGGTAGGCATTGAGGCCGTGCTTGCGTGCCACCGAGACGAGCTGCATGTGACTGAGATAGATGAACAACGAGGCCGCAGCCGTCGTGTTCACCGCGGCCACGAGCTGTCGCGGCAGGCTGAGTGGCAGTCGCTCGAGCCAGACGATCGACAGACCGGTGACGAGCGGATACCAGCCGAACCATTCGTACGTGTAGCGCATCCCCAGCACCAATGCGAGAGAGCTCAGCAGCTTGCGCCGCGTCGTATTGCTGAATGCTGCGCACCAGCCGAACGCCATCATCCACAGCAGGATCTGTGGTACGCGATTGTAGAGATGATCCGTGTTCCAGACGAGCGGCACCAGACGGCTGGCGCTCCACCATGCGAACGTGAACAGCAGTCCATACAGGTAGGGGCGCTCGAGCGCGAAGCGACGCACGGGCCGCAACGCGAGCGGGGCGGCGGTCAGGCCGATGCACTGCAAGAGCAGCTCGATGTACCACGGGGACCCCACGATGCGCGGATCGACGAGGTTGTCCACGAGCAGAGCGGTCAGGGGCCTCAGAGCGTGCAGCACCACGATCCCGAGCAGCGCGGTGTACAGCCAGGTCGGAAGCGCAAGCCGCAGCGCGAAACGTCCCACCGGCGCGATGCTGTCGCGCTTGCCGATGGCCTGGAGCTGGAACCGCGCGAAGCTGTATCCCGAGACGATCAGGAGCGCCTTGATGCTTCCTTGCACGTCCCAGGCGCCCGCGTGGCCCATCACCATCAGCACGATGCTGAGCGCGCGCACCAGGATCGGGATCTCGATCTCGCTCCAGCGGTGCGGCTTGCCGTCCGGGGAGTCGAGCGCTTGCGCGCGACTTGCGATCTCCCGGATCGAGCCTCCGCAGAAGATCCCCTTTGCAGCCTCGTGCGGCACGCCGATGCGCTCCATCTCGACCAGCACCCCGACCGAGGTGAGCGAGTCTCCACCCAGGGCACCAAAGCCATCGTTGACGCCGACCGTGGGGACGCCGAGCACGCCCGCCCAGATCGCGACCAGGCACCGCTCGAGAGGTGTCGCCGCGAGATCCGCCTCGGCGATGCTGGGCGCGCCACGCGCGGGGGCGGGCAACGCGTTGAGGTCGAGCTTGCCCGTGGTGGTGAGTGGAAAGCGCTCGAGCAGCGTGAAGCTCGCGGGCACCAGATGCTCGGGCAGCCGCCGCTGCAGATCCCGGCGCAGTCGCGCGATCGCCTCGGCCCGATCGGCGGTGGCCTCGGCCAGCACGACATACGCCGCCAGAGACTTTCCGCCAGCGGCGTCCTCATGTGCCTTGACCGTCGCCTCGCGCACGCTCGGGTGCTGGCAGATCGCATACTCGACCTCGCCCGGCTCGACGCGAACGCCGCGAATCTTCACCTGATGGTCCATGCGACCCATCACCTCGAGCACGCCGTCCGCGCGATATCGGCCGATGTCTCCGGTCAGATAGATCAGGTCGTCCGCGGCCGCTGCGAACGGATTGCGAATGAAGGCGCGCGCCGTGGCCTCGGGGGAATTCAGATAGCCCAGGGTGCGGAAGGGTGTGCGGATCGCGATGTGACCGGGCTCCTCGAGTGCGCACAGCCGCTGCCGCGGATTGAGGATCAGGACCTGCGTCTGGGGCATCGGCTGACCGATCGGCTGCACGCCGGGCTGCAGCGGACCCACGCGGTGAAAGCACTTCACCATCGTGGTCTCGGTCGGGCCGTAGAGATTGACGATCTGGGTGCCGCTGCCGAAGCACTCGCGGCAGCGCTGGACGAGCACGTCGGTGACGGGCTCGCCCGAGAGAAACAGGTACCGCAGCGCCAACTGCCCGAGGTGCTCCGGCCGGAAGGTCAGCCACGTGCGCAGGAGCGAGGGCACCACGTGCAGCAGCGAGATCTGCTCACGTGCCAGCCACGACAGGATCGCTGCCGGATCGAGCAGATCTTCCTCGGCCGGAATGCACAGCGTGCCACCGGCACCGAGCACCAGAAAGACATCGCGCAGCACCGCATCGAAGGAGAGCGCGATGGTCTGAGCACCGCGATCCGTGCGTCCGACCGCGAAGGTGCGGCGCTGCCAGTCCAGAAAATGCGCCAGTCCCGCGTGGGTCCCCACGACTCCCTTGGGCGCGCCGGTGCTGCCCGAGGTAAAGAAGATGAACGCCGGCGCCTGCGGGTGGATGCCCCCCTCCGGGGCATCGTCGATGGGGGTGCCCTCGCAGACGTGCGTGCGAAGGGTCTCGAGCTCGATCGAGGGCAGCTCCCCCGGCAGGTCGGTCCCGGTGCCCGAGAAGAGCAGCAGCTTCGCGCGGGCCTCGCGGCACATCAGCCGCCGGCGCTCGCCCGGCAGCTTCGGATCGAGCGTGAGCAACACCGCACCGTGGAAGAAGATCCCGAGCATCGCGCTCACGATCTGGAAGCTGCGCGGCCCCGAGGCGGCGACGACATCTCCGGCCCGCACTCCGAGGCGCGCCAGCTCCGCGCTGATGGCACGCGCCTGCCCGACGAGCTCGGCGTAGCTGTGGTGGCGATGGGCCGTGGCGACCGCGATCTGGTTGGGGTCGCAGCGCGCCGCCTGGAGCACGAGCTGGCTGACCGTTGCGTGGTGCGGGGTGGCGATGGGCAACGCCGGATCCGGCAGGAGCTCGCGCGCAGCGTCCGTCAGGAGCGAGCAGTCGAGCACGTCCTGGCGCGGATCTGCGGCCGCCGCAACCACCAGGCACTCGAGCTGCGCACCGAGCTCCAGCACGCGCATCGCCGGTACGAGCGGCCCAGTGCCCGTGAGCACCATGTGCTCGGGTGTACCGGCAGCGTCGCACTCGATCGCGAGGGCCACATCCAGGATCGCCGCGCATTCGAGGGCAGGAGTCGCTGCACGCCAGGCGTGAGCCGCCGCTGCGATGAGCTCACCGATGCGGCAGCCGTCGCGCACGCTGCAGGTGAGCAGCTGCGGGCCGGCATCCCCGGTCGAGATCCGCACGCCTGCATCGACTTGCCGCAAGTGGCGGTGAGCAAGGCCAACCCAGCACCCGATCAGGACCTCCCGGCTCTCGAGTGCGAGTTCCACTGCGATCCGCCGCAGCGCAACGCCCGTCCGGGTCGCCGGCCCCACGCTCAACCGCATTCGAAGGCTCCGCAAGCCAAAGACGTGCGGAGCAGCAAGACTCATACCGCCGGCATGGGCCGGCGGTGCGAGCTGGAGCTGAATGCGACCCGAGCTGGATGCGACCTAGAGCGCGCCAAGGTTCGCGCGGTCACCCTGCTGCAGGTGATCGATATACGCGCCGCTCACGAGGTCGGCCTTGTCGATGCCGAGCTGCCCGAGCAGGCGCTCCGCGACGGCCTCCCCGTCCGCGGGGGATTGGTCATCGCCGAGGACCACTTCGAGCTCCGCGAAGCTGCCGAGCCCCTCCACCTCATCGAGATGAATTCGCGTCTGGCCCGCGAGGTACAGCCGGCGGCGCTTGCGCACGCGGCCCAGCACTCCGAGCGCCTCGGTCAGAAGCGCGCGCAGGAGCGCCGGTGTGGTGGTCTCCACGCGCGTGTACTCCGAGAGCTTCGGTCCGGGCACGTCCGGCCTGCGGTAGAAGATGAGCTCGCCACGATCGGGCGCAAGCTGACGCAGCTTCAGACGGCCATTCGCACACATGAAGAATGTATCGTCCTGCGCGAGGTCGAACGGCCCCTGGTCGGCGAGCGCGCGGGCGCGCAGCTCCGTCCGAGCGAGGTCCGCGGCGCGCGCCTTGATCTCGATGTTCCGGGCCATCGGACCTACAACGAATACGCGAGATTCACGGTCTCGAACTCGTCGAGACTCTTCAGGTGGGGCGGCGGCTGGGTGTTGTCCTGGATGTTATAGCCGAGCGCGAGGGACAGCTTGGTGGAGATCTTGACCGACAGCTGAAAAGTGTTGGTGATGAGCGAGTTTCCCGATCCTGCGTTGACGAGCAGCGCATCCGACAGCGTCGTGGTGGGGGTGATCTTCTGCGAGTACGTCAATCCGGCGGTTGCAACAGCGGTGTTGTCGCTGGGGAGCAGCATTCTCGCGGTCACGGCGCCCGCTGCATCCTTCGTGATGTCCTCGGGCCGCTGCCAGAGGTAGCCCGCTCCCGCCTGGACGGTGAGCGTCGTCGTGTCGGTCTTGATCACGTTGTAGCCGATTCCCGTCGCCGCCGAGGCCTGATACTCGAAGCCATCGAACAGGTCGTGTCCGTAGCGGGCGTTGCCGAACACGAAGAAGTCGGAGGTGAAGTTGAAATTGCTCTGCCACAGGGTGTCCCAGCGCTCCGCGGACACCACGTTCGCGGCCTCCCCGTACAGGAAGTCGAAGTGGAAGATGTGCTTCCACGCATCCTGCAGGTACGACATGTCGAGCACGGCGTTGGCGGACTTGGCGGGTGAGTTGCCCTGCGAGGCGACGTAGCCGAGCTGCCCGGTGCCCGTCCACACGCGCATGGGTGGTGCGGAGGACGACGAGGAAGAGGTGAAGGATCCTGGAAAGGCGGGCGGGGAGGAGCCCTGGGCACCCGCGGCGGCATCCGCCAGTGCGATCGCAGAGGTGAGGCCCAGCATCCCGCCGGCAACGACAACAGCGCTCAATGTGGTCGACGATATTTTCATGCGGGGACCCCCCTGGGCCGGATGACTGACGTGAAGGCGACTGGCAAGTATTCCGGAGCCCGCGCGCGGGCACAACGCGCGCATCGAGCGCGCAGCACGAGAGCCTCCCGCCCGCTCACTCGACCGTGACGGACTTGGCGAGATTTCTCGGCTGATCGATCGGGGTACCGCGCGCGAGCGCAACCCGGTAGGCAAGCAACTGCAGGGGAATGTTGAGCAGGATCGGATCGAGCTCCGGCTCGGATGCGGGCACTTCCATGACCCCATCCACCCCGGCGGGCAGTGGACCGGGCTGGGTGACGAGGTAGACAGGTCCGCGCCGCGCGCGGATCTCCTCGATCGTCGACAGGTTTTTCTCGTAGAGCTCATCTCGCGGCAGCACCACGATCGTGGGGGTCTGTGGATCGATCAGAGCGAGCGGTCCGTGCTTGAGCTCCGAGGCAGGATAGGCCTCGGCGTGCTGGTAGCTCACCTCCTTGAGTTTCAGCGCTCCTTCCATCGCCACGGGGAAGCCGGCCGCGCGACCGACGAAATACACGTCATGGTAGCGGGCCAGGCACTCGGCGGTGGACTGAATCGCAGGATCGCTGGCGAGGACCGACCCGATCTGCTCGGGCAGCGCTTGCAGGGCCGCGATGAGTCGCGCGCCCCGGGCGGGCGACAGATCGCGCAGCCGTCCGATGTGCATCGCCAGGAGCATCAAGGCGACAGTCGTGCATGTGAAGGTCTTGGTCGAGACCACCGCGATCTCGGGGCCGGCATGCAGATAGATGCCGCGCCCGCAGGCGCGCGCAATGGTGCTGCCGACTGCATTCACGACCCCGAGCACTCGACCGCCCTTGCGCATCACTTCTTGAACCGCGGCGAGCGTATCGAAGGTCTCTCCGGACTGGCTCACCGCGACGTAGAGCGTGTCCGGCTCGATGACCGGATTGCGATAGCGAAACTCCGACGCGGGCTCGGCGTGGGCCGGGATGCGGGCCAGCTGCTCGATGAGGTGCGCGCCGATGCACCCTGCGATGTACGCAGAGCCGCAGCCCAGGATCTTGATGCGCCTGACCTGCAGCAGCTCCTGCGCGGCCATCTCCACGCCGCCCAGATGTGTCGTGTGAAAGCGCCGCTCGAGCCTGCCGCTCAAGGTGCGCCGGACAGCCTCGGGCTGCTCGCTGATCTCCTTGTGCATGTAGTGCGCAAAGTCACCCTTGCTCAGCGCCTCGCTCTTCAGATCGAGAGTGAGAGGCACCTTCACGGTTGCCCCGCCATCGAGGGTTGCGGTCTCGTAGCGCTCCGCATGCACGACCGCGACCTCCCCATCATCGAGGTGGACGATGCTGCGGGTGTGCCTCACCAGAGCGGCAACATCGGAGGCGACGAACATCTCGCGCTCGCCCAGCCCCAGGATGACGGGACTGCCGTTGCGTGCCACGACGAGCGCATCGGGCCGCTCGGCATCGAGCACGGCGAGCCCATAGGCGCCGACAACGAGTTGCAACGCAGCGCGAACCGACTCGGCGAGGGTATCCCCGCGCATGGCAGCGATCAGGTGCGCGAGCACCTCCGAATCGGTCTCCGACCGAAACTCGACACCCTGGGCGCTGAGCCGGGCGCGCAGCGCGGCCGCATTCTCGATGATGCCGTTGTGCACGATGGCGTAACGGTTCGCCGCGTCGGTGTGCGGATGAGCATTGCGCTCGCTCGGCTCACCATGCGTTGCCCAGCGGGTGTGCGCTATCCCCGGAGTTCCACGCAGATGCTCGGGGAGCAGCCGCTCGAGCTCGCGCACCTTGCCCTTGCTGCGGTACAGGCGCAGCGCGCCGTTTCGCACCACGACGAGGCCCGCGGAGTCGTAGCCGCGGTACTCCAGCTGATGCAATCCCTCCATCAGTATCGGCGCAGCGTCTTGCCGTCCGATATAGCCCACGATCCCGCACATGCGAGGCCTCCTTCAACCGTAGATCAGACGGCGGATCTGCCGCTCGGTGTACTCGGGCGCCCGAAAGCGCCACGCCGACAGCTCCCCCGCCAGGCGCATGTAGATCGAGGTGTTCGCGAGCCCTTCGGCCTGAAGCGCACGATGACGCCGGCGGACGAACTCCTCGGGTGTCTCATCCAGAAATCCGAGTACCTCATCCACGATGCGTCGCACCTCCGCGTCCGAGAGACGGCCGGTGCGGGTGAGATAGGCGATCAGCTCATGGCGCTCTTCGAGATTCGGCATGCCTGACACACTCTGACAAGTTGAGAAAATAGGTGCTCATTTTTGCCCGAAAACGGGCAAGAAATGGCACGATCTAAGGATCATCCCACTGCCGTCGCGGAGACAGATCCGTAAATGATTTAATCTTTGGGTGATTTAGAGGATATGTCTTATATATGAAACAATTGTCGAGCTCGTGGTCGCAGCTCCCACCGCGACGCTGCAGCCAGTCCGCGTTCCCCAGTTTCGCGCGCATATATTCCCGAGGGAGTCACGAGCACGCATGTCGCTGCCCAAAGCGCTGGATTTGAGATCTGCGAGAACGCCCGCCGAGGAACGGGTGTCATGCGCAGCATTCGTGCGGAGCACTGGCGACGCGCGCGTCGCGAGTCCGGAAAGCTCCCCGAGATGCTCGCGGAGCTCGGCGGGACGGCGCCGCTGGGAGGAGAGCCGCTGGATCCCACGCCGACACCGGAACGCTCGAAGACCGAATACGATTCCACACGCCGGCGGATACGGCGCGTGCTGCTGCGAGAAGGATTGAGGTCGATCCAGCGATGAGAACTCTGCAACCCGCGTGGACGCTCGAGCGGCTGCTGGTCGCCCTGGAGCGCGAGCTGATCGAAGCCACGGACGAGGAGATACTGGCCGCGGCGAAGGAGCTCGGCATGGATCCCTCCATGAAGGGCTCGGCGGCCTTCTTCGGTATCAAATATGGCTATCTCGCGCGGATGATGAGTCTCGAGGGCCTGCGACCCTGGGTCGATTCCACCGGCACGCTGACTGACACGAGGACCCGGCGCCGACCGAAGAGCGAGCCCCCGAAGGGCTTGTGAGCGCCGAGAGGCGGAGCGGCCGCAGGGACCGCTCCACCTCATCGTGGCTAGCGACCCTCTCGAGCGGCTCGAATCGCCTCGCGCAGCTCGCGCTCGGCGCGGTGCAGGGCCTCCTCGGCCTTGACGCCATGTCCGGCCATATCGTAGTGATTGGCCGCGCGTGCGCGGTCCATCTCATTGATCGCCTCCACGACGTGCTGGTGCACCGCTTCGAGATCGTGCCAGTCTCTGACGGGCGCCTGAGCGAACGCCATGTTTGCGGCGAGCGACGCCGCGGCCGCCACGGCAAGCACTGCTATTCTCATGTGGATCCTCCTCGGAAGGGATCTTCCGCGGCGCTAAACTAGCAGAGGCTCGACCGAGGGCAATTAAGAGTTCTTCAGACTTTGTTGCATCACGTGCATTGCAAGCGAGAGTCAAATCTATGTCACCGACCCCCGTGCCTCGAATGATTCTCGCGAGCCTGATGCTCCTGGCGGGCTGCGTCTCACCGTCTGCGCAGACCGTGAGCGGTACGAGGACGACGAGCGCCACGAGCACGGCGAACGCCCCGCGGGGAGCTCCGGCGACGGTCTGGGTGTATCCGCTCATCAAAGGCCACGGCGGCGTGCACCCGCGACCGGATCTGCTCGCGGACCTTCCTGCGGGACAGGAGTACAAGGTGATTGCAGACGTGGTGCATGGGAGCACCGATCACGCTGAGGTGGCCGGCGCACTGGAGCGCCTGGGGCGGCTTCAGAATCTGTTCGCGTACGCGGGAGTGCCGCGGGAGCACGTGCACATCGCGGCGGTGATCGAGGGACAGGCGGGCTGGGCGGTCCTCAAGAACGAGGCCTACCGCAAACGTTTCAAGGTGGACAATCCCAATCTCGAGCTGCTGGGCGAGCTCAGGCGCTCGGGCGTGGAGCTGATGACCTGCGCTCAGGCGCTGGCCGAGAACGATATCTCCGACGGCGATGTGTCGCCGGATGTGAGGGTCACGCTGTCCGCCCTGGCGGATTTCGTCGCGTACGAAGCGCAAGGCTATGGCTATCTGCAGCTGTGAATCCAATGCGCCACCCTAGTGTCGTGGGATGAGTATGAGCACCGACAGCGCTTCCCTGGTCGCGCGGCTGACCTTCGTCGCGACGCTCGGCGGCCTGCTCTTCGGCTACGACACCGCGGTGATCTCCGGAGCGGTGAGCTCGATCGATGCGAACTTCATCGACCCGCTGCACCTCTCCGAGACGGCGCGCAGCAGCCTCTCGGGGTGGACCATCTCGAGCGCGCTGTTCGGATGCGTGCTGGGCTCGAGCCTTGCGGGGTGGGTGTCCAATGCCTGGGGCCGCAAGGGGGGAATGCTGCTCGCGGCGGCACTGTTTCTGGTTTCCGCCATCGGCTCGGCGTATCCCGAGCTCGGATGGGGACCGATCGGCGGGTCGGGCGCGCGCGCGCTCATACCATTCATCCTGTATCGGATCGTCTGCGGCGTTGGAATCGGGATCGCCTCGATGCTCTCGCCGCTGTACATCGCCGAGATCGCCCCGAGCCGCATTCGCGGCCGCCTGGTCTCGTTCAATCAGCTCTCGATCGTGCTGGGCATACTGCTCGTCTACTTCGTGAACTGGGCCATCGCCTCGCAAGGCACCGAGGCGTGGGTGCGAACGACGGGTTGGCGGCTCATGCTGCTCTCCGAAGCCGTTCCGGCGGCGCTGTTCCTCGCGCTGCTGCTGCTCGTTCCGGATACCCCGCGATGGCTCGTCATGAAGGGACGAGAGGAGCGCGCGCAGGCAGTGCTGAGGCGCCTGGCCGGGCAGGAGCAGGCGCGTGCAATCCTGGTGGACATCCGCAACTCATTGCGTGTGTCCCCGGAGGCCGGCACGGCGAGCCTGTTCGCGTTCGGCTCACTGGTCGTCGTTGCGGGCGTGATCCTCTCGATCTTCCAGCAGTTCGTCGGAATCAATGCGGTGCTCTATTACGCACCGCTCATGTTCAAGAATCTCGGCGCCTCGACCGACTCGGCGCTCTGGCAGACCGTCATCGTGGGTGCTGCGAATGCCGCCTTCACGATCGTGGCGATCCTCACGGTCGACCGCCTGGGTCGCAAGCCGCTGCTGATCATCGGCGGGTTGGTGATGGGGATTGCGATGACGACGCTCGGCTTCCAGTTCAAGGCCAACGCCGAGGGCACCGGCCCGCTGCTCGCAGCGCTGACCTACATCGCGGGATTCGCGATGTCCTGGGGACCGGTCACCTGGGTACTGCTCTCGGAGATGTTCCCCAACTCGATCAAGAGTCGAGCCATGCCGATCGCCGTCGCCGCTCAATGGATCGCCAATCTCTTCGTCTCGTGGTCCTTCAAGATCCTCATCGGCAACTCGACGCTCAATGCGCTGTGGAACCATGCCTTCCCGTACTGGGTGTATGGTGGCATGAGCTTTCTCGCCGCGGCCTTCGTCTATCTCTACATCCCGGAGACCCGTCACCGCACGCTGGAGGAGATCCAGAGTCTTTGGGCGCGCGGCCATGCGGGTGCGACGGCCACGTGACTGCCCGAGGCCGGTGCGATCGCGCTCATTCGCTGAACGCGATGCCGTTGAATGCGCCCACCCCGATCGGGCTGGAGGTTGCCACCGGGCTCAAGTCGCCGTAGTCGTCGATGGCGAACACCGCGACGTAGCCTGCACCGCCGGCGGTGTAGATCACGGCGAGCCACCTCTTGTCGCGCGACACCGTGATGTCGGTGGGTGCTCCCGGCAACGCGACCGACTTGTAGAACGTGCCTCCGGCACCGTCGCTGAAGAAGATCGATATCGCGCTGCCGGGTGAATTACCCGTGTACCAGATGTTGCCGGGCCCCTTGGCCACCCAGCACGGCGCGTTGCTGGGGTAGGGCGGGGCTGGTCCGGCGATCGGAAAGACGCTGCCCTCCTTGCTCACCACCGCGAAGCTGTCGGGACTATGAGCCGGAGTGAGGCCGAGGATGTCTCCCCAGAATGCCTCACCGAGCGGGGTGTTGTCCGCATCGCTCGGGAGCGGCACCGAGGTGCTGGCGCCGCTCAACGCTCCGTCCGGCACGAGAGGCAACTGCAGCAGCGAGCCCGATGTCAGCGTCACGGCCGCCCAGCTCTTGCCGACCGCGATCTGGGCCGCCGAGGTGTCGGGCAGCGCGACGAGCTCCCCGATCGAGGCCCCTGAAGGCCAGCCATGGCTCTCGGCGCAGCTCGCGCCCACCACGAACAGGTGGTCGTCGGTCAACGCAACCGAGACGGGCTTCACGCAGTGTGGAATCAGCTTGACGGTTCCTGCCACGGCGATCGAGTCGCCGTAGCGGGCGAGCTGGGTGACGGTGTTGGAGCCGAAATTGGCGACCGCGCCGAAGTCGTCCCGGAACTGCACGGCGCCCGCATTGGCGCTCGCGCCTCCGGTGCCGCCGGTGTGCAGTACCTTCAACAGCGATAAGGACGGCACAGCGGCGGTATTGAGCCTGAAGACGACGACGTCGTTGGCGCTCGTCGTGTTGGTGCTCGTGAGAATGAGCACGCTGCGCTCGTGCTCGCCGGCGAGCGCGAGCCGATCCCCCATCGCCACAGCAAGCAGGAGCGCCAAGACCGCGCGCACGAGGCGCAGTGCGGAGGTGGATCGCAGCATCGTCATCTCCTTCATCGGATGAGCCAGGGAGCGTTTTGCGAGGGAATATTCGGACCCGTGGCGCGAAAAGTTACGGGGCGGCTCGGGATGAGCCGCAAGCGATGCAGGAGCCGCGGCGTAACCTTCCCCGCCATTGCGGCGAATTCCCTGAAGTGGCCGCAGGGGTGAACCTCGAGATGCTGATGGCCCGCTACCAGGCGGGTGACATCGATGCGGCCACGGCACTGATCGATCGCGCGAGCCCGCAGCTGCAGCGATTCTTTCGCGCGCAGTTCGCAACCCGTGCCGCCGCCGATGACCTACTGCAAGAGACGTGGCTGCAGATCCATCGCGTCCGCCATACCTATCGACCCGGGGAGCCCGTGCTCGCCTGGTTCTATGCGATCGCGCGTCACGTCGGGCTCGATCATTACCGCCGGACGCGCCGCTCTGCGGACCGCGAGCGCAAGTGGGGGGAGATGTCGAGACTCGCGGCAGAGTCTCCCGTGGAGCACGACGCCGCGGACCAGCTGGAAGCGTTGCTGCGGCCGCTCACGCGCAGTCAGCGCGAGGTCATCGAGATGTTGAAGGTCGCCGGAATGTCTCTGGAGGAGGTCGCACGTGCGACCTCCTGCAGCGTCGGGGCGGTGAAGCAGAAGGCTCATCGGGCTTACACCAGCTTGCGCAAGCGCACGAGCATCGTCCAATCCGGGAAGAAACCGAGCGGGGCGCAGTCGTGAAGGACCCACGGGTCGATCGGTTGCTCGAGGAGGCGGGAGGCGCATCTGCCGCGCCGCTCGATGCGACGCTGCGCGCGCGCCTCGCCGCCGGGATCCCCTCGCCGCTGCAGCCGGTGCGGCCGCTCCCACCGGCGTGGATTCTCACTTGCGGGGTCGTGCTGATCTGTGCGGCCGTCGGGATCGCGGGAGCCGCCCGGGCGGGACTCTACGGCATCGAGAGGCTCGGTCCGTGGGCAGCGCTGCCGATCCTGGCGGTGCTCGCTCTGCTGGCGTGGCTTGCCGGTGAGAAGCTGGTCGCCGAGATGATTCCCGGCCGCGCACACCGGTTGAGCCCAGGCGCCTTGCCGGTGATCGTGAGCGGCGGCCTGCTGGCCGTCTTCGCGCTCCGTTTCACCGATTACCACACGGACCAGTTTCTCTCCGCGGGTCTCACCTGCCTGTTCACGGGTCTGGCGCACGCCGTGCCGACGGCCGTTCTCCTGGGCATCCTGCTGCGCCGTGGATTTGCAGTGAGCCCCGTCTTCGCAGGTCTCGCCGGCGGCGCGCTCGCAGGTCTGGCAGGCGTGACCATGCTCGAGCTGCACTGCGCCAACTTCCAGGCGCTGCATGTACTCGTGTGGCACACTGCCGTGGTGCCGGTGAGCGCCGCAGCCGGAGCGGCGGTCGGGTGGGCAGTGCGATGGCGGGAACACGATTCGCGATAAAGGTCGAGATTCGCAACGTACGCGCGAAGACTTTCACGTTCGCGGCGCAGAAGACCATGTACGGCGGCAAGCACATTGCGAAGGGCGACACCATCTTCGTCTTCGCAAGCGAGAACGAAGGCGGCCACGGCCTCATCGCGCGCGGGGTGGTGACTTCCGCCGCTGCCATTCCGAGGAAAGTCGGAGTCGCCCGCCAGACACCCCGTGTAAGCGTCACGGTGAAGCGCACCGCGCTTGCGAGGCGCTCCCTCGGGCGCAGCGAGCTCAAGCGCTTTGGTGACTGGGGCGACGGCAAGCCGCAGACCGAGCTCAACTTCAAGTTCTATCGCCAGGCCACCAACAAGATCGTGGGCATCTCGGACGAGGCTGCAGACTTTCTCGACGGGTGCTTTCAGCGCGGCTAATCGCGCTGCGGAATCTCGAGGCCGCACTTCACTGCGGGGCGCTCCAGGAAGGCCCTCAAGGCTCGAGTCACGTTCGGAAAATTCTCGATCCCGACCGCCAGCGCTCCGGCTCCGTTGTGCAGATGCGAGTTCGATATATTCGTTGACACGAATATTCGCATAAGATAATATTATCGCATGAGTCCGGAGATGCTCGCTGCGCTGGGCGAGCCCAACCGATTTCGCATCGTCGAGCTCCTGCGAACGGGCCCCCGCCCCGTGAGCGACATCGGTGACCGGCTGAAGCTCAGGCAGTCGCAGGTTTCCCAGCATTTGAAGGTGCTCAAGGACGTGGGACTGGTCGAGGCGGAAGCGCGTGCGCAGCAGCGCCTGTACGCACTGCGCGCCCGCCCGTTCAGGCAGCTTCACGACTGGCTCGACCGCTACCGCCGGATCTGGGACGAGCGGCTCGAGCAACTCGACCAGCTCGTGGCGGAGCTCAAGCAGAAGGAGAAAGCCGATGCCGCAGCCAGGAACAAGTAACGCTACGATGCAAAGCGCGACGACCGTGGTGGAGCGAACGTCGGAGCGGGAGCTGGTCGTCACGCGCACGCTCGATGGGCCGGCACGTATTGTCTTCGACGCGTGGACGAAGCCGGACCTCGTGAAAAGATGGTGGGCGCCGAGGTCGCTCGGGGTGTCACTCTTCGAATGCCATTCGGAGTTGCGCGTGGGAGGCACCTACCGCTATGCCTTCGGGCGCGATCCCAAGAACCCGGAGGTGTTCACCGGACGCTACCTCGAGGTGCAGCCGCCAGCGCGCCTGGTCCTCACGCAGCTTTACGAGCGGGCGCGAGGTGCGGGCGAGGCCATTGTCACGGTCACCTTCGAGGAGAGCGAAGGCAAAACGCGTCTGACCATCCATCAGCTGTTCCCCAGCAAGGAGGCGCTCGACGGCGCCGTCGGCTCGGGCATGGAGCGTGGGATGCGCGAGACCCTCGATCAGCTCGACGCGCTGGTCGCCTCGCTTGCTCAATAGGGCCTCGACGAGAGTTGCGATGCCCATGCTCGACCTACAGCCCACCCTCATCGGGAGACACATCAGCTTGCGGCCGCTGGCCGCTCACGACTTCGAGGATGTGTTCGCCGCCGCCTCCGACCCGCTGGTTTGGGCGCAGCATCCCGATCCCGGCCGGGGTTCGCGCCAGGGCTTTGCGTCCTTCTTCGAAGACGCCTTGAAGTCGCGCGGCTGCCTGGTCGCGCTCGATGCCGCCCGCCAGTGCGTCATCGGCTGGTCTCGATACAGCAACTACGTGCCGGGCGAGAGCGTCACGATCGGTTACACCTTCCTGGCGCGCAGCCACTGGGGCGGAGGAGCGAATGCCGAGATGAAGCGACTGATGCTCCGGCATGCATTCACCGACGTGCCGCAGGTGCTCTTCACCGTCGCCGAGCGCAACTTGCGCTCACGCCGGGCGGTGGAGAAGCTCGGCGCGGAGCTCGCGGGAGCCGAGGACTCGCCGCGCTGGGGACAGATCCACCTCAGGTACCGCCTGACTCCGGCGCTGTGGGCCGGGGGCGCCGCCCCGGGATACGGGCCGGAGCGCACCGGGGGTTGATACTGCAACTATACGGTTGCACATTGATGAGGCCTCGGCCATACTGCTACCAGGAGGTTGCACATGGCGGCAGCCAACAGGATCGAGAAGCAGGTGACCCTGCGCGCGCCGGTGGCGCGCGTGTGGCAAGCCATCGCCGACGCCCGGGAATTCGGCCGCTGGTTCGGGGCCGAGCTCACCGGGGACTTCGCCCCGGGCGCAACGCTCACGGGAACATTCAAGGAGGGGTTCAACGAGGCGGCGATCCACGAATATCAGAAGCAGCGCGGTCTCGAGCCCTCGAGGGTGCGAGTGCCCGAGCGCAATTTCGTCTTCTGCACCGTGGAGCACATCGACCCCCCGCGCTATTTCAGCTTTCGCTGGATTCCCTACGGCATCGATGCGGAGATCGACCCCAGGAACGAGCCCACGACGCTGGTCGAGTTTCGCCTGCAGCCAGTCGCCGAGGGGACGTTGCTCACGATCGCGGAATCGGGTTTCGATCGCGTGCCCGCGCACCGGCGTGAGCGCGCCTTCCGCATGAACGAGGGTGGCTGGGCAGCCCAGGCTGAAAATATCAGAAGGCATGTCGAGCCCGTCTAATCAAACGGTCGCCGACGTGTTCTTCGCGCTGGGCGACAAGACGCGGCTTTCGCTCGTACGCAGCCTCGGCGCAGGAGGTGCGCTCTCGGCCACCGCTCTCTCCGACGAGGCGCCGGTCACGCGGCAGGCGATCGTGAAGCATCTGCAAGTGCTCGAGCATGCAGGGCTCGTCGTCCACCACCGGCGTGGAAGAGAGGTGCTGTACGCGCTCGAACGAGAGCGGCTCGATGAGGCGCAAGCTTTCCTGGAGGCGATCTCCGCGGGCTGGGACCGCGCGATCGAGCGACTGCGCGAGATCGTGGAGAGGCCGCCGCGTCGATCGCGCAGTCGTGCGCGTCGGGTGGATTAAGTGGCGGCCGCAACCTGCGGCCGCTCCCTCGCTCCGACGATTAGCAACCACAACATGGCGACGACCTCCGCCATGAACACTGGCTGGAAGTACCTGAAGAGGACGTCGCTGACGGCCGGAGCAAGAAACCACGCGACGCTCGCGACAACCCACGCCGCGCCATCGAGCATCAGCCAGTAGCCGAGCCAGCGCGGCAGAAAGCACGAGCGCACGGCCAATGAGCCAAACGGCAGCAACCAAAGTCCCCAGAACAGCTGGTTGACGCCGATCGCCTGCCCGTGCATGCGGATGAGGAGCATTCCAATCGCCTCGCGCGTGTGCGCATCAAAGGCGGCGAATGGGCCCCCATCGCTGAAGACCACCAGGGCGGCCGCGCTGAAAATCACGCTGACGACGCCGAGGGCGGAGGAGATCAGGACCAACGCGACCAATTGTCGAGCCCGATGGCGATCGACGGTCTCGAAAAGGCGATAGAGCGCCAGGGCGAGCCCGGTGAATACGACGGGCCCGAGCGTCTCGGCGAGCATGCCCCAGCGAAACAGCGTCTGGTGAGCGAGCAGCTGGGCCGCAGTGCCCGCGGCGTCGTTGTGCACTACTGTTTTTGCAGGGACATAGAGCAGGTAGAAAGGTCCAAGCGTGAACCCCAGATACCAAAGCCCGGCTATGCGCGCCAGCTTCGTCAGCGGTCTCATATGGACCTCCGGGGAGATTGCCCGAGGGTTCCAATGTACCAAACGCGGGCAATCAAGCGATATCGGACTCACAAGCAGCATCCGGCGTAGGTTGACCTTCGCAGCGAGATAGAAGATATAGAAGATCAGCCGAACCGGATATCAAGGCGACCAAGGCGCCGCAACCAGAGCGGGATCGTGGAACCCGGAAGAGCCAGTCGAACGGCGCTCGGCGCAGCCGGTCATCGTGCAGCTCATCAAGTGCTCGAGGGCGGCTGCGTTCTGAGCGATCCGCTTGCGATCCGCATTCTGGGGACGAGCGCCGAGGAGCTGATCGAGCGGGCGCGGATGGACCCGACCAAGCGAGGACTGCGGCTCTTCATCGCCGCGCGATCGCGGTTCGCCGAGGACTCCCTCAGGCTCGCCCTGGCGCGCGGTGTCCGCCAGCTCGTCGTCCTGGGCGCGGGACTGGATACCTTGGCTTACCGAAGCGCTCTTGCCGAGCACCTGCGCATATTCGAGGTAGACCACCCCGCCACGCAGGCGTGGAAGCGTGAGAGACTCGCGGCCGAGGCGATCGAGATCCCGAGCTCGCTCTCGTTCGCACCGATCGACTTCGAGCGCCAGACGCTGGCCGCCGGGCTTTCCGCGGCGGGCTTCGAGCCCCAGCAGCATACGTTCTTCACGTGGCTTGGGGTCGTGCCTTATCTCTCCGAGGCGGCTGTCTTTGCGACCCTGGGCTTCATCGCAAGTTTGCCCAATGGCGCCCACGCCGTATTCGACTACGCGAATCCGCGCGCGAGCATCCCCGAGCAGGCGCGAGCCGTGCACGATGCGCTGGCTGCGCGCGTGGCCGCTGCGGGGGAGGAGCTGCGAACATTCTTCGAGACCGATCCGCTGCACGCGAGGCTGCGCGCACTCGGATTCGATGAGATCGAGGATCTCGGGCCGCGGCAGATTGCAGAGCGTTTCTTTCCGCACGAGGCGCGCCCGCGCTCACGAGGTGGCGGGGGACACATCATCCGCGTACGGCTTTTGCGAGACGGCCACCAGTCATCGCTTCCTTGACGCCCGTCGTGAGTGGAAAGCTGATGGGCAGGCCGCGTGCGGCGCGCACGGCAAGATACGCAAAGCACTCGGCCTCGATCGCATCGCCTCGGCAGCCGACCTGCTCGGCGCTGACGGGCACCACATTTGCGCGCACGCGTATCGCCCGCATGATCGCCGGATTCTTGCGGCCTCCGCCGCAGACGATGAGCCGCCGCGGTCGCTCGGGCAGCCGATCGAGCGCGCGGCCGACGGCGGCGCCGATCAGCGCCGTGAGCGTTGCGGCCCCGTCGGCGGGACTCAGGCCCTCGACCATCGAGGCGGAGAAGCTATTGCGGTCGAGTGACTTCGGATACGGAGCAGCGAAGTACGGGTGCTCGAGCAACCTTGCCAGGCGAGCCTCGTCCGCGATGCCCTGCTCGGCGAGCGCTCCATCGCGGTCGAGCTCCCCGAGCCGGTGACGGCCGACCCAATCGTTGAGCGGTGCGTTGGCGGGACCGGTATCGAATGCGATGACCTGCTCGCCTCCTCCCCACCAGCTCACATTCGCAACTCCGCCGAGATTGAGCATCGCGGAGTTGGGCTCCGCCCCGATTCGCCTCAGCAAGGCCGCGTGATAGATGGCGGCGAGCGGTGCCCCCTGACCTCCGGCGCGCACATCCGCAGTGCGAAAGTCATACGCGACATCGATTCCCGTCGCGTGCGCCATCCATTCGCCATCGCCGAGCTGGCGCGTATCGCCGAGGCGGTGCGGCTCGCGGGGCCGGTGCAAGACGGTCTGGCCGTGGAAGCCGATCACCGCAACCTGTCCAGGCGCGAAGCCCTGACTGCAGAGAAACCGCTGGACGGCCTCGGTCTGTGCGCGCGTCAGAGCCTGCTCGGCCTCGCGAAATATGCCCGGCTCGGGTCCCTCGAACTGCCACGCGCACGCGGCCTGCACCGCAGCCTGCAGGAGCGGTCGCAATTCCGGTGCGTAGGGCAGGAGTGCCCAGGGGCCGAGCTCCTGAATGTCCTTCCCGTCGGTTCGAATCGCCGCGATGTCGATCATGCCGTCGAGCACCGTGCCCGTCATGAGACCGAGTGCCCAGATCGGTTCCACCTCGTTCAGCTTTCCCGCCGTCGAGCGACGATGAAGAGGCGCGGGAAGGCAAGCAGTCGCGCGCCGTCGATGCGCGGTGGGTACGCAGCGTCGATGCGCCGCTCATAGTCGGCCAGAAAGGCGCGCTGCAGGTCAGGGGACAGCGCATCGAGGAACGGCTTGAGCCCGGTGGAGCGCAGCCACTCGAGGATGGCTGCGGCGTCGGTCATCCGGTGGTAGTACGTCGTTCTCCAGAGGTCGACGTCCGCCCGTGGGGCAAGCAGGTCGTAGTAGCGCTGCGCCGGTAGGATGCGAGAGCGCGCCGCCGCGGCATCGCCGATGGAGCCGGCAAACCGGGCGTCGCGCGCAACCTCGCGCATCAGAGCGTGACTCGGCTCGTCGAGGTTGTCGGGCACTTGCACCGCCAGAACGCCGCCCGGTGTGAGCGTCGAGAGCAACCGCGGAAAGACGGCTTCGTGGTCTGGAACCCACTGCAGCGCTGCGTTCGCATAGGCAAGATCGATCGGTGCAGGCGGTCGCCACCTGGCGATGTCACCCGATACGAAGGTCAGCGATGGCAAGCGCTTGCGTGCCGAGGCCAGCATCGCCTCGGAGGTGTCCACACCCACGATCTGCGCTGCAGGGTAGCGCGCGGCGAGCAGCGCCGTGGAGTTGCCCGGACCGCAACCGAGATCGACGGCCGACGTTGCCCTCTCGAGGGGGACGTGCGCGAGAAGCTCTGCGGCCGGGCGGGTGCGCTCCTCCTCGAATCGCGAGTAGAGGGTGGGATTCCAGTCGCTCAACCCACCGCCTTGATGGCCTGGATGAGCTCCGCGGCAGCTTTCTGGGCGTCCCCGTACAGCATGCGGGTGTTGTCGAGGTAGAAGAGGGCGTTCTCGATCCCCGAGAATCCGGCGCCCTGGCCGCGCTTGATCACGATGACGTTCTTCGCCTTGTCGGCATTCAAGATCGGCATGCCGTAGATCGGACTCGACTTGTCGGTCCGCGCGACGGGGTTCACCACGTCGTTGGCCCCGATGATGAGCGCGGCGTCTGCATTCTCGAACTCGGCATTGATCTCATCGAGGTCGGCGATCAGATCGTAGGGCACTCCCGCCTCGGCGAGCAGCACGTTCATGTGCCCGGGCATACGCCCGGCCACCGGGTGGATCGCGAATCGCACGGTGACGCCGCGATCGATGAGCAGCTGGCAGAGCTCCCAGATCTTGTGCTGCGCCTGAGCGACCGCCATGCCATAGCCGGGGACGATGATCACCTTCTGGGCGAAGGCGAGCATGACGCCCACGTCCGTCGCCTCGATCGGCTTCAGGCTTCCCTTCACCTCGCCGGTGGCCGGTCCCCCGGTGTCGCCGAATCCGGAGAACAGAACGTTGCCGAGGGAGCGATTCATCGCCTTGGCCATGAGCTGGGTGAGCAGGGTGCCCGCAGAGCCCACGACCGTGCCCGCGATGATCATGGCCGCGTTCTGCAGCACGAAGCCCTCGAAGCCCACCGCCAGGCCCGTCAGCGCGTTGTAGAGCGAGATGACGACCGGCATGTCCGCGCCACCGATCGGCAGAGTCATGGTCACGCCGAGCACGATGGAGAGCACGAAGAATGCAGTGACGGCAGAGGGCGTGGCATCGATGCCGAGCGCGACCGCCGCCCCGATTCCGATGGCCGCGGCGAGAATCAGCAGATTGAGCAGCTGCTGCCCCGGAAAGCGCAGCGAGCGCTTGACGAGCCCCTGGAGCTTTGCGAACGCGATGATGCTGCCGCCAAAGGAGACCGAGCCGATGATGCCGCCGATCACCGCGAGCGCGGAGCTCGCAAGACCGGGGGATTCGCCCCGGTAGAGCTCGACGGCTGCGATGGCCGCCGCCGCGCCGCCACCCATGCCGTTGTAGAGCGCGATCATCTGCGGCATGTCGGTCATCGCGACACGCTTGCCGCTCCACCATGCGATGCCACCGCCCACGACGATCGCGGCGCCGATCAGCGGGTAGTTCGTCATTCCGGGGTAGAGGAACGTGACGAGGGTTGCGACCAGCATGCCGGCGCCGGCCCACAGGATCCCGCTGCGCGCCGTGACGGGGGAGCTCATGCGCTTCAGGCCGATGATGAAGAGCACGGCCGTGACGAAGTAGCTCGCCTGGATGAGAAGCTGCACCGAGGCGATGCCGGTGCCGAAGCCGCCGAGCGCCGTCATCTAATGGCTTCCTTTGCTCGGCCGGCCGCTCGACTTGAACATCTCGAGCATGCGCTCGGTCACGACGTATCCACCGACGGCATTGCCCGCCGCGAGCAGCACGCCCACGAAGCCGATCGCCTTCTCGAGAGGGGTGTGCGCGGCTCCGAGCGCCACCATCGCGCCGACGAGCACGATGCCGTGGACGAAGTTCGATCCCGACATGAGCGGCGTGTGCAGGATCACCGGCACGCGCGAGATGACCTCGTAGCCGGTGAAGGCTGCGAGCATGAAGATGTAGAGCGCAACGATTCCGGTCATGAGCTAGCCCCTCAGCCTTCGATCGCCTTGCGGGTGGGCTCGTGCTGGATCCGGCCCTCGCGCGTCACGCAGGCACCCACGAACACCTCGTCAGTCCAGTCGATGACGAGCTCGCCCTTGTTGAGCGCAGGGCGCAGGAAGTTGAGCAGATTGCGTGCGTACATCTCGCTTGCGTTGTAGGCGAGCTGGCCCGGCAGGTTCACCGGGCCGATGATCGTCACGCCCTGATGCGTCACGTTCTCCCCGGTGCGCGTGAGCTCGCAATTGCCACCCTGCTCGGCAGCGATGTCGACGATGACCGACCCCGGGCGCATGCGCTCGACGGCGGCGCGGCTCACGATCTTGGGCGCAGGTCGGCCGGGCACGGCCGCCGTGGTGATGAGCGCATCGGCCGCGGCGATTCGCGAATCGAGCACCTCCTGCTGCTTGCGCCGCTCCTCCTCGGTGAGCTCGCGCGCGTAGCCGCCCTGGCCCTCGGCGCTCACGCCGGTGTCGACGAACTTCGCGCCGAGCGACTTGACCTGCTCGCGGGTGGCGCTGCGCACATCGTAAGCCTCGACCACGGCGCCGAGCCGGCGCGCCGTGGCGATCGCTTGCAGTCCCGCCACGCCTGCGCCTATGACGAGCACCTGCGCGGGCCGGATGGTGCCTGCGGCGGTCGTCAGCATCGGCAGGAACTTCGGCAGGTGGTCCGCCGCGATGAGCACCGCCTTGTAGCCCGCGATGGCTGCCTGCGAGGACAGCGCATCCATCGACTGGGCGCGGGAGATGCGCGGGATGAGCTCCACGGCAAAGCTCGTGATCTTGCGATCGCGCAGCGCCTTGACCTCCGGGAACCGCGCGTACGGCTGCAGGTATCCCACGAGGACCGCGGAGGGCTTCAGGAGCGCGATCTGCTCCACGCTGAGCGGCTGCACCGTCGTGAGCACGTCGGCCTGCCCGAGCACCTGCCCAGCCGAGTCGGCCCACTCGGTGCCCTTGTACAGGCTGTCAGGGAAGTTGGCCTGCCCGCCGGCGCCTCGCTCGATGAGCACGCGCGCACCGGCCTGCGTGAGCTTCGCGACCACCTCGGGAACCAGGCTCACACGGGTCTCGCGGGGCGCGCTCTCGCGAAGCGCGCCGATCGTTACGGGCATGAACAGGCGCCTCTAGGTCCCCGAGCGGGCGCTGGTCGTGGTGGACCCGCAGCACAATTTCGGAAACCGCTGTGAAATGAAGATGTTGTAACGTTGAATTCTTGCACAAAGCTGCCGTATCTTACAGCCCCGATGTTGGGTATCGATCTCGATAGAGCCGACGACGGCTTCCATACCGACCTGCGCATCATCGCAACCCCTGCAGCGCGCGGGCTCTCCCAGCTCGTGCTCCGCACGGACGTGGCGGGCATGCCGCTCGAGTGGATCGATTATCGCGAGGCCGCGCGACTGTATCACCAGGAGCAGGTGGCGTACGCCTGCGGCTCGCTTCTGTATTCGCTGTACGGTGGGGTGAATGCGCGCAGCGGCCGCCGTACCGTGTTGCGAGTCAACTCCATCGTCGCAACCGTCGGGCATACCGGTAATCCCGGCAATACCCGCCACGATTATGTCCCGCCGCTGAACAATCAGACGCTGTTCCGCCGAGACGCATACCTTTGCATGTATTGCGGCATGCGATTTCCCACGCGCGATCTATCGCGCGACCACATCCGCCCGTTCAGTCAGGGCGGCCTCGATACGTGGACCAACGTCGTGGCTGCATGCCGCCGTTGCAACAACCAGAAGGCATCGCGCACGCCGGAGCAGGCGAAGATGCAGCTCATTGCAGTGCCGTTCACGCCAACCTATGCGGAGTACATCTTCCTCAAGGGACGGCGCGTGCTCGCGGACCAGATGGAGTACCTGCTCGCGCACTTTCCACGCTCCAGCCCGCTGCACGACCGCATCCAGCGCTGGCTCGCCTGAGCAGACTTGATCTACCTGGTCGATGCGTCGGTCTACGTCTTTCGCGCCTATTACTCTGCGCTGCCGGACATCCTCGATCGTGACGGCCAGCCGGCGCACGCGGTCTACGGCTTCGCGCGCTTCCTCTCCGATCTGATCGAGCGGGTGCGGCCGGCCTACATGGCGGTGGCATTCGATTACAGCCTCTCGAGCTCGTTCCGCCACCGCATCTTTCCGGCGTACAAGGCCAACCGCGAGCCCGCCCCGCCCGGACTCGCGCTTCAGTTCGAGCGCTGCCTCGAGTTCTGCACGCTCGCCGGGATTGCCGCGCTTTCCAGTCCCGAGTACGAAGCCGACGACATCATCGGAAGCGTCGCGTGGAGGATGCGCGATGAGGACGTAAGGTCGACCGTGGTCAGCCGCGACAAGGATCTCGCGCAGCTCATTCGTGCGGGCGATGTGTTCTGGGACTACGGCGGGCGCGACCCTCTCTCGTACTGGGACGTGAAGCGTCGGTACGGCGTTGCGCCCGAGCGCTTTGCCGACTACCTCGCACTCACCGGCGATGCGGTGGACAACATACCGGGGATCCCGGGTGTGGGTCCCAAAACCGCTGCAGGACTCATGCAGGAATTCGCCTCCCTCGATGAGATCTACGAGGGTCTCCACCGTGTCACGACACTCAAGCTGCGGGGCGCTTCGAGCCTGGCTGCGCGGTTGCTCGAGCACCGCGAGGCCGCCTACCTGGCGCGCCGCCTGACCGCCATCGCCTGCGACATGCCCCTGACGATCCAAGCCGATGCGCTGCGGCGCCGCAGCCCCGACCTCGATGGCTTGACGCGCTTCTTCGATCGGCAGGCATTCGGGCCGCTGCTGCGTCGCCAGGCCGAGCGTCTGGCGCAATGCGTGCGATGATGCGGCGGAGGCTCGAATGAAGAAGAAGACGCACCGCGACCTCGATTCCATCCTGCTCGAGAAGCGTGTGTTCGCCCCCGCACCCGACTTCACGGCGCGGGCGCGCGTGAGCCCTCGGGATCTCGAGGCCATGCGCAACCGAGCGTCGGCCGACCCGGAGGCCTTCTGGGCGGAGCTTGCGCGAGCCGAGCTCAGCTGGCACACACCCTTCACGATCACGCTCGATCGCTCGCGCGCTCCCAACTTCGCCTGGTTCATCGATGGGCGGCTGAACGTGTCGGTCAACTGCCTGGATGTGCACCTGGCTGCGCGTGGACACGCAACCGCGGTCATCTTCGAGGGCGAGCCGGGGGACTCGCGGCGCCTGAGCTTCCAGCAGCTGCATGCCGAGGTCTGCCGCTTCGCCAACGCGTTGCGGGCGCAGGGCGTCAAGTGCGGCGACCGGGTGGTCATCTACATGCCGCTGGTGCCCGAGGCGCTCATCGCGATGCACGCGTGCGCACGCATCGGCGCCATTCATTCGGTGGTATTCGGCGGCTTCTCGGCGCTCTCGCTCAAGGATCGGATCGAGGACGCCGGCGCGCGCATCCTCATCACGGCCGACGGCGGCTGGCGCGGCGGTCACATCATCGAGCTGAAGGCCGCCGCGGACAAGGCACTCGCCGGCGGCTGTCCGACGATCGAGAAGGTCATCGTCTACCGCCGCACCGGGCGACCCGTCCCCATGCATGCCCGGCGGGACGTGTGGTGGCACGAGCTCGTCGAAGGCCAAGCGCCGGTGTGCGAGCCCGAGTGGGTCGAGGCGGAGCATCCGCTCTTCCTGCTCTACACCTCCGGCTCGACCGGCAAACCGAAGGGTATTCAGCACTCGAGCGCGGGATATCTGCTCGGGGCGAAGACCAGCTGCCAGTGGGTCCTCGACGTGCGGGAGGATGATGTCTTCTGGTGCACGGCCGATGTGGGCTGGGTGACTGGGCACTCCTACGTCGCGTACGGCCCCCTGGCCGCAGGCGCCGCGGTCGTGCTCTACGAGGGCGCGCCCGTGTGGCCCGACGGGGCTCGCTTCTGGAAGATCTGCGAGACGCACCGCGTAACGATCTTCTACACCGCTCCCACGGCGATTCGCGCCCTGATGAAGCTCGGCGAGGAGCTGCCCGCGCGCCATGACCTGTCGCGCCTGCGGCTGCTGGGCACGGTGGGCGAGCCCATCAATCCCGAGGCCTGGATGTGGTACCACCGCGTGATCGGCGGGCAGCGCTGCCCGATCGTCGATACCTGGTGGCAGACGGAGACGGGCTCGATTCTCATTGCGCCCATCCCGGGAGTCACGCCGACGAAGCCCGGCTCTTGCACCGTACCATTGCCGGGCATCGAGGCGGACATCGTGGACGAGCACGGCGAGCGAGTCACTCGCGCGGACACCGGCGGCTACCTCGTGATCCGCAATCCCTGGCCCTCGATGCTGCGAACCATCTGGGGAGACAACGAGCGCTATCGCGAGACGTACTGGGAGAAGTTCAAAGGCCGTCTGTACGTCGCCGGCGATGGCGCGCACCGCGATGCCGACGGGTACTTCTGGATCATGGGCCGTATCGACGATGTGCTGAATGTCTCGGGGCATCGCCTCGGTACGATGGAGGTCGAGTCGGCTCTGGTTGCCCATCCGCGCATCGCCGAGGCAGCCGTGGTCGGCAAACCTCACGAGGTCAAGGGCGAGGCCGTGTTCGCATACGTCGTGTGCCGAGGCTCCAAGCCTCTGGGGGGTGCGGCAGCGGCGCTCATCGAGGAGCTGCGCTCGTGGGTTGGCGAGCAGCTGGGAGCGATTGCGAAACCCGATGAGATTCGCCTGACGGAGGTACTTCCCAAGACACGCTCGGGGAAGATCATGCGCCGTTTGCTGCGCGCGATTGCCCGCGGCGAGGAGGTGTCGCAGGACACCTCGACGCTCGAGAACCCCGCGATTCTGGAGGAGCTGCGCGGGGTGGAGACACCGCCGCCGCAGCCGGCGGCGCGGGTGAGGCGAGTCGCGCGGCCAAAGCGCGGACCGAAGACGAAAGCACGCCGAAAAACAAAGACTTAAGTCAGCGGCGGCGCCCACGCCTGCTGCACGGCAGGGTACGGATCTTGCGAGAGAGAAGTCATGGGCGAGGTGATTCACGCCGCATTTGGCGCCGAGCGCGAGTGGGAGCAGACGCGCTCCAGGACGACCGCCGGGCTGGTCGCGATCGGTGAGCTGTTCGGTGATGACGAGGAGTTGATGCGGGCCAAGGCCGATCGCGTCTACCGGCTGTTACGCGAGATCGTCGAGGACGTCCCCTCGCTCCAGATCACCACGAGACTGCCGGACAACCTCTCCGAGGAGCAGCTGGAACAGCTCACTGCAGCCATCAAGGATGCGGCCCTCAAGGGCATCGAAGTCGCCATGACGCACTCGGTGTGCATGGTCATGAGCTCCATCTACGACCTGTGCACCTCCAAGCTGCAGGAGGGCGCCTCTTAACTTAGTGCATCCGGGCGGTGGGGCAGTTGCAAGCGCGCCGGGCCTGAGCCTAACCTAGAGCATGCTCAAGCACTCCCAGTACTGGGTGCTCAGCACCCTGGGGGCACTGTGCGCACTCCTGGTGCTGGTCAACATCGTGCTGTTCACGAGCAACCGAGCTCTGCAGAGCGAGGTGAACGGTCGCGCCCAGTACATCCAGCAGAGCGTGCAGCTGCAGAACCTCTATCAGCAGATGGTGCGCGCCATCGCGGATCTCTCGGTGCGCAATCAGGACGAGCAGCTCAAGGCAGTTCTCGCGCGGCAGGGGATCAATGTCACGGCCAAAGCCGCTGCTGCGGGCTCCACTGGAGCGCCCGGGGACAAGCCCGCCACCCGCCCGAGGGGCGAGGCGCACCATGAATGAGGGCCCCGGGCGAAGCGCCCCCTATGCAGGCCTGGGCGGCCAGGATCCGCGCGTGCCCCCTCGAGCCACTCCGCCCGAGCCATCCTCCTCCACCCGGCCCATTGCCGCGAGCTCGCAGAGCGCGGCACCCGCCGCCAGCGCGTTCGTTCCACTGCTGCTGCTCGGCATTGCCTTTGCCGGCTGGACGGTGTTTCAGACCGTGGAGCTCGCCGGGGAGCGCGCGAACCTGCATGCCGTGCGCACGGCGCAGCAGGCGCAGGTGGACCAGTCGCAGCGCCTGCGCACCGCGCTGAGCTCTCTGGCGACCGATACCCAGCGACTGGCCGACGGCGGCGATGCCGGAGCCAAGCAAGTCATCGACCGGCTGCACCAGAACGGCATCACCGTCAATCCAAACGCGGCTCCGGTGGCCCCGCCGCCCCCCTGACTCTCGCCCGGGCGCGCTCTCGGATCGCGTCCGCGGCGCACGCGTGTGCTCGAGCACTGATCAGGGCTGCTCCGTCAGCAGAAGCAGCACAGTTCCTTCAGGCCCCTGGAGCAGAGCGTCGGCGGCAGGATCGAGGCCCGCGGGAAGCTTGCGCTTTGACGGCACCCCGAGGTCGTGCAGCTGCGCGATGCGCTCGCGCATGTTCTGATCGGTGAACACCAGCGCCGGATCCGCGAGCATGCGGGGCGCGTGGAAGGCGAGATTCAACAGATCGCTCGTGAGCAGCAGCCGCGGATAAGGCTCCGCGAGCTCCGTTGCGACGAAGCCGAGCGGCTCCCAGAAGCGGGCCGCCGACTCGAAGTCCGTTGCCGGCAGGCTCAGCTCCGCAAAGTAGCCGCAGAGTGAGGTCACGGTGGGCGCGCGCGGCGCCGGCGAATAAGTGCGTGCCTCGACGATCCTGATGCGCTGACCGCTCGGATCGTCAAGCCCGATCTCGTGGAACGATTCGGCACCGGTGCGGCGGTAGGTGAGCTCGAGTCCCTGCCGCTCGAGCGCGGCCCCGCGCTCGGCGACCTCGGGGTGAACGAATGTGAGCGCCAGCTCACGGGCGGGGTCCTGATGCAGCCCGAGCGTCATGCGACCGTCGGTGAGCACGGCGTAGGGATGCGACCAGACGTCGCGCGTTTGAGCCTGCTCGAAGCCGAGTCGCTCGTAGAACTCGATCGAGGCGCGGATGTCGGCTGTGGGGATGCTGAACTCGAGAAAGCGTCCGAGCACGCGCGAGCGCTGGGCGTCAGGCGGAGGCGCCGCGTGCCGCCCCTGCGGGGCGGAAGCCGAGCTCGACGTGCGTCCAGCCCTGGCAGTGCTGCGCGATCAGATTGGCGAGGAAATGCGCATGCTCGAGCCGCGCGTTGAGCGCCGGCACGTACTCGAACCTCGAGCCCCGGGCTTCGAGGAAGAGCTGCCGGTACTCGATGTTGATCTCCTCGAGCGTCTCGAGACAGTCGAGCGCGAAGCCGGGGCAGATCACCGTGATGTCGCCCACGCCCCGCGCCGGCAGCTGCGTGACCACCTCGCTGGTATAGGGTTGCAGCCACTTCGCCGGCCCGACCCGCGACTGGAAGCTGACGCTCCACTCGTCGTCTTTCAGCATGAGCTCATCCGCCAGCAGCCGTGCGGTCTTCTGGCACTTGCAGTAGTACGGGTCGCCATCGTGAAAGTAGCGCTCCGGCACGCCGTGAAACGAGACCAGCAGGTGGCGCGTGCGCCCGTGCGCCTGCCAGTGCTGCTCGACGCTCGTGCGCAGTGCCTCGATGTAGCCGGGATAGTCGTGGTAGCCGGCGACGAAGCGCAGCTCGGGCAGCCATCGCCACCGCTCGAGCTCGCGTGACACCTGGTCGTACACCGAGCCGGTCGAGGCGCCGCAGTACTGCGGGAAAAGCGGCACGACGAGGATGCGCTGGGCTCCGAGCGCGCGCAGGCGCTGCAGGCCCTCGGCGATCGTCGGGCGGGAGTAGAGCATTCCGAGCTCGAGCGAGAAGGGTGCAAGCACGCGCTCGGCGAGGGTGCTGGTGAGCCGCGTGCGCAGCTCGCTCGAGAGCACCGCGAGCGGGGAGCCTTGCGCGGTCCAGATCCGGGCGTACTTCCGCGCGGACCGCCGCGGGCGCGTGCGCAGAATCACCCCGTGCAGGAGCGGCAGCCACAGCGCACGTGGCAGCTCGATCACGCGCGGGTCGCTCAGGAAGCGCGCGAGAAAGCGCCGCACGTCACCCGCGGAGGCAGACTCCGGCGTGCCGGAGTTGGCGAGCAGCACACCGATGCGCTCGGCGCCGTCGTGTCGAAAGTCAGGAGAGCTCAGGTAGCGCATCGCTCGGAACCCATGCGGCGGGGTTGTTGCACGGCCTCAGGCCCCTCCACCTGCCGGACGCGAGGCCGCGAGATAGCGGGCAAAAAAGGCGAGCGACCGCTCGCGCGCGAGCGCCGCAGCCTGGGGATTGTAGCTGTCGCGCTGATCGCAGTTGAACCCGTGGCCGGCGCCCGCGTAGATGTGGAAGATGCCTTCAGGATTGGCCGCCTTGATCTTCTCCACGTCACTCAGCGGGATGTGCGTGTCGAGCTCGCCGAAGTGATACATGACCGGGCACTTGGGCTTCCTGTCGAGGCACTGCACGATGCCGCCACCGTAGTACGAGACCGCGCAGGCGAGCGGCAGTTCGCCTGCCGACACGTACGCCATCCGGCCGCCCCAGCAATACCCGACCATTCCCACCCGGCCTGCATGCTTGACCACGGCAAGCGCTGCGGACAGGTCGGCGAGCGTCTGCTCGGGCTTGAGCTGCTGCACGTACCCGAAGCCCTCCTGCACCTCCGGTTGCGAGTACCCGAGCTCGATACCCCTGCGGACACGGTCGAACAGGCTCGGCGCAATGGCCACATAGCCCTCGGAGGCGTAGCCGTCCGTCACGGCCCGGATGTGGGAGTTCACGCCGAAGATCTCCTGCACCACCACGATGGCACCGCGCGGCGAGCCGGGCGGCGCGGCCAGCCATGCCCGAAGCTCGTGCCCATCGCGCGACATGATCGTCGTGAACTCGCTCATGGCTGCCTCCACGTGCAATGGCGTGTCGCTACCTTCGCGCATCGCCCGGCGCCGTGCAACGTCGGCGCACCCTAGCTCAGGTCAGGCGCGCGGGCTTGGATCCGTGTCCCAGATCGAGGCCCGGGCGATGATGCGCCATCAGAGGATGACACAGCAGTTGCGCCCGGTCTCCTTGGCCCGATACAGGGCGCGGTCGGCGCGGTCGAAGACGCTATCGGGGGTGTCGTCCGCGCGGAACATCGCAATGCCGCACGAGGCCGTGACCGTGACGGGCTTGTTGCGGAAGTGAAAGCCGATCTTGGCGATGTTGGTGCGGATCTTGTCGGCGGCGACCAGGGCCTGATCGGAAGCGGTACCGATGAGGATCATGACGAACTCCTCCCCGCCGTAGCGGGCGACGAAATCCGTCCCGCGCACGTGCTGGGCGAGATGCTGCGCGATCACCCGCAGCACCTTGTCCCCGGCGCGGTGTCCATAGGCATCGTTGATGTTCTTGAAGCGGTCGATATCCCACGCGAGGATGCTGATCGGGGTGGCGCTCTGCTGCCAGTGCAGGTATTCCTGCTCGATGCGATCATCGTAAGCGGCGCGGTTGGGGATGCCCGTCAGTGCATCCATCATGGCGAGCCGCTGCTCCTCCTGCAAAGTGCGCTGCAGGTTGTGACTCTCGCGCTCGAGCTCGGCAATGCGCACGCGCAACCGTCCGGTGCGATCGACCTGGGTCGACAAGCGCTCCTCCTCGCGCGCGCGAAAGTCCTGCAGGTGCGTATTGATGGTCTCGAGCCGCACGCGCACGCGAGCCCGCAGCTCCGTCAGATCGAGCGCTCGCTGCACGTCGGTGTTGAGCTCGTGCATCTCGTCCATGACGAGCAGATTGAGCTGTCGGGTGCTCTCCTGCGCATTGTCGTGGTCGGCGGCCTCGCCTGCGAGGTAGGCACCGAGCTCCTCCAGACGCGCATCGATCTGGCGCAGCAGGGCTTCGATCTCGAGCTTTTCGCGCTGCATGCGCGAGCGCTGCTCACCGACCATACGCGCAACGCGCTCCAGCCCGTCCGCCAGCTCGTCGGCCTTCAAATCCCTGATCGAGCGCTCATGCAGCAGCTCCGCGAGCGCCGGGCGGAGCTCGGGCAGCAGTGCGAGCCGCTCGAGCATCGCCACCATCGCCGTTTGAATGCGGGCGTCCCGCTCGGAGTCGCTTGCAGCGTCCGCCGAGGGCTCACCGAGGGGGCTCGCGCCCGCCGGGTCTTGCGCCCGCGCCGCCGCCTGCTGCGCCTCGTCCTCGGCAGTCACCGCAGCGCCGGATGGGTCGCTCGCAGCGGGAGGCTGGGGGATGCGGCGCCGCTCGAGGGGCGCCGCCGACGCCGGCTCGGCACCTGTGGGCATGGCATCGAGCGCGGCAATGGCACGTGAGAGTGGGTCGAGGCACCCCTCGATCTGCTCGGCCTCGCCCTGACGCCGGATGAGATCTCCGAGGGTGCGAAGCTGGGCGTCGAGGAGCGCGCTGCGGCCGCGCGCCGCCAGGCACAGCCGCCCGACGGTCAGGCGCAGTACGTTCTCGAGCTTGCTCCAGCGAGCCTCGCCTTGCTCCAGGCGCTCGAGTGCATCGAGATATTTCTGACGCAGATCGGCTTCGGATTTCATGCGCGCTCGAGGATTGCGGTGACGCCCATCCCGCCTGCGGTGCAGACCGAGATGAGGCCGCGCTTCGCGGTGGATGTGCTGGCGAGCAGCTTTGCCAGGGTTGCCACGATGCGGGCTCCGGTCGCGGCAAAAGGGTGGCCGATGGCGATGCTACCGCCTTTCAGGTTGAGCTTCGTCCGATCGATACTCCCCAGGGCACCGGGAAGTCCGAGCACGTTGCGGCAATAGTCGGGCGAGTCCCACGCCGCGAGCGTGCACAGCACCTGTCCCGCGAACGCCTCGTGGATCTCGTAGAAATCGAAGTCCTGCAGCTTCAGTCCGGCATCGGTGAGCATCGCCGGCACGGCGTAAGCCGGCGCCATCAGCAGCCCTTCCTTGCCGCTTGCGAAGTCGACCGCCCATTGCTTGCCATAACGCAGGTACGCGAGGACCGGCAAGCGGTGCCGCGCGGCCCATTCCTCGGTGGCGAGGAGCACCGCGCCGGCCCCGTCGGTGAGCGGGGTGCTATTGCCGGCGGTGAGCGAGCCCGAGCCGGTGAGATCGAAGGTAGGTCTGAGCTTTGCCAGCTTCTCGAGCGTGGTATCGGCCCGGACGTTGTTGTCGGCCTTGAGACCCTGGTAGGGGACCACCAGATCGTCGTAGAAGCCCTCGCGCCAGGCGGCCGCAGCCTTCATGTGGCTGTCGTAGGCCAGCTCGTCCTGAGCCTGCCGCGAGACTTTCCAGTGCTTGACCATGAGCTCGGTGCTCTGGCCCATGCTCAAGCCCGTGCGCGGCTCGACCACCCCGAGCATCACGGGCTTGAAGTGCTTGGGCCGCAAGCCGAAGAAGGGCCGCAGCCGCTGCCACGCCGAGCGGCCGAGATAGCTCTGCAGCAGCAGTTGCTGGTACGAGCGCGGGTAGACGATCGGCGGATCGCTGATGGAGTCGACCCCTCCGGCGAGCCCTGCCTCGATCTGTCCCAGCGCGATCTTGTTGCCGATGAGAATGGCCGACTCGAGGCCGGTGCCGCAGGCGCGCTGTACGTCGAGGCCGGGCGTCTGGGGATGCAGCCCCGAGGAGAGCACACACTCGCGGACGAGGTTGTAGTCGCGGGAGTGCTTGATGACTGCGCCCGCGATGACATCGCCGAGCCGCTCGCCCTGGAGCTTGAAGCGCTCGACGAGCGCCCGGAAGGTCTCGGTGAGCATCTCCTGGTTGCCCACCCGCGCGTACGCACCGTACGCGCGCGCGAACGGGACGCGAACTCCCCCGAGCACCGCAACTCGCCGCACCGAAGAACCGACCAGCATCGTATGGACTCCTTGAACCTATTCTATGCTGAGAGCCGCCCCCTGGCATTCAAACATCCAACCCCCCGGCCGGGCCGCGACCGCCGCTCGACCCACGAGCCAGGCGCACAAGGGTTGGAGCGCGGTATCATCGGCCGCTCGGTCGTCGGCTCCCCCGGCGGCGGATGGGGGGATGCTTGCCGCGCTCCGGTGTCGATCACATTTTCGAGAAGCGCCTCTCGGGGCTCGTCAACAGCCGCGAGGCCGGCGTGCTGCAGGGCGGGCGCAAGGGAGTCGAGAAGGAATCGTTGCGAGTGACTCCTGCGGGGCGGCTCGCGCAGACGCCCCATCCGCACGAGCTGGGCTCGGCGCTCACGAACGAGCACATCACGACCGATTTCTCCGAGTCGCTCATCGAGCTCGTGACTCCGCCGTTCGGCACGAGCTGGGAGCTGCTGCAATATCTCCTCGACCTGCACCAGTTCGTCTATCGCCACCTCGGGGATGAGCTGCTCTGGGCGACGAGCATGCCGTGCCTGATCGAGGGCGACTCGAGCATTCCCATCGCGCAGTACGGCACCTCGAACGTTGCGCGGATGAAGACGGTGTACCGCAACGGGCTGTCTTTGCGCTACGGACGCATGATGCAGGCCATCTCCGGGGTGCATTTCAACTATTCCTTCCCGCAGCAGCTGTGGGAGGCTTACGCGGACCTGCGCCAGGTGCGCACCCTCGATCGGGACTTCGTCTCGGCGAGCTACTTCGATCTGCTGCGCAACTATCGCCGCCACGGCTGGATCGTGCTGTATCTCTTCGGCGTCTCTCCCGTGGTGTGCGGATCGTTCCTCAGGGGTCGCGGGGAATCGCTCCGGGAGCTCTCGCCCGGGACCTTCTACGAGCCTCACGCGACCTCGCTGCGCATGAGCGACATCGGCTACCGCAATCGCAATCAGGCCGGCCTCGCCATCTCCGTGAACAGCCTCGAGGAGTACGTGCGGGACCTGACGCGCGCGATCATGACACCGCACCCGCCGTACGAGACCCTGGGCGTGCAGCGCGACGGGCAGTACCAGCAGCTCAACGCCAATATCCTGCAGATCGAGAACGAGTACTACAGCTACATCCGGCCCAAGCGCGTGGCGCGCTCGGGCGAGCGCCCCACCAAGGCGCTGCGGCGCGCGGGGGTCGAATACGTCGAGGTGCGCGCTCTGGATGTGAGCGCATTCGATCCGGTCGGTGTGAACCAGCACAAGCTGCGCTTTCTCGAGGCGTTCCTCGCGCTGTGCCTGCTCAAGGAGAGCCCGTACGTCGAGTCGGGCGAGGAAGGCTCGCTGGACCAGAATCACCTGACGGTCGCGCGGCGCGGTCGCGAACCGGGGCTCGAGTTGTGGCGCGAAGGCCGCCGTTTCCCGATGCGCGAGTGGGCTGCGGAGCTGCTCGACTCGATGGAGGGCATCTGCGAGCTGCTCGATCGCGGGGATCCCAACCGCCCGTATGCCCACTCCCTTGCAACCCAGGCCGCCAAGATCCAGGACGCAGGGCGCACGCCCTCGGCGCGGCTGCTCGCCGAGCTCGAGGAGACGGGCGAGAGCTTCTTCGAGCTCGGCTTGCGCATGTCGAGGGCGCACAAGGCGTACTTCCTGGAGCTCTACACGCCCAACGCGGAGCGGCTGGGTGAGCTCGCCGCCGAGGCACGCCACTCGCTCGAGCAGCAAAGCGCGCTCGAGGCCGCCGAGCAGGGATCCTTCGAGGCGTACCTCGCGAGCTACTTCGCCGGTTGAGGCGCACCCGGGAGACTCGTCAGCGCGCAGTCCTTGAGGGGTACGTCGGGGTCGGCGAGCCGCATCGGGTCCACGCAAGCGCGCGCCGCGATGAGCTTGCGCGCGGCCATCTGATCTTTCGCACGATTGACGGTGTCGATCGCAATGAGCTCTGCGCCGCGCAGATAGCACAGGCTGAACGAGCGGGTCTGCGGATCGCCGCGCAGGACCACTGCGTCATGCTCCTGCGCGAGCCCCACGATCACGAGCTTCAAATCGAACTGATCCGACCAGAACCACGGCACCCTGTCGTGTACGGTCGTGATGCCAAGGAGGTTGAGCGCAGCGCTCGTGCCTTGCTCGAAGGCGTTGTCCACCGACTCGAGGCGCACACGCCTGCCGTAGCGCAAGCTCGGGTGGTTGGCGCAATCGCCGGCCGCGTAGATCTGCGGGTCGGAGGTGCGGCAGTACTCGTCCACGACGATGCCATTCGCGCACGGGAGGCCGGCTGCGGCGGCCAGTTGCTCGGCGGCGGCGATCCCGACGGCCACCAGCACGAGGTCCGCCGGCAGCGACGCACCGTCTTCGCAGATCACGCTGCCCACCCGCCTGCGGCCGGGCGCGGCGGCAGCGAGCGCGCGCACGCGCGTGTTGCACCTCACGTCCACGCCCTGGCGGGCATGCTCGGCCGCGAAGAACGCGGCGAGCGGCGCAGCGACGACGCGGCTCATGACCCGATCGGCCATCTCGAGCACCGTCACCTCGAGGCCCAGCTTGCGCGAGGTTGCAGCGACCTCGAGCCCGATGTAGCCCGCGCCGATCACGACCAGGCGCAGCCCAGGGCGTAGCTCGCGCCGCAGGATGTCGGCGTCCGCGAGCGTGCGAAGCGCATACACGCCTTCGAGATCGCAGCCCGGAGCGGCCAGGGCTCGCGGCTGGCCCCCGGTCGCGAGCACGAGCGCATCGTAAGGGAGGCTCGCCCCATCCTCCAGCTGCACGCGGTGCGCCGCGCGATCGAGCCTCTCGATGCGCCGGTCGAGGTGCAGATCGATGCCGTGGTCGGCATAGAACTGAGGCAGCCGGATGGGGAGTCGCTCGCGCTCCAGCGTCCCGGCGAGAAATGCCTTGGACAGCGGCGGCCGCTGGTACGGCTCCTCCGGCTCGTCACCGACCAGCGAGATCCGGCCGTCGTAACCGCGCCGGCGCAGCGTCTCGATGGCTTGCGCCGCCGCCTGACCCGCACCCGCGATGACCACTTGCCGTAACATGCTCCGTCCAAGCATAGTCGCGAACGCACCCTCCTGGGGCGCGCCTCGCTCGGCGCCGCCTTACGGTAGTGCACTTGCCTCGAGCACGTGGGAGTGAAGCTGAGGAAATGCGGTCTTCTGCGATGCACCGTGCCGTGGCACGAAAGCTGCAAAATGGGCTCAGCCTCCATAACATGACTCGCCTCCGGGAACCCACAACATGAAACTCGTCACCGCGATCATCAAGCCGTTCAAGCTCGACGACGTCCGCGCCGCATTGTCGGATATCGGAGTCTCGGGAATGACGGTGACGGAGGTGAAGGGCTTCGGTCGCCAGCGCGGTCACACCGAGCTCTACCGGGGAGCGGAGTACGTCGTGGACTTCGTGCCGAAGACCCGGATCGAGGTGGCCGTCCGCGCCGACCTGCTCGATCAGGTCGTCGAGGCGATCCTCAGGGCAGCCAAGACGGGCAAGGTCGGCGATGGCAAGATCTTCATCACCGACATCCAGCGCGTCATCCGTATCCGCACCGGCGAGACCGACGACGCCGCGCTGTAGCGGGCGCACGTCGCGGGACCGGCCGCGAAACGCTACAGTGCGGGGATGGATTCTCCCGCGGAGCTTCTTCGAGCGGCTGCCGAGAGGCACAAGCTCTCGGGCGCCCGGCGCCACATCTTCCTGTGCGTTGGCGGCAAGTGCGCGCCGCGAGAGGCGCAGCTCGAGGCGTGGGAGTTTCTCAAGCGGCGGCTGGTGGAGCTGCAGCTCGTGGACGTGGACCATGGCGTCCTGCGGTCGAAGGCGGATTGCCTGCGGATCTGCGTGGGTGGACCGGTGGCGCTCGTGTACCCGGAGGGGCTCTGGTATCGCAGCTGCACGCCGGGCAATCTCGAGCGCATCATTCAACAGCATTTGATCGGCGGCACTCCGGTCGCGGAGCTGCTCTTTGCGGTCGCGCCGCTCGGGGAGCCGTGCGCGGATGCAGCACTATCGGGATAATCCGCAGGCGATCCGCGCGCTGGTTCGTCCCGATGCCGTGCACCGCGACGTGTATCTGGATCCGGAGCTGTTCGAGCTGGAGATGGAGCAGCTCTGGCGCAAGACCTGGATCTACGTCGGGCATGACAGCCAGGTCCCCAACGCCGGGGACTTCTACACGACGCTGATCGGCCGCGAGCCGGTGATCCTCCTGCACGATGCCGAAGGTGCCGTGCGAGTCCTGCCCAACCGGTGCGCTCACAAGGGAACCAAGCTCGTGAGCGCCGTGCAGGGCAGGTGCGCCGGAGGTGCTCTGCGCTGCCCGTATCATGGCTGGACCTACAAGCTCGATGGGACCTTGCGTACCGTGCCGCTGAGGGGCGGCTACCAGGGGACCGGCTTCGAGACGGCCGAAGCCTCGAGAGGCCTTCCGCAGATCACCTCCACGAACTATCGCGGGTTCGTGTTTGCGCGCCTGGCGCCCGAGGGGCCGGGGTTCGGTGAGTACTTTGGGGACTCCCTGAGCTCGATCGACAACATGGTCGAGCGCTCCCCGGAGGGCCGTCTCGAGGTGGCCGGGGGCGTGCTGCGTTACCTGCACGACTGCAACTGGAAGATGTTCGTCGAGAACCTGAACGATGCCATGCACCCGATGGTCGCGCACGAGTCATCCGCCGGGACCGCCAAGAGACTCTGGGAGCAGACACCGCCGGGCACGCCGATGCCGATGGTCATCGAGCAGTTCGTGCCGTTCGTCAACGGCTACGACTTCTTCGAGAAGATGGGTGTGAAGGTCTACGACCACGGGCACAGCTACACCGGCGTGAGCTTCTCGATCCACTCAAGCTACGCAAGCGTCGGGGAGTACGAGCGGCGCATGGTCGAGGCGTACGGTGAGGAGCGGACCCGGCGCATTCTCGGCGAAGCGCGCCACAACACCGTTTACTATCCGAGCCTGACCATCAAAGGCGCCATTCAGGCCATCCGCGTGGCGCGTCCCCTCGCTGTCGACCGGACGCTGATCGAGAGCTGGACGTTTCGACTGGCTGGCGCGCCGCAGGAGATGCTCGCGCGAACCACGACTTACTCGCGCCTGATCAACGCCCCGACCTCGGTCGTCGGCCACGACGATCTGCACTGCTATCGCTCCATCCAGGAAGGACTCGCGTGCGCGAGCAACCCATGGGTGAGCCTGCATCGCAACCACTCGCCGGCCGAGTCGGGCTCGCTCGCGGGCACCTACGGCGCGACGAACGAGGTGCCCATGCGCGGACAGTATCGCGCCTGGGCCCAGTACATGACGCTCGGCATGCCGGAGGCGCGCTCGTGACAGCGGCCGGCCCGCCGAGCGATGCGGCGCTCGCGGAGTTCGTCTATCGTGAGGCGCGGCTGCTCGATGAGAAGCGCTTCGATGAATGGTACGAGCTGTTCACCGAGGATGCTCGTTACTGGATGCCGCTCACGCGCGGACAGCCCGACGGGGAGACCCATACGTCGCTCTTCTACGAGGACAAGCTGCTCCTGAGAGTGCGGATCGAGCGCTTGCGCTCGCCGAATGCCTTCTCGCAGCAGCAACCGAGCTTCTGCCAGCATGTCCTGCAGCGCCCCGGCGTGGAGGAGATCGATGTCGCCGCCAACCGCTTCGTCGTTCGTACGCCGTTCATGTACCTCGAGACCCGGCTCGACACACAGCACGTGCTGGCCGGCCTCGCCTGGCACCATCTCACCTCGATCGCCGGAATGCTGCGCATTCGCTTGAAGAAGATCGAGCTGCTCAATTGCGATGCGGCGTTGCCTTCGATCCAGCTCCTTCTCTGACCGAACGGTGAGACTCGAGTGAGGAGCATTCGCGCGCCGCGCGTCTCGGGAACGGTTCAGCAGGCTTTTGAGCGCAGCGTCGAGCGCTATCCGGAGCACGACTTTCTGTGCGTGCTCCCGCAGACTGCCGCCCGCTACGGCATCGAGCCGCGCACCTGGTCTTACGCGCAGGCCGCCCGCGAGGTCGAGCATCTGATGCAGCTCTATCGCGCCGCCGGATATGGCCGAGGGCAACGGGCGGGCCTGATGCTCGAGAACCGCCCCGCCTTTTTCTTCCATTGGCTGGCGCTGAATGGCCTGGGCGTATCGGTCGTGCCGATCAGCACCGAGTGGCGCAGTGCGGAGCTCGAGTATCTGGTGCAGCACTCGGAGATCTGCGTCGCCGTCGTGCCGCCCGCCCGACGTGCCGATCTGATCTCCGCGGCGGCCGCGGTGGGCCACGACCTCGCGGTCACGGGCGCCGAGCTCGCCGGCCTGCAGCCCGCGCCGCAATCCGCTCGAGTGGTGAGTGGCGAGCCGGATGCCAACACCGAGTGCGCGCTTCTCTACACCTCGGGAACCACTGCGCGACCCAAGGGATGCGTGCTGCCGAACGAGTACTTCCTCTGGGCCGGCGCGTGGTACGCGGGCCTGGATGGTCTGTGCCGGGTGCGCGCGGGGGTGGAGCGGCTGGTCTCGCCTTTGCCGTTGAGCCACATGAATGCGATGGCCTTCTCCACGCTCGCAATGCTGCTCACGGGTGGTTGCATCGTGCAGCTCGACCGCTTCCATCCGTCGACCTGGTGGGACTGCGTCCGCGATTCCGGCGCCACCATCGTCCACTACCTGGGCGTGATGCCCCCCGTGCTGCTCGGTGCGCCTGCAGGCGAGCGTGACCGCGATACTTCGGTGCGCTTCGGCTTCGGGGCGGGCGTCAGCCCCCGATTGCATGCCGCCTTCGAGAGTCGATTCGGCTTTCCGCTCATCGAGGCCTGGGCCATGACGGAGACCGGCGCCGGCGCCGTGGTGATTGCGAGTCGCGAGCCGCGCAAGGTGGGTACTGCCTGCTTCGGGAAGGCGGAGCCGCGGATCGAGTTCCGGATCGTCGACGATGGCGGCCGCGACGTTGCCAGCGGGGAGCCCGGCGAGCTGCTCGTGCGACATGCGGGCGATGCGCCGGGCTTCGGATTCTTTCGCGAGTATCTGAAGGATCCCGCCGCCACCGCGGCGGCCTGGTCGGGCGGGTACTTCCACACCGGGGACATCGTGCGGGTCGACGCCGAAGGAGATTTCCACTTCCTCGATCGCAAGAAGAACGTCATTCGCCGCAGCGGCGAGAACATCTCGGCGGTGGAGGTCGAGAGCGTCCTGATGCAACATCCCCGGGTCGCAGCCGTCGGCGTCACCGCCGTGCCGGACGAGGTGCGGGGCGATGAGGTCATGGCATGCATCGTGCCGCGGCAGCCCGTCCCCGAGACGCAGCGCACGGGGATCGCGCACGACATTCTCAACTTCAGCCTCGAGAGGCTCGCATACTTCAAGGCCCCCGGCTATATCGGCTTCTGTGATCAACTGCCGTTGACGGCCACCGAGAAGATCCAGCGCGCGCAGCTCAAGGAGCTCGGCAACGCGCTGCTGCGCGGCGCGGCCTGTGTCGATCTGCGCAAGCTCAAGAAACGGACGGCCACCGCGTGAGCGCGACCCGGCGAGCAGCGTACGAGGATGCAGTCCTGACCGTGCCCGTCACGATCCCGTACGTGCGGTATTCCACCCACGGTGCCCACTGGTTCATCGCGAGCGCGCTGCGCGCATTGCTCCAGGGCGGCCGGCTCGGCAAGTCCGAGCTCGACGGCCTCTGCGTCTCGAGCTTCACGCTCGCACCGGATACCGCGGTGGGGGTGACCCAGCACCTGGGGCTCTCGCTGCGATGGCTGGATCACATTCCCATGGGCGGTGCCGCCGCGATCGTGGCCGTGCGGCGCGCGTTGCGGGCGGTGCAGGCGGGGGATGCGACGATCATCGCCTGCGTGGGCGCCGACACCCATCAGGTCGGGACGTTCCGCGCAACCCTCGGCAGCTTCAGCCAGTTCGCCCAGGATGCCGTGTATCCGTACGGCGCCGGGGGGCCGAACGCGAGCTTCGCGTTCCTGACCGATTACTACATGCGAGCCTACGGGGCGCGCCGCGAGGACTTCGGCAAGCTCTGCATCGCGCAGCGTGAGAACGCGCTCGGATTTGCGCATGCGCTGTTCAAGAAGCCGCTGACCATGGAGCAGTATCTGGGCGCGAGGCTGGTGGCCGACCCGTTGCGGCTGTTCGATTGCGTGATGCCCTGCGCGGGCGCGGAAGCCTTCCTCGTGATGAGCCGCCGGCGCGCCGAGGATCTGGGACTCGCCAGCGTGAGGGTGCTGAGCACGCTCGAGCGGCACAACTCCTTCCCGGAGGATCCAATCCAGATGCGCGGCGGCTGGGCGCTCGAGCGCGCGGAGCTCTTTGCGCACGCGGGCGTGAGTCACGAGGACATCGACTTCCTCCAGACCTATGATGACTACCCCGTGATCAGCGCAATGCAGATCGAGGACCTCGGCTTCTGCGGCAAGGGCGAGGCGCCGCAGTTCATCCGCGCTCACACCTTCACGACGCAGGGAACCTTCCCCCTCAACACCTCGGGCGGGCAGCTCTCGGTGGGGCAGGCCGGCGCGGCGGGCGGCTACCTCGGCACGACCGAGGCGATCCGGCAACTCACCGGCGCGACGCTCGGTGCGGTGGTGCCGGATGCGCGCATCGCGCTGGTGAGCGGCTTTGGAATGATCAACTACGATCGGGGCCTGTGCTGTGGGGCTGCCATCCTCGCGGGGCCGCGGGCATGAGCGAGCCGCCGGTCCCGCCCCGCAGTGCGATCGCGCTCGGCCTCACGGCCGCCGCGGCGCAGGGTCGCCTGGAGCTGCAGGTGTGCGAGGCGTGCGGCGCCGTGCAGTACCCGCCCAGGGAGGCCTGCCATCGCTGCCTGTCGTCGCGCCTGCAGTGGCGCCCGCAGGCGGGCGCGGGCGAGCTGATCTCACAGACGATTCTGCATCACAGTCACGAGGCGTTCTTCCGCGAGCACCTTCCCTGGCGGCTGGGAATGGTGCATCTCGATTGCGGTCCGACCGTGATCGCCCACCTGCACGGCGGGGTGCCTCCCGCACCGTGCCGTGTGCGCATCACGGCCGCGCTCGACAGGGCGGGCCAAGGCGTGCTCATAGCGCTTGCGCAGGGTGACGGCTCGCAAGGTGACGACTCGCAGGGTGCCTCAATGACTGCCGACGAGAACCTGCGCGAGCTCACCGCTCCCGCTGAGCATCCGAAGGTTGCGCTCGTGACCGGCGGCAGCTCCGGCATCGGTGCAGCAACTTGCCGGGCATTCCTCGCGGCCGGATACCAGGTGGTCTGCCTCGCTCGGGAGCCGTTTGAGTCGCCGGCGGCGCGCGTGCACAGCGTCGAGATCGATCTTTCCGATGCCGCTGCCACCCGCGAGGCGGCGGCGGAGCTGGCGCGGCGGTTTCCCATCACCACGGTGGTGCACAATGCCGGCGCGATACGCGAGAAGCCCATCGAGGAGGTGACGCTCGAGGATCTCGCGGCGCTCACGAATCTGCACGTTGCGACGGCCATCTCGCTCGTGCAGTCGGCGCTGCCTGCGATGCAGGAGCGCCGTTACGGACGCATCGTGCTGGTGGCGAGCCGCGCAGTGCTCGGGCTTGCGCGGCGGACCGTGTATTCGGCGACCAAGGCCGCTCTGCTCGGGCTCACCAGGACCTGGGCGCTCGAGCTCGGCGGCCACGGCATCACGGTGAATGCCATTGCGCCGGGCCCGATCGAGGCGACGCGGATGTTCCACGAGCTGATCCCCGCGGACAGCCCGAAGCTTGCGCGGATCGTGGCATCCATTCCCGTCGGGCGGCTGGGGCGGCCCGAGGACGTGGCGCGCGCGGTGATGTTCCTTGCGGCTCCCGAGGCCGGCTTCATCACCGGGCAGACCCTCTACGTGTGCGGGGGCACCTCGGTGGGAAGCATCGCGTACTAGACCTCGGGCGCCTCCGCGGGTGCCTGAGCGGCGCTGTCTGCGTGCGCCGGCGCCGCAGCGCTTTCCGGGGCAGGAGGCGGCGCGGCTGGAGCCGGTCCGCCCGGCGCGGCAATCTCTTCGGCGCGGAATGATGCGACCTCGACCTCCGCGGTGTTGGCTACCGAGAGGATGCTCTCCAGCGGCACCGGCTGCCCGAACAGAAATCCCTGCGCACGATCGACACCGAGCTCACCGAGCTTCTGGCGCACCACCTCGGTCTCGACGCACTCGGCGACGGTTTGAATTCCCATCGCGTGAGCGAGCTGCGCGAGCCCACGAACGAGCGACTGCGAGCGCACGTCGGTGAGCAGATCGTGGGTGAAGGATCCGTCGAGCTTCAGCATGCTCACGTCGAATGCCTTGAGGTAGGCAAGCGAGCTCACCCCCGTGCCGAAGTCATCGAGCGCGAACTGCGCGCCGCGCGCCCGCAGGTGTCGCATGAGGGTCTGGGTCTGTGAGACGTTCGCGACCGCCGCGGTCTCGGTGATCTCGAACTGCAGCCACTCACCCGGGACGCAGTGCGGACCGATGTTCGCGCTCAGCCATTCGAGAAAGTCGGGATTGCCGATGCTCGGTCCGGAGAGGTTCAGCGAGAACCGCACCGGGCGGCTCGGGTGCTCGCGGTAGGCCGAGCGCAGGCGCTCGAACACCCGCATGAGCACCGCACGGTCGAGGTCGATGAGCAGCTGGTAGCGCAGCGCCGCGGACATGAAATGCTGCGGGGAGACGAATGTGCCCGTCTCGCTCACGAGCCGCACGAGCAGCTCGTAGTATTCCGTCTGCGAGTCGCCCGTCAGGGAGATGAGCGGCTGTGCCACGATGCCGATGCGCTCGGTCTCCAGCGCCTTGCGCAGGCGATTCGCCGCCAGCACATCGTCATTGCGCTGGACGATGGACAGGTCGGTGTCCTGATAGACCTCCACGCGCCCGCGGCCGCGATCCTTCGCCGCGCGACAGGCGGCCTCGGCGGCAGCAAGGGCTTGGGTGAGCTGGTGATCCTGGGCCGGGATGGCCGCCACGCCGAACGAGATCGACAGGCGAGTGCGCAGTCCGCCGATCATGGCGCAGCGCTCGCTCACGATGCGGCAGAGCTGCTCGGCCAGGCGGCGCGCCTGACTCAACGATGTGTGGGGCAGGTATACCGCGAAGCGGTCCCCGGAGATGTGGCAGACACCGGCGCCGTCGGGCAGGTCTTGCTCCTGCAGCGCGCTGCCGACCGCGGCGATCGCCTGATCGCCCGCGGCGAGCCCCGCGAGCTTGTTGAGCACGTGCAGCTGGTCGACATCACCGTAGAGGATGCCCCCGGGAACCCCGGCCTCGGCGGCTTCGCGCGTACGCGCGCGCTCCTCGAATGCAGTCCAGGTCAGCAGGGAATGCGAGGAGGAGCCGAACAGCCGGCCGACATCCCGCGCAAGCTCCAGGATCTGATGGGATTCGTCGGGTCCGAATTTCGGCTGCTCGACCGTGCGTATCGCAACCAGCATGCCGACGAAGGCGCCCGCCCCGTCCCGCAGCGCAACTCCGACCAGCTTGCCGCAGACCGGACCGTTGCGCTCGCCGCGCAGCCGGTTGGTGCCAATCTTGCCATCGGGCGCCGCGCGCACCTGCTCGAGCAGCCCCTGGGCGCCGTGCCGCCACAGGTCCTCCAGCACGCGTGCGCCGGGAATCTCGTTGACCAGAGTGCGTGCGAGACCGCCGCCGTCCATCTGCAGCGCGACAAAGGCGGCGTCGAGCTTGGTCTGCACGCGCCTGAGCACGTCATCGAGCACCGCCGGTGCTGGCGCAGGGGGCGGGGCTCGGCCGGACGACTGCAGAGACGCTGGGCGCGTCATGCTGGGGGTGTGCTCGACAATGCCGAATGCTCGGTTCTGGCCACTGTACGGCTGGTGGGGCCGGCCGGCCGGAACCGGTTCGCACACTCGCCCGGACGCCTTATGATGTGTGGCGCACACCCCCGCGTTTTGTGACCCGGATCACAAGCCATGGCGAAGGTCATCCGTCTGCATCGATACGGCGGCCCCGAGGTCCTGACGACCGAGGAGGTCGAGATTCCGGCGCCTGGCGCCGGTGAGCTCCAGATCCGGCACACCGCGATCGGACTCAACTACATCGATGTGTACGATCGCACCGGGCTCTACCCGATGCAGCTGCCCGCAGGTCTCGGGCGCGAGGCTGCCGGCCTCGTCACGGCGGTCGGCGCAAAGGTGCGAGGCTTTCGCAAGGGCGACCGGGTGGCCTACGTCCACTTCACCCCGGGCGCCTACAGCGAGCTGCGCAACGTCGTGGCGGAACGGGTGGTGAAAGTGCCTGCGGGCATCACCGATTCGCAGGCTGCGGCGCTCATGCTGAAGGGCCTCACGGCGCAGTACCTGCTGCGGCGCACCTACCGCGTGAAAAAGGGCGATCCGATTCTCGTGCACGCCGCCGCGGGAGGTGTGGGCATCATCCTGTGCCAGTGGGCGCGCGCCCTCGGCGCGCAGGTGATCGGCATCGTCGGCAGCGAGGCCAAGGCGGAGCTGGCGCGCAAGAACGGCTGCCGGCACGTGCTGATCTCGGGTCGCGACGAGATCGTCGCGAGCGTCAAGCGACTGACGAAGGACGCAGGGGTCGCCGTGGTCTACGACTCGGTGGGCAAGGACACGTTCATGGAGTCACTCGATTGCCTGCGGCCCCTCGGAATGATGGTGTCTTACGGGAACGCATCGGGTCCGCCGCCTCCGGTGAGCCCGCTCGAGCTGACCAAGCGCGGCTCGCTCTATCTCACCAGACCGCAGCTGTTCACCTACATCGCCACGCGGGCGCAGCTCGAGTCGGCGGCGCGCGAGCTGTTCGCGATCGTCAAGAGCCGCAAGGTGCGCATCCGCATCGGACAAACCTATCCGCTGGCCGAGGTGGCCCAGGCGCATCGAGACCTCGAGGCGCGCCGCACCACCGGCTCGACGGTGCTCCTGCCGTAACCCCGCTACGCGCTCAGCTCGCGCGCGGAGTTCCGGGCAAGGCTCGTGATCACGGCGGCGAGCTCCTCGGGCTCGACGGGCTTGGCAATGTGATTCTGGTAGCCCGCGTGCAGCGCGCGCAGCCGATCCTGCGCCGAGGCGTACGCGGTCACCGCGACGGCCGGCACGCGCCCGCCGAGATTTGGATCGAGTGCGCGCACCTGCTCGATGAGCGCATAACCGTCCATCTCCGGCATGCCGAGGTCGGCGACCAGCACGTGGGGCCTGCGCTCGAAGAGCAAGGTGAGCGCAGCGGGACCGGAGCCGGCGAGACTCACGCGCGCGCCGAAGCTCTGCAGAATATTGGCGATGACCTCGCGCGCGCCGGGATCGTCATCGACCACCAGAACGTGAACTCCCGAGAGCTGCGGGCCGCCCGCGGGCTCCGCGCGCGCATCCGACGGCAGCTGCGCGGCAGCGGCGGCCTCGCGAATCGGCACGCGGATGGTGAACGTCGCCCCGTGACCCTCGCCATCGCTCGAGGCCGCAGCGGTACCGCCGTGCAGCTCGGTGAGGTGCCGAACGATCGCGAGCCCGAGCCCGAGGCCGCCGTGGCGGCGGCTGATGGAGCCGTCTTCCTGACGGAACCGATCGAAGACGTACGGCAGGAACTCCGGGTTGATCCCCTGCCCGGTGTCGCGCACCGTGATCTCGGCCTGGTCTGCGTGCCGGCTGAGCAAAACCTCCACGCGACCGCTCATCGGGGTGAACTTGATGGCGTTCGACAGCAGGTTGCACACGATCTGCTGCAGGCGCGCGGAATCGCCCCGCAACGAGCCGACGTTCGCATCGAGCTGCGCCGCCAGCTGGATGCCCTTGGCTTGCGCAGCCGGCAGCATCGTCTCCATCGACACCTCGATGATGCGCCGGGGGTCCACCATGGCAAGCTCGAGAGTCACCTTGCCGGTGACGATGCGCGAGACATCGAGCAAGTCCTCGATGAGCCGCTTCTGCGCCCGCGAGTTGCGCTCGATGGTCTCGAGCGCGCGCTCCTCCGTGGCGCCGTCGAGCCGGCGCGTGCGCAGCAGCGTGATCCAGCCGAAGATCGCATTGAGCGGAGTGCGCAGCTCGTGCGACATGGTGGCGAGGAACTCATCCTTCAGGCGCGAGAGCTCCTCGGCCTCGGCGCGCAGGAATTTCTCGCGCACGAGCGCCGCCTCCCGCTCCTCCTCCACCCGGCGCCGCTCGACGATCTCCGCCTGCAGCCGCTCGTTGCTCTCCTGCAGCTCGTGCGTGCGCTCGGCAACACGCCGCTCGAGCGCCTGGTGCGAGCGTGCGAGCTCGGCGTGCGCGCGATCGAGCTCGATGAAGACGCGCACCTTGGAGCGCAGCATCTCCGGGATGACGGGCGAGAGGATGTAGTCGACCGCGCCGAGCTCGTAACCCCGCGAGGTCTGCAGCTCATCTGCGTATGCGGTGACGAAGATGATCGGGGTGCGCTGCGAGCGGCGATAGCGGCGGATGAGCGAGGCGGTCTCGAGCCCATCCATGCCGGGCATGTTCACATCGAGCAGCACGACGGCGAAGTCGTTGTTGAGGATGAGCTTCAGCGCCTCGGTGCCCGAGCGCGCGATGACCAGCTCGGCGTCGAGATCCTCGAGCACGCTCTGATAGACGAGCAGCTTCTCGGGGAGATCATCGACAATGAGGACGCGCGCGCGATCCAAGCCGGTTCACCGCGAGATTCGCGTTTGCAGCGAGCGTCCGCTGCGCGCCATGCCGAGCGCGCCGCTGCGCACCACCTCGACGAGCTCGGCTCGTGCGGTCAGCTCGGCGATGAGCGCATTGATCTCCGCCTCGCTCGCGGTGAGCTCGACGATGAAGCCCTCCCGGGCGGGGTCGAGCACGCGCCCGCCGGCGCGCACCACGCATCCGCGCACCCCGTCGGCGTGCTCCGACCTCACCTTGAGCTTCATGAGCGCGAGCTCCCGCTCGAGGTGCTCACCGAGCGTCATGTCCTCCACGCGCACCACATCGATCAGCTTGTGCAGCTGATTGACGATCTGCTGGATGACGGCATCGGAGCCCTTGGTCACGAGCGTGACGCGCGAGACGGTGGGGTCGTCGGTCGGCGCGACCGAGAGGGACTCGATGTTGTAGCCGCGCGTGGAAAACAGGCCCGCAACGCGACCGAGTGCGCCCGCCTCGTTCTGTAGCAAGATCGCGATGATATGACGCATGAGCAGACGATCGACCGACCTTTCGCAACAATAACGCACCCCGGACGCCGAACACACGAGCGCGCCCGCGCTCGCCTACCCCGGGTCGTTCCGAGCTGCTAGGCTCGGAGGTCCCATGAACGATACCGTGATCATGGCCCGTCCCGGCGGGCATCCCCTGGCGGGCCAGCGCATGACCGGCGCGCAGATGATAGTCCAGGTGCTCGCCGATGAGGGCGTTGGCGCAATCTTCGGTTACAGCGGCGGGGCGATCCTGCCGACCTACGATGCAGTGTTCCTGTACAACGAGCACCAGTCAGCAAGCGGCGGCGAGCCGATTCCACTCATCGTGCCCGCCAACGAGCAGGGCGCGGGCTTCATGGCGGCCGGCTTTGCACGCGCGAGCGGCCGCGTCGGCGTGTGCCTGGTCACCTCCGGACCCGGGGCGACCAACACCGTCACTCCCGTGCGAGATTGCATGGCCGACTCGGTGCCCATTGTCGTCATCTGCGGACAGGTGGCGCGGGCCGCGATCGGTACGGATGCCTTCCAGGAAGCACCGGTGCCGGCGCTCATGGGCGCAGTCGCCAAGCACATCTTTCTGGTGACGGACCCCTCGAAGCTCGAGGCGACCGTGCGTACCGCGTTCGAGATCGCGCGGACGGGACGCCCCGGTCCGGTGGTCATCGATGTCCCGAAGGACGTGCAGAACTGGGAGGGCACCTACGCCGGCAGCGGGATGCTTCCCATTCCTGGCTACCGCAGCCGCATGCTGGAGCTGGCAAGCGAGGCGCTCGCGCCCGAGCAGGCAGCACGCTTCTTCGAGATGCTGGCCGAGGCGCGCCGCCCGCTCATCTATGCAGGCGGCGGAGTGATCAACGCGGATGCGGGCGCGGCGCTCAGCGACTTTGCGCTCACCTTCGGCATCCCCGTCGTGACGACGCTCATGGGTATCGGCGCGATCGACACCACGCACGCCCTCGCGATGCGCATGCTCGGCATGCACGGGGCGGCATTCGCAAACTACGCGCTGGACGACTGCGACTTCCTGATCGCTGCGGGGGCGCGCTTCGACGACCGCGTGGCGACCGCCCCGGCGCAATTCGCCGCGAACGCGAAGCGCATCGCGCACCTCGATATCGACCGCGCCGAGATCAACAAGGTCAAGCGTGTGCAATGGAGCCATGTGGGGCTCCTCGGGGATGCGCTGCGCGCGCTCACGAGCTTCGGACGGCAGCAGGATTTCCACCCCGACTACCGCGAGTGGCAGGGGCATCTGGCGGAGCTCAAGCGCATCCATGCGATGAACTACGACCGAGCGAGCCCTCTCATTCAACCGCACTATGTGCTCGAGGAGCTCAATCGCCGCACGCGTGGCGAGGCGATCGTGACGACCGGGGTCGGCCAGCACCAGATGTGGGCGGCGCAGTACTGCGACTTTCGCCATCCGCGTATGTGGCTCACCTCCGGGAGCATGGGCACGATGGGATTCGGCTTGCCCGCGGCGATCGGCGCGCAGGTAGCCCACCCGGACCGGATGGTGATCGACATCGATGGGGATGCGAGCATTCGCATGAACATCGGCGAGCTCGAGACCGTGACCACCTACGATCTGCCGGTGAAGATCGTCGTGCTGAACAACTTCGGCGACGGCATGGTGAAGCAGTGGCAAAAGCTGTTCTTCAAGGGACGCCTGTCCGCCAGCGACAAGTCACTGCACAAGAAGGACTTCGTGAAGGCCGCCCAGGCGGACGGCTTCAAGTACGCGGTGCGCTTGAGTCGCAAGGAGGATGTGCCGCGCGTCGTGGGGGAGCTGATCGAGTTCCCGGGGCCGGCCTTCCTCGAGGTGACGATCGATCCTGATGCCGGTGTCTATCCGATGGTGAGTCCCGGTCAGTCTTATGCGGAGATGATCACCGGAGAGTTCATCCCCTCGCGCCACGAGGTGGATATCAAGACGCCCGGACCCTCGGAGATGTTCTGATGAAGTATCTGCACACCATGGTTCGCGTGAGCGATCTCGCTGCGGCGCTGCGGTTCTACTGCGATGCGCTCGGTCTGCAGGAGATCTCGCGCAAGGAGTACCCGCAGGGGCGCTTCACGCTCGTGTTCCTGTCGGCGCCGGGGGATTCCGCGGCGCAGATCGAGCTGACGCACAACTGGGACCCCGAGGTCCTGGCGGGCGGGCGCAATTTCGGTCACGTTGCCTATGCCGTCGAGAACATCTATGCGACGTGCCGTCGGCTGATGGAGCACGGGGTCACGATCAACCGGCCGCCGCGCGATGGACGGATGGCCTTCGTGCGCTCCCCGGAGCAGATCTCGATCGAGCTCCTGCAGCATGGGCCGGCCCTGCCGCCGGAGGAGCCCTGGAGCTCGATGCCGAACGTCGGGCAGTGGTGAGTCTGGGCTCCTGAGGTGCCCACGCTGCTCGTCACGGGCGCAAGCCGTGGTCTCGGCCTCGAGTTCGTGCGTCAGTACAGCGCGGAGGGCTGGGAGGTGCTCGCGTGCGCGCGGGCGCCCGGGCAGGCGCGCGAGCTGCAAGGCCTGGCCGAGGAGCCCACGCGGCGCGTGAGCCTTCACCGGCTGGACGTGACCGATTTCGCCGCGATCGACTCGCTCGCGCACCAGCTGCGGGACGTGCCGATCGACGTGCTGATCAACTGCGCGGGCACGATGGGCGGCCGGGGCAGCTCCTTCGGGGCCAGCGACTTTGCCGAATGGGATGGCATCTTCCGCGTGAATGCGTTCGCGCCGCTCAAGATGGCCGAGGCATTCGTGGCTCACCTCGCCCGCGGGGCGCACAGGAAGCTCGTGTCGCTCAGCACCATCATGGCCTCGATGGGGTCGAACAACATGGGCGGCTTCTATGCATACCGCGCGAGCAAGGCGGCGCTCAATGCCATCATGGTCTCCCTGGCCATCGATCTGAAACGCCGCCATCGCATCACCGCTGCCGTGCTTCATCCGGGCTGGGTGCGCACGGACATGGGTGGCCCGCGGGCGCAGATCGATCCGGGCACGAGCGTTGCCGGCATGCGCCGGGTGATCGGCGACCTGGAGCCGGCGCAGGCCGGACGGTTCTGGACGTATGACGGATCCGAGCTGCCCTGGTGAGCCTCGAGGCTATTTACAGAATCAACAAACGGTGGAGAATTGTGCGTGAATCAAACAGCTCGCCGCCCAGCCGGAAGCCATCGCCGAACCGGAGTCGAGTGAGCGCTTAATACACCGCCAGCGGGGAGACACACGATGACCACTGCCGACGTTCAGGGGAAGTTCCTGTGGCACGAGCTCGCGACTACCGATCCGGCCGGCGCCGGCGCCTTCTACTCGAAAGTCCTCGGCTGGAAGTCTCAGCCCTATGACAAGGACCCCTCCTACACCGTCTTGTCGAACGCCAAGGGGCACGTGGGCGGGATGATGAAGAGCCCGGACGGCTCGTCCCACTGGCTCGCGTACGTGGGTGTGCAGGACCTGGAGGCGACTGTTGCCACGGCGCAACGTCTGGGCGGGCGCGTGATCAAGTCCCCGGCGCAGATCCCGGATGGGGGGCGCTACGCCGTGCTGTCCGACCCCCAGAACGGAGTCATCGGAGTGTTCACCCCTCCCGCATCCGGGGGAGCGGCCCCCGCCAGCGACGAGTTCGCGTGGCACGAGCTGGCAACGAGCGATCACTCAGCGGCCTTTCGCTTCTATCGTGAGCTCTTCGGCTGGGAGCAGATCCGCATTCACGATATGGGCCCGGCCGGGCAGTACCTGCTCTTCGGTCGGCACGGCGAGACCTACGGCGGCATGTTCAATCGTCCGGCGAGCATGGTGAGCTCCTGGCCGCACTGGCTGGTATACGCCAAGGTCCCCAGCGCGCAGAAAGCCGCGGAAGCGGCCGCCGGGGCCGGTGGACGGGTGGTGAATGGCCCGATGCAGGTGCCCGGTGGGAGCTGGATCGCGCAGATGACCGATCCGCAGGGCGCAGCGATTGCGGTGAACCAGCCCCAGCCAGCAGCGGCACCCGCCGCGGTCGCCAAGCCCGCTGCGCCCCCGCCGAAGCCGGCCGCACCCGCCGCTCCAAAGCCCGCTGCGGCGGCGGCCCCGGCCCAGGCGCCCAGGGCGCCTGCCGCACCGAAGCCCGCAGTGGCGGCGCCTCCCCCGGCCCCCACGCGCGCCGCAGCGGCGCCGACGCAGATGCCGAAGCCCTTAGGTCAGCCGGCGGCGGCCAAGCCAGCCGCGGCGGCTCCGGCTCCAGCTGCGGCTGCGGCCAAGCCGGCCGCCCCCCGCGCGCCCAAGGCAGCACCGGCTGCTCCGGCGAAGGCCGCGCGCCCCCCCGCAAAGAAGGCCAAGAAGAAGGCCAAGAAGAAGGCAAAAGTCGCGAAAAAGGCCAAAAAGGCGGTGAAAAAGGCGAAGGCGGCCAAGAAGGCGAAGAAATCGGCGCGACGCGGGAAGAGCGCTATGCGCCGCGCCACCGGCGCAAGGGGAAAGGCCGCCGCGAAGCGCTCAAGCGGTAGGGCGGCACGGAAGAAGGCCAAGCGCCGCGGGCGGCGCTAGGAGCGAGGGCCCTACTGGGCGTCGCTCTCGGCCGCCTGACGCTGCTGCGCGTCGATCTTCTGGTCGGCGTCGAGCTGTTGCTTCACGCGACCGAGGGTCGTTTTGGCCTGCTGGGCCTGCTGGACTTCCGAGGCTCCGACGGCCGCTGCCGTCGTCGTGGTGTCCGCAAGGCCGCACCCGGCGAGCAGTGCTGCAGCCGCAGTGGCGGCGAGCAAGCCCTTGATCGCGCTCGGGATCGGTTGCTGCGTGCGTGCGTTCAAATCCCATCCCTCCTCAGCCTCACCGAACGCAGCATAGCGCCCGCGCTGCGGCTCGATGAGGTACAGCGTCCCATTCGCACGGCGCCGATCTCGATAATATGTCCGGCGCGGCGCGGGAACACGCTGTGGCGTGCACCGCGGGAGGGGAACCAATGGCGATTCGTCGAACCGGGCAGCAGGTGCGCATTCGGCGCGGCTATTTCGAGTGCCGCTACGGCCAGCTGCATGTGCACAACGCGATCCCTCCGGGCGGTGGATTCGACGAAGGTACCCCGATCCTCGCCTTGCACCACAGCCCGATGTCGGGTATCGCCTTCGCCCCGGTGCTGCCGCTGCTTGGACAGACGCGCTCGGTGTACGCGCCGGACTTGCCGGGCTTCGGTGCCTCCGATCCGCCCCTCTCGCGGCCCTCTGTCAGCGACTACGCCGCCGCCATCGGGGACTTTTGCGAGAGCATCCGTCTGCGGCAGGTCGATGTGGTGGGTTATCAGAGCGGCTCGCTCGTCGGGGCGGAGCTCGCCATCGACCGCCCGTCCTTCGTGCGCCGCCTGGCGTGCATCGGCGTCCCGGTGCCCTCGGATGCCGAGCGGGAGGCGTTCCAGCGGGCGCCCTGGCCCGTGCCGCCGAGCGAGGATGGCCGTCATCTTGCGATCGAGTGGCAGCGCACGCGCGAGGCCCCGGGCTGGCACCTGGCGCTGCCCCAGCTCGCGCGGCTATTCGCCGAAAAGCTGCACAACGGTCCCCACGCCTGGTGGGGACTGCAGGCCGCGCTCGAATATCCCGCCCGGGAGCGGCTCGGACGCATCCACCAGCCGTGCCTGGTCATTCGCCCGAAGGACGAATGGTGGCAAGGGACCCTGCGCGCCCAGGAATTAATGTCAAAAGCGAGGCTGGTCGAGCTCCCGGACGCGGGAGCGGAAGCGTTCGAGAGCGCGCCGGCCCGCATCGCGGAGCTCCTGATCGATTTCTTCACACCTTGACGAGATGCGCACGTCGCGGGCTCGCCAACAGGTTAGACTCCAGAAGGAGAATGACAACAGGAACGCCCAGATGAGCGTGCCACGCCATACTGTGCAGGAACACGCGGATCTCGAGACCACTGCCGAGCTACCGGTTCTCGATGTTGCCGCTTACGAAGCCAAGCTGGATGTCGACCAGGGGCCGGGCGCATCGACGGTGCGCCTGCCGGTGCTGGCCGCTCCACCGGCCCCCGATGTCGCCGAGGCTCCCTCCCGGTCCTATCGCGGCCGTCTGGAGGAGGACCTCAAATCTCTCTCCACGAGCCTGGTGGAGTTCGAGGAGCGGCTCGCCACGCAGAGCAAGCGCTCCATGGCCCTCGAGAGCGAGCTCGAGGGGCTGCGCACCGCACGCTCGGCGGCCGAGCAACGCGCGACGGACACCAGCCGCGAGCTGACCGAATCGCGCAACGCGCTCGCCGCAGCCGAGGCGCAGGTTCAAGAGCTGATGGCGGTCCTCGAGCAGCGCGAGACTGCCTTGCGCAGCATCGAGATTCGCGATGCCGAACGGGAAGGACGTCTGCTCGAGCGCGAGCGAGCGCTCGCGGCAACCGAGCTGCAGCTGCGCGAGGCGCGCTTGCAAGCCGCAACGCATCTGGAAGTGCTGCAGTCCCTGGAGGGCCGCCGCAGCGTCTTCGATACGATGTTGCGTGCGCTCGACGGCGAGGCGACCAGCCGCGAGAAGGACGCCATCGAGCTGCAAGGGCGCATGGAATCGAGCGCCGAGCGCACTCGAGCGCTCGAAGCCGACCTCGCCGAGGCACGACGCAGGAGCGGAGAGCTGGCCGCTCGGGTGGACTCGCTCGCGAGCATGCTCGCCAAGAAAGACGAGGAGCTGAGCGCTCTCGCGCGCGCGAACGAGGGGCTGCAGGGCCAGGTACGAGTGCTCACCGAGGGCAGCGCCGCAAGCGACGAGCGTGCGAAGGCCGCGGAGCTCGAGCGTCAGGCGCGCGCGGAGTCGCACGAGCGCGAGCTGGCCGCCGCCGCCGCGCGCCAGCGCGAGCTCGAGGCGCAGCTCGAGGAGCGCCGGCGTGGACTCGAGGCCCAGCGAGGCGAGGGGGAGCGCCGGATCGCCGCGCTCGAGGCACAAGTGGCCGAGCTCGGCTCGCAAGTCCTCGAGCGCGCCAATGCACTCACGCAGGCGCAGGCCACTCATGCCGAAGCGCTCGGACGGCGCGACTCCGATGCCGCGCGGATCGAGGAGCTCGAGAGCCGCGTCGGGGATTACGCCAAAGCCGTTGTGGCGCTGCAGGAGGAGCTTGGCGAGAGCCGCGAGCGCGTGCGCGCCGTCGAGGGCGATCTGCGAGCGGCGGAAGAAGCCCTGCTGCGCCTGGAAGGCGAGCTGCGCGCAAAGACTGCGCGCATCGAGGAGCTCACCAAGCTCAACGACGACTGGCGCGAGACCCTCGAGGCGGCACGCCAATCGATCGAGGAACGCGACGCGCTCATCCGGCGCCTGGAGACCGAGACGGCGCACAGTGCGGCGCTGGTCGACAACATTCAACACAGCATCCGCTCGCTCGAGGCACAGCCTGCGGACCCCGCCACCGAGGAGGTCGGCGCCGCGCAGAGCACGGCACGCCTGCTCATCCGCATGCAGGGCGATACCGAGGTGGTCCACGTGCTCGGCCGCAAGACGAGCATCGGCCGCACCCCCGACAACGACCTGCAGATCGACACGAAGTTCGTGAGCCGCCATCACGCGGTGGTCCTGGCGGGTCACGTCCACACGATCGTCGAGGACCTGAACAGCACGAACGGGGTGCTCGTGAATGGCCAGCGAGTGACCCGGCACAGTCTCAAGGACGGCGATGCCATCGTGGTGGGCAATGCGCACTTTCGCTTTGCCGTGCGCCCCGGGGCTGACAAGCGTGCGGGCTAGCTCCTCGAGCTGAGCACCGCGCGACCCGCAGATCGTCTCCACGCACGTGGCCAGCCCGTACATCGAACGCATCCTGAAGGCTCGCGTCTACGACGTGGCGATCGAGTCGCCGCTGGAGCTCGCCCCGCGACTCTCCCAGCGCCTCGGCGCGCGCGTGCTGCTCAAGCGCGAGGACCTTCAACCGGTCTTCTCCTTCAAGCTGCGCGGCGCTTACAACAAGATCGCGCACCTGTCGGATGCAGTGGCGCAGCGCGGCGTGATCTGCGCATCGGCGGGCAACCACGCACAGGGAGTGGCGCTCGCGGCGCGTCGGCGCGGCATCCCGGCCGTCATCGTCATGCCGCAGACGACTCCGCAGATCAAGGTGGAGGCCGTCACCGCACTCGGCGCCGAGACCGTTCTGCACGGTGACGACTACGACAGCGCCTACGAGCGCGCGCTCGATCTGGCGCGCGAGCGCAACTTCGTGTTCGTTCACGCGTTCGACGATCCCGACGTGATCGCCGGCCAGGGCACGGTCGGCATGGAGATCCTGCGGCAGTGTGGCGGCGAGCTCGATGCGGTGTTCGTGCCGGTCGGGGGCGGAAGTTTGATCGGGGGCATCGCCGTGTACGTGAAGTACCTGTATCCGCGGGTGCGCGTGATCGGCGTGGAGCCCGAGGATGCCAATGCCATGTACGAGTCGCTGCAGGCCGGGCGGCGAGTGATCCTCGAGCGGGTGGGCATCTTCGCCGACGGCGTGGCCGTCAAGCGCGTGGGGGAGGAGAACTTCGCGCTCGCCCGGGAGCACGTGGATGAGATCGTCCTGGTGAATACCGATGAGATCTGTGCCGCGATCCAGGATGTGTTCGAGGATACGCGCTCGATCGTCGAGCCCGCGGGCGCGCTGGCGGTGGCCGGTATCAAGAAGTATCTCACCCGCGAGAGCGGCGCGCGCGGCAAGCGCTTCGTCGCGGTGAACAGCGGTGCGAACATGAACTTCGATCGCCTGCGGCACGTCGCCGAGCGCGGCGACCTGGGCGCGGGCCGCGAGGGGCTGCTCGCCGTGGAGATTCCCGAGCGGCCCGGCAGCTTTCTCGAGTTCTGTCGGACGCTCGGTGCGCGCAGCGTCACCGAGTTCAACTACCGCTACGAGAGCTCGGCGCGTGCACAGATCTTCGTGGCATTCGGCCTCTCGCAGGGACGCCCCGAGCGCGAAGGCGTCGTGCGCGAGCTGCGCGAGTCGGGCTACACCGTGCACGACATGACCGACAACGAGGTGGCCAAGCTTCACGTGCGCTACATGGTGGGGGGCCATGCGCGCGGCATCGCGGACGAGCTGCTCTACCGGTTCGAGTTTCCCGAGCGGCCCGGCGCACTGCTCAAGTTCCTCGAGGCCATCGGGGCGCGCTGGAACATCTCGCTCTTCCACTATCGCAATCACGGCTCCGACTACGGACGCGTGCTTGCCGGTATCCAGGTGCCCGCTGGCGATCGCCCGGCCTTCGTGCAGCACCTGAACGAGCTGCGCTACGCCTACATCGAGGAGACGGCGAATCCTGCCTACCGAATGTTCCTCGGGGCGTGAGCTCGGGCGGCCGGAGCACCTCCGCAACAGGGTCGCAGACGCCCCTTGCGATGAATCAGTGCGGCGCCTGCGCCTTGAACAGCACATCGAGCGCCCGGACGGCATCGGCGAGCTGCTGGTGCGCGGCGGGCAGGAGAGCCGTGCGATGCGCGGTGGCCGCATCGCTCATCGCGCCCGAGGCGACTCGCGCCCGGGCGAGCACCCGCTCGACATCCCTGCGAAATTGCGCGGGACTGTCGCCGAGGCCCTGCTCGAGAGCGGCGGCGCCGCTCTCGAACCTGTCCGACTGTCGGGGCAGCTGATCGTAGCTGCCGGCCGCAATGAGGTGGCCCGAATCGATCACGACCTGATCGAGGATCGCGAGGCCCGACCGAACCGACTCCGGGGCCCGGATCGAAGACTGAGCTCGAGCGGCCGGGCCGGGCATGCTCACCACGAGCAGCACCGCCCAGAAGCTCATGACCGCAGCGCGCAACCCGCGGGGCATGTGGAACCTCCCGTTGCTATTGCACTCGATAACTCGCACCGGCGACGAAATATACCCCGGGATTGCGATATCCGAGCACCTCGATGATGTGCTCGTCGAGCGCGTTCTGCACGCGAGCGTATAGATCGAATCGCGACGCGAGATGCAGGCGGCCATACAGATCGAGGCGCGCGTAACCCGGCGCCCACACATCCCCCGCCCACCGCAGGCGAGGCGAGGTCGCAAACACATTCGCGCCCAGCTCGAAGCGCGCGCGGTGATAGTTGAGACCGAGGTTCCCCAGGTTGCGCGCGTTCTCGATCATGAGCTGCCACACGCCTGCGGCATTGGTCACCTGAGCGTCGGTGTAGGTGTAGTTGCCGGTCAGGGTCCAGTGCGAGGCGATCTTCAAGGTCGACTCGAGCTCGATGCCCTGGGATCGCTCCGCCTCGACGTTCTCGTAGCGGCCGTAATCGCCCGCGACGAGCGGATTGTAGATGCTGTAGTCGTAGATGACGACGTTATCGACGTAGGAGTGCCAGAGGCTCGCGGACTCGGCCCATTGACCGTCGAGCTGCTGGGCTCTGAGGCCGCCCTCGATCGTCGAGCCGTTCTCCGGAGTGAGGCTGCGATTGCCGTAGGTCGGGTTGTACAGCTGATCGAGCGTCGGCTGAGTGAAGCTCGTGCCGTAGTTCGTGTACAGCGACCACCCCTTCACGATGTCGTAGCTCGCACCGAGGCTGTAGGTGGCCTTGTCCCGCCACACGGTATAGGAATCCAGGCGCGCGCCGAGCTCGGTGTGCAGAGTGTTGTCGAGCCAGTCGAGCGCCGCATTGCCGTACACCGACACGATGCTCTGGCTCTCGTGCTGCCCGCCATAGGTGCCGCTCACATCGTAGCTCTGTCCCAGATACGTCGCGCCCAGCACGGCCGACACGCCTGCGGTGCGGTAGCGCAGGTTGTAATCGGCTTCGCGGTTGGTGTTGACGGTCTCGTCAACGTACGGGGTCTGGTAGACCGGCACCTGCTGTCCGGCGGCGTAGACGTCGTAGGTGTTGGGGTCGGTCCAGCCGGAGTAGGGCGCGGTGTAGTACCCGAGCAGGCCGCCGTTTGCGAGCACGCCGTAGTCGAGAAGATAGTCCTGGGTCGCCAGGCCGACCGTGAGCTTCTGCGAGAGCGCCTGCGAGATCTGCTGCTCGGCCCACAGGCTCGCAATCGCGGCCTTGGTCCGATCGAGAGCGCTTGGATCCGCAATCTGAGTCGCAAAATAGTTCGCCTGCGTGGCGCCGGGGATCGATTCGACGAGCATCGCGGGCTGGAACTCGTTGTAGGTCCCGTAGAAGCTCAGGCCAAACTCGAGCCCGTCCGAGCGATACGCGGTGCGCCCCACGAGCGTGCCGTTCCTCACGTACTCGTCCTTGATCTCCCCGCCGCCGTCCACGTACGAGCCGTTGAGGGAATAGCTCCACGTGCCGTTGCCGACCGGGACCGCATCCTCGGTGCCGGCGCGCACCTTCTTCCAGTCGACCGAGCCGGCCTCCACCGAAACATCCGTCTCGGGGTGATTGCCTGCGAGCGTGGTGAAATCGATCACGCCGGATGTGGTGTTCGCGCCGTAAAGCGTCGCGCGCGGCCCGCGCAGCACCTCGATGCGCTCGACCATCGAGGGGTCGAGCTGGCCGAGCAGGAAGCCCGCCTCGCCGCTGCCGCCCTGGTTCATGATGATTCCGTCGAACACGTAGAGCGTGCTGTCGGCGAATCCGCGCAGCCGCGGATAGATGAACTGGCCCGGCACATCGGCCTGCTCGACCTGGAAGCCGGGCTGCTCGCGCAGCACATCCATCATGTCGATCTGCGCCTGATCGAGGATCTGCGTCTGCGTGATGACCGTCGCCGGCTGGGTCATCTCGCCGGCCGGGAGCCCGAGCTTCGAGGCCGTCACGATGACCTCCTCCAGCGCCTGCGACCCCGAGGGTGGACCGGACTGCGCGCGAGCAAGCGCGCTCGAAAGGCAGAGCCCGAGCAGTGTGAGCCACGAAAGACAGTTGCCGGTGCGCCGGCGCGTGAGACCCGTCATGAGATGTGCCGCTCCTCGATTGCACCACCCGTGCCATGGGATACAGAGGCGCGAGCCGGACGGAATTGACGGTGAGGAGCGCTGAACCGTCGGACGAGGCGGGTAGGCGCCGGTCGGGAACGGCCTCAGCGCCGCCCACCGCGACACCGTCGGTTCGCATGCGAGGCCGGTCTCCGGGCTCTCGAGTGAAGCAGAGGTCGCTTCGAGCGAGTCGCCTTCCCGCGCCCGAAGGCAGCAGTGGCGTCAATGGACTCGCGCGTACTCGATTACCGTTGCGGGGGCAGCGTCGGTCTTGCACCGAACTTCCCGTTTACCCGAAGGTGATTCACCCTCGAGCACCTCGCGCGCAAAGCCTGCATGCGAAGCGCGCCGCAGTCAAGCTGCGCATGCCAGGTGCAATGAGGTCGGCGGCAGGGCAAGCTCTTGCGCGTGAGCACACCCTCCGCCGACCGGGACTCACTCGCGGGCGCGGCCGAGCTGGTCGCCTACGCCGGCATCGCGCCGCTCGCCGCGTGCCTGCTTGCGCTCGCCTTCCTGCCGAGGTATTCGCTGCGACTGCTCGCACAGCAGGCCGCCATCGGCTACGCGGCGGTCGTGCTGGCGGGGCTCGGGGCGATCCACTTCGGCCTCGCGCTGGCGGGCCGACTCGGCTGGACTCGCGAGCGCCTGATGGCGGCGGTGCTCCCGGGGCTTGTCGGTGCCGCAAGCGTCGTGGTGAGCGGCCAGCGCGGTCTCGCGCTGCTCGTCGTGGCCTCGGGGATGTTCTGGCTCTACGAGCATCGCCGCATGGGCCACGAGCTGCCGCGTGACTACCTGCGATTGCGCCGCAATCTCACCCTGGCTGGATGCTGTCTGCTCGCGCTCATCATGATCCTGTCAGATTCCGCCGGGCTCGACTGAGACGGTGGGAATCGGCAGATCGAAGAGCAGTGCGCGCACGTATCTGATCGGGGGCGAGCCGTAGGAGAGCACCGCGTCGTGGTAGCGCTTGAGCGTGAACGAGCTGCCCCAGAGCCGCACGGCCTCATCGCGCAGCGCGAGATGCTCCTGCAGGCCGACGAAGTAGGTCGGAAGCTGCGCCGAGCTGAGCTCAACGCGCATCCATTTGGCCTCTGCCTCGGTCGGCTCCTGGAAGGCATCGTGCACCATCAGGCGCATCGCATCCTCGTGCGACATGTGGTCCACGTGCACGGCCTGGTCGAGCAGGGCGTTCGCGACCGAGCGCAGATACCACTTGAGCTGCACGAGCTGCATGAGCGGATCGGAGCCCATGTAGCCCTGCTCGCGCATGAGCCGCTCGGCGTAGACAGCCCACCCCTCGATGAACGTGCCCGATTGCAGCACCGCGCGCAGCGTGGAGGGGTACCGGTCCGCGTGCGCGAGCTGCACGTAGTGGCCCGGCATGGCCTCGTGGATCGTGAGCTCGTGAATGGCGCGGATGTTGTACTCGCGTAGATACGAGCGTACCTGGGCATCGCGCCAGTCCGCAGGGATGGGCGCCACGGCATAGAAGGTCGTGAGGCCGCGATCGAGCGGGCCCGGCGCATCGCAGAACGCAAGCGTCACGCCACGCTCGAACTCCGGCATCTCGATGACCTGGAGCGGATCCGGATAGAGTGTCAGCAGATCCTTCGCCCGCACGAAACGCTCGGCCTGCGCAAAGGCGCTGCGTGCCGTCGCAAGCACCTCGGAGCGCTGCGGCTGGTCCGTCGCGGCAAGCTCCAGAGCGGCGCCGATCGCGGCCTGCTGCTGCTCCGGCGAGGGCGCATCGGGCAGCGCAGCGGCGCCGGCCCGCGCTGCAAGCACGCCACGCGCGATCTCGTACATCTGTGAGCGCGTGCGCGCGAGCTCGGCTTCGGCCCTCATGCGGATGTCCTGCCGCGACAGCGGCGAGTCGAGCTCGAAGCGCAGCTTCTGATCGTAGAGTGCGGCGCCCAAGCGGAAGTCGCCGCCCGCGGAGGGCAGCAGGCGCTTCTCGAGCCAGATCTGCTGCTGCAGGATGGCCGTGCGTGCCCGCTCGATGGCACTGCGCAGGCGCGCCTGGTCCGCCTCTGGAAGCGCTCCGATCTGGGGCTCGATCAGCTGCGCGACGAGCGTGAGAACACCGGGGCTCTGTTTGATCGCGGTCTCGGCGTAGATGCGCGGCACGCGCGCGGGATCGAGCGTTTCGCGCACCTGTGCAAGCAGGCGCGGCAGATCCTCGAGCCGCGCAGCCGCGTGCGCCAGGCGCACGGGCAGAGGCGCAAAGTCGCGCGCCATGAGCAGGTAGATGCCATCGCCCGCTAGGTCGGTGTAGAGGAGCGGGTTCCACCGCCACTCCTCGAGCGTTTGGATCTGCCACAGCGTGTACTGGAGGCGATGCTCGAGCAGCTCGCAATCGACCTGGTTCGCGCGTGACAGCTCGGCTCGATCGAGCGCTGCGAGTGCATCGAGCAGGCTGCGTGCGAGGGCAGCCCGCTCCGCGCGAGCGGTGGGTCCTATGTCGTCCAGGCGGTCATCGAAGCGATGGTCTCCGAGCCGGGTTGCAAATACCGGGGTCAGCGGCACCATCTCGTTCAGGAAGCGGTCGGCGACCTTCTCGAAAGCCACGTCGGCTGGGCTGGGCCCCTGGCGGGGCGGGGGCCTCTGCTGCGGAGCGGTGCAACCGGCGAGGATCAGGAGCGTGACCGCGCACCAGATGCGAGAGGAACGGTAATTGCTGTGACCGGTCACTCGGGGCTCCGGATGTCGTGCATCGGAATGATGCAGAACGCCGGTTCCGATGGGAAGCAGGAGCTCCGCGCCCGTGAGATCCATGGCCAGTCGACCCGAGATTGCGCCGGACTTCCATCTGCTAGCGGAGAGCCTGCCGCAGATCGTCTGGGTGCACCGAAGCGACGGAGCGCTCGACTTCGCCAACCGCCGCGGCCTCACCTATACGGGGCTCACGCCGGATGACCTCGCCTCACCGCTGCGGGTCGCGCGGCTGCTTCATCCGCACGAGCGGCGGCGCGTGCGGCAGGAGTGGAAGGCTGCGCGAGCGCGCTCGATCGGTTTCAGCCTCGAGGCGCGCTTGCGTCGCGCGGACGGTGTGTATCACTGGCATTTGATCCAGGTGCATCCGATGTCCGACGGGCGTGGCGCCGTCACCCGCTGGATGGGCACCGCCACCGATGTCCACGCGGTGCGAGAAAGCGAGGAGCGAAGCGCGTTCTTGCTCGCTCTGTCGACGGAGCTGGCGCGCATCGGCGAGCCGCACGAGCTGCTCTGTACCGCCACGGGGCGGCTGCGCGAGCGGCTGAGAACGATGCAGGTGACGCTCGCGGAGCTCGATCACGAGGCGCGCCAGGCGATCCTGCTCAGCCAGGCGGACGGGGATGGATCGCGGATCGAGATCTCCACCGTGCCGATCGAGTGCCTTGGCCTGCTCGCCGCGGAGTCACGCCGCGCCGTGACGATCGCCATCAACGATGCTCGACACGACAGTCGCGCCGAGCAGCTGCTTGCGAGCGAGATCCCTGCGCTCGAGCTGGGAGCGCTGATCTGCGTGCCGTTGCTGCGCGGCGGACTGCCGGTGGCGCTGCTGATCATCGTGTCCAAGGAACGGCGTCGCTGGACGTCCTCGGAGGTTGAGCTGGTCGAGCGTGTCGCGGACATCGTATGGCCGGCCTTCGAGAAGGCCCACGCGGATCGCGCGCTGGCTGCGAGCGAGGAGCGCTTGCGGCTCGCCCAGAGCGTCGCGCGCGTGGGCGCCTGGGAGTGGGACCCGACCACCGATGAGTGCTTCCTCTCTCCCGAATGCCACGAGCTCTTCGGGCTCGAGCCTTCCGGGCCGCATTCGCTCGGGGAGCTTCTCGAGCGCATCGCGCCCGAGGACATCCACGCCGTCGAGCAGGCGCTATCGGACTGTCGCGCATCGAACACGCGCGAGTTCGAGTATCGCTACCGGCATCCGGCGCGGGGGCAGCGCTGGATCCACTCCAAGGCGGGCGCCGTGCAGCACGCGGGGCGACAGCGCATCGTCGGCATCCATCTGGATGTGACCGAGCGCAAGCACGCCGAGGAGGCCCTGCAGGAGGTGAACCAGCGCAAGGACGAATTCCTCGCGATGCTCGCGCACGAGCTACGCAACCCGCTCGCACCGATTCGCAACGCGGGCCAGATCCTGCGGCTGTATGCCAAGGGTCATCCGCGGCTCGAATGGGTGCGGGCCGTCATCGAGCGGCAGTCGCGTCACCTGACCCGCCTGGTCGACGATCTGCTCGATGTGTCGCGCATCGTCCGCGGGCAGATCACGCTCGAGAAATCGGCGGTGGAATTGAAGGATGTGGTCGGACATGCGCTCGAGACGAGCCGCCATCTGCTGCGCGAGCGCAGGCACGAGGTCACCGTCAACCTGCCGAGCGAGTCCGTGCTGGTGGAGGCCGACCTCACGCGCATGTCGCAGGTGCTCGCCAATCTGCTCATCAATGCGGCGAAGTACACCCCGGATGGTGGACGCATCTGGCTCGAGGCGGAGCGGCTCGATCGCGAGGTCTGCGTCCGCGTGCGCGACACCGGCATGGGTATCGCACCGAGCCTGCTACCGCGCGTGTTCGACCTCTTCACGCAGGGCGCGCGCACGCTCGATCGCGCGCAGGGTGGGCTTGGCATCGGCCTCACGCTCGTGAAGCGAATCGTCGAGATGCATGGTGGCACGGTCGAGGCGCGAAGCGCCGGACCCGGCGCGGGGAGCGAGTTCATCGTGCGCCTGCCGCTCCTCGCCCGCACATCGGCGGCCGTGCACGATGAGCACGCAGAGACTGCCGAGGCCGATCAAGGCACGCGCGCCCGGGTCCTGGTCGTGGACGACAACGTGGATGCGGCCGACAGCATCGCGATGCTGCTCTCGCTGCAAGGCCACGAGGTGCGCAGCGTGCACGCCCCACAGGAAGCTCTCGATGTGGCGCAGGCCTTCCATCCGCACCTGGTGCTGCTCGACATCGGCCTGCCGGGGATGGACGGCTACGAGGTGGCTCGCAGGCTGCGCTCGCAGCACATCCAGAGCATGCGCATCGTCGCCATTACGGGGTACGGACAGCCCTCCGACCGCGACCGCGCGCGTGAGGCAGGCTTCGACCAGCATCTGGTCAAGCCGATCGACCCGGAGGTGCTGCACTCGCTCGTCGGCTCCCTGCCCCCGCAGGGGGAGAGCAGGGGCTGAGCTGAGCCGAGCTTCGGCGGATTACCCGACTTTACAGGGTGACTGTATGTATCTACAGTAAGACATGGCCGATTCGCCCACGCGTCTTCACAAGGGACACGGTGCTCTCTCGAATCCGCCCAGCCGGTTCAACCGCGAGCACGTCGAGTCCATCGACGACGGCTGGTACATGGAGGACGCGGATGGCGCACGGCTTCCCACGACCGTCGAACCCGATCGGGCTCGCTCGGTCATCAGCACCAACGACTCGCCGGATGTGGGATTCGAGCAGTCGATCAACCCCTATCGCGGCTGCGCTCATGCTTGCACGTATTGCTACGCTCGTCCGAGCCACGCCTATCTCGGGCTTTCACCGGGCCTGGATTTCGAGACGCGCCTTTTCTACAAAGCCGACGCCGCCCGGGTGCTCACGGAGGAGCTCTCGCGACCGGGCTACCTGTGCAAGCCCATCGCTCTGGGTGCGAATACCGATCCCTACCAGCCCATCGAGAAGCGCTTGCGGGTCACTCGATCCGTTCTCGAAGTCCTCCGCGATTGCGACCATCCGGTATCGATCATCACCAAATCGAGCATGATCCTGCGCGATCTGGACATTCTGCGGGAGCTCGCCGGCAAGCAGCTCGTCCACGTCACGGTGAGCGTGACGACGCTCGATGCAGAGCTCAAGCGCAAGCTCGAGCCGCAGGCGGCGGCTCCGCAAGCCCGTCTAGCCGCAATTCGCGCCCTGGCTCGGAGCGGCGTTTCGGTGGGCGTGCTGGTTGCGCCGGTCATCCCTGGCATCACCGACCAGGAGCTGGAGCGCATCATCGAGGCGGTCGCGCAGGCGGGAGCGATCAGTGCGGGCTATGTCCTGCTGCGCTTGCCGCACGAGGTGAAGACGCTCTTTCGCGAATGGCTGGCCGAGCATTACCCACAGCGCGCAGCCCACGTGATGTCGCTCATCCACGAGCTGCGCGGGGGAGCGGACAACGATCCCCGCTTCGGTCACCGCATGCGGGGCACGGGTCCTTTCGCAGACCTGCTACGCAAGCGCTTCCAGCTCGCGGCCGGTCGCAGCGGACTCCAGGGCAAGAGCCGCCCCCCTCTGGTGACGACGCTGTTCAGGCGGCCGGGCCCTCAAGCCGAGCTCCCCTTCGGACCCTAGCCGGTGCTGGCTTCCGGGTCCTGCCGGTCAGCGCGGCACGGCCCGGCGCGTTCAATGGCTCATTCTCGGTAAAAACGTGGAACGGCCACCGCATGGCAATCGTTAAGCTTGCCTCGAGCCCGCGCGCAGGGCGGGCCGGAACCCGGCGCAAAGAACCAGAGTCTGAATTTCCCGCGGCAGCCGACGTGGCATACTCGAGTCGCTCGAGCGCTCCTTCGCGGCCGCGCACGTCTCTTGCAAGCCCCTTCCAGGGTTCTGCACCGAGCGAGTTCTAGAGCGATGCCATTTGCCGTCAACACAATGTGTCTAGGGGGGCGTTATACCCTCATCACGAAGCTGGGCGCTGGCGGGCAGGGGGAGGTGTGGCGCGTGCGAGACCACGCGCGCGGCGACGAGATCGCGCTGAAGATTCTCAACCCCGACCTCGCCAGAAGTCCCACCGCCTGGGCGGCGCTGCAGCGCGAGCATGCGATCGTGACTCGCCTCAAGCACCCGCTCATCTTGAAAGTCTTCGCACCGGAGCGAGACGAGGAGATCGTCGCACTTCCGATGGAGCTCGCGGCGGGAGGAGACCTGCGCCGGCTGCGGGGCGTGAGCTACCTCGAGATCGGGCCCGTGCTGCTCGAGGTAGCCGAGGCGCTCGCACATGCTCATGCGCTCGGTATCGTGCACCGCGACCTGAAGCCCGAGAACGTGCTGTTCGACTCGCGCGGCCACGTGAGACTCGCCGACTTCGGCGCCGCAGGCATCCTGGCCGGTGCGAGCTCCGCGCTCGCGATGCGCTCCGACGCGGCTGCGCCGCATCCGCACGGCGTGGGCGTCTCACCCTTCACCGCGAGCCCCGAGCAATTGCGCGGGGAGCCTCCGGCGGTCTCGGACGATATCTACGGACTCGGAGCGCTCGCCTACGAGCTGCTCTCGGGACGGCCCCCGTACTACCCCCGCTTCGAGCTCGAAAAGGCGATCGAGGAGCCGGTGCCGCCCGTGCAGCCGGCGCATCAAACACCGGCGCGGCTGAGAACGCTGGTCACGTCGATGCTGGCGAAGCCCGCGCGACGCCGGCCGGCCTCCATGCGCGATGTGATCGAGGCCCTGGATGCAACGCTCAACGACACCTTGACGTTCGAGACGGCGCCGACGTTCGCAGCGCCGAGCCCGGTCCCGGATGCGGCTCGCGAGGGTCAGGCTGCGCCCGTCTGTGACGATCGCGACCGCGCAGCGCCGGCCATGCTCCCCGCCGCTACGACCTGGCTCCCCCCGGCAGTCGAGCAACGGCCGGCTGCCGCGGCGCAGGCCGTCGTGGTGCCCGAGCCTGCGGCCGAACCCGAACCGGTAGTCGAGCCGGAGCCGCAATTCACGCCGGAGCCGCAATTCACGCCGGAGCCGCAATTCACGCCGGAGCCGCAATTCACGCCGGAGCCGCAATTCACGTCGGAGCCGCAATTCGTACCCGAGCCCAGACGGGTTGTGCCCGAGACCGCCTCGCGTGAGGCGATGGCGTCGGCCCGGCTTCCGGAGCCCTGGCGGCGAGCGATCGAATCCACGGCGCGGCCGCCCGCCCCAGCGCGCACCCCGCGTCCGAGCGAGGGCGATGAGATACGCGCCCGAGCGGCTGCCGCACGCCAGAGCACACCACCTGCCCCGCTGCGGGTGGCGGAGCCGGCTCAGCCAGCGCCGCCGGCGCATGCCCGTCCGCAACCCGAGCAGGATCTGCGATCGGTGTGGGCCGACATCAAGGTGGAACGGATGCCGAACCTCATGCGGCTCGAGCCCGTGCGCGCCTCGAGGTGGCCGTGGGTGCTCCTCGTCGGTCTGGCAGCGGGCGTCGCACTGGTACTGTTCTCGATGCCTCGCGATGCGGCCGGGGACGGGTCCGTGCTGCGATGGCCCTCCGAAGCGGATCTGCGCGGAGCGATGAAGAATATCGAGGACGCCTCGTTGCGGGTCGTCGCTGGCATCGCGAGCCTGAGAGCTTCGGCGGCAGGATCGAGCGGTGGGGAGCCTCGCACACTCGAACCGCCCATCCCCGCTGCTGCAGGCGCCGGTGTGGCGCATGCCATGAGCCCTGCCGCCAACCAGATGCCCACTGCTGGTGGCGCGAGCGCCGCTTCCCTCGATGCACCAACCCGCGGGGTGGCCCCGGCGGCAGGGGCTCCCGATGTGGCGACCAGGTCGGCCTCGGGCCACGCACTGCACCCCAGCCGCTCGCAGGTCCGCTCGCGCCTGGCCGCGCTCGCTGCGCGTGGCGCAGCGGTCTGGGGCGGCATGGAATACAGGGATGCGGTGGCGCGCGCGTCCGAGGTTGAGAGGGCCGATCAAGCGGGCGATGCCGCAGAGGCCAGGCGCGATCTGGCCGAGGTCGAGCAACTGCTCGATGCGGTCGAGCAGAGGGCACCCCGAGCGCTCAACGCCGAGCTCTATGCGGGAGAGCGAGCCCTGGAAGCGGGCAACCGCCCGATGGCACACCAGGCATTCGAGCTCGCCTACCGGATCGATCCCGGCAATCCAAGCGCCGAGCGGGGGTTGCAGCGCGCGAGCGTGCTCGACGGAGTTCTGCCACTTCTATCGGACGGCCTGAGAGCCGAGGCTGCCCGCAAGTACTCGCGGGCTGCGCAGGATTATGGGCAGGCGCTCGCGCTCGACCCGAACAACGCCGGGGCGCGCGCGGGACTCAAGCGAGCCAACGCGGCCTGGGGCGGCAATACCTATGCCGAGGCGGTGAGCACGGGCTTCGGCCTGCTCGGGGCGGGACGGCTCGATGCGGCGCGCGCGGCGTTCACCAAGGCGCTTGCGATCAATGCTCGGGGACCGGACGCACTGGAAGGCCTCGAGCGCGTGAACGCAGCTCTGCGGTCTCGCGGACTTGCCGAGCTCAGAACGCGCGCCGCGACGCTCGAATCCGAGGGTCGCTGGGGGGAGGCACTGCAGGATTACGACGCAGCGCTGCGACTCGACCCGACGCTTGCGTTCGCGCGCCAGGGCAGCGCGCGCGCCACGGCACATCTCGAGGACACCGACCAGGTGGGTGGTGTCGATCTGACGAGCCCTGCCAAGACGGTGCACCTGGCACTCGTCTCCGATAACGAGACCGAGGTCGAGATTCAGGAGATCGGTTCGTTCGGCACGTTCGCGCGGCGTGACATCGATCTGAAGCCCGGCCGGTACACCGTCATCGGAACGCGCGCGGGCTACCGGGCCGTGCGCCGCGATGTGACCGTCGCGCCGGGTGAGAGCGCGCAAACGATCAGCGTGCGCTGCCAGGAGCCGATCTAGAGCTCGCAATGGTAAGCTTCGCAATTACCATAATTCAAAAGCCGGGGTCATGGGAGAACCGGAAAGCAAGGTGGCATTGCTTGCGGGGGCCAGCGGACTTGCGGGCGGCTATCTTCTCGACGCGCTGCTCGCTGCGCCCGACTTCGCACGCGTGTACGCCATCACTCGGCGGCCGCTCGGACGCGAACATGCAAGGCTCGCCAACCGCATCGTCCAGTTCGATCGTCTGGAAGCGCAGCTCAAAGGGCTCGTCTGTCACACCGCGTTCTGCTGCCTGGGTGTCTCGTCCTCATCGAGCGCGGCGGCCCGCTCCGAGCAGGTCTCGAGGCAGGTGGAGCTCGATTATGTGCTCGCCTTTGCAAGAGCGGCCCGTGCCGGCCGCGCGCAGCGCTTCGTCCTGCTGTCGTGCGTGACGGCAGACTCCCGATCGAGGAGCGCGCCGCTGCGCATGAAGAGTGAGGCCGAAGAGGCGCTCGAAGCACTCGGCTTTCCTTCTCTCGACATCCTGCAGCCGGGACCGTTGATCGGCATGCGTCGCGAGATGTCACTGGCCGATACGGCACGAGGGCTCACTGCGCTGGCTGCGACGCCGCTGCTGTTCGGTCCGCGGGAGCCGTATAGGGCGATCTCGGTTCGCACGGTCGCGGCTGCGATGCTCGGTGCCGCGCGCTCCGGCCGCCGCGGCGTGTATCGCTACACGCATTCGGCGATTCGCGCGCTGGCCACCTCGGGCGAGCGCCCGCGCTCGGCTGGCATCCCCGCCCCGAGCGCCCCGCGGTCCGGTCAGCCACCCCCGAAGAAGCAGTAGACCTCGAGCGCGCGTATACGCGAGGGACGCCGCGCGGCTGTCAGGCGGCGAGTGCACGGGCGTGTAACGTGATCGAGTTAACATCGCGCGCTCCAGCTGCGTGCCAGATTCGCGCCGCGCAACCGGACCGGCAGCCGAACCTTCGGCGGCCCGGCGCCCGGTGTGGTGAGTCACACAACAAGCAAGCGGAGCCCCGGGGATCGCATCAAGATGAAGCGGACGGCATTGTCGAGCCGTATGGCGCGCCGAATCGCAGTTGCGCTCGTGGTTTGCTCCATCCTGCCGCTCGTGCTGTTCGCATCGCTCCTGCGGCCCGCACATTCCACGGCGCTCGCACTCGGCATCGCAGCGCTCTGCGGCGGGCTCTGCGCGATCATCGCGACGGTCTACCTCGAACGGCTGTACTTGCCCGCGCTGCGCGCCGCGCGGGCCGGTGTGGATGCACTGCATCAGCGCCAAGCCGTTGCGCTCGAAGCCTGCGGAGAAGATGAGCCTCGAGCCCTCATCGAGGCACTGAGCACTTGCAGCGCAGAGATCGAGGAGCAGTTTCGAATCCTCCAGACGCTTCACGAGGTGGACCATCTGCTCCTCGGCAGCGCGCCCCTCGAGCAGGTGCTCGAAGCCATGCTCTCACGGGTGCGCGCTCTCACGCACGGTCACTGCGCGGGCATCACGCTTCAGGACGGCGATGCGCCCGGGCGCGGCTGCGTGTACGTCACCGCGGAAGGCCTCGATGATCTGCCGGTGAGCCGTGTCGCTCTGGACCGAGGGATCCTCGCAACCCTTGCGGCGGAGGCCCACGGCCTCACGATCGCACGCTGCGAGGAGGCCCGGCACAGCTTCCTCACGCCGCTCAAGCACACCGGGGCGGAGGTATTCTGGGTCTGGCCGGTCATCGTGCTCGGCCGCGTGGAGGCGATCCTCGCGGTGGGCTTCAAGGAGGCCCCGCCGGCGGATGCGCGCATCAGCCGTTGCGGCGGGGAGTTCGCCGCCCGCCTGGGCGCGGTGCTGTCGCGCAGCGAGCGCGAGGCGCAGCTGTATCGCCAGGCACATTACGATCCGCTCACGGCGCTGCCCAATCGGCTGCTGTTCCGCGAGCATCTCGCGCAGGAGCTCGCGGCAGCCTCGCCGGGCGCGTTGCTCTACATCGACCTGGATTACTTCAAGCGCGTGAACGACGGGTTCGGGCACCTCGCGGGCGATCAACTGCTCGCGGTGGTGGCGCTGCGGTTGCGCGCTGCCGTCAAGGAAGGGGACCTGGTTGCGCGGCTGGGTGGGGATGAGTTTGCCGTCGTGCTGCGCAAGGTGGTCGATGCCGGTGCGGCGGCGGCCGTCGCCGAGCGCATCACGGAGTCGCTGCGGCAGCCCGTCACTATCGGATCCACCGACCATGCGATCTCGGCCAGCATTGGCATCACGCTCTTTCCCGAGGATGGCGTGAGCCCCGATGAGCTGGTCCGCAACGCCGACAACGCGATGTACCGTGCCAAGGACCTCGGCCGCGGACGCTTCGCCTTCGTCGAGCGCGAGCCGGCGGGCCCGGCCGCCGCGGCGACGATCGCCGCCAGCGGACTGCAGCGGGCGCTGCGCAAGCGGGAATTCTCGCTCTTCTATCAGCCGCAGTTCGCAGTGAGCGACGGTGCGCTCACCGGTGTGGAGGCGTTGCTGCGCTGGCATACCCCGACCGATGGCACTCGTCAGCCCGATGAGTTCGTCCCGGCGGCAGAAGAGAGTGGACTCATCGTGGATATCGGCGGCTGGGTGCTCGATGCGGCCTGCGCCCAGCTGGCTGTCTGGCGCGACCGCGGGAGCATGCCGCCGCGCGTGGCGGTGAACGTGTGCGCGCCACAGCTCGCGGACCCGGACTTTGCGCGCATCGTCCGCGCCGCGCTCGACAAGCATGGGCTCTCGCCCGAGTCGCTCGAGCTCGAGCTCGCTGCGAGCGCGCTCGCAGATCCGGAGGCCGGCGCGGCGCTCGCGCGCCTGGTGCAATCCGGCGCGCGGCTCGTGCTCGACGATTTCGGGAAAGCGTGCCCGCTCACCTACCTGCGGCGCCATCCGATCAGCGTCGTGAAGATCGATCGGGAGCTCGTGGCTCAACTGCCGCACGATGCAGAGTCCGCCGCGATCATCGAGACGAGCATCATGATGGCTCACGCGCTCGGCAAGCGTGTGGTGGCCCAGGGCATCGAACGCATCGAGCAGCTCGACTTTCTGCGCGAGCACCGCTGCGACTTCGCGCAAGGCTTCTACCTCGCACGGCCGCTCTCCGCCGCTGCGATGACGGAGCTGCTCGGCGCGCGTGGCGCGCAGGCCGTCAGCGGCTCGGTGCGCGAGGCGGGCTGAGATCGCGCGGCCCGCGCGCCGCAAGCTCGCGCCGGCGCGCGAGGTCATGTGAGAGCGCGCAATATGTATTTGCCGATACCCCTTATGTCCGCTCCGGTGACTCTCGCAGGCGACGTCTTCGCGCGGCGACGCTGTATGAGAGTCACGGCACGAAATTCACCCTTGACGGACAGTCGCGCGTTACCGACACTCTCGGTCGTGTAAAGAGCAAACCCGTCGAAAGACGGGGACGCAAAGCCACCGGTCTAAAGGACGTGCTCCTACGACGGCGGGGTTGCCACCGCGATTCGCGCTCGGCGCGCGCAGGTCTTCTCCCTCCGATCGGTCGGCATCTCCTTCAGAGCAGCGGCCGATCAGTTCCGGGGAAAACTTATGACCACACCGCGCGCTGAGCCCAGCTCGCTCGGAAGAGCCAACATGGATGCCGCCGCACGAGGCACCGCAGCGACTGGCGAAGGTCCGTTCGTCATCAATCTCTGCTCGTCCACCACGCCGGTCGCGCTGTCGCAGCCGCACGATGCGGAGCTCAAGCGCTTCAGCTTCTTCGTCAGCCGGCGGCTCGAGGACGGACGCGAGCGCTTCCGCTTGCACATGGGCTTCTTCGAGACGCTGCAGGATGCGGAGGACTTGCTGAGCGTCGTGCGCGAGGTGTATCCCGGAGCGTGGGCCGGAGAGGCGCCCGGCAAGCGTCTGCGCCCGCCCCCGGAGCCTCTGGCGCGCGCCCTGGGCGCAAGTGCCGCGGCTCCCGCGGTGGCGAAGCCGGCCTCGCCGAGCCGAGCGCCGCAGCCGAGCGCCGCGACCCCGAGCACGGCGATCCCGGGCGCAGCTGCTGCGCGCGTCGCTGCGGTGAGACCCCAGACCGCGACGCGCTCCGCCGAGGCAGCGCCGATCGTCCGAGCCGCTCCATCCAAGACGCGTGCGGCGGTGCGGCCGGAGCCACCGACGGTTTTCCCCGCGGGCACCTCGCGCACGAGCGCCGCGGCTGCGCGATCCGCTCCCGCACGAGCCGCGGCAAGCACCTCGACGGCCACGCCGCAACGGCCTGCGTCCCCGAACGCTGCGGTGCCGTCGAATGCGGCGAAAGCCCTCAATGCGACCCCGGGGGCACGGCTGCCGCTGTCCAACGTGCGAGAGGTGCTCCGGGCCCTCGACGAGACGGGCGCCACACAGCAGATGCCTGCGTTCGAGAGCGGCACTGCACGCGGTGCGGGGCGGGGCCTGTCGGACTCGCAGGTGCTCAAGCTTCTGGAGACCCGGCGCCCCCAGGCCGGACAGGCCCCAGAGGACAGCAGCATCGCCGTGCTCAAGCCGGACGATACGGGCACGCGCCGCGAGCTCAAGGATGCGGTTGCGACCAATGCACCGGTCTCGTTCGCAGTTCAGCTGCAGTGGTCGGTGCAGCAGATCGAGATTGCGAAGGTGCCGCCGCTTGCGATCTTCAGTGCCTACACGCTCTATACGGTGGAGGGCAGCCGTGAAGGGCGCCGCTGGTACGGTCTGCGGCTCGGCTTCTTCACCGACGCGGTCGCGGCAAAGCAGGTCGCACAGTACGTTCGCTCCGAGTTCGCCTCGGTCGCCGTGGTACCGGTCGGTGCCCAGGAGCGGGCGCGGGCCAGCACCACGGACAAGGGCGCAAACGCGAAGGCCCCCACGCCTCCGGCCCCGGTCCTCGACAAGCTGCCCCAGCATACTTCCGAATTCAAGCTGATCGACGAGACCCCGGCGCTGCCCGCCAGCACGGCCGGGAGTGAGCAGGAGCCCGCGAAGGAGCCGGCAAAGGCACCCGCGAAGCGCTCGGGCAAGGCGCCCGGAGGGCGGGTGCGCGCTCGCGAAAAGCGCTCGCCGCAGACGCTCGAGGAGACACTCGAGATTCTCGGCGCGGATGAGCTCGAGATCGACAAGGGCCAGGGGAATTTGCTCAGCGATACCGGCGTGCGCCACCTGAGGATGGAGGTGCGCAAGGAATCGCCCTTCACCAAGCTCCTCGATCGGCTGTCGGAGCGGGCGCGCAAGGGGCGCTGAGGCCTACTTCGGCTTGCCGAAGAGCTTCTCCAGCTCGGCGCGCGCACTGGCGACCTCGGCCGTGTTGGGCGGGGTGTAGGCGCCCGGGCGCGGCTTGAAGAAGTCGCAGAAGTTCGCGTGCTCCTTGTCGCGGACCTCCTCCGCGATGGGCTCCCGACAGTGCTTGGCGACTCGAGTGTCGTACTCGATGCACAGGCGGCAGACATGCAGCTCCGCGCGGCATTGCGGACATTCCTCCAGCCGGCGCAGCGGCAGGGTGAGCGCAGCGAGCGATGCGCCGCACTTCCAGCAAACGAGGTCGTGGGCCATCGGCTGACTCTACGCCTGGCGGGCTCGCGCAGGAATGTCGGGCGCGGCTCGCTCCTGCAGAAACTCCTGAAGCACGCGCCCGGTGTGCGAGCGGGCGCTCTTCGCGGCGACCTGCGCCGGGGTCCCCTGCGCAACGATGCGGCCCCCACCGTCGCCCGCCTCCGGTCCCATGTCGATGATCCAGTCCGCCTCGGCCATCACATCCAGGTTGTGCTCGACGACGACGGCCGTATTGCCGGCATCGACCAGGCGATGCAGCACCGCGACGAGCTTCTCCACGTCGGCCATGTGCAGGCCCACCGTGGGCTCATCGAGCACGTAGAGGGTGTGCTTCGGCGGCGCGCGGCCGGCGCTGCGCACCTTGGCAAGCTCGGTGACGAGCTTGATGCGCTGCGCCTCGCCCCCGGAGAGCGTCGGACTTTGCTGACCGAGCGTGAGGTAGCCGAGACCCACGTCCTTCAGCAGGCTCAGCGCGTGATGCACGCGCGAGTGCGCTCCGAAGAACTCGACGGCATCGTCAACGCTCAGCGCGAGCACATCCCCGATGCTCTTCTCGCGCCACAGCACCGAGAGCGTCTCGGAGTTGAAGCGCCGCCCTCCACATGAGTCGCACACGACCTTCACATCCGGCAGGAAGCTCATCTCGATGGTCTTGACGCCCTGCCCCTCGCAGGCTTCGCAGCGCCCGCCGGCCGTGTTGAAGGAGAAGCGCGTCGCGGCGTAGCCGCGGATGCGCGCTTCGGTTGTTCCGGCAAAGATGGCGCGGATGTCGTCCCAGAACCCAACGTAGGTCGCGGGACACGATCGGGGGGTCTTGCCGATCGGTGCTTGATCGACCTCGAGCACCCGGTCGATCTGCTCGACTCCGAGCAAGGCTCGGCAACCGAGCAGCTGCGGGGGCTCGCCGCGCTTGCGCCGGGCGCGCGGAGCCTCGGCGGCCAGCGCACGGCGCAGGTTCGCGTAGAGCACATCGCGCGCGACGGTCGACTTGCCGGAGCCCGATACGCCGGTCACCACGGTCAAGCGGCCGAGTGGAATACGCACGTCGATGCCGTCGATATTGTGCAGCTGTACCCGCTCGAGCCTCAGGGAGGGAGTGCGGGGGGAGGTCTCGCGACGCGGCGTGCGCGAATGCTGCAGCGGCGAGCGCAGATAGCGCCCGGTGATGGAGCGCGGATTCGCGATGAGGTCCGCGACGGTGCCCGCACCGACGAGCTCCCCGCCGCGCACCCCGGCCCCGGGTCCCAGGTCGAGCACGTGATCGGCACGGCGGATGGTTTCCTCGTCGTGCTCGACCACCACCAGGGTGTTGCGATGCGAGGTGAGCTCCGCGAGCGATGCGAGCAGCACGCGGTTGTCCCGCGGATGCAGCCCGATCGTCGGCTCGTCGAGCACGTAGCAGACGCCCTGCAGATTCGAGCCCAGCTGTGCGGCCAGCCGGATGCGCTGTGCCTCGCCGCCCGAGAGCGTCGGTGCAGCGCGATCGAGCGTGAGATAGCCAAGCCCCACACGCAGCAGAAAATCGAGCCGCGCGCGAATCTCGGCGTTGAGGTCGCGCGCGATCTCGCGCTCGCGCTCGTCGAGCTTGAGCTTGCCGAAGAATCCCACCGAGCCCGCAATCGATTGTGCGGTGAGATCGGCGATCGAGCGCTCGCGGAAGCGCACGTGCAGCGCGACCGGATTCAAGCGCTTGCCGGCGCACGCGGGGCAGGGCACCGGCTCGCGCTCGTACCACTCGTTCCACCAGAGCTCCTCGCCCGTCTGCTCCTCGGAGAAGCCCGCCATCTCGAGCCCCGTGCCGAAGCAGCCCTCGCACCAACCGTGCTTGGAATTGAACGAGAAGAGCCGCGGGTCGAGCTCGGCGAAGCTGCGACCGCAGGAGGGACAGGCGCGCTTGGTGGAAAACATCACGGGGCGTCGATCGCCCTCGGCCGGCAGCACGTTCAGCAGGCCCTTGCCGTAGTCGAGCGCGCGCGCGAGCGCCTCGTGCAGCGCGCCGTCGCTGCGCGCGTTGATGTCGAGTGTCGCGACCGGCAGCTCGATCGTGTGCTCCTTGAAGCGATTGAGGCGCGGCCAGCGCGCCGTGGGCAGCGCCGTGCCATCCACGCGCAGCTCGCGATAACCCTTCTTGGCGGCCCACTTCGCAAGGTCGGTGTAGAAGCCCTTGCGCGCCACGACGAGCGGTGCGAGCAGCGTCACGCGCCGGCCGCGAAACTCCTCGAGGAGCCGCGCCGCGATGGACCGGAGGCTCTGCGGCTCGATCGGCGTCGCGCAGTCCGGGCAGTGCTGCACGCCGAGCTTCACGTACAGCAGGCGCAGGAAGTGATAGATCTCGGTGAGCGTCGCGACGGTGCTCTTGCGGCCGCCGCGGCTGGTACGCTGCTCGATCGCGACGGTGGGCGGGATGCCGAAGATCGCATCGACGTCGGGCCGCGCCGCGGGCTGCACGAACTGACGCGCATAGGCATTCAAGGACTCGAGATAGCGGCGCTGTCCCTCGTTGAAGAGGATGTCGAATGCAAGCGTCGATTTCCCCGAGCCCGACACCCCGGTCACGACGGTGAAGCGATCGCGCGGGATCTCCACATCGATGCTCTTGAGGTTGTGCTCCCGGGCGTTGTGGATCACCACCGAGTGGCGTGCGCGGCTGTCCCCGCCCACGCGGTACTGCGAGCGAGGCTCGGCGACCAGGGCCAGGGCATCGGGCTCGCCACCCACCCCGAGCGCTCGCTCGTACAGATCGAGCGCCTTGCCGGTGTGTGAGCTTGCGTGCGCGATCACCTCCGCAGGGGTGCCGGCGCACACGATCTCCCCGCCACGATCGCCCCCCTCGGGGCCAAGATCGATGATCCAGTCTGCCGCGCGCACCACATCCAGGTTGTGCTCGATCACCAGCAGCGAGTGGCCCGCCACCAAGAGCTTGCGGAAGGCCCTGAGCAGCTTTGCCACATCATCGAAGTGCAGTCCGGTCGTAGGCTCGTCGAACAGGAACAGCTTGCCTCGATGCGAGGTGGCGGCCGCCCCGAGGGCGGCGTCGGCCAGATGGCCGGCGAGCTTGAGCCGCTGAGCCTCACCGCCGGAGAGCGTCGGCACCGGCTGGCCGAGCCGCACGTATTCGAGGCCTACATCCGCGAGGGGACGCAAGCGCTGCGCGAGCTCGCGGGAGTCCCCGAAGAAGGCAAGTGCCTCGGTCACCGTCATGTCGAGCACATCCGCGATGCTCGCCCGGCGGCCATCCGCGCCCTCGCGCTTGACCTCGAGCACCTCCGGACGGTAGCGCCGCCCGTCGCAGTCGGGGCAGCGCAGATACACGTCCGACAGGAATTGCATCTCGACATGCTCGAAGCCGTTGCCGCTGCAGGTGGGGCAGCGTCCGCCTCCGGAGTTGAAGCTGAACGTCCCCGCCGTGTAGCGGCGCTCTTGCGCCGCAGGCTCCGCCGCGAACAGCTCGCGCACCACATCGAAGGCGCCGACGTAGCTTGCGGGATTCGAGCGCGTGGTGCGGCCGATCGGTGTTTGGTCCACGAGCACGACGTCGTCGATCAGATCCGCTCCGCGCAGGGACTCGAAGGCCCCCGGCGCCTCGGTCGG